>JAANMW010001014.1_pt1 | contig 31860 bp, 27 predicted proteins | sample 7279671 | NCBI WGS metagenome assembly JAANMW01 (sample SAMN14094541, study PRJNA606508) | bioreactor metagenome | isolation source: A lab-scale SPAN reactor treating ammonium-rich wastewater day 247 | place: Ireland: Galway | collected 2017-09-19 | reverse complement strand
AGCGGGTGCTGCGGCAGGCGCGATGGCGGGATGCGCGCCAGCAGCGCGCCGCGCTCGGCATCCTGCCCGGGTCGGCCCGGGCCCAGGCGTTCGGCGAGCATGGCGCGGGCGCCTGCTCCCAGGGGCATCGAGGTGGCGTCGTCGCCCCAGCCGTTCCAGCGTCGCATGACATACTCCGTTGCAAAAGGGGCGCAATGCTTCCCCAGGTCCGCCAATGTAGTCCTGCGCCGCCCGTTTGCCACTTCGCAATGCCGCCAATTGATTGTTCGATCGCGCCAAGTGCGCCCCGCGTGGTGGCGCCCTATGCCCATACCTTGTGGGATGCTGCCCGTGCGGAGGGGCTGCCACAGGCCGTGCTGGAACAAGTGCTCGGCCCCGGTGGCCTGGGTGAGACCGACATAACAGCGGCGGCCTACAGGGCCCTGTTGCAGCAGGCGGTGGCGCATGCGGGTCCAGGGTTTGGCTGGCGTCTGGGCCAAAGCGTCAAACCCACCACCTACGGCGTTAACGGCATCCTGCTGCTGGCTTGCCCGACACTGGGCGAGGCGCTGCAGCAGGTGCTGCGCTTCGAATCGCTGGTGCACGATCTGGGGCGTTCGTCCTTTGAGCGCCAGGGCGACCAGGTGGTTTATGCCTGGCGCAACGATTGCCCAGGCCACGCGGCCGCCGGAGCGCTGGTCGAGTCGGTGTTTTCCGGCATACAGACCTGCGCACAGTGGCTGGTGGGCCAGCCTGTGACCGGGTTTGCGCTGGAGTATATGCATCACACCGATGCCGAAACTGCCGCCGCCATTGCACGCGCCAGTGGTGCCAGCGTGCGCTGGGGCGCGCAGGCCCACCGCGCAATCTTTCCGGCGGCGGTGCTGGACTGGCCGATTCCGCAGGCCAACAAAACCTTGCTGCCGCTGCTGCAAACCCACGCCGACGAACTGCTGCAGGCCCGCCACCCGCGCGAGGGCGGCATCGTGGCGCAGGTGCGCCAGTGCATCTCGGGTCGATTGGGCCAGGGCATGGTCAAACTGGCCGATGTGGCGCAAGACCTGCACTTGTCCACCCGCACCCTGCAGCGCCGCCTGATGGATGCGGGCGTGGCCTACCAGGCGCTGCTGGACGCCACGCGGCATGAGCTGGCTTGCCACTACCTCGCCACTTCGGCCATGCCCATTGCCGAGGTGGGCTACCTGCTGGGCTACCAGGATGCGCCGGCCTTCCACCACGCCTTCAAACAGTGGCAGGGGCAGGGGCCAGGGCAGTACCGGGCGTCTCGGGCCAGCGCATGACTGTTGCCTTGCGCACACAGAACGGAGAAGCCTGGCGTCGAGGGTGTGTGATTTCCGTCACGCTGGCCGCCATAGAGAGAGCAGGCGGGGTGTGGATGTGCGCTCAGTCACACGCAAGGAGGGGTTGCTTTCCTACACTGGACCGATACCCGGCGCCCTACGCTGTCCGTACCCCGCCCTTGAAGGAACTGCCATGTTTGCCCTGCCGCCCAACGCCCCTTTGCACAATGCCTTGGCCAGCCATGTGTTTGGCCGGTTTGCTGCGCGCGCTGTGCCTGCCGTGCGGCACGACAGCCCCGTGTCTCTGGTGTCCCGCCCCCGCCTGGCGCCACCCGAGGTGGTGGAAGACGCGGACGAGATCGACTTGGCCCAGCGGGTGCGTGACCTGGGCGAATGGTGACAACCAAAGCGCAGGCAACACCTGCGCCGTATGGGGGCAAACCTGCAGGTTGCGACAAAAAGAGGCAGTCGCCGTAAAATCAAAGGTTGCCCCAAAATGGTCGCCTGGTTGCCCAAGGCCGCACCCCCATGAATTCCCCCGTTGATGTGTCCTTTTTTGCGCGTGCCGCCAAGCCGCTCACCAGCTACCGCCCGTACTGGGCCAAGCGCTTTGGCAATGCCCCGTTCCTGCCCATGAGCCGCGCCGAGATGGACCAACTCGGCTGGGACAGCTGCGACATCGTGCTCGTCACCGGCGACGCCTACATCGACCACCCGAGCTTTGGTATGGCCGTGATCGGCCGCACGCTCGAAGCGCAGGGCTTTCGCGTCGGCATCATTGCCCAGCCCGACTGGCAAAGCGCCGAGCCCTTCAAGGCGCTGGGCAAGCCCAATCTGTTCTGGGGCGTGACGGCGGGGAACATGGATTCCATGATCAACCGCTACACGGCCGACCGCAAGATCCGCAGCGACGACGCCTACACCCCCGGCGCCGAAGGCAACCGCCGCCCCGACCGCGCCGCCATCGTCTACAGCCAGCGCTGCCGCGAGGCGTACAAGGACGTGCCCATCGTGCTCGGCGGCATCGAAGGCAGCCTGCGCCGCATTGCCCACTACGACTACTGGAGCGACAAGGTGCGCCGCTCCATCGTGGTGGACGCCAAGTGTGACCTGCTGCTCTACGGCAACGCCGAGCGCGCCCTGGTCGAAGTGGCCCACCGTCTGGCCGCACGCGAACCTGTGGCCGACATCACCGACGTGCGCGGCACGGCTTTTGTGCGCCGTAGCACGCCAGGCGGCTGGTTTGAAATCGATTCCACCGACGTCGACCAGCCCGGCCGCGTAGAAGACCACATCAACCCCTACCAGACCACCAGCGAGCAGGCGGCCGAGCAGGGCGGTACCTGCAGTTCACAAGATACTACGATTTCGATAGCTTCTGGCGCAGAACAGATAAGCGCTGACGGCCAAAAACAGTCTGAAAAAAGCGCGACTACGCATGCGCTCAACTTCGTGCCCAATCCGGCGCTTGCAGCCAAACGCAAGGCGCCGCCGCAAGACCGCACGGTCATTCGCATTCCCAGCTACGAGCAGGTCAAGAGCGACCCGGTGCTCTACGCCCACGCCAACCGCGTGATGCACCTGGAGACCAACCCTGGCAATGCCCGCGCGCTGGTGCAGGCGCATGGCGAGGGCACCACCGCGCGCGACGTGTGGCTCAACCCGCCGCCCATCCCGCTCACCACGGCCGAGATGGACCACATCTTCGACCTGCCCTACGCCCGCAGCCCGCACCCGAGCTACGCCGATGCGCAAGGCCGGCACGACGGCGAGACGAAAATCCCCGCGTGGGAAGTGATCCGCTTCTCCATCAACATCATGCGCGGCTGCTTTGGCGGCTGCACCTTCTGCTCCATCACCGAGCACGAGGGCCGCATCATCCAGAGCCGCTCTGAGGATTCCATCCTGCGCGAGATCGAGGACGTGCGCGACAAAGTGCAGGGCTTCACCGGCACCATCTCCGACCTGGGCGGCCCCACGGCCAACATGTACCGCCTGGGCTGCCGCACGCCCGAGATCGAGGCCGCGTGCCGCAAGCCCAGCTGTGTGTACCCCGGCATCTGCTCGAATCTGACGACCGACCACAACCCGCTGATCTCCATCTACAAGCGCGGCCGGGCGATCAAGGGCATCAAGAAAATCCTCATCAGCTCCGGCTTGCGCTACGACCTGGCCAACCAATCGCCCGAGTACGTGAAAGAACTGGTGCAGCACCACGTGGGCGGCTACCTGAAGATCGCGCCCGAGCACACCGAGGCTGGCCCGCTCACCAAGATGATGAAGCCGACGATCGGCAACTACGACAAATTCAAGCAGCTGTTTGAGAAATACTCGGCCGAGGCGGGCAAGAAGCAGTTCCTCATCCCCTACTTCATCGCCGCCCATCCCGGCACCAGCGACGAAGACATGATGAACCTGGCCATCTGGCTCAAGAAACACAGCTTCCGCGCCGACCAGGTGCAAACCTTCTACCCCAGCACCATGGCCAGCGCCACGGCGATGTACCACACCGGCATCAACACCCTCAAGGGCGTGCACCGCGATGAACGGGGCGAAAAGGTGGACGTGGTGCGCGGCGAAAAACGCCGCCGCCTGCACAAAGCCTTTTTGCGCTACCACGACCCGAAGAACTGGCCGCTGCTGCGCGACGCGCTCAAGGCCATGGGCCGCGCCGACCTGATTGGCAACGGCAAGCACCATTTGATTCCCACCTTCCAGCCTTTGGCGGGTGCGTGCGGTAGCCAGAAGAACGAGAAGTTCCTGACGATTCCGTCGATGGTGATGGAGAAAAACCAGCCCAAGCCGGGACAGATTCTGAGCCAGCACACGGGCCTGCCGCCGCGTGCGGGAACCGCAGGCAAAAAGCCGAGCTATCGCCCGTCTGGTAAGCGCTAGAAGCTATTGTTTTTGATGGTGTGAACGGGGCGCTGGAGCGCGGGGCTGTTCACTCATTGTCCGGTTGCGGCGCTGCGGTGTGCGTGCCCACCGTCACCGATTGATTGGTGTCGCTCAGCGGCTGCTCAATCAGGTCTTCAATGACCAAAGTTCGGCAATAGAACGCTGCCACCGCGCCTGCTGCTTGCAGCTTGGCCCTGAGCGAGTCGGCATCGTCGTGCTTGCCCACCTCCACCAACAGGCCGTGGTGGCCAGGTCGGCAATGCTGCGCACCAAATCACTTTCTACGCTCATAGAAGACAAGAGCGAATCAGCATGAATTCGCAAGGGTCAGTACTGCCAAACCCAATCCACTTGGGCCATGCCGGTCAAAAGTCACTGTGAAGCAGTGCGCAAACCAAAAATGCCTGCGTCGTTGGATGCCAATGGTCGAGATTGGCGAAGGATGCCGACGTGCACCTCACGCCCGACACGCGCATACTCGCTCCCGTGATGCGATCCCTTCGCATCCAATTGGAGATTCATCCATGAATCACACAGTTTTGATCACAGGTTGTTCCTCGGGCATCGGTGCGGCTGCGGTGCAGCACTTTGCCGCGCAGGGCTGGAACGTCGCCGCGACGCTGCGCAACCCCGCTAGCGCCCACTTCGAGGACGGCGCGGGCAAGGTGGCGACCTTTGCGCTTGATGTGACAGACCAGAAGTCAGTCGACGCGGCAGTGGCGCAGGCTGCGGAGCGTTTCGGGCAGATCGACGTACTTATCAACAACGCCGGCTACGGCCTGTTCGGCCCGTTCGAGACCGCCACGCAAGAGGTCATCGAGCGCCAGTTCCAGACCAACGTTTTTGGCGTCTTTGCGGTGACGCGCGCCGTGCTGCCGCACATGCGCGAGCGCGCCAGCGGCGTCATCATCAACGTGGCCTCGCTCACGGGCCTGGTGGCAATGCCGCTGTACTCGCTCTATGCGGCGTCCAAGTTCGCCGTGGTGGGTTTTTCAGAGTCGCTCAGCCACGAACTGGGGCCCTTGGGCATACGGGTGAAGGTGTTTGCCCCCGGCGCGGTGGCGACCGACTTTTCGGGCCGCTCGCTGGTGCGCACGTTTGAGGGCGACGGCGGCCCTTATGCACAATCCATTGGCAAGGTCATGGGCGTGTTTGCGGCCAATCGAGGCACCAGCAATGCCTCTACTCCTGAGCAACTGGCCCAGGCGCTGTACGACGCGGCGACCGATGGCAGCGCGCAGCTGCGCTATGTGATTGGCGAGGACGCCAAGGCGCTGATGCAAACCCGCAAGGATATCGGTGAAGAAGCCCTGATGGGTGCCATGCGCCAACGCTTTGGGTTGGCTGGTTGAAGCCTACGCCGGTTCGGTCAGAACGGCAAAGGTATGCGCCATTTGATTCCCACCTACCAGCCCATGGCCGGCAGTTGCGGCAGCCAGAAGAACGAGAAGTTATTGACCATTCCTTCGATGGTGATGGCGAAGAACCAGCCCAAGCCAGGGCAAATTTTGAGCCAGCACACCGGCCTGCTGCCCCGGGTCACCGGAAGCGCACGACCCGGGCCAAAGAAGAAGCCGCGCTGAACGGGCACGGCATGCTGGCAGCGCCGTAGGCATGGTGGAGACCTTGCCGAACGGCTGGTTCGCTGGACATTCTCTTGATGAATGACGCCATCCCTCACAGAATGAACTCTGTTGGGAGGCTGTAGGTGTGAGCCAACGGCGGTGTCTGGTGCTTGCAGATATGGGCCGCGTACGCTGTGCCCCAAGATCGGTACGAAACAGGGGAAAGGTCAAGTCGCGCAATGGTTCATCTGTCACACATCCTGCTGCTGCTGGGCGTTGCGGTCGCCGTGGTGCTCATTTTTCAGCACCTGCACATTCCCACCAGCCTGGGCTACTTGCTGGTCGGGGTCATTCTCGGTCCGCACACGGTCGGACCGATTGTCGATGTACCGGAGTTCAAGACCATGGCGGAGTTTGGCGTGGTCTTTCTGCTGTTCACGATCGGGCTGAATTTCTCTTTGCCGCAGTTGCACGCCCTTCGCGATCAGGTGCTTGGGCTTGGCACGGGGCAGGTGGTCTTCACGACCACCTTGGTCGGTGTCACCGCTTGGTTGGCGGGACTGCCTGCCGCTGTGGCATTCGTCATCGGAGCGGTGTTTGCCCAGTCCTCCTCCACCATCATCGGCAGCCAGTTGGCAGAACAAAAGGAAGAGAACTCACCCCACGGCCGACTCGGGCTGGCAATGTCGGTGTTCCAGGACGTCACTGCGGTGCCTTTTCTGGTCGTCATTCCTGTGCTGGGCATGGCGGTGGGGGCCGATATCCTGGCTCTCGAGCTGGGTTGGGCAATGGTCAAAGCCCTGCTGGCGTTTTCCCTCGTGTTTTATGTTGGTCGCTGGTTGCTGCGCCCGCTGTTTCGCTTCGTCACGCGGCGCCGCTCAGCAGAGGTGTTTACGCTGGCCGTATTGCTAGTGGCATTGCTCGCCGCCTGGACGACCTTCAGCCTCGGCATGTCGCTGGCGTTCGGTGCGTTTCTGGCCGGCATGATGCTGGGCGAGACAGAGTTTCGTCACCAGGTTGAATCGAGCATCCGCCCTTTCCGAGACGTGCTGCTCGGCCTCTTTTTTATCGGTATCGGCATGTTGTTCGACCCGGCGGCGATCCCTCGCATATGGCATTGGGCTTTGCTTGGCACCTTGCTGCTGTTGGTGAGCAAGATCCTGCTGGTCGCGGCGATGGTGAAGAAGAGCGGCATTGACACTCTGATGGCGTGGCGCACGGCGTTGTTGCTGGCTGTGGGCGGAGAATTCGGTTTCGCCCTGCTGGCCATTGCCCTCGATGCCAAGGTGATCGACATCGATGTGGGGCAGATCGCGCTGACCGCCGTGCTGTTCTCGATGATTGCGGGGGCCTTTCTCATCCGCTTCAACCATGCCATCGCCTCCCGGCTGGTGGGCGTCCGCCGCGATGCAGACCAGGGCCTTGCGCACCCCTTGTCGGATGCTCCTGAACCGCAAGTGGTGATAGGTGGCTATGGTCGTGTCGGTCACACCATTGCCGTGTTGTTGCATGCCAGCAATGTGCCGTTTGTGGCCTTCGACACCGACCCAAAGCGGGTGATGCAAGGGCGGGCCGATGGTTACCCGGTGCTGTATGGCGATATCACCGATGCAGAGCTGCTGGCAGCGGTTCATGTGGAGCGGGCCGCCCTGGTTGTCATCACGCTGGATGATCACGCCAACGCGTTGCGCACCGTGGGGGTTTTGCGCAGCAGCTGCCCCCATGTTGCCGTCATCGCGCGGGCGCAAGACCTCGAATCGAGCTCACGACTCATTGACGCCGGAGCCACCCACGCCTATCCGGAGGCGATTGAAGCCAGCTTGCGCTTGGGAGCGACCGCGTTGCGGATGCTGTCGATTCCGACCGACGATATCGATAGCATGCTGCAGGATGTGCGCGATTGGGACTACAAACCCGTGCTCGAAAATGAAACCGCCCCGGAGAAAAATCCATGACATCGCTCACACGTATTCTCGCCGCCACTGATTTGTCGGCCCACGCTCGCCACGCGACTGAACGCGCCGCCCTCGTGAGCAAGGATACGGCTGCGCTGCTCGATCTGCTGCATGTGGCGAATCTGGCGCCTCTGGAGCGGCTGCGGCAGTTGATGGACACATCGCCAGAGGAGATGGAGCGGCGGGTGCTCGATGCTGCGCGGCAACGGCTCCACGATCTGGCAGCTTCACTCCAGCAACGCTACGGTGTGGTTGCGGGCACGCATGCGGTGGTCGGCCCTGTGTTGGCGGAACTGGCCAGGCAGGTCGATAGCCAGGATGCCGGTCTGCTGGTTTGCGGAGCCAAAGGGGAAAGCATCATTCGGCACCATTTGCTGGGAACGACGGCGCTACGGATGTTGAGCACGACGAAATGTCCTGTTCTGGTGGTCAAGCAGCCCCCGCACGAATCCTATCGTCGGCTCCTTGTGCCCGTCGATTTTTCGCCTTCATCGCTGCGCGCGATCCGGCATGCACGCAGCATTGCCCCACAGGCTGGCATCGTTCTGCTGCATACCTTTGAGGCTCCTTTCGAGGGGAAGTTGCGCTACGCCAGCGTGGATGAGGACACCATCAACGACTATCGGGTCGTTGCCAGACAGGAAGCCATCCAGAAACTCCACGCACTGTGCGAGAAAGCCGGGCTGTTGCCCTACGAAACCCACCAGATCGTCCTACATGGCAATCCGACCTTGCACATCATCGAGCAAGAACAGGAGCAGGATTGCGATCTGATCGTGGTGGGCAAGCACGGTGAGAGCGTGCTGGAGGATCTGCTGCTGGGCAGCGTCACCAGGTACGTTCTGGCCGAATCGCAAAGCGACGTCCTGGTGTCGGTGTGACCATGATCGAAGCCGGGTTGGACCCTGCCCGCCTCCGGGGGCAAACGAACATGATGTCGGCTATTGCTGCGCTTTCAGCGCAATTCGTGCAGAACATCCCTAGAACAAGTCACGATAGAGCCAGAACACCAGCGCGCCGCAGTGCAGCACGATGGTGAGCCAGTACACCGCACGAAATTCCGCCTTGCTGGTTTTGTGCCGCATGTTTTGCTGGGCCAGCCAGGCAGCGGGCCAGCCGCCGAGCAGAGACAACAGGTGCAAATTTGACTCAGGAATGCGCCAACGGCTTGCACGTGCAGCGTTCTTGTCGGCCGCGTACATCCACAGCGTGACGACGTTCAGCGCCGCCAGGGCTGCGAGCGTCCACAGCGGCAGCCGCTGCGTCCACACGCCCCAGGCCAGCAAAGCGGCCCATACCAGCATCAGGCCATAGGCCAAGGATGCGCCGGTGGCGGGTGAGTGCGCTTTGCCCTGGCGTTGGTTTGCGCGGGAGGTAGGTGCCGAGCGCTTTGCGGGTGCCGGGCGTTGGGTGCGCTTGCTGTCGCTGCTGCGTGCGTCTTCGGCGCCCTGCGGGCTGGCCGCCGTGCGCACCGCCATGGCGCGCGGGCCTTTGCCGCCGACGTGGATTTCTTCAAACACCACGGCAAGGCCTTCGCGCGGGGGTGTGGCGCCGCGGTAGTCGCGTACGTGAAAGAACACATCGCCTGCGCAATCGCCGCTGCGAATGAAGCCAAAGGCGCGCGTGGCGTCCCAGCGAACGATGGAGCCTTGCTTGGTCATGTGTTGTCGTTCATTCAGTGTGTGGGCCTTTGTGCAGGCAGCATCGCTCTATCGACAAAATTACTATGAAAAATATAGCTGCTTGCGCTTACTGGTAAATCGCTAGAGGCTAAAAATATATCAATTTTTCAGTAAAAAGCCGCCCGTAGGCGGCTGGCAATTCCAAGGGTGCTGCGCACCCCCGAAGGCATCACATCACCTTGGCAATCGACGCGCAGACGTAGTCGATGTTCTTGCTGTTGAGCGCGGCCACGCACATGCGGCCGGTGTCGGTGCCGTACACGCCGAACTCGCTGCGCAGGCGCACCATTTGGTCTTTCGACAGGCCGGAGTAGCTGAACATGCCGATCTGCTGGGTGATGAAGGACATGTCCTTTTGCACACCGGCAGCCTTGAGGCCATCGACCAGCTTCTGGCGCATGGCCTTGATGCGCACGCGCATTTCGCCCAGCTCTTTTTCCCACAGGGCGCGCAGTTCGGGGTTGTTCAGCACGGCGGCCACCACGGCGCCGCCGTGCGTGGGCGGGTTGCTGTAGTTGGTGCGGATGACGATCTTGAGCTGGCTCAGCACGCGGCTGGCTTCTTCCTTGTCAGCGCACAGGACAGAGAGGCCGCCCACGCGCTCGCCGTACAGGCTGAAGCTCTTGGAGAACGAGGTGGAGACAAAGAAGCTCAGGCCAGACGCGACGAATTTCTGGATGACGGCGCCGTCTTCCTGGATGCCGTGGCCAAAGCCCTGGTAGGCCATGTCGAGGAAGGCGGTGAGGTTTTTGGCCTTGACGACGGCGATGACCTGGTCCCACTGCGCGGGCGTGATGTCGTAGCCGGTGGGGTTGTGGCAGCAGGCGTGCAGCACCACGATGGTGCCAGGCGCGGCGGCGTTCAGGCTGGCCAGCATGCCGTCGAAGTTGACGCCGCGCTTCTCAGCGTCGTAGTAGGCGTAGGTATCCACGGTGAAACCTGCATTGGTGAACAAGGCGCGGTGGTTTTCCCAGCTGGGGTCAGAGATCAGCACCTTGGCATCGGGGCTGACTTTCTTCAGGAAGTCGGCGCCGATTTTCAGGCCGCCGGTACCGCCAATGGCTTGCACCGTGGCCACGCGGCCCGATTGCACAGGCTCGGAGTCGGCACCAAAGACCAGGCCCTTGACGGCGTTGTCGTAGGCGGCGATGCCGTCGATGGGCAGGTAGCCGCGCGGCGTGGGCTTTTCCATCATGGTTTTTTCAGCCGCCTGCACGCAGGCTAGCAGCGGCAGCTTGCCGTTGTCATCGAAGTACACGCCCACGCCCAGGTTGACCTTGTGGGGGTTGGTGTCAGCGTTGAATTGCTCGTTGAGACCCAGGATGGGGTCGCGGGGGGCCATTTCGACGGCGGAGAACAGAGACATGGATCGTCCTTGGAGGGTGTAGGTGGCGGGCAAACCCAAGCTGCGTTAGGCTTTTGGGTTCACTCTTTGATTTTAGCGGCCCGCGCAGGCCGTGCCGCACCATGTCCATGCAAGAAACCGCCATCGAACCCGTCAAGGGGCAGTTCGTCCAGTTCCCCGGCTCGCCCTTCGAGCTGTACCAGCCATACCCCCCTGCGGGCGACCAGCCCACCGCCATCGACCTGTTGGTGGAGGGAGTGAACGCGGGAGAGGTGTTCCAGACCCTGCTGGGTGTGACTGGCTCGGGCAAAACCTTCACCATGGCCAACGTGATTGCGCGCCTGGGCCGGGCTGCCATTGTGTTTGCGCCCAACAAGACGCTGGCGGCGCAGCTCTACAGCGAGTTCCGTGAGTTCTTTCCGAAGAACGCGGTGGAATACTTCGTCAGCTACTACGACTACTACCAGCCCGAAGCCTACGTGCCCCAGCGCGATCTGTTCATCGAAAAGGACAGCGCCATCAATGAGCACATCGAGCAGATGCGCCTGTCGTGCACTAAAAGCCTGCTGGAGCGGCGCGATGTGGTGATCGTGGCCACGGTGTCGGCCATCTACGGCATTGGCAACCCCGAGAGCTACCACCGCATGGTCATGACGCTGCGCGCGGGCGACAAACTGGGCCAGCGTGATGCGATTGCGCAGTTGGTGCGCATGCAGTACCAGCGCAATGACATGGACTTTTCGCGCGGCAATTTCCGCGTGCGGGGCGACACCATTGATGTGTTTCCGGCCGAGCATTCGGAGCTGGCCCTGCGCATTGAGTTGTTTGACGACGAGATCGAGAGTCTGCAGCTGTTCGATCCGCTCACCGGCCGGGTGCGCCAGAACATTCCGCGCTTTACCGTGTACCCCAGCAGCCACTACGTCACGCCGCGCGACCAGGTGCTGCTGGCGGTCGAAGCCATCAAGGCCGAACTGTCGGAGCGCCTCAAGCAACTGCTGGCCGACGGCAAGCTGGTCGAAGCGCAGCGCCTGGAACAGCGCACGCGCTTTGACCTGGAAATGCTCAGCGAGGTGGGCCATTGCAAAGGCATCGAAAACTACTCGCGCCACCTGGCAGGCACGGCGGCGGGCGACCCGCCCAGCACGCTGACCGACTATTTGCCGCGCGATGCATTGATGTTTCTGGACGAGAGCCACCAGATGATCGGCCAGCTCAACGCCATGTACAACGGCGACCGCTCGCGCAAGACCACGTTGGTGGAATATGGCTTTCGACTCCCCAGCGCGCTCGATAACCGGCCACTCAAGTTCGAGGAATTCGAAGCCCGTATGCGCCAGGTGGTGTTCGTGTCTGCCACTCCGGCCGACTACGAAAAGCAGCACGCGAGCCAGGTGGTCGAACAGGTGGTACGGCCCACGGGCCTGGTCGATCCGCTGGTCGAAGTGCGGCCCGCCACCCACCAGGTGGACGATGTGCTGCAGGAAATCCGCATCCGCGCCGACCTGGGCGAGCGCGTGCTGATCACCACGCTGACCAAGCGCATGGCTGAGCAGCTCACCGACTACCTGACCGACAACGGCGTCAAGGTGCGCTATCTGCACAGCGATGTGGACACTGTGGAGCGCGTGGAGATCATCCGCGACCTGCGGCTGGGTGCCTTCGACGTGCTGGTGGGTATCAACCTGCTGCGCGAGGGCCTGGATATTCCCGAAGTGTCGCTGGTGGCCATTCTGGATGCGGACAAGGAAGGTTTTTTGCGCTCCGAGCGCAGCCTGATCCAGACCATTGGCCGGGCGGCACGCAATGTTTCGGGCAAGGCCATTCTGTATGCCGACCGTGTGACCGATTCCATGGCACGCGCCATCGGCGAGACCGAGCGCAGGCGCGCCCGGCAGGTCGCATTCAATACCGCGAATGGCATTACGCCGCGCAGCATTGTCAAGCAGGTAAGAGACCTGATTGATGGCGTCTACAGCGAGAAGGCGGGCAAGGACGCCCAGCGCCTGGAGCAAGAGGCACTGCAGCGCGCACGGGCGGAGGATATGTCGGAAAAAGACCTGGCCCGTGAGATCAAGCGGCTGGAGAAACTGATGCTGGAACATGCCCGCAACCTGGAGTTCGAGCAGGCTGCCCGCGTACGCGACCAGTTGGCACGCCTCAAAGACATGGCCTTTGGTGCCCATGGCAGCGACAATGCCCCTTTGGCAGGCTAGGAATACAAGGTTTTTGCAACTTGCATGGCGCAATTGCGACCATCTGGTTTTTTTACCCGACAAATTTGATATGGATTGTGCTAGAATGCCCTTAGCCGAAAACAAAAAACCACGATGAAGACCCGCAGCCACTGACTTGTTGCGGGACGGGTGGAGACGGTGTCCTGATAGGTCATGAACCATTCAGGCGTTTCACGAACCAACAAGCCAGATAAAGGAGCTTGCGATGCGTCTCACTACCAAAGGCCGTTTTGCGGTCACCGCGATGATCGATCTGGCCTTGCGCCAAGGTAATGGACCAGTCACCCTGGCCGCCATCAGCCAGCGCCAGCGCATTTCGCTGTCGTACCTGGAGCAGCTGTTTGGCAAACTGCGCCGCCATGAACTGGTGGAATCCACCCGCGGCCCTGGCGGCGGTTACACGCTGGCGCGCAAAGCCGGTGACATCACCATTGCCGACATCATTGTGTCGGTCGATGAGCCCATCGATGCCACGCAATGCGGCGGCAAGGAAAACTGCATGGGCGAAGCCGGTCGTTGCATGACGCACGACCTCTGGGCCACCTTGAACCAGCGCGTGGTTGAGTTTCTGGACTCCGTCACGTTGCAAAAACTGGTGGACGAGCAGTTGGCCAAAGGCTTGACGATCGAAGACAAGCCGATGACCCGCCGTGCCATCTCCACCACGCCTGTGATCAAACCGATCCGCGTGAATGCCCCCAATTCAGTGTTTGCCCTGGGCAACGTGTTCGCCAAATCCTGAAGACCCTGATAGAGAAGCGGGTGGCTGCGTGCCGACCGGCGCGCGGTGCGCGTTTGCGGCAAGCTACCCGCCTGTGCACTGCAATTGCCAGCCCGAAGACCTGACCGAGCCAGCTATGGACATGACTCCCCACTTTCCGATTTATCTCGACTACGGCGCCACCACGCCAGTGGATCCGCGCGTCGTGGACGCCATGATTCCCTGGCTGCGCGAGCATTTTGGCAATCCCGCATCCCGTAGCCACGCCTGGGGCTGGGAAGCCGAAGAGGCCGTGGAAAAGGCCCGCGTCCAGGTGGCAGAGCTGATCGGCGCAGACCCGCGCGAAATCGTCTGGACCAGCGGCGCCACGGAATCGAACAACCTGGCCATCAAGGGCGCGGCCCATTTCTACAAGGGCAAGGGCAAGCACCTCATCACGGTCAAGACCGAGCACAAGGCTGTGCTGGACGTGATGCGCGAGCTGGAGCGCCAGGGTTTTGAGGTCACCTACCTGAACGTGCAGGAAAACGGCTTGCTGGACTTCGACGCGCTCAAGGCGGCGATTCGCCCCGACACCATCTTGATCAGCGTGATGTTCGTGAACAACGAGATCGGCGTGATCCAGGACATTCCGGCCATTGGCGCGATGTGCCGTGAAAAGGGCATCATCTTCCATGTGGATGCAGCGCAAGCCACGGGCAAGCTGCCTATCGACCTGGCCACGTTGCCGGTCGACCTGATGAGTCTGGCCTCACACAAAACCTATGGCCCCAAGGGCATTGGCGCTCTGTATGTGCGCCGCAAGCCGCGCATTCGCCTCGAAGCCCAGATGCACGGCGGCGGTCATGAGCGCGGTATGCGCTCGGGTACGCTGCCCACGCACCAGATTGTGGGCATGGGCGAGGCGTTCCGCATCGCCCGTGAGGAAATGGCGCAAGACCTTGCCAAGGCGCACAGCCTGCAAAAGCGTTTGCTCGATGGCCTGACCGATATGGAGCAGGTGTTCATCAACGGTGACATGGCGCAGCGCGTGCCGCACAACCTGAACATCAGCTTCAACTATGTAGAGGGCGAGTCGCTCATCATGGGGATCAAGGGCCTGGCGGTATCGTCGGGTTCAGCCTGCACTTCGGCCAGCCTGGAACCCAGCTATGTGCTGCGTGCCCTGGGCCGCAGCGACGAGCTGGCGCACAGCAGCTTGCGCATGACGATTGGCCGCTTCACTACGGCCGAGGAAATCGACTACGCCATCGGCACGATCCGTGAAAACGTAGCCCGGCTGCGCGACCTCAGCCCCCTGTGGGACATGTACAAGGATGGCGTGGACCTGAGCACAATCCAGTGGGCCGCGCACTGAGCCTGCAGGCATTGCCCGCAGCACCCGTTATTTGAATCGAGGAGGTAAACACCATGGCTTACTCAGAAAAAGTGATCGACCATTACGAGAATCCGCGCAATGTGGGTTCGTTTGACAAGGGCGATGATTCCGTGGGCACCGGCATGGTCGGCGCCCCGGCCTGCGGCGACGTGATGAAGCTGCAGATCAAGGTCAACCCCGAAACGGGTGTCATTGAGGATGCACGCTTCAAGACCTATGGCTGTGGCTCGGCTATCGCTTCGTCATCGCTGGTGACCGAATGGGTCAAGGGCAAGACGCTGGACCAGGCGGCGGCCCTCAAGAACAGCGAAATTGCCCAGGAACTGGCGTTGCCGCCGGTCAAGATTCACTGCTCCATCCTTGCAGAAGACGCCATCAAGGCGGCGGTGCAGGACTACAAAACCAAACACGGCACCGCTGTTGCCGCCTGAAACCATGGCAATTACCCTGACCGAAGCGGCAGCCCGGCATGTCAGCCGTTACCTGTCGCGGCGTGGCAAGGGCCTGGGAGTGCGTCTGGGTGTCAAGACCAGCGGTTGCTCGGGCCTGGCGTACAAGCTCGAATACGTGGACGACGCTGAGCCGGAAGACATCATTTTCGAGAACCACGGCGTGAAGGTGCTGATCGATCCCAAGAGCCTGGCCTATATCGACGGCACGGAGCTGGACTTCGTGCGTGAGGGGCTGAATGAAGGCTTTCGCTTCAGCAACCCGAACGAACGTGACCGCTGCGGATGTGGAGAGAGCTTCCGCGTCTGACCCTGGCCTGCTGAACTGTAAAACCGCCATCGCGCACCGTGTTGGCGGTTTTTTTGCTGATATGAACCTTCAATCCGACGATTTTGAGTTGTTTGGTGTGCCAAGGCGTTTTGCCCAGGAGCGCAGTGCGCTCGATGCACGCTGGAAAGAACTGCAGCGTGAAGCCCACCCCGACCGCCATACCGCCAGCAATGCCGCGGTACAACGCCAGGCCATGCAATGGTCGGTGCGCATCAACGAGGCGTATCAGCGCATCAAGGACCCGCTGCGCCGGGCGGCCTACCTGTGTGAGTTGAACGGTGCGCCGATCCGCGCTGAGGACAACACCGCCATGCCCGCTGATTTTTTGGTGCAGCAGATGGAATGGCGCGAAGCGCTCGAAGATGCAGAAAATCTGGCCGAAGTCGATGCGCTGGAAGCCCAGGTGCACCAGGCCCGGCGCACCACCCTGGAGCGCTGCGCCGATTTCATCGACCAGCAGCAGGACTATGCTGCTGCAGCCCGCCAGGTCAGAGCCCTCATGTTCATTGCGCGTTTTGCGCTCGACATCGAGCGCAAGCAAGAGCAACTGGGACAATAGCGCTCAGACCTATCGATTTTTCGTGCCGCCGAGCGTGCAGGCGCATCCCCCAGACAAGACAGGAACCCATGGCGCTGTTGCAGATTTCCGAACCCGGCCAGTCCCCCGCACCCCACCAGCGACGCATTGCTGTGGGTATTGACCTGGGCACCACCCATTCGCTGGTGGCCGCTGTGCGCAACGGCGTGGCTGAATGCCTGCCCGATGGCGAAGGCCGGGTGCTGCTGCCTTCGGTCGTGCGTTACCTGCAGGGCGGGGGCCGCCAGATTGGGTATGCTGCCGTGGCAGCGCAGCAGGGTGATGCCGGTAACACCATTGCCTCCGCAAAGCGTCTGATGGGGCGGGGCCTGGCCGATATTGCCCAGGTCGACAAGTTGCCTTATGAGCTGGTGGCCGCGGGGCAGGGTGGCGGCATGGTCAGCATTGCCACGGCCGATGGCACCAAATCGCCGGTAGAGGTCAGCGCCGAGATCCTGGCCAGCCTGCGCCAGCGGGCCGAAGACACTTTCGATGACGACCTGTATGGCGCCGTGATCACCGTGCCGGCCTACTTTGACGATGCCCAGCGCCAGGCTACCAAGGATGCCGCGCAACTGGCGGGTATCAACCTCCTGCGCCTTATCAATGAGCCCACGGCTGCCGCGATTGCCTATGGCCTGGACAACGCCAGCGAAGGCGTTTATGCCGTTTATGACCTGGGCGGCGGAACCTTTGACATTTCCATCTTGCGGCTGACGCAAGGGGTTTTTGAGGTGCTGGCCACAGGTGGTGACTCGGCCCTGGGGGGAGATGACTACGACACGGCGTTGGCCGACTGGGTATTGGCGCAGTGTGGTGTGCAGGTGCACACCCCGGCCGACAAGACGGCGGCACAATTGGCTGCACGGGCCTGCAAAGAGGCGTTGACTGCTACTGAAAATGTAGCTTATAGCGCCCTGTTGACGGGCGTTAGAGTCCATTTTAATGTGAATCGCAATGATTTCGAGGCAGCTACGGCTGCGCTCACGGCGCGCTCGCTTGCCGCCGTGCGCAGGGCGCTGCGCGATGCCCAGCTGACCCGCGATGACGTGCAGGGCGTGGTCATGGTGGGTGGCTCCACACGTATGCCGCAGGTGCAACGTGCCGTTGGAGATTTTTTCGGCCGTGAACCTCTGACCAACCTGGACCCTGACGAAGTGGTCGCCCTGGGCGCCGCCATCCAGGCCAACCAGCTGGCGGGTAACAACACCACGGGTGATTTGCTGCTGCTGGACGTGATCCCGCTCTCACTGGGTGTGGAGACCATGGGCGGGTTGGTGGAGCGCATCGTTGCGCGCAACGAGACGATTCCCACCGCCAAGGCCCAGGATTTCACCACCTATAAAGATGGCCAGACCGCCCTGGCCATCCATGTAGTGCAAGGCGAACGCGACCTGGTGCAGGATTGCCGCAGCCTGGCACGCTTTGAGTTGCGGGGCATTCCCCCCATGGCGGCGGGCGCCGCGCGCATCCGCGTCACTTTTACCGTCGATGCAGATGGTCTGCTCAACGTGGGTGCACGTGAACAGGTCAGCGGTGTCGAGGCGCGGATCGATGTCAAACCCAGCTATGGGCTGAGTGACGAACAGATCGCCCGCATGCTGCAGGAGGGCTTCTCCACGGCCGCGCAGGACATGCAGGCGCGCGCCTTGGTAGAAGCCCGTGTCGATGCCGACCGCATGCTGATCGCCACGCAAAGTGCACTCGACGCGGATGGCGATATCCTGTCTCCGAGCGAGCGCGACAGCATTGACGCTCTCATGAACGCCTTGCGCCAAACAGTCGCGGTGGCCGATAGCGCCGCCACGCTGGAAGACGCCACGCAGGCCCTGGCCAAGGGTACGGAGGCCTTTGCTGCTCAGCGCATGAACCGCGGCATCCGCCAGGCGCTGGCCGGTAAAAACGTCCAGACCCTCTAACATTCAATACACGCCATGCCTGTCATCAAAATCCTGCCCCACCCCGAGTATTGCCCCGCAGGCACCGAGATCACTGCCCCCGTGGGCACCTCGATCTGCGAGGCCTTGCTGGAAAACCATATCAACATCGAGCACGCCTGCGACATGAGCTGTGCCTGCACGACCTGCCATGTCATCGTGCGCGATGGTTTTTCTTCGCTCAATGAGGCCGAAGAAGAAGAGGAAGATCTGCTTGACCGCGCCTGGGGCCTGGAGCCGCAGTCACGCCTGAGCTGCCAGGCCATACTGACAACCCGGGATGTGACCATAGAGATTCCCAAATACTCGATCAACCACGCCAAGGAAAACCACTGATGGTTGTTGACCCCCACGTTGACTATTCACTGCTCGCCTCTGAGGCGGCGCACGCCCCCTTTGGGGCGGCCCGGCGGAGCGCATGATGCGCCAGATCGTTCTGGACACGGAAACCACGGGCCTGTCGGCAGAAGGCGGCGACCGGATCATCGAGATTGGTTGCGTCGAACTCGTGGCCCGCAAGCTGACGGGGAACAACAAGCACTTCTACTTGAACCCAGGGCGCGACAGCCACGAGGATGCGCTCAAGGTGCACGGCATCAGCAATGAGTTCCTGCGCGACAAGCCCCGCTTCGAGGCCGTGGCCGACGAGCTGCTCGAGTACCTGCAGGGTGCTGAGATCATCATCCACAACGCGGCGTTTGACGTCAGCTTTCTTAACAAGGAACTGGAGCTGTCGGGTCGACCCGCGTTCCGCACCCACGTTGCGCAGGTGACCGACACCTTGGCCATGGCCAAGGAGCTGTATCCCGGCAAGCGCAATTCGCTCGATGCGCTTTGCGATCGCCTGGGTGTGGACAACTCCAGTCGCACCCTGCATGGTGCACTGCTGGATGCAGAGTTGCTGGCAGACGTCTACATCAATCTCACCCGCGGTCAAGATGCGCTGCTGATGACCGATGACTCTGCCGGTGCTTCCGCAGGGGGTGTGTTCGTGCCTGCAGTCGATTTGCGTAGCCTGGCGCTGCAGGTTCTTCGTGCCAATGCACAGGAGTTGACGGCCCACGAGCAAATCCTGGTTCAGATCGACAAGGACAGCAAAGGCAAAACAATTTGGCGTAATTTGGAAGGCGCCTAAAAAAGCTGTGCCATAATCAAAGGCTTGTTGCAGTTAGCACAATTAGGGTGATTAGCTCAGTGGTAGAGCACTGCCTTCACACGGCAGGGGTCGCAGGTTCAAACCCTGCATCACCCACCAACATTCCTCAGTCTGCATTCTTTCTCGACTGCAGACCTGACGGGCGATTAGCTCAGCGGTAGAGCACTGCCTTCACACGGCAGGGGTCACATGTTCGATCCATGTATCGCCCACCATTTACATTGCCGCCTCGCACCCCTGCCAGTCCGCTCATCGTGGACTGGCATTGTTTTTGGCTACTGCAAAGAGGAAGATCGCCCGTAACGGACGCATTCACTGGCAATGGAATCGGCCCCGCGTTGCGCCGTCTGGCGTGGTATTTTTCGCCGATGCGTCCCTGCGGCCTATCGGGGGCAGTGTGGTTCATCCATTCCTTTGAGGCTGACCCACGGTCCTAATACCTGTGAAATCTGCAGAGCCGCAAGAAGGCGCTCCTGTACCCTCCCGTCACTGCAGAGGCTCAGCCCTTCGCCACGCTGGCGCCCCGGTGGTCGTGCCAGCGCTGCTGGTGTTTTGCGGGTTGTACCCGGACAGTACAGACCAGCTTTTCTCCGGTGTACAGACCTGAGGGGGGCTTCCGACTGGTTCTATACCGTAGCCGTCACGGGGTTCTGGTGTTGATCGCGACCAGCCGTTTGGACGACATCCGCCTGGGGCCGGACGCCGCCGCGCCCGACCAAAACGGGTGGCACACCAGCGGCTGCACGCGAGGCGCTTGAATTGACCTTCTCTTACTGGGGATTTCACGCCTGGGCGGTGTACGGCCCGATGGGCATGGCGCTGGCCTACTTCGGGTTTCGCTACCACCTGCCGCCCACGCTGCGCTCGGGCTGGCCAGTCTCCAGTCGTCACTGGCAATGGTACGCATGTTCCTGGGCCCGCTCAGGCGCTGTGTGGCCAGTGCGTGGGCATGGGCCCAACCTTTTGCTTGTTGTACCAAACCCAGTCAGACATCAGTCGGCCGACATTGCACGCCACAAAATCTGGAACAGTTCGTTGAACTGATCGGTCAGTGGTGTTTTTTCTTCGCGCACGATGTGCATCAGCACGACCCGGCCGATCATGCCCATGAAGACATCCAGCAGCACCTTGGATGACACCTTGCTGTTGAGCACGCCCCGGGACTGGCCATCCTTGAAGACCCCCAAAAAAGCACCCATCAGCTTGGGGCTTTCGTAGATGTCGATGTTCTTGTACCGCGATACGGGCACGGCCGTGAACATCAGCAGCATCAAGGCGGGGTGCTTGTCCATGTAGTCCAGAGTGACCCAGCAGGTTTTGCGCAGGCGTTCGCGGACACCGTCAATGCCCTGCAGGTGGTCGATCATGCGTTCGGCCAGGCGGCCCAGCATCACGTCGAGCATGGTGTAGACCAGCACTTCCTTGCTGCCGAAGTACTTGTAGATCGTCTGCAATGAGACATTGGCGGCGCGCGCCACGTCGATCAGGCCTACTTCATGGAAATCACGGCTGGAAAAGAGCGCCAGAACTGCTTTTTCGATGCGCGCCTGGGTGTCGCTGCGCATCTGCGAAAGCTGGGCACTGCGGTGAAGCTTGGCGCCTGTCTGTGCAGGCGGAGCGTCGGGTGTCGGAGCAAGGGGGGGAGCTGTCATGGAAATTTATATTACCAAATGAGCTATGGCAGCGGAAGAAAATTGCGTCAACTTGTCATCCAGAGCCGGTTTGGTCAAGATACGGACTGTTGCGTCACCCTCATATTCTCTTGTATGAAAAGGGTGATGGCACATGCAAGAGCTTGCAGATGGGTCTGTGTCGGCACACCAATTTTCGGTAACTGAAATTACTAATTTGGTGGTGCGATACATCGATGCAAGTTCTTTTGTTTGCATTACCGGAGGATTTGAACCCGTGGCTATTCAAAATTTTGCCCCTGCCTGGATGACCGAAGAGCACCAGATGCTGTACGACTCGGCACGTCGTTTTTTCAAGGAGCAGTGGGCACCCAAGGACGAAGCCTGGCGCAAGGCGGGCATGTTGGACCGCGAAGCCTGGGAAGAGGCAGGCGCCAATGGTTTTCTGTGTGCTTCCATGCCCGAGGAATACGGCGGTGGCGGGGGAGATTTTGGCCATGAGGCGGTGCTCATCCTGGCGCAGGGCTCGGCCAACGTTTCGGGATTTGGCGGCTCGCTGCACTCGGGCATCGTGGCGCCCTACATCCTGCACCATGGCACCGAAGAGCAGAAGAAGCGCTGGCTGCCGCGCCTGGCCACGGGCGAGCTGATTGGCGCCATTGCCATGACCGAACCGGGCACGGGCTCGGACCTGCAGGCGGTGCGCACCACCGCGATCAAAGAGGGCGAAAACTACCGCATCAACGGCAGCAAGACCTTCATCACCAATGGGCAGCTGGCCAACCTCGTCATTGTGGTCTGCAAGACCGATAAGGACCAGGGAGCGCAAGGCATGTCGCTGATGGTGGTTGAGACCGACCAGGTGCAGGGCTTCCGCCGCGGCCGCAATCTCGACAAACTGGGTATGGATGCGCAGGACACCTCGGAGTTGTTTTTTGACGATGTGGTGATTCCGGCTGCCAACCTGTTGGGTGGGCATGAGGGACAGGGCTTCGTGCAACTGATGCAGGAGTTGCCGCAGGAGCGCCTGATCGTGGCGTTTGCAGGTATTGCCGCCATGGAGCTGGCCATGCAGGAAACGCTGGCCTACACCAAGGAGCGCAAGGCGTTTGGCAAGCCGGTTTTCTCGTTTCAAAACACCCGTTTCAAGCTGGCCGAATGCCAGGCACTGCTGATGGCCTCGCGCGCGCTGGTCGATGCGGCCATGGTGGCGCACCTCCAGGGTGGGCTAGGCGTGGACCGTGCCGCGCTTATCAAATACTGGATTAGCGACAACCAGTGCAAGCTGATCGACGAATGCCTGCAGCTCTTTGGTGGCTACGGCTACATGAAGGAATACCCCATCGCCCGCCTGTATGCCGATGCCCGCGTGCAGCGCATCTACGGCGGCACTAACGAAATCATGAAGGAACTGGCTTCGCGTTTTCTGTGATGCCAGACCAGAAAAACTTTAACCATTGAAGGAGCTTCCATGACCGAAGCCTATATTTTCGACGCCGTGCGTACCCCGCGCGGCAAGGGTAAAAAAGACGGCGGCCTGCACCAGGCCACGCCCGTGTGGCTGCTGCGCACGCTGCTGCAGGCCTTGCAGCAGCGCAACCAGCTCGATACCGCGCTGGTGGACGATCTCGTTCTCGGCTGTGTCACCCCGGTAGGAGAGCAGGGTGCCGACATCGCCCGTACAGCCGTGCTGGATGCTGGTTGGGCGCAAAGTGTGGCTGGCGTGACGCTCTCGCGCTTCTGTGCCTCGGGCCTGGAGGCTGTGAACCTGGCCACGGCCAAGATCATGTCCGGCATGGAGGACATGGTCGTTGCGGGAGGTGTCGAATCCATGAGCCGCTGGGCCATGGGCAGTGACGGTGGAGCGTGGGTGATGGACCCACGCATCAACAGCGGAACGGCCTTTGTGCCCCAGGGCATCAGCGCCGACCTGATTGCCACGCTGGAGGGCTTCAGCCGCCAGGACCTGGATGCCTTTGCAGCCGAGTCGCACCGCCGTGCGGCGGCGGCACAAACTGGGGGGCGCTTTGCAAAATCGCTGGTCGCGGTCACGGATATCAATGGCATGACCTGGCTGGACCGTGACGAAACCATCCGCCCGGGGACCTCGGTCGAATCGCTCGCCAAGCTCAATTCCTCGTTCGAAATGATGGGCGCCATGGGTTTTGATTCCACGGCGCTGGACAAGTACACCACCATCGAAAAGATCCACCACCACCACCACGCGGGCAACTCCTCGGGCATCGTCGATGGTGCAGCGTTAATGCTGCTGGGCAGCAAGGCTGCGGGCGAGAAGGCAGGCCTCAAGCCCCGTGCCCGCGTACGCATGTGTGCCGTCATCGGCTCCGAGCCCACCATCATGCTGACCGGCCCCACGCCTGCGTGCCGCAAGGCGCTGGCCAAGGCGGGCATGTCGGCGTCAGACATCGACCTGTGGGAAATCAACGAGGCCTTCGCCACCGTGCCCATGAAGACAGCGCGCGACCTGGGCGTGCAGCTCGACCGCGTGAACGTCAACGGCGGTGCCATCGCCATGGGTCACCCCCTGGGTGCCACGGGCGCCATCATCCTGGGTACGGCGCTGGACGAACTGGAACGCACCGGCAAAGCCACAGCCATGGCCACCCTGTGCGTCGGTGCCGGCATGGGCATCGCCACCATCATCGAACGCGTTTGAGGAAAGGCCAACCCATGACACAGAACAACACCATTGCCTTCGAAGTGGACGCCAGCGGCATCGGCCTGGTCACCTTCGACCAGCCTGGCCGCGTGATGAATGTGCTCACGCCCGAGTTGCTGGGCGGCTTCGCCACCCTTCTGGAGCGGCTGGAGAAAGAAGACTCCCTCAAAGGCCTGGTCATCACCTCAGGCAAACCCACCTTTATCGTGGGCGCCGATATTGACCAACTCAGCCAGATCACCACCGTCGAGCAGGCGTTCCAGCTCGGCGAAGAACTCAAGGCCCTGATGCGTCGCATGGAGAAATGCGGCAAACCCGTGGTGGCTGCCCTGAACGGCACCACGCTGGGCGGCGGCCTGGAATTGGCACTGGCCTGCCATGCCCGTTTTGCGCTCGATGATCCTAAATTCAAGCTCGGTTTGCCCGAGGTGAAGCTCGGCCTGCTGCCGGGCGCTGGCGGCACCCAGCGCCTTCCGCGCCTGATCGGCATCCAGAAGAGCTTTGAACTCATCACCCAGGGCACCGAACTGAGCGCCGCCAAGGCCAAGGGACTGGGCATCGTGAACGACCTGGCTGCCTCGCGCGAGGAACTGCTGCAGAAGGCGCACGAATGGTGCCTGGCCAACCCCAAGCCCGTGCAGCCCTGGGACGCCAAGGGCTTCCGCATTCCGGGGGGCGACAGCAAGAGCCCCGCCGTAGTGCAGATGCTGGCCATCGCGCCGTCCATGGCCAATGCCAAGGCCCATGGCAACTACCCGGCCATCACGCACATCATGAGTTGCCTGTTCGAGGGCTGCCTGCTCGACATCGACAACGCTTTGCAGGTGGAGTCGCGCTACTTCGCAGCCTGTATCGTCTCGCAGGTCAGCAAGAACATGATCGGCACGCTGTGGTACCAGCTCAATGCCATCAAGAAGGGCCAGTCGCGGCCCAAGGATGTACCCGCTGGCAAGGTCCGCAAGGTCGGCATCCTGGGCGCGGGCATGATGGGCGCGGGCATTGCCTACGTGTCGGCCAAGGCCGGCATCGACGTGGTGCTGCTCGACACCACGAAGGAAAACGCCGACAAGGGCAAGGCCTACGCGCAAGGCCTGCTGGACAAGGCCCTGTCGCGCGGCAGGACCACGCCGGACAAGCGCGACGCGCTGCTCGCGCGCATCCTGCCGACCACGCGCTACGAAGACCTGCAGGGCTGCGACCTGGTGGTGGAGGCCGTGTTCGAGGACCGTGCCATCAAGGCCGACTGCACCAAGCTGGCCGAGGCCGTGATCGGCGAGGACGCGGTGTTTGCCTCCAACACCTCCACGCTGCCCATCACGGGCCTGGCCCAGGTGAGCCGCCGCCCGGCGCACTTCATCGGCCTGCATTTCTTCTCGCCCGTGGACAAGATGCCGCTGGTCGAGATCATCGTGGGCGAGAAAACCTCGGACGCTACGCTGGCGCGCGGTTTCGACTACGTTCTGCAGATCGGCAAGACACCCATCGTGGTCAACGACAGCCGGGGCTTCTACACCTCGCGCGTGTTCGCCACCTACGTGATGGAGGGCATCGCCATGCTGGCCGAGGGGGTGCACCCGCGCTCCATCGAGGTGGCGGGCGTCAAGGCCGGCATGCCCATGCCGCCGCTGGCCCTGCAGGACGAGGTGTCGCTGAGCCTGTCGCTGCACGTGAGCGACCAGACGCGCCGCGACCTGGAGGCCGAAGGCAAGACCTACCCCACGCACCCCGGCGAGGCGGTGCTGCGCAAGCTGTGCGCCGAGATGGGCCGCGTCGGTAAGAAGGCCGGCAAGGGCTTCTACGACTACCAGGGCAAGGAAAAGACCCTGTGGCCGGAGCTGACCACCCTGTACCCGCCGCGCGCCGACCAGCCCACGCAGCAGGAGCTGGTGGACCGGCTGATGTTCATCCAGGCCAACGAGGCCGCGCGCTGCTTCGAGGAAAACGTGGTGCGCTCGGTGGCCGACGCCAACATCGGCTCCATCTTCGGCTGGGGCTTCGCGCCGCACCAGGGTGGCGCGCTGCAGTTCATCAACGCCATGGGCGTCCAGCGCTTCGTAGCGCGCTCGCGTGAACTGGCGCGGCAGCATGGCGCACGCTTCGAGCCCGCGGCCATTCTGGTCCAGATGGCGCAGGAAAACCGGAGGTTCCAGGATGCGTGATCCCGCCCTCGCCAGCGTGTACGTGGACTACTTCAACGAAACCCACGGCATGGTGCGCGACACCATGCGCCGCTTCGTCAACGAGGCCGTCAAGCCGCACATCGACGCGTGGGAAGAGGCGGGCGGTTTCCCGCGCGAGATCTACCCGCAGGCGGGCGGCCTGGGCTTGCTGGGCATCGGCCATCCGACCGAGTTCGGCGGCTCGGGCGAACAGGATGTGTTCCTCAAGGTGGCCGCCAGCGAGGAACTGATGCGCAGCGGCTCGGGCGGCTTCGTCGCCAGCCTGGGCTCGCTGGACATCGGCCTGCCGCCGGTCTGGCGCACGGGTTCGGATGCGCTCAAGGCACGCATCGTGCCGCAGGTGCTGGCGGGCGAGAAGATCATTGCCCTGGCCATCACCGAGCCCAGTGGCGGCTCGGACGTGGCCAACCTCAAGACCCGCGCCGTGCGCGACGGCGACCACTACGTGGTCAATGGCTCCAAGACCTTCATCACCTCGGGTGCGCGCGCCGACTACTACACCGTGGCCGTGCGCACGGGCGAGGCGGGTTTTGGCGGCGTCTCGCTGCTGCTGATCGAGAAGGGTACGCCGGGCTTCACCGTGGGGCGCAATCTCAAGAAGATGGGCTGGTGGGCCTCGGATACGGCCGAGCTGTTCTTCCAGGACTGCCGCGTGCCGGCGGAAAACCTGCTGGGGCCGGAGAACTCGGGCTTCTTCACCATCATGGCCAACTTCCAGGCCGAGCGCCTGAGCCTGGCCATCATGGCGACCATGACGGCGCAGCTTGCGCTGGAGCAATGCCTGGCCTACGTGAAGGAGCGCACCACCTTCGGCAAGCCGCTGTCCAAGCACCAGGTCATCCGCCACAAGCTGGCCGAGATGGCCACGCAGGTGAACGTGGCGCGCGAATACACCTACCGCTGCGCCGCGCGCATGCAGGCGGGCGAGTCGGCGATCGCCGAGGTCTCCATGGCCAAGAACTTCGCCACCTCGGTGTCCACCATGGTCACGGATGAGGCGGTGCAGATCTTTGGCGGCATGGGCTACATGCGCGAGTCGCTGGTCGAGCGCCTGTACCGCGACAACCGCATCCTTTCCATCGGTGGCGGCACGCACGAGATCATGAACGAGATCATCTCGAAGCAGCTCGGGTTGTAGAGAACAACCCCCTGTGGCGCTGCGCGCCCTCCCCCTTCTCTCGCAAAGCTGCGCTTTGCGGGAAGGGGGACGCCGCCAGTGCGGCGGGGCGGCCCTTGCACGGCGGCCGCTGGCCTGCGCCGCGTCGAATGCAGGCGCAGGGGAACGATTGAAAAATAATGGGTGAAATCGAATGACTTCCATGCCACCGCTGCTGTCTGGCTTGCGCGTGCTCGACCTCACGCGCAACCTGCCCGGTCCCTTCGCCACGCGCCTGCTGGCCGACCTGGGTGCCACCATCGTCAAGGTGGAGCCGCCCGAGGGTGACCCGGCGCGGCCGCTGGCAGCGCTGTTCGAGGCGCTCAACCACGGCAAGGAATGCCGCAGCATCGACTTCCGCAGCAGCGCCGACCTGGACCGCCTGCGCGCCTGGGTGCAGGAGGCCGACGTGCTGCTCGACAGTTTTCGTCCCGGCGTGCTGCAGGGCCTGGGGCTGGATGGGGCCACGCTGCATGCGCTGAACCCGCGCCTGGTGATGGTGTCCATCACCGGCTACGGCCAGCACGGCCCCTGGGCGCAGAAGGCGGGGCACGACCTGAACTTCATGGCGCTGTCGGGCGTGCTGGACCAGATGCGCGCGCCCACGGGCGAACTGGCCCTGTCCAACGTGCAGTGGGGCGACCTCGCGGGCGGCAGCGCCATGGCCTGCATCGCCGTGCTGGCGGCCGTGTTCGAGGCACAGAAGACGGGGCAGGGTCGGCACCTGGACGTGAGCATGGTCCATGGCCTGCACGCCCAACTGGTCATGCCCCAGGCCACGGGCGCCATGCTGGCGCCGCTGCTGGGGCGCCGCCCCGGTGCGGGCGAAGACTTGCTCAACGGCGTGCTGCCTTGCTACAACCTCTACGCCACGCAGGACGGGCGCCACCTGGCCGTGGGGGCGCTGGAGTTCAAGTTCTGGAAGGCAGCGTGCGAGGTCTTTGGCCGCGCTGACTGGGTGGCGCAGCACTGGCAACGCGGGCAACTGCCGGGCTCGCCCGAGTCCGCCGCTCTGCGCGATGCGGTGGCGCGGCTTGTGGCGTCGCACCCGCTGGAGTACTGGAGCGAGCGCTTTGCACAGGCCGATGCCTGTGTAACGCCGGTGCTCACGCTGGAAGAAGCGCAGGCGCACCCCTTGTTCGCGGATGGGGTGCGGCACCAGCCCTGGGCCGAGATACTGCCCTGATGCGGGCTTAAATCATGCTGCGCCGCTTTTACACTCAGCAGCATGATCACCTTTCACAACCCGCTGCACCACCTGCACGCTCCGGCCTATGAGTTTTTCCGGGGTGAGCGGGTGCCGTGTTTCGAGAAGCCTGCGCGCGTTGACTATGTCGAGACCCGCCTGACCGAGCAAGGCCATGTGCTGCTGGCGCCTGACCACGACAGCACCCCTGCGCTGGCCCAGGTGCATATGCTGCGCTACCTGCAATTCCTCACGACGGCCTGGTCGCAGTGGCTGGCGCTCGATCCGGCCAACGCCGATGTCCAGCCCTTTCCGTCGGTCTGGCCTGTGCGTACCCTGCGCAGCGACATCGAACCCGACAACTTCGTTGCCCGCCTCGGGCTGTATTCCATGGACAACGGCTCACCCTTGGCCGCCGGCACCTGGCAGGCAGCCAAGGCCGGCGCCGATGCTGCTGCCAGCGCAGCAGTGCGCGTGGCCGGTGGTGCGCGCGCTGCGTTCTGCTGTACACGCCCGCCGGGTCACCATGCAGGGCCTGACTTTATGGGGGGTTACTGCTTTCTCAACAACGCGGCGGTGGCCGCGCAAACGCTGCGCGACCAGGGCGCCGCCCGCGTTGCCGTGCTGGACGTCGACTACCACCACGGCAACGGCACGCAGGGCATTTTTTATGACCGCGCCGATGTGCTGTTCGTCAGCATCCACGGCGACCCGCGCACCGAATATCCGTTCTACCTGGGCCATGCCGATGAAGCCGGTGAAGGCGCCGGGGCTGGCTTCAACCTCAACCTTCCGCTGGCAGCGGGGAGCTCTGTCGTGGCCTGGTTTGACGCCCTGGATCAGGCCTGTGCGCGCATTGCGGCGGATGGTGTCGATGCCCTGGTGGTATCGCTGGGGCTCGATACCTATGAGGGTGATCCGATCTCGCGCTTTGCGCTGGCGTCGCCCGACTTCTTGCGGCTGGGCGAACGCCTGGCGCGGCTAGGCATGCCGACGGTGTTTGTGCTGGAGGGCGGCTATGCGGCTGCAGAACTGGGCACCAATGCCGTGAACGTGCTCGATGGTTTTGAGCAGGCTTGACGGCAGAAGGAATGGGTATGGTGGACCAGGTCGATTGCGTGGTGGTGGGTGCTGGTGTGGTGGGGCTGGCAGTGGCGCGTGCGCTGGCGCTGCAGGGGCGTGAGGTCTTGGTGCTGGAGGCGGCGAACGCCATGGGTACCGGCACCAGTGCGCGCAACAGCGAGGTTATCCATGCGGGCCTGTACTACGCTGCGGGTTCGCTCAAAGCGCGCCTGTGTGTGCAGGGCCGCGAGATGTTGTATGGCTACTGCGCCGAGCGCCATGTTCCCCACCAGCGCTGCGGCAAACTGGTGGTGGCCACGGATGTCGCGCAGTTGTCCGCCTTGCAGGCGGTACAGCGCCACGCACAGGCCAATGGCGTGCTCGACCTGGAGTGGCTCGATCGCAATGCAGCGCAGGCGCTGGAACCTGCCCTGGAATGCTTAGCTGCCCTGCATTCGCCCAGCACGGGCATTGTGGACAGCCACGGCCTGATGCTGGCCTTGCTGGGTGATCTGGAGAGTCAAGGCGGTGTTTTGGCATTGAATTCGCCTCTAGAGCAAGCCCAATGCGCGCAAGAAGCTATTGAATTGGTAGTGAAGGACGGTACGCGATTGCGTGCAACCACCGTGGTGAACGCGGCCGGTCTGGCCGCGCCCAGCCTGGCTGCGCGGTTTGCGGGTGTGGACCCGGTGCATGTGCCGCAGGCGTGTTACGCCAAGGGCAACTATTTCACGCTCAGTGGCCGGGCACCTTTCTCGCGCCTGATCTATCCCGTGCCCGAAGCCTCCGGCCTGGGGGTGCACCTGACGCTGGACCTGGGTGGCCAGGCCAAGTTTGGTCCCGATGTGCAATGGGTGGACAGTGCCGACGACCTGTTGGTGGATGCCGCGCGGGGCGATGCTTTTTACGCGCAAGTGCGCAAATACTGGCCAGCACTGCGCGATGGTGCGCTGGCGCCGGGTTACGCCGGTATTCGGCCCAAGGTGCGTGGTCCGCAGGGACTGATGGCCGACTTCTGTATCCAGGGGCCGGCAGTGCACGGGGTGCCCGGACTGGTTCAGTTGTTCGGCATCGAATCGCCCGGCCTGACCAGTGCGCTGGCCATTGGCGCCCATGTCGCTGCCCTGCTGCAAGACTGACGGGTGATAGCCGCATCCGACCAACTTTCTTGCGGGGTTTTGCCCATCATCGCTAAGATGAGCCCATGGTGGTCGCAAATTGGCACCTGCGGGCATGCCTGATTTGTATTTTTCATGAAAGGCTGATATGACGACTTCTGCAAACGATGTACTCCAAAGCACCCAGTCCGAACTGGAGAAACTGGTCTCCGACCTGCGTGCCCTGATGTCCAACAAGGATTTTGACGGCGTACCCGAAATCAAGATGCTGCGCCAGCGCCTGGACGATGGCCTGCACAACGCCCGCGATTCCGCCGTGCGTGCAGCCCAGGAAGCCGCGCGCCAGGCCAAGGATGCCGCACGCGCTGCCGACCGTTATGCCCACGACGAGCCCTGGCGTGTTGCAGGTGCCGCCATGGCTGTGGGCGCGCTGGTGGGATTCCTGCTTGCACGCCGTTGAAGCGAGCGTTCTGGCAATAGACAGACTGCAAGTGGGGAGGGAGGTGTCATGAACTGGATTTCCCTTCTCGGGCTTGAAACGCTTGTCTTGCGCTGGCGCGCCGCAGCCATGGAAGGTGCCATGGCCATCGAAGACAGGGCTGAGTTGGCGCGTCTCGAATGGCAGGAGCAAAAACGCAGGCTGCGTCAGCTGCTGCTGCTCGGCATTGCCGTGGCCGCACTGACCGTGGTGGCGCTGGTTGTGCTTTCGCTGGCTTTGCTGGTGCAGTTCTGGGACACGCCGCACCGTTCACTGGTGGCCTGGATTTTGGCGGCCCTGTGGTTGTTGGTCTGGGGCGGCTCCTTGGCCGCACTGCTGTCGGTAACCCGCCAGGCAGGCAATGCCTTTGCACTGACCCGCCAGGAGTTGCAACAAGACTGGCGCGAAATCAAGGAGCACCTGTGAGCATGTCGTCTTCCCCTGCATCCGTGCCCACCGCTCGGCGCCCCACCGCTCAGCAGCAACGGGTGCTAGAGCGTATTGCAACCCAGCGGACCAGACTGCGTGCCCGTAGCGCGCAGCGCCAACAGCTGCAGACCCAAGCCCGTAATACCCCAGGCGTTTCCCCCGATGCGCCTGTGATTCAACGGCTAGCGGTCTTTGCCAAACTGCATCCTGTGGTTGTGACGGCCGTGCTGGGCGCCGCATTGGCGGCGGGGCCGCGGCGCTTGGTGCGCTGGGCGGGGGTGATTTTGCCCCTCGTCATGCAGTTGCGCGGGCGATAAGACCCGCCTGCCTCGTCATTCTGTTTCCAAATCATTCGTGTCTAGGCGCGAAGCCGCAGACAGTGCTGTAGCACGGCAAGGCGAAGCAACAACGACACGGATGATTTAGAAA
>JAANMW010001013.1_pt1 | contig 31882 bp, 25 predicted proteins | sample 7279671 | NCBI WGS metagenome assembly JAANMW01 (sample SAMN14094541, study PRJNA606508) | bioreactor metagenome | isolation source: A lab-scale SPAN reactor treating ammonium-rich wastewater day 247 | place: Ireland: Galway | collected 2017-09-19 | reverse complement strand
GATTTAAAAAAATCAATCAAAAAACCACCATTTTGGTTTAAGATAGTTTTATTCGCAATTCCATTTGCACTTATTTTTCTGATAGAACTGTCACTAAGGATTTTCGGTTACGGAAAAGATTATTCACAATGGGTAAAAATTGCTCCCGGTCAATTAGTGCTCAATCCTGATGTTGCATACAGATATTTTCATTCAACCGAAGGCGTTCCTTATTCAAATCAAAATAGTTTTTTTTCAGAAAAATCTGAAACTACATTCAGAGTCTTTATTATGGGCGGCAGCAGTGCAGCAGGCTATCCTTATACACCAAATGGTGACTTTGGATTATACTTAAAAAAGAAACTCGAGATACTTTATCCAGCTTTTGATATTGAAGTAATCAATATTGCTTTAACTGCAACAAATTCTTATACGGTTAGAGATTTATTGCCAGGAGTAATAGATCAAAAACCGGATTTAATTTTATTTTATACCGGTCATAATGAATTTTACGGTGCTTATGGTATTGGTTCGATGGAATCAATCGGGCAATCAAGAGTAATCGTAAATTTTATATTATCTCTTGAGAAATATAAAACTTTCAATTTACTCAGAGACTTTCTTCAATGGATTCAAAAATTATTTGCAGGCAGTAATTCTGATGGAGCTTTAAAGAAAAGCGGTACGTTGATGTCCAGAATGGTTAAAGATCAAACCATACCATTAAATTCAGATGTTTATAATTATGGTATAGAGCAATTCCGCGGTAACTTTGATGACATATTAAGAATGTGTAAAGAAAGTAAAATCCCAATAATAATATCTACTCTCACCTGCAATCTACGCGACCAACCGCCATTTATTTCTTTAAATGTAAATGGACTGCCTGAAGCAAAAGATATTTTTGACAAAGCTAAATTAAATCTGGGTGATTCTATCCGGGCTTTAGAAGATTTTGTTTATGCAAAAGACCTTGATGGGTTAAGGTTCAGAGCTTCTAAAAAAATCAATGATATAATTATTGAGTTCTCAAAAAAATATAACATCCCGATGGTAAATATTGATTCAGTTTTCAACTCAGTAAGCCCTTTAGGCATTACAGGTGATAATCTTATGACTGATCATCTTCATCCTACATTTGATGGATACAAACTTATAGGAAAATCTTTCTTTGAAGTAATGCACAAAAACAATTTTCTGCCAAGAACTCAAATTGTAAAAATTGAACCCTCTGTTTTAGACAGCCTTACAAATCAGAATGTTTACATAACAAGATTGGATTCAATAATTTCTAAATACAGAATTCTGATACTGAAGAATGACTGGCCATATAGTGAACCAAAGACTGTAGCTTATATGCTTAAGTTATTTAATCAACAGAATAAAATTGACAGCATTGCAGTAAAAGTATTAGATAACCGTTATTCGTGGGAACGTGCACACCGCGAAGTTGCTGAATATTATCTTAATAAAGAAGACTATAATGAATTTATAAGAGAAGTAAATGTTCTGATCACACAGTATCCGTTTGTAAAGGAATATTATTCTTTTACAGTAGAACAATTATTATCTGCCAAGAAATTCGATGATTGTTATCCGTTTTTGATAAAAGCATATAAAAGATTTCCGGATGCTTTGTATGCAAAATGGATAGGTATTATTGATCTATCAAAAGAGAAAATTGATAATGCAATTTTTTATTTAACTGAAAGCCTTAAATACTCATCAAGAGATGCACAGGTTTATTTTAATCTTTCAGGAGCTTATACGAAAAAGAAGCTGTATAATGAAGCTCTTAACTCAGTAAATAGCTGCCTTGCTCTTAGTCCAAATTATCCCGGTGCTGTAAGATTAAAGGAGCAGTTAAGTCAAATTATCCGGTTACAAAAATAAATCCGGCAAATGATTTAAAAATAAAAAAGCCGATCATCAGACCGGCTTTTGCTCAGAAAAACACCTTGCTTATTTCAGCAGCATCATTTTTTTAGTTAATGTAAAGTTGTTTGAAGTTATGGTATAGAAATATATACCGCTGGTTAAACCTGAAGCATTAAAGTCAACTTCATAGTTTCCTGCATTGCGGTATTCATTTACCAAAGTAGCTACTTCCTGACCCAGAGTATTAAATACTTTTATATTAACCATTCCTTCCTGTGGAATTGCAAAACGGATCATAGTTGATGGGTTAAATGGATTCGGATAGTTCTGAGATAACTCATAAGTAACCGGTGTGCCATTTTGTAAATCTCTTACATCAGTAACCACGTTAACTAAATCATGATCTCCCATTGTACCAAATACATTTTCGACTGTAGCACTAATCATATTTGACGTTAAATTAATAAAGTGATCAGCACCTACACCGTTTTCATTATCATTACCACCCTGGTTTGATGGTAATCCCCAGTTTGCACCATATTTATACTGAATTCTTAATGGTGAATACTGCGGAAAAGTAACATCACGAGACCAAACATTATCGCCTGCTGTTACGTCACCATTAGTACCGTTATCATATAATTTAATTGTCTTGGTACTATCAGCATTTGGCCAGCCGCCATCAGGCCATTTCAATGGTGCATTAGCACCGCATAATCTCACATCATCAATAGATGTGAATGGCTGTTGGTTAATAGCAGAAACTGCACCTGTCATATCAACAGTAAACTTAATTGTAACAGCGAAGTTTGTAACTGTTGATAGTGTAGCATCATTAAATGTTCTGGAAATAAATGCTGCTCCAAAAGACATATCATCTCCGGTAACAGTGTAAGTTTTGTTTGGATCATTTTCCCAGGTTGTACCTTCTGGTCCAAAGTAAGCATATTTGTAACTAAATACTTCACCTTCAAAAGTATAAAGTCTGAAAGTACCCTCATATGTGTTAGGATCGGTTAGACTTTGGAACAATAAACTATTAGCTCCCCATCCGTTGAAGCTACCTCTTACAGACAGTGTATCTGTTGAAGGGTTGAAACGACCGGAAACGATTTCAAACTCCATGTTACAGGAAAAGGTAACATCAATTGAATCTGGCACAGCATATTGATTATCGTCGTTAAAATAAGCTGAAAAAGTGCTGTTGCCGGCAGGTACTATTAACTCTCTGTCACTAATACTTTCCCATCCGTCATCACCTTTGATGAATTTGAAAAATAAAGTATCACCGACATTAAAGGTTTTTGTAATAGTATAAATTGTATCTCCGTCAGTATCCGTCATAACGTCAGCACCATTGTTCCAACCGTTAAAGTTACCAGCTATCTTAACCTGATCACCAATTGTAAACTGACCTTTTGCAGCCTGAACTCCCATATCTACTTGAAACTCTACGGTCTGAGCTAACGCAAAGTTTGCAAATAGAATAAATAAAAATAGTCCGAATATTTGTTTCATTTTTTTCTCCTTTTTTTATGGACTGTTAAATTTATTAGAAATCATGTTAGTTACAAAGTTAAAATTTAATACCAAAAGCAAATTGCTGTGTATAATCAAGAATTCCGAAATCCTGATACGCATAGTCAAACACTAAGCCGAGTGTAGGGGTAATATCGTATTTAAGTCCGACACCAAAAGTTAAACCCTCTTCAGAGTTATCAAGATATAAAGATTTATAACCGCCTCTCAAAGATATTACATCAAAAACAGAATACTCAATACCGAGATTAAGTGATTCTGAATTGTCATTAGGATGGTATGCATCGACAGCTAATGTAACTTTATGGTTTTCGATATCAACAACATCCATCGCTACACCTACTTTAAATGTCAGTGGAATCGGATAAGAATCAGTGTTAAGCTTTGCAAGTATCTGATCATTATTACCATATATCTGAGAATTAATATCATACTGAACAAAAAGATCTTTCCCATCAAGCTGCATATCAGTTCCAAAGTTAGTTATTGCAGCACCAATCCTTAATCCGTAGATATCAGATAAGAATAATACCCCAAGATCAACTGCAAAACCATTAGCTGTTGAATTCCAGATTTTCTGATTTATGTATTTAAAGTTAGCGCCGATAGAAAATCTGTCAGTTAAATTATATGCATAAGTTAAAGAAAAGAACATATCGTGAGGCGTAAAAAACTCACCTGTTCCATCAGGCTCTGTCATTGTAGTAACCTCAAGATCGCCATAATTAAGATAACCAACGCTAAACCCTACAACTCCCATATCACCGATTTTGAGCATTGAGCCAGCCCAGTTATAATTAATATCAGCAAACCATGATAAATGGGTAAACATTGCTTCATTTGATTCAAGCCTTGATGCACCGGCAGGATTCCAATACAATGCTGAAATATCATTTGCAGTTGCAACAAACGCTCCGCCCATTGCAGAAGCCCTCGGACCGATACCAATATTTAAGAATGGGGAAGCAGTTGACCCGACTTTTGTTTGACCGGCTAAGTTTACTGCAAAAATAAAACTAAATAATAAAATAAATTTTTTCATTTTGTCTCCGTTATTTTATAAGGGCAAACTTGCCGATTTTAGATCCAACATTCGGAATCTCAGCTACAAAAACATAAACACCATAAGCAACATCAAGATTTTCTTCAGTTCTCAGATTCCAATAAACATCGCCAACATACAGATCATCATGATAAAGTGTTTTAATGAGTTCACCTCTTACTGTAAAAATCGAAATTTTTGAACCCGGAGGAATGTAAGTAAACCTGATCTCTCTTTCGCCCCGTCCGCTTGTTTGAGTGCTTAGCAATCTGGATTCACCCTGATGTGTAACTACATAAGGATTAGGCACAACTTTAATTTTATCCAGCTCGTTTGAAGCGAGACTATTGTTGATAGTTGCACCTGAAGTAGTAAATGTTATAAAATCATTTCCGTTAAACGGTTTTTTAGTGTATAGATCAAGTGTACCTCCTGTCGGCAATGGTGTATTAGCACCTACATAATACAAATCAACCTTCCAGGTGTTTCTTAATGTAGTATCAACCATATCCCTGAAATAAATTGAATAAGTTGTAGATACTGTTCCTGATTTTTTGTAAAAGAAATCAATGTATTTGTTCTGAGTTAAATTTTTAACTTTAAAACTAACAGGAAGTGCTGGGAAAAAGTTTGCAGGATTATTTGGCGGAAACAACCTGTATTCTACTGAAGTATCTACAACTTCAGGATAGAATTCAATTGAATAATCATTCGGTAAAGTTAATCCATTATTCTGAGGATAATTTGTACTTTTCATTATATCAAAAGTAAGGTTACCTGCTGTTCCGACAATATTAGAAAATCCCGATTTGTCCTGATCAAGTTTTATCACCTTATCATTTAATATCTGCAATCTGAATCCATGTCTAATGGGAGTATTCCCTGAGAACAATTCTGATCTGGCTACAAGACTATCATAAGGTGCAGTATATGAAGAACCCACAACTTTAAAAGGCAATCCATTAACATAGATTGTATCGTTGCCGGAGGGAATCTCAATAGTTTCCAAAGGGGCTACAATATATTCTTTATTGATAGAAGGAATAAATACTGTATCAGGTGTTTGCAAATCTATAAGAGACCAGTTAATCGTATAACCTTCATTACCCGAATCCTTAAATGCAACCTTATATTTAAAATTATTTTTTATCGCTTCATCATCAACAACCTCAATATTAAATGAACCAGTTCCGATAAAAGGCTGAGATTTCCGGACATCAGAAATTGCTGCCGGGATATAACCAGCTGGTCTTACGCCCGGAGTAATAAATCCGGTATTATCATCTGTTATGATAAACCCTGTATTATCTCTTCTGATAAACTTTGAATTTTCAGTTGGGAAAATATCCTGTGATGCATCACCTTCGTCATAAGCACAAACTGCGTAATAATAAGTCTGTCCCAGAACAACACTCGAATCAACAAATTTATTTACTAATCCAGTATTTGAACCAAGATAAAATGTTGTACCACCAACCTGCTCAAGCAGCCTTTGCGATGGATAAAAGAATCCTTGTATTGTATCTGCAAGATCATATTGTGCTATAGGTCTGTCAAAAGATAAGACACCAAGCGCATTTGTAACTACTCTGGAGTCCTGAAAGTTTGCATCTGTAGCCCGGTATATTTTATATCCCTGAAAATCTTTCTTCTTTGTTATAAAGTCTCTGTCGTTTTCTGTTTTTTCACCGTCCCAATAAATAACAACCTTACCATCTTCCTGAGTTAAAGTTATCTTCGGCTTTTTGGGCGGCTGAGGAAATTTGTAACCCGAATTATATATCTGCTGAACGATCTGTTTATTGCCGACGATATCGTTGAGGTCTTCGCCAAAAAGGAGTGAAACTGAAAATCTTTCTTTTATATCAGGATTTCCATTGCCAGGAACAAGCGGGAAAAAACCTGAAGAATAAATAAAATCTCCATCCTGCGGTACAGGAGGAATAACATCAAATCTGCCCGGTGTCATCCTTTGCCAGAGTAATGAATCTTTAGAAAGATCAGGTGCGGCGTTAATATTGAAGAAATTAAAACTTGTTAAACCAATCTGATCTGATTCATCCGGATCTGTTCTGCCAAAGTTAGGTTCGCCCTGATCAGGAATTCCATTCCCTTCCCCAAAATCCGGTCCGGGATATCCATTATCTCCAGGTCCTAAACCATCAATACCAACATCATCAAATTGTGGGTCCCAGTCGCCATCTTCATCAATATCATTATCTCTTCTTTCATCAATCATAAGATCATTAACCCCTGCTCCTGTTCTGTAGTTTTTGTATTTGAGTCCTGTTAATCCTTTTAAAATTCTTGCTGTGTAATGTATTGCCTGATTCTCATCAATCAGTCCATCAAGATCATTATCTATTCCATCATAAGCAGATGGATGGGGAACTGAAACTCCGTTTACAATGGAACCTATATGACCTTCGCGGAAATACTTGCCTGACTCGATAATAAACTGCACACCCATAGAAGTTACGGTATCAGGCAAAGAAGAGATTGTATAAAGAGATCTTTCATAAGTCTGCGGGTCAATTAGAACAATAACGCTTCCAACTGTATATGTTACCGAATCAAAATCTGATTGAACAAAAGCAGGTGATGGACTTTTAGAATCATCATCGTTATCGATACCATCAAATGGATTACCCGGTGATTCCAAAAATGAATATCCGACATACCCGACTTTTTGTCCTTTGTTTCCGATTCCATCGCTATCCCAGGAATAAGTAATCCATTCATCAACATCAAAATAACCAAGGTCATCACCACTATCGCCATCACCACCGGCAAGAGTGCCTACAACTGTACCAAAGTTAGCTTTGCGGTACACAGTTGTTCCCTCATTTGTAATATCGTACAACCAGAAAATAGCATCTTCAGCAAGGAAGTTTGACCATTGGAAACCTCTCACTCTCATCTTCAAAGCCATACCGTTTCTGCTCGGATCTCTGCTGTCGGGTGTAAAAATTCTATTTAACTGTGTATTAGGATCGCTAAAGTTAAACTCATCATCAGTTTGATCATCAGCATCGAACAAAGACTCCTGATCGGCGTTTTGAATACCACGCCCAAAGTATCCAAACCACTCAGTTTTTCCAAAATCATCTTTCCATGAAGAAGCTATCGGATCGTTCCAGCCTTCTACTGGCCAAGAATTAGGTAAGTGACTCATTGCAACTGTTTCAGCATTACGATTAACAAAACCAGGAATCGGATTCCATCCCCAGAAATAATTTCTTGATGGATGTCTCTCATCTGATTGTCCTTTACGGGGACCTCTTGAAATTATTACCGAGTGTAAAGTATCACCTAAAGTATTGATAAACTCAACCCCAATCAAAGGGATACAATCACCGATATAATTTTCACCAGAGCCTAAGGGCCATTCTCCTCTTATATCAATACCCTGATTAAACCCGGCGATCTGTCCATCATTATAAAATGAAATTCCAATTCTATTGCCGGTATGTTTTCCCATTCTCAAAAGAGTCGGATCACCTCTTTGTGCCAACAACTCAGTATTAAGCGAAGTGAGCAGAAGAAATATTATTATTAAAATTGTTTTGTGCATTTCAATCTCTTTCAATTTTTAAAAATTATATGAAAAACCAAGTTCAACTCTTCTGGGCTCTGAGAAGAAACCGGGGTTGGTATATATTTCATCCAAAGTATTATAGTAAAGCTTTGGTTTGATCTTCTCGGCTTCCAAACGGCTGAATGTAAAAAGCGGATCGCCTGAATCACTGTAAATATTTCTGGGATTATCCATATCTAAAAGGTTATAAACTTTCAGGAATAGTGATAATGTGGTACTGCCGATTATAAAATCTTTATACACTCTTAAATCAAGATTTAAAATACTTGGTTTTATTTCGCTGTTCCTCGGGAAAGCATTTTGTGTTACGTTAGTATTTTTATTAACCTCCGGAGTATAGGGCTGACCTGTATAAAAATTACCAATCAAAGAAAAACCGTAATCCCTTTCAACCGAATAAGCAATAGAAACATTTAAAGTATGAGCCTGATCCCAATTAAGCGGGGCAATAAATGTTTCGGGTAAAGCACCGCCAAGTAATGCATTTCTTGCGTCTGCCGGATTTGATGCATTACCTTTTGTTACAGAATAAGTGTAATCAATACTTGCTGCTAAACCGCCCGAAAATCTTTTTTCCAGGCTTACTATAAATCCCTTTGAAAATCCAAAATCAGAGTTTGCATATCTGCTGTAACTTGAAGCTCCGCCAAATACTAATATTTCATCACTTTGTGTACCTGTAAGATCTCTGAAATCTTCAAAGAATACAGTAACATCAACAGCAATATCATCACCTATTTGCTGCTGTACACCGATTTCGCCTTTTACAGTTTTCTGCGGTCTTAGGTCTGCATTACCAAACAATCCCTGATTACCCGAACCGACACCAAGCTCAAATTCAGGATTGGTATATAAATACTCATAAGATGGCAGCTGGAAGAAATGACCATAAGAGAAATGAATTACTCCTTTTTCAGTAATAGGAAATGCAAGTCCAACACGAGGACTAACCTGAAATTTTACGTCAGCATCTTTGTACCAGTATTTTTCACGGTCGGCAATTGTTTTCATAGTTTCTCCTTCGCTGGGATCATAAACACCGTTTCCGTTCAAATCATTAAACTGATTTGAAGGTTTCAACGGATTAGCAATGTTCGGATCAGTCGGATCACTTAGCACAACACCATCAGGATTAAAAATATCCAATCTTGCACCAATATTAAAAATCAGATCAAATGCTTCAAACTTCGATTGGACATAGAAGGCTCCTTCAACAGGATTATGTAAATATTCATTATTTAATGGCGAAGTAATAGGGGCAATAGCTACAGTATTAATTCCATTTATTGTTGTTGGGTATAATGTAATATCTTTAAAATAAATGCTGTGTCTTTTGAACTCGCCGCCAAACTGCAAATTGATTTCCTGAGAAAATTGTGTAGTCCAATCTAACTTTGCTGAAAATGTGCCGGTACTTCTTTTAAATCTGCTGTAATCAGTTCCGCCAACATCAAAACTATAGGGCGGAGTTTGGAGTGCTGTGTTGTTAACATACTTAGTTGCGAAAGTATCAGAATTAATATAAATGTCTTCAAATAAAAAGTGCTTATACTCTTTATAGAAATAAGAAAAATTAAGATTATAAAAAGATGAGTTTGATATTGCGTGATTGATTGAAAATATATTTGAATATCCTTTTCTAAATCTTTGCAGATTATTATCAGGGGTTAATCTTCTCGAATGATTATAATCCTGATATTCTTCCCTATCAAGAACATAATTGTAATTAAGTTTTACCCCTGGCAAAAATCTATAAGTTAGTTTGCCCTGACCATAAATTTTTTCATTTGGATTCATAGATATATATGAATCATCACCATTTTTTGTGATGTTAAAATCGGATCCGCCGCTTCCGGATACTTCGGAAGCTCTGTCAGTAACAAGGAAAAGTCTTTTTCCATATAAGTAGCCGGTGTTATAATAATATCTCCCATTTATATAAAAGAAAAGCTGATCCTTCAAAATCGGTCCGCTCAGGCTTCCTTCAAAATTTCTTATTGCGACCGGATTTATATTTTTAATATTCCAGAATTTATCATCTCTGTTTGAAAAATAATCACCTGTATAAGTCTGAAAGTTACCGTTAAAACTATTACTTCCGTCTTTGGTAACAATATTGATGATTCCTGACATTGCCTGCCCGTATTCTGCATTAAATGCACCGCTAATTACCTGTAATTCCTGCACTGCATTTGCATTAACATTAATAACTGAACTGCCGTCATAGGCATCTGTAAGAGGGACGCCGTCAACCTGATAAGCAACCTGCCCGGATCTGCCGCCTCTAACATGAAGATCACTTCCGGATGACACAATACCTGCCTGCAGCGAAAGCAAATCTGTTATTTCTGTTACAGGAAGCTGAGAAATCATATCTTCGCCAACAACAGAGGTTGTTGCAGTAACGTCTTTCCGAATTAATGGTTTGGTTGCAATTACTACTACTTCTTCATTAAGCTCAAGTGCAGTTGATTGAAGAGCAAAATCCTGTGTTGCGGTAAATCCGCTTGCCACTTTTATACCTTGTGCAGTTATTGAATTATAACCTATTGCAGATGCCTTTACCGAATATGTACCGGGCGGCAGATTTATAATAAAATAATTTCCGTCTAAATCAGAAGCAGCACCTTGAGTTGTGCCTTCCACCATCACGTTAACAAAAGGAAGTGCTTCACCAGTACTTGCATCGGTTACTTTCCCGGCAATTTTTCCGCTTTGCCCAAAAGTGATTTGTGTAGAAAAAAGAAAAACAATTAACACAGTAAAAAACTGTAAAATAAATCTCATAATATTCCTCCGGGAGGTAAATTTTAAATCGTTATTGAATCCATAATGGAAAGAGTATCAAACACTATCTTTACTCTTCATAAAACCTTACATTAATCAAAACTTACAAAAATCTTGTTGTAATTTAATAAAAGAAATGTTCAATTTTATCAAACCAGTCCCTTCATAAAATATCATATTCTGATATGTATCAGATTGCCTAATTTTATTAAGTAAACTCATTTTATTGTTTAATAATTAAAGAGAAAGCAATTGAAAATGGATTAACATTTTTTAAATGAAGGCTTTACTAAATACAATTAGAAATGCTGTTAAAAGGTTAGTGTTTACTAAACTCAGCCATACCGCCTAAAATATACTTTGCTATGTATCCTGCTCTTCTCAGATAATCAACTGCTGCAGCAGATCTATTCTGTGTCCGGCAGATTACCAGAATTTCTTTATCTTTGAATTTTTCAAGTTCATTTGTCCTTTGATTAAGAACTTGTAATGGAATATTGATTGAAGATTTAACATTGCCAAGCGGTCCGGTAAATTCTTCAGGAGTTCTTACATCAAGAACAACAATACTGCTGTCTGATTTAAGTTTCTCTTTAAACTCAGACATTGTCAGCGAATTATCAGATTTCTGTTGAGAGAAATTCATAAAGTTTATTATCAAAAGAAAACCTAAAATGTTAATAAAATATTTTATCATTACTATCCGTTTTAATTTAACCCGCAAAATCCTGAAGAACAACCTCCGTATGATGGCTCTACTCCGCAATTACCAGTTTCACATCCTGATGAAGATGTTGAAAAACCAACTGAGCTAAATGCTGAAAATATCTTCTGGTTTTCTTTTGAATTACATTTTGGACAAACCGTATCTTCCGGGTTTGATAAAGATTTATGAAATACTTCAAATTTAGAATTACAGTTTTTACATTTATATTCAAATATGGGCATAGTGTTTATCCTATTATTTTTATTTATCGCAATCGCTTAAATCTAAAAAACTCATAAGTCGTTTGTGGATATCATCTGTTATCTGCACATTATACTTTTTATAGTAATCAATTGTCAACCCGACAGTGTTAAAATATTTCTGACAATCGGTACAATTATCAAGGTGATGTTTGATTGCAGCACATTTATCAGATTCAAGATCTTCGCCAAGGCTTTCGCATATATGCTGCATTACATCTTTACAATTTGGATTTTGTTCACTCATCGACTAAACGCCTTATTTAATTCTTTTCTCAAAAACGCTCTTGCTCTATGTAACCTGGATTTTACCGCCGGAACAGATAACTCAGTTAGTCTTGCGGTTTCTTCAGTTGATATTCCTTCAACATCACGAAGCAAAAAAACAATCCGGTACTCCGGACTAAGTTTATTGATTGCTTCATCAAGATTTTCTTTCAGCTCAGCATTTTCAATATTCTGATTTGGAATTGTTGACCAATCCGCTGTGTAACGGTCTTCATAAAGTTCATCGTCGTTATCAATTGAAACAAACGACCTGCTCTTATCTTTTCTTGCAAGCATAAGACAATGATTTGAGACAATTCTGTAAAGCCAGGTTGAAAGTTTTGAATTTCCATCAAACTGATGAAGACTTTTAATCATACTATAAAACGTTTCCTGCATTATATGCTCAGCTTTATCTTTATCCCTGCATATCTTAAACGAAAAATTATATACAGTCTGTTCGTTATTTTTTACCAAACTTGCAAGCGCCTGTCTGTTACCAGACTTTGCCAGCTCTATCAGTTTTCTTTCTTCCATCCGTAAGATGCTCTATGTAAAAAGTGGATTCTTATTGTAAACAAAAATAGCAAATAATTCTTTTATTGCTAAATATTCAAATTTTTAAGCTTTTTAAGGCGTTTTTTTGTTGCACAGTATTTGCTCTAATTTAACAAAAAATATTTTTCAGGTAGGAATTATGAGTTCAAATAAATACTTAGAAGCAATAAAAGAAAATGATCTTTTCAGAGGAATTGATCTTAATTCAATTAACTTCTCGTTTGACAGCAAAAGAATTGTTGAGCTTAAAGAAGGTGATCTGGTTTATTCTTCAGGGCAGCCGGCTGATTTTGTTTATCTGATTCTTGAAGGTGAGGTCAAACTTAAATTAACAACCTTAAAGCGACTGCTTTTTAAAAGAGCTAAAGAGTTTGTAGGAGAACAGGAAATAATTTCCGGAACAGAAAGAAATTCTTCTGCTCTTGCTAACAGCAATTGCATACTTTATAAACTTGATGCTGATGTTTTAAGAAATAATTTAGAGTCGTCAGCAAATCTGCAATCAAGGTTAAATACAGAAACTGAAACAGTTACTGAAAAACCAGCAACGGAATTCAGCATCCCGCTTATAACTCCAGAAAAAACTGCACCTGTTATTTCTGCTGAGCCTCAGAAGTTTGATTTGAATCAATTCAAAGATTTTGAACCCGATAGAAAAACAGTAGTAGATATTGACAACATTAAGGTATCTCATTATCACAGGGAACCTGACCTTGATGATATAATTCAAGAGAAGTATCTTAAAAGCGATAATCAATCTTTAAAAAGTCAGTTATTAGATAATACAAATGATCTTGGTAACTGGGTTATAACTGAAACAAATCTTGATATCTCGTCTCCTGCAAAGAAGACATCTTTTCACGATAATGAAAAAATTGAAGTTGATGAAGTTATTACTCCATCTGGCAGAAAGCATACTGAATCAACAGAACAACAAAACACCTTGCTTCCAAACACAGGTGATCTTCAATTAAATGCTAAGAATATCGTTGAATTTCTGCTGCAGAAAACTAATTCATTGGTTGGCGCTGTATATGTGGTTTCTTCGGATAAAAATTATCTGGAAGAATTATATCAGACTAATGAATCAATTTACAAAGGAAGAAAATCGCTAAAGAGCGGTATAATCGGTGCAGTAGCAAAAGATAAGAAAATAAGATATGCAGTATCATTCAAAAGTGATGTTAATTATGATCCCGAAACTGATCTGCCAAATGATTTTTCAGGTAATACTTTAATATTTGTTCCTTTTGTTGATGATAAGAATGAGCTGCTTGCAATCGCTCAGTTTGGTAATAACGAAACAATGTTTACAAAAAATGAAGAGAGTGATTTAAAAGAATATGCTTCAAAATTAGCTGGACTGTTTAGACCTGATCAAATGCCTGTTCAAAAAGCTTTAATCAGAACAGCGATGTCAACAGATATCTCGCAGTTTGCAAAATTTTTATTAAACGATGTTAAAGCACCGCTGCTGACAGTCAGGCATTATTCATCCATACTTTCCCGCTTTGATTTGGCTGATGAGATTAAGAAAGTAATATCATTATTATCAGCGCAAGCCAATAAAGTAATAGACCTGATTCAGGGAACGCTTGATTATGCTGAGAAGAATACAAAAGTAAAAATGGAAGCAGTTAACTTTAATGAATTTATGGAGCAATCTTTGTCAGTTTTATCCGAATATGTTGAATCAAGAAATGTAAAGCTTTTCAAAAAGCTTGGTATGGACGCAAGAATTAAAATTGATACTAGAAAATTTTATGTCGCTTGTTTTTACATTTCAAAGTTTGCCTGTGATGTAATGAAAAGCGGAAGTAATATCTATTTTAGCTCGGAGCTAAATGATAATACACTTAATCTGATTATCAAAGATGAAAACAAGACAGTAAAAGAATCGGATGTTGATAATTTGTTCAATCCGAATTTGTTCAATGATAGCGGAGAAAATATCGGACTGAGCCTCGCAATTTCGAAATTCATTATTGAAGCAATGAACGCAAATATAAAATTACAATTCAATAATCCGGGATTACTTTATCAGATTTCAATTCCGGTTTCTTCGTAGTAATTTTATGGAATGAAATTTAATCTTGTTACTATTCTTGGTACAACAGCAGCAGGAAAGACAAAGCTTGCAGTTCAGCTTGCTGATTATTTTAACGGTGAAATAATCTCAGCCGATTCACGCCAGGTTTACCGTGGAATGGATGTAGGAACAGGAAAAGATTTATCTGAATACAATTTCAGAGGGAAACAAATTCCATATCATCTTATTGATATTATCGAACCAAGTGATGAATTTGATCTTTATAAATTCAAGCAGTTTTTTTTAGTTGCTTTTGAAAAAATCTCTGCTAAAAACAGGCTCCCTTTTCTTGTTGGCGGAACCGGAATGTACCTAAGTTCGGTACTCCAGAATTATAATCTTAAAAAAGCAGATTTTGAAAAGACCCGGCTGGAGTATTCTTTACTGAATGATGAGCAATTAAGAGATATTCTTAAAAAACTTAATCCTTCCCTGCACAACACTACTGACCTAAATGATAGGAATAGAATTTTAAAGGCAATTGCTGTAAGTAAAGCTCGGCAGGATGAAATTAAAGGAGCAGAGATAAATTCATATAATATTGGAATTAAATTTTCGCGTGAAGAGATAAAAACCAGGATTACTTCAAGACTTAAGAAAAGACTGGATAATGAAGGGATGATTGATGAAGTTAAATTACTTTTAAATTCCGGCGTTAGTTATGATAAAATGATTTTCTTTGGATTGGAGTATAAATTTATCGCTCAATATCTTAAAGGCGAATTAAGCCGAAAGGATATGTTTCAAAAGCTAAACTCAGCAATCCATTCATTTGCAAAACGACAAATGACCTGGTTCAGAAAAATGGAGAAAGAAGGAGTTGTGATTAATTGGATTGACGGCTCTGATTTTAACAAAGCTAAAGAGTTGATTGAAAAAAATTTTTAAACCGTTGCAGCTCCTTTTTATCCGGGTAAAGCAATCAATATTATTTATTTAAAATATCAGACAGTACAACAATGCTGATTCCAGAAAAAATTACTGCATACTTAGATAAAAGATCATCCAATATTTGGAGTATTGAGATGGATCATCAAAAATTTTTTCAAAAAATAATTGTTGTTCCATCAATAGCTGAATCTGACAATCTTCCTGCATTGATCAAATCGCTTGAAAAAAATGATAAGCTGCAATTACATAGCACACTGCTATTAATAGTGGTGAACAATGCTGTTTCCTCATCCAACGAAGTTAAAGAGGATAATAAAAAGACTCTTAAATTTTTGAGAAAACTTAAAACAAAACTTAATCTGTCCTTTATTGATGCCTGCAGTCCCGGAAAAGAAATGGATGATAAAAATGCTGGCGTGGGATTAGCACGAAAAATCGGGATGGACCTTGCACTGACAAAGTTCGATTATTTATCATTAAATAAGAACATTATGATATGCACAGATGCCGATTGCACTGTTGATTCAAATTTTCTGATTGAGATCGCTGATGATTTTAACCGAAACAATTACGAAGCTGCAGCTGTTAATTTTGCTCATAACATTTCCGGAAATGATAGTGAAACAAAAGCAATTATCTGCTATGAAATTTTTCTGCGTTACTATGTTATTGGTTTGAGTTTTGCAAAATCCGAATACTCATTCCATACAATTGGTTCAACAATGATCTGTACACCGGAAGCTTATGTTAAGGTTGAGGGAATGAATAAATATAAAGCTGCTGAAGATTTTTACTTTTTAGAAAAGCTTGCAAAGATTTATCCGATTGGTGAGATCAAAACAACATTTGTTCATCCTTCAAAGCGTGCTTCGTGGAGAGTGCCGTTTGGAACCGGACAAAGTATTGAAAGATATTTATCCAATAAAAGAAATGAGTATCAGCTCTATGATCCTAAATCATTTGTCATACTTAAAAACTGGCTGGAAATTTATTTTGATCAATCACTGCTTGACCAGCAGAGCTTAATAAAAATTTCAAGGAATATTCATCCTGCATTGCATCTGTTTCTTAATGAGCAGGGCTTTGAAAAATTTATTCATAGAGTTTTATTAAATAATAAAAATGCCTCGGAAATTGATAAGCAGAAGCATTACTGGTTCGACGCATTCAGGACATTAAAACTAATACATTACCTTCGTGATATTATTTACCCAAACATTAATATGTTTGATGCAATTGATGAACTGTTAAAATTAATGAATATAGAAAATAAGATCTCCAGAAAAACAGATATACCTGATCTAAAAACTCAAAAAGAATATTTGTTGATGCTTAGAAAGATTCAGAGTTAAATGATTATTAAAACAAATCCGGATGAATTTGAAAATTATTTGGTTGATGCCTCAAACTTTAAAGGTAATTGCGAGGCAGTTTACTTTCCTGAAAATTCTTATGAAATTGTCTGGATAATTAAAGAGGCTAACAAAAATAAATTTACTGTTACAACAGCAGGAAACAGAACCGGTCTGACAGGAGCTTGTATCCCGCAAAACGGAATTGTAATTGCTACCGATAGGCTGAACAAAATAATTGAGATTAATCAAAAGCAATTTTATGCTTTAGTTGAACCTGCTGTTTTGCTGTCAGATTTTCAAAAGGAATTAAAACAGCACAAACTTTTTTATCCGCCGGATCCGACCGAAACAAATTGTTATATAGGCGGAACGGTAGCAACCAATGCTTCCGGTGCAAAAACATTTAAGTACGGACCGACACGCAATTATGTTATTGGGCTGCAGATCGTTCTTCCTGATGGCGAAGTGATTGATCTTGAAAGAGGAAAGCAAAAAGCCAATGGATACAAGCTTACTTTATCAACACAAGCGGGTAAAAATATCAATTTAAATATCCCCGATTATACTTTCCCAAAAGTTAAAAATGCTTCAGGCTACTTTGTACAAAAAGATATGGATGCAATTGATTTGCTTATCGGGTCTGAAGGTACGCTGGGTATAATTACTAAAATTAAGCTTAAATTGCTTCCGCAGCCTGAAGATACAATTTCCTGCGTTTTGTTTTTTGAGGATGAAAGGAATGCTTTAAAGTTTCTTGAAGAAGCCAGAGATATTTCATACCAGAATAAAAAAAGCAGCATAAACAATAATGTGAATGCACTTGCACTTGAGTTTTTTGATGAACGCGCTCTTAGATTCTTGTCAAAAGATTTTTCTGCAATTCCGGATAAGGCAAAAGCAGCAATATGGTTTGAGCAGGAATCAACTTCAGATGATTTTGATTCTATACTTGAAGCATGGAATTTTCTGATGCAAACTAATAATGTAAATGAAGAGACAGCCTGGTTTGCCTTTAGTAATGCTGATAAAGAAAAGATAAAAGATTTTCGTCATGCTATTTCCTGGAAGGTTAATGATTATATAGCACGCAACAATTTCAGAAAGCTTGGAACTGATGTAGCTGTTCCAGATAAAGTTTTCAGTGAGTTTTATTTAACACTGCAGGGTTGGGCAAAGCAAAGTAAAATTGATTTTGTGGCTTATGGGCATTTTGGAAATTCTCATATTCACTTAAACTTTTTACCAAAAGATGATGATGAATTTAATGAGGCAAAAAAAATATATAGACAAATTTGTGAAGAAGCAGTTAGACTGGGAGGAACAATTTCTGCTGAGCACGGAATTGGTAAAACCAAACGTGATTATCTCTTAATGATGTATGGTGAAGCTAATATCCGTAAGATGGCTGAATTAAAAAAATCTCTCGATCCAAATCTTATTCTGGGTATAGGGAATATTTTTGACGATAGGTTTTTAGCATAATACCACATTGATAATCAGCGAAGAGCTTTGCATGCTTTGGATGAAACAATAATACTTTCAAAGAGGAATTTTAGTTTAATTATCCGCACAATAATTGTTTCATCACTTACCGATAACCAATTCCGGAAAAGAAAAATGGATCGCCGGTCAACCAAATGTAAAAGGTCGAATCAATGATCCATTATAAAATTAAACAAGTAATCTTTAACAATTTAAGATTTTGATTACAGTAAAGACTCCTTCAGTCTTCTTGCAACGGCAATAAAGAAACCAAGTACCATAACCACAACTCCAATCCATACAAGGCTGATATAAGGCTTAATACTTGCAGTAATAAATAATACTTCTTCTTTTGGTTTCTCCATTGAATGATCTTGTGTATCATTTATCGGATTGATTAAAACCTCAATCATCTCAGCGGTTAGATTATTTAACTGTAACTTTAAACCGGCATTTTCAGAAGAGTACTCTGTAAATACAGCCTGACCGCTAACACTTTTTCTCAGCAGTTCAAATTCTTCTTTTTTACCATTTGCTTCCAGTGTAAGCATTGCACCCATCTGAAAGTCTTTGCCTTCCTGCATCAATTGCATTGTCTCGGGTAAAATATCAAATTTATTAAAAGTGATTTTTATGTTCTGATATTCTGTTGTAACACCTTTTTTTAATTTTACAACATCACCATGCGAATGATCATCTCCTCCTTCTTCATAACCTAACGGGGCAAGATAAACATCTTTTGAAAATAAATTTAAAATCGCCGGCTCTCGCATTAGACTATTGTTATATTCGGCAATGTACATTACCGGGGCGACCTGATAACTATTATTATCTTTCTTCATCGAAATGTTAAAAGCATACTTTGTATTATTTTCTATCGGAGTATATCCGGTAAAAGTTAACTGATAACCAAATGCACTTGCCGGTTTATTCTTGACCAAATCCAGATTAACCGTTGAACTATATGCACCTGAGCCAATAACACCAAGGATAAACAATGCAATTCCGATATGTGAAACATAAGCACCAAGACTTTTTAAGTTACCTTTAACAATTCTGATTGCAATTTCAGCATTTACTACCAAAGCAAATGCAGACGAAAAGCTTAACAAAATCATCATCGGATTTGTTACACCGCCTAAGATCACAATCAGCGCTGTAATAAAAATACTTAAAATGACAGATAAAGCTGAATCTTTAAGAAATGCTTTGGCATTAGTTGTTTTCCATTTTAATAACAACGACAAACCATTTAACAATCCTATAATAATTGCGATAGGCAGATGCAGTTCATCATAAAAGAAAGTATCAACCGACTGACCGAAAAGCGGTGCAGAGGTGCCTCCTAAAACAATTATTGCTGAAGCAACGAGAACAATTGCAGCCGTAAACAATGAAAGCTCTCTTGAGAGAAGACTTTCATCATAAACAGTTTTATCCTCAAGATATTTCCATCTGTAAACAATTCCTCCCAACCCGATTAGGATAAATGTTGTAATAAAGATAACTAAGAAAAAGTAAACAAGATTTCCGGGATCAACAAAAGAATGCACTGAAGCATCGCCAAGCACTCCGCTTCTTGTTAAAAACGTGCTGTATAAAACAAAAATGTAAGTTAAAATACTAAGTATAAGATTTGTCTTAGCATATCTTCCAACTCCATTAGTACTTTTCAAGCTTCTTTTCTGTACAAGCATTGTATGAATAGCTGCAACGCCAATTAACCAAGGGATTAAACTAGAATTTTCAACAGGATCCCAAGCCCAGTAACCGCCCCATCCAAGCATTTCATAAGCCCAATAGCCGCCGATCATAATTCCTAAACCAAGAATTGCTACTCCGGCTAGCATCCAGGGTAAAGACTGATTAACCCAATCTCTGTATTCATTTTTCATCAATGCGGCTATTGCAAAAGAAAAAGGAACAGTTGCCATAGCAAATCCTATAAACAACATAGGAGGATGAATCTGCATCCAGTAATTAAGCAATTGCGGATTTAAACCCTTTCCGTCTGCAATAAACTGATTAACTGAAACTCCAGCCTGCGACAATGCAGCATAAAGTTCTTTACTCATCTGAATATATGTTGTATTGCTTTGCTGATCTGTAAAGATATAATTCTGCAGAAAAGACAGATTGAAATATTGTGGATTAATACTCTTTGCATCAATAAATATCGGTGTCATCCAGATATACTCAAATGGATTTTTAAACCATGGAGAAACCATTACCAAAAGAAACGACGTTGCAAGTGTAAATACAGCCATTACTCTCGGTTCAAGATCGCCTCTTTTGGAAGAATATGATTGAAGTATAATTCCAATTATTGAAGTAAGCAGAAGCCACAGCATAAAGCTGCCTTCCTGTCCTCCCCAAAAGGATGAGAACAACAAACCGGTTGTAAGTGAATTATTACTGTAACTAAAAATATATTTGTACTGATATTGATGAGTAAGTATTGCATACCATAAAAAAGCTGACGCTGCCATCACAAAAATTGCCATTCCATGATAACTGTAGCGGGCAAAGTTTAATGTGTTTTTATACCCTCTGAATGAGAGAAAATACATTACCATTGCAATAACACTGAATACTAACGCTGCGCTTAAAAAAATACTTCCTATCATATAACCTCACTTCAGGTATAGTGCATAATGCAGAATTGAAGCACAATGACTACACCGCTTATTTTGATGAATTTCTATAACTCGTAATTTTTTATGATATTAAATTTAACTGCATTAAAAGTTTATTAAGTTCAGTTACACTTAATATTTTTTTGACTGTGAATAATTAAAATGTTTGAGACCTCAAAAACCGATCTTTGAACAAAATTTAAATACTGTTTTAACTCTGTAATTGATAAAGAGACCTGATATTTAAGAAATGCTTTTGCTAATTGATATTCCTGAGTAATTTAATTTCAAGATCATCGGCTTAATCAAAAATTCATTCACTTATCACAACAGATTATTTCCGGATTTCAAGGCTCCAAGGTTTAAACTTTTCAATTTTGTAATCGTTAGGCTCTATGCAATCATAAACTTGAAGACTTAACATCTTGCTGTTCGTATTTGCTTGGACATTTTGTTAAAATATCTTTTGCATGAAAATAACCGTTCCGGTAAGACCCAGTTACGACAACACTGGTAGCAGTTTCAAAATTATTTGGCATAGCACCTTCGTATATCACTTTCATTTCATTACCGTTTGCATCGGACATATAAAAGGAAAATGTATTTTTTTCACGATTCATTTCATAATTTTTTGCTTTTACCCAACTGCCTGTTGCCTTAACTGTTTTATCAGTTGTTTTAACTACTGCAAAGTTATCCTCATACTTTATATTGCTTTGTGTAAACAGATAAGCCATTATACTGAGAAACAAAACAATAATAACTCCGCCAAAAATATATTTACTTTTCATTTTTATCTCCTGACATTTCTTTTTCAACTTTTTTAATTCTTTTATCAAGGCTGATCATATAACTGAATATTCCCGTCCATACAATAAGCACAATAATCATTACAATATAGATTGAATTTTTTGATAGAAACTCTTCCAAAGCTAACCTCTGATTAATTTTTTATCTAATTTATCTTTTAACAAAATTGATTTATATCCGATACGCCACATCCAGAAATACAAGATTGTAAATCCAATCAGCGATAGGAAAAAAATCAGCAGCATATTTCCATTCATTTTAAAATTTACTACAGGACCGGCATTTGAATCATCAGCTGAGCCGGGATGAAGCCCTGTCATTATTCTTGGCATAATAAAAATAAAGAACGGTACAGTTACAAATGCAATCATTGAGTAAACTGCAGAAAGCGTAGCACGTTTTTCTTCAGATTCAATTGACGACCTTAAAGCAAACCAGGCACCATAGATAAGTAATAATGCAAAAATACTTGTCTCTCTTGGATCCCAGTTCCAGAAAGATCCCCATGCAAATTTAGCCCAAACTGATCCTGTTATTGTAGCAAGAATACAAAATATCATTCCAAGCTGTGCGGATGCATAAGATTTTAAATCATCATCTAAATTTTTTTTGCGTAAATACTTAAAACTATACAAAGTTGACATTAAAAAAGCTATCACTGTTAACCAAGCTGTGGGAACGTGAAAGAAGATAATTTTTGCATTTTCTTCTAATCCCGGAATCAACGGAAACTCATACCACTTTGTCGGATTCTCTACAATGGGAAATGAAATTCCAGCTACAGAGACAAAAGCAAGTAACAGAAATAAAAAAATTTTCCAGATCATAAATATTTTTGACTAAATTTTTATTAAAATCTTTATTCTTTCCAAATAAAATCAAATAACATATAAGATGCTGTGAGCATTATTACATCATAACTCACAACAATGGCTAATTCAAATTTAGCACTTTCAAAGGAAATGCCATCAATGGCAAACAATGTTAATTGAACACAAGCTAAAATCAAAGGCAATAAAATTGGAAAAGACAACACCGGATAAAGCGTTCCTTTTGCACCTGCTTTGGCAATTATCGCAGCAATAATAGTAGAAGAAATTGCAAGCCCAATATTGCCGAACACAAAAGATGTTAAGAACAATAAAAAGTTTCTTATAATAAATTCATTGAACAAAGCAGAGTATAGCACTGCAATTACAGTGTTCATGGCAAAAACAAGAATAATATTAAAAATCAGTTTACCGGAAAAAACCGTTGTCGGCGATGCTACCAATTGAAGAGCTAATGTTGTTCCCCTTTCTTCTTCTGACACAAATGCTCTGGATAAACCGGACATTGCTGTAAAGAAAATTACAACCCAGAAAAGCCCGCCTGTTAAACCCGGACTGATCTTCTCCTGCCCTACTGAAAACATTATAACACTGATTGCAACTATAATAAACATAGCTAAAGCGTTAATTGCATAGCGTGTTCTAAGTTCAGATTTCAGATCTTTTAAAAATAAACTGTAAGATTTTGAGTTCATTTAAATATTAATTTGCTCTGGCAAAGTTTCTCCTGAAAAAAATTAGTTCCAAAATGTTAGTTCACTTTTAAAATGCTGTTTCTGACATGTCCAAACTGAAAAAACTAACCTTTTCAAAAGAGCAGCTATTAATACTTTTAAGCATTGGATTTCCAATGTATTTTTGGAGCGTCGCCCCATAAAAGTTCTAAATCGTAAAAACGACGCTTTTCCTTATCAAAAAGGTGAATTATAACATCTCCATAGTCCATCAGTATCCATAAGGCATCTTCGTATCCTTCCATACCTACCATATGAATACCGTAACTATGGAGTTTTAATTCTATATCGCGTGCAATGCTTTGTAATTGCCGTTTATTAGATCCACTACAAATAACAAAGAAATCGGTAATAAAGGTTACTTCCCGCACATCAAAGATCAGAATATCTTCAGCCTTCTTATCTTCAGCAATTTTAGCACAGATAGTTGCAGTTTCCTTTGAGTTTATCGTTTCAGTCTCTCCTTAAATTTATCTCTGCTGTGTACCTATATTTCCACCAAAATCAGCCTCATATTGAGCAGAAGGCTTAACATCTGTTATACTGCTTCCACAATAGTAACAAAATCTCGCATAACGCGGGTTCACATCGACACAATTTTCGCATCTATGGTAAAGAAGCGTGCCGCAGAGAATGCAAAAATTTGCTCCCTTTACATGATTATCATACTGACAATTTGTATTAGGACATATTCTATCATCCTTTTCTGTAATCATACCACCCTGCATAACTACCTCCGGTTTTAAATAGTATTATCTAAATTTTAACGCACGGTCCACAGATCCTCCCTTCCCTCTGTTTGTCAGGGAAGGGAAGTGTATTTTATACCTTTTTCTGCGGCTAGTGTTCTTCTCAATGGAGATGCAATAGGGCGCCTATCTTTGGTGAGAATTTGATAATAATCCCCGCAAATACTACCGATACAATCGACATTAATTTCAACAAAATATTCAAGGATGGCCCTGATGTATCTTTGAATGGGTCGCCTACCGTATCGCCAACGACAGCAGCCTTATGCGCAGAAGAGCCTTTTCCTCCAAAAGCTCCACCCTCAATATACTTTTTTGCGTTATCCCATGCTCCACCCGCATTTGCCATAAAGACCGCCAGCAGGAAACCCACACTTAAACTGCCGGCTAAAAGTCCTACGACACCAGGAACACCCAGTATCAAACCAGAAACAATAGGTACCAATAATGCGAGAATAGAAGGAACGAGCATCTCCCGCTGTGCCCCTTTCGTACTGATAGCAACGCATGCCGCATAGTCAGGCTTTCCTGTTCCGTCCATAATACCCGCAATCTCCCGAAATTGCCTTCTCACCTCTTCTACCATACTTCCGGCAGCACGGCCTACAGCCTTCATCGTCATAGCGCTGAAGATAAACGCTGATAGACCACCGACAAACAGACCTACCAACACCATGGGATTAATCAAAGTAATATCCAGGTAATGCATAAGATCCGATAATTTTGCATTGGCCAGATCCATAGAAACTCCGGCAATCTGGATAACATGCACCCCTGATTTTTCTAATCCTACTTTTATTTGCTCCACAAAGGAAGCAATTAATGCCATGGCAGTTAGTGCGGCAGAGCCAATAGCAAAGCCCTTTCCTGTGGCTGCTGTTGTGTTTCCTAATGCATCGAGTGCATCAGTTCTTTCTCTGACATAGGGTTCCAGACCACTCATCTCCGCATTACCACCGGCATTATCCGCAATAGGCCCATAAGCATCGGTAGCTAATGTTAATCCCAACGTTGAAAGCATGCCAACTGCTGCAATAGCAATCCCGTACAATCCAAGTGAGATATTTGAAAAGCCACCCGCAAAGGCATAGCTTAATAAGATTGCTATGGAAATCGTAATGACCGGTATAATGGTAGACATCATCCCCGTAGCAATACCATCAATAATTACGGTAGCCGGACCGGTCTTTGCCTGTCCAGCAATACCTTTTGTCGGTGAATAATTAGAAGAGGTATAGAATTCCGTGCCTTTACCGATAATAACACCGGCTATTAAACCGGTTACAATCGATCCCCAAACACCGAAATTTTCAGGTAATAAATATTTGATAACCACCGCTGAAAGAATCAGGATCAGGATTGAGCTCAGATTGATCCCTTTTCCCAATGCCTTTAGAAGCTCTTTCTGTGAGGCCTCTTCCTTTGTCTTAACAGCATAGATACCAATGATAGAGAGGAGGATTCCTATTCCCGATAAGACCATCGGTACGATCATCCCTGTAATGCCTAAACCGGCAGTTACTCCTAGTGCTGCGCAAGCCAGCATCGAATTATAATACGATTCATATAAATCCGCACCCATACCAGCCACATCACCAACATTGTCCCCAACGTTATCCGCAATAGTAGCAGGATTTCTCGGGTCATCCTCTGGAATACCAGCTTCTACTTTACCAACTAAATCAGCTCCTACATCGGCTGCCTTAGTGAATATCCCGCCACCCACTCTTGCAAATAAGGCTTGAGAACTAGCACCGATACCAAAACACGGTAACATCATAGCCATATCAAGCAGGGAAATATTGGTAAATTTGCGAAATACAAAAAACCATAAGGAAACATCCAAAAGACCCATACCCACGACAATGAGCCCCATTACAGCACCACTTCTGAATGCAACCTGCAGTCCCTGGTTCAGGGATTTCCTTGCGCCTTCCGCTGTCCTTGAACTGGCGCTTGTGGCTGTTTTCATACCCAGGAAGCCTGCAAGACCAGACAAGAAACCGCTGGACAGGAATGCAAAAGGCACTACCTTGGACTGGAGATGTAGTCCGAAGGAAATAAAAAGGAGGACAAGGAAAGCGCCAAGAAAGAATATGCTTACTACTTTGTATTGTTGTTTCAGATAGGCATAAGCCCCTACTCTCACATGATGGGCTATCGAAACCATTTTTTCATTCCCTTCAGGCGCCTTCATAACTTCTTTGTAGAATTTTCTTGCATAAAAAAGAGCACATAATGCACCAATCGGTGCAACCCACCACAATCTTGGTATTGTATGCGATGTTTCTTCTGTTACCTTATGAACAGACCCTTCTAACTCGAATAATGGCCTTTCTGTTTGCGTGGATTCCCCAATATCGAATACGGGTTTTTCTCCACCCGCCTTTAACGCAGCCTGAGCGCTACGGGGAAATACACCCGACTTCGATACCCCAACGATCAGAATGGTTAGCATTAAAAGTATCATCACAATACTAACACGGTTATTCTTAAAAACAGGTTTAAACTTATGCCTAAAATTATTCATTGATTTAGATTTTTCTCCTTTCTATTTTAATAAAGTTTGCAAAAATACCCTTTTCATCTCAAGTGTATTTATGAAATCATCCACATAAGTCAAAGCATCCTCCGGATGATTTATCCGATAGGTATTCCATTCCCGTATAGCTGATTCTGTATACTGTAGTGCCTTATCAAAATTCCCTTCTTTCTCTGCGCATGCCGAAGCATACCCTAACGCGTGGCAAATAGTTCTTTCTATGGCTAAAATATTATACAGCTTCGGGGTATTCAAAAGAGACCTTCTCAACCAATAAAGCGATGATTCATAATTATCCTCTCCGTCCTCTTTCTTCAACTGTTCCCGGTAATAAGCTGCATAGGTAAAAAACCTCTGATCGAACAGATGTAAATACATGTATCCAAGCTCAAAGAAAAGATCGCCACTCTTCGGATTTTTTACTGCACCCCTTTTTGCAAAATCTAATCCAGCGTGAATCCATTTCCATTTGTTTTGTGGCGCATCCCACTCATGGGCAATGTTATATGCCATATTCCATGCCTGGAAAATCCAAACCGCAGGGAAATTAGGCTGCAATTTTGATATAAGGTTGTTAATGGTTAATAATTCGTAATATTTTTTCTCCTCATGCCGAGCAATGGCTCTTGCCCAGAGAAAATCAACTGCAATTCCCCGAAAGCTTCCCAAAAGAAGTACGGGGATATTTTCGGTCAGATCATAGTGAATAATACCCGGCTTTGACGAGTCCTGAAGAGAAACAATCCCCATGTTAACAAGGAAAATAGCGCCTAGTAATATCCCTAAAAGAAAAACCCTCTTTCGACGCATCAAAAGTGCTTAGAAAAATTCCCTCTTCTTAAATAGTATGGAGGATATAATGAGGCAAATACCTGCATACAAAGCAGTATATCCTAAAGAAATCCCAACGGTTTCTAAAGGAATATTTATGCCTTTCAGAAGAAATTGCAAACTATCATATTTCTTAAAATCCGGCAAAATAACCGAAAACCATTCCAAGACCTTTTCCATAACACTATCGAGGTAAATCAAGAAAATATTAGGTTCTCCAGATACCGCTTGAGAAGAATGTCCGTGGAGATCATGGTTTTGAATAAGAAAAGAGAAATCTTTGATAAAATCTAACACGTGCCCACACAAAAAAATAATTAAAGATGATAGTATATTAACAGGAGCGGATAGATACGTAGATCCCATGACAGCGATCACTACGATTAAAAAAAATTTCAAAAAGGTTATAAAAACAGCCTTTGTATAATTAGAGACAAAACCTTTTTGCACACTAAATACTCTGACATCAGCAGGGGTTACACCGATATAATCCGTCTTATGTACAGGGAAAACAGTAATCGTTACGGCACTGTTGTCCTGAACAATATCAGGATCTATTTTCACGTTAAATGGCTCGTCAGCCTTTCCTGATAAAACCTCGGTCTTACCCTGTCCTGAAACGGTATTTTCTATCCTTACAACTAACGGAATCGTATCAATAAAATCTCCACTACTCTCAATCTTTACATGGAACTCCGCTTCAAGGGAAAATTTACTATTCAGCTTTTTGTATACATCGGAAAAATTCCATACAGCAATCCCTGTCCTTCCACCTTCAATCCATACGATTCCTTCACTAATATGATGCGGCTTACCCTGAATGAAAAACCGTGATACCTTACATTCATTCCTTGCCTTTACTATATCTTGGCATTTGCCTGGTAATTGTGTTGTAATTCGCTGAACGGCAACTATATTGAAAAAACTTAAAATCACCAACACAAAGGCTGATACTAAGGTAAAACCTAGTATTTTTCCTGCAATGACCTTTAATCTCGAAATAGGTTTTGATAAAATACCATAAATTGTTCTGTCTTCTATTTCATGAGGTAATGAGGTAGCAGAGAGAAGAATTATCCCTACCATACAGAGAACCACTACTACCTGAAAAAATACCACAAGCATTATTTTGATCCTGGCATCTGGTTCATCTGTTGTCGGAACGATAGATACAACAGCCATAATAAGAATGCCAAGTCCAATCAATACATGCAGTATTTTCTTTCGAATCGCTTCCCGAAAGGTATGACTAGCAATAGTTAGTAGTATTGTAAACACGCGAAAGAACTATATAAAGAACTATATTATGACTGGTTTTGTATGGTCTTTACAAATAACTCTTCCAAAGTTGAGGACGGGTGACCGATAGAGAGTACACTACCGTTTTTATTCTTAATAAAATTCTCTATTGCCTGAATATCGCCCTGTGAGAGATTCCTTACCAGAAATTGTATAACATCTTTCTGAGAAAGTAATTCCCGAACACTACCTGTTACTTGCAAAATACCTTTACTCAGAATAGCAATTCGGTTACAAATATCCTGAACATCAGCCAGAAGATGGGAACTAAGAACAACTGTCTTCCCCTGTTTTTTAAATTCCAGGATGAGATTCTTAATCTCATAACTACCAATAGGATCTAACCCACTTGTAGGTTCATCCAATAGTATCAACTCCGGGTTGTTTATCATGGATTGCGCCAGTCCAATTCTCCGGAGCATACCTTTTGAATATTGGCTTAATGGACGTTTCCGATGCAGCCATAGTCCTACATCGTGAATTAGCTTATCAATCCGTCCTCTTCTTTCTCTTCTTGGAATACTAAAAAGTTTTCCGTAAAAATCTAAAATTTCTTCTGCATTAAGAAATTTATATAAATAAGACTCCTCCGGTAAAAACCCTATCTTGCTTTTAATCTTTAAATCGCTTGAAGGGTATCCTAATAACCAGGATTTACCAGAGGTGGGAAACAGAAGACCAAGTAATAATTTTACTGTAGTCGTTTTGCCCGATCCGTTAGGACCGAGCAGACCAAATATCTCTCCACGTTCAATATTGAGATTGAGATCCGTCAGGGCTAAGGTACTTTTACGTCTCCAGAAATCCCTGTAAATCTTTGTAAGCCCTTCTGTCCTAACTGCGAGATTATCCAAATATTTTTAATTTTCCTATCCTGAATAACATATTTTGTGATATGGATTAAAGTAGATTAAATTTTTAATACTTTAATCAAAAATATTCGATAAGTCAAATAATATTTGAGGGTTAAAGTCTATCTAACATTACCTGATATCTTACCCTTGAATTGCTTTTGCTTTGCAACATGTTCATTATTTGGCGGTTTTGCCATGTTGCGTACGTTAACGTCCTAAGTAAAATTATCAGGGAGGCTTCAAGGTTACAATTCTCAGGAACTACCCTATCCCTTTTACGATTACTTACAAAATTTAGTCAGCCGGAATAGGGTTTGCCACCATAACAACCATTTCTAAGCATTTTTTTTCATTCTTTAGTAAACTTATATCATTCATTTGAGTTTGATAACCTTCTTTTTTATATTTGATTGTATAAGCTCCTACCTTTAAAGAAAGATAATAAAGACCACTACCGGATGTTTCTTTACTATAAACGTTATGATTGTCTTTTGTAGATATTTCAACACCAGGTATAGCTTTATCATTAGTATCGTATACATACCCATAAATATCGCCTGCGATCGTTACCTTTGTAAGGCCACATATAAACAAACACAAAACCACCAACACAATCAATTTCTTCATGAATTGCTCCTCCTTTATAAAATTGTGCCTCAAACCAAGACTATAATACTTTAATTTTAATCACAGCCGATATGCTTTTAATTTGAGACTATCCACAGAAGGTAAGCCAAATAAGATTTCAAGTCAATATAAATCCATGAAAATCATGAGAACTATTCGTCCCAAGCTATCTTATGCCAGCCTTTTAGGCTTTAGCTTTCCTAAATTGATAGTATTGTGTTCATAAGAGGGAAATGATCTTATTTCCCTTATAAAGAAAACATGTGGATAATGATGTTTTGAAAGAGGAAATAGGATTGATTTGGACTGTTGCCCCCAGGAATGATACTGATACTATTATTTATTCTGAGAATATATCTTAATTGTTAGTGCTTCTCGCGGTCTTTTGCGCAATCGCTGACATTGCCTTTGATAAGACCAATGGTATGTTGAATAACAGGTAAAACAACGGCCAGGTTTTCAGCTACACCTTTAGGACTGCCGGGAAGATTAATAATAAGTGTCTGTTTATAAATTCCGGCAATAGCCCTTGAACCCATAGCCCTGGGAGTATGCCTGAGTCCTTCCATTCGCATAGCTTCAGCAAAACCTGGTAACTCCTTTTCTATGATTGCCCGTGTTGCCTCAGGTGTAACGTCTCTGGGTCCCACACCGGTGCCACCTGTAGTGATAATGAGATCGGATTTTTCAGCAAATTCGAGGAGTTTTTTTGTAATAAGTTCCTTCTCGTCAGGAATAATCTCATAGGCGGCAACAACAGCATCAATACCCATGAGCATATTACGAATAACCTCACCGCTCTTGTCCTCTCGCTCTCCTCTGAACCCCTTATCACTTAATGTCAAGATAGCTGCCTGAATCATATCTTTATTGCTGCATCCTTCTCAAGTACGGTAATTTCATCGTTTACTTTAATAGTGCCCCCGGTAATAATTTCAGCAAAAATGCCTTCTCTTGGCATAATACAATCACCAGCCTTGTAGTAAATAGCGCAACGATCATGGCATAATTTGCCAATCTGAGTCACCCGAATAAGTATACCTTCGCCAATTTTTAACAAAGTCCCTATAGGAAGGGATTTTAGTTCGATACCCTCTGTTACAATGTTTTCTCCAAAATCACCATCTTTGATATTCAATCCTTTCTCGCGCATACTATTTGCGCTTTCTTTTGCCAGTAAACTTACCTGGCGATGCCATTTTCCAGCATGGGCATCTCCTTCCAGACCAAACTGTTCAATAAGTTTACATGAGCGGATATCCCTTTTTTGGGTGCCCTTCTTTTCGCTTATACAAACTGCAATAATTTTCCCCATAATCTTCTCAATAGAAATATTTTATTCTTACCTTAAATTCTCTGAGTAAAAGATGTAGTATTCTGAATACTAAATTATAACGTAAACTGAAGTTTAGCACGATACGTTTAGAGTGTCAAGCAGGAACCCAATACCAGTTGATCATAAATTACTTGTTTTTTTACAATAATATGATTAGAATTAACAAACTTTTTTGTAGAAAAGAAAATACCCTGGTTGCAGTA
>JAANMW010001010.1_pt1 | contig 31909 bp, 28 predicted proteins | sample 7279671 | NCBI WGS metagenome assembly JAANMW01 (sample SAMN14094541, study PRJNA606508) | bioreactor metagenome | isolation source: A lab-scale SPAN reactor treating ammonium-rich wastewater day 247 | place: Ireland: Galway | collected 2017-09-19 | reverse complement strand
ACATATATAATAAAAGAAAAGACGTAAATGCCGTAATTCATACCCATCCCCTTTATATTACCACGTTTGCATCAGCAGGTAAAAAGCTTCCTGCAAACATCCTGCCTGAAATATACCTGATGTTCAGGGAAATTCCACTTGCTAAATATGCATCACCTTCTACTGATGAAGTACCGGAATCAATTGAACCATATGTAATGGATTTTAATGCTGTTATCCTTTCAAATCACGGGCTGGTTGTGTACGGCAGGACACTTGAAGAAACATATTATATGACAGAAAAACTTGAACAGTATGCACAGATTTGCTTTAATGCAAAGATGCTCGGCGGACTAAAACAGCTTACTAAAGCACAGCTAAAAACTCTGGATGATATTAAAAGCACTAATTATAAATCATACTTTAAGAAACAGTAAAATTGAATATAATTATATTAACTGGCGGTTTATCTGCTGAAAGAAATGTGGCACTGGCTTCCGGAAAAGCAGTTTCTAATGCATTGAAAGCTGCCGGAAATAATGTTATGGTTATTGATCCGGTTTACGGTACAGAGCAGCCTGGTGAGGATGTGATCTTTGCTGACAGACCCGCAATAGGAAAAGAATTTCCGACTGCCGAAGAGCTTAACCGGTACAGCAATAAAAAGGTTGTGGAGTGCATAAATTCAGCACTTTTTGATAATGTTGATATAGTTTTTCTTGCACTGCACGGAAAATTCGGCGAAGATGGCAGGATACAGTCACTTCTTGAGCTCAGAGGTGTTAAATATACCGGCACCGGAGTAACTTCCAGCGCAATGGCTATGGATAAGAATATTTCTAAGATAATGTTTAATCATTATGATATACTGACTCCCAAATGGTTCATGATAAAAAAAGGTTTATACGAAGAAGTCAAAATTGATGAAAGTATAAAGCTCCAGGTTGGTTATCCTGCAGTAATAAAACCTAATGATGAAGGCTCAACAGTAGGTCTATCAATTGTTCAGCCGGATGTTGAAGACGTTCAGCTTGGCAAAGCCCTCGAAGATGCATTTTCATATTCAGATTATGTAATGGCTGAGGAATATATAGAAGGAAGGGAGCTGACTGTTGCTGTAATTGGCGAAGTTACCATGCCGGTAGTAGAAATAAAGCCCAAAAGCGGATTTTATGATTATGTGCATAAATATACTAAAGGATTCACAGATTATTTTTGCCCCGCAGATCTTCCCGAAAAGCTTGCAGCTCATATCCAGGAAAAAGCGATGGTTGCACATAAAGCGCTGGGATGTGAAGTCTATTCAAGGGTAGATTTCAGGCTAAACAGCAAAGGTGAAGCATATTGTTTAGAAGTTAATACTTTGCCCGGTATGACTGAGTTAAGCCTTGTTCCAAAAGCTGCAGGAGCTTCCGGAATGGATTTTACTTCTCTTTTAAACAGAATTATTGAATTAAGTTTAAACAAATAATTCGTTATTTTTAAAAAATGAAGGAAGACAGTTTCGGCAAAAATATTGTAAGGTATATTTATCACAGGAGAAAATTTTTTGTTTACCTGCTGATACTGCTGGCTGTTCTTTCATATGCGGTATTCGGCAAAAAAGGGATTCTGCAAAGAGTTGAGCTGGAAATGGAAAACCGGGAACTTCGCGATAAGCTGAAAGCTGAACAGGAAAGAACAATAATTCTGCAGAAAGAAATTGAAGATCTTAAAACTTCGGATAAAAAAATTGAAAAAGTAGCCAGGGAAAAATATAATATGGTGAAAGACGGGGAAGAAATTTATAAAGTAGTTACAGACAGTACAAAATAATTAACACAGAAAATTATTTTCACCTCTTATCTTAAAATTTTATAATAAATAATATGAATAACATAATAACAACTTTAAAGGAAATTCTTGCTATAAACTCACCCACAGGGTATACAATAGAAATCATTGAACACCTGGAAAAATTGTTTACCGGACTGAATGTAAAATTAACGAAGACCAATAAAGGCTCGCTGCTGGTAAGCTTTGTAGATAATCCTGAACTTATTATTACCGGGCATATTGATACTCTGGGTGCAATGGTAAAGGAAATCAAAGATGACGGTACTCTTGAAATTACACGGCTGGGCGGACTTGAGCTGAATTCATTTGAAGGTGAGTATGTAACAGTCCGGAATTTTGAAGGTAAATTGTTCAGAGGAACTTTTCTGCTTAACAATCCTGCAAGCCATGTAAATAAAAAGCTGGGTGAAACCAAACGCAGCACCGATAATATGTCAATCAGGCTTGATGAATTGGTGAATTCTGCCGAAGATGTTGTTAAACTTGGTATCAATGTTGGTGATTTTGTTTTTTACGATACAAGGTTTGAATATACAGCCAGCGGTTTTGTAAAAAGCCGCTTCCTTGATGATAAGGCATGCGCCGCGGTTATGATAGAGCTTATTAAAGAGTACGCGGCGTCAGGCAGTAAGCCAAATGCCGGATTTTATTTTTCAAATTACGAAGAAGTTGGTCACGGCTCATGTGTAGGCATACCCGATTCAGCAAAAGAACTGCTTGTACTGGATATGGCAGTAATTGGCGATGGATGCGCCGGTAAAGAAGATAAGCTTTCTATATGTGTAAAAGATTCAAGCGGTCCATATGATTTTACAGTAACCAATAAACTGAGGGAACTTGCCACTAAACATAAAATAGATTTCGTGACTGATATTTATCCATATTATGGCTCGGATGGCTCCGCAGCACTGGCTGCCGGATATGATGTGCGTGTTGGACTTATAGGACCCAGTGTTTCAGCCTCACACGGTGTTGAGCGAACTCATATTAAGGCAATTGAAGAAACATACAAATTAACTAAAGCCTACATAGATATATTTTCAACAAACTAAATGAGCATTAATAAATTAAATATAATCATTGCTATAGGAAAATAGTAAGAACAATTATTTTGTAGATGTATTATATTTGTATGTAAATCAACAAAAAAATAACCCTTCCAACGCAATTTCATCCATACCGTCAAGAGCAGTTACAATTAGCCAATTATTTTGAAAAATTTCAACCCGTTTTTCAAAATATTCATTTAAATATGAAAGGAGAATTTAATGAAAACCATTTTTGTTATATTATTTCTTTCAGGTATTATTTTCCTAATTCAAAGCTGCAGTGAACAGATTACAGATAAGTCATTAATAACTAACAGCATAAATGTAAATAATGCACGTCTATTTAAGTGTTGTAATCTTGGTAGACCTGAAGAATGCAGTGAAAATGAAAAAAGATCGCTGTTAACCGATATTGGAGACATCATAATTAGTTGTGAATGTTGTCAAGAAGTTTGGGATTATTACGGAGGTGTATTGCCTCCGGGTAACGAAATACCGCATACAATACTTGGCGTTTATGTATGCATTCCTCATGAAAAGGAGGATGACCATGATTAACAAATTAATTACAGCTCTTCTTTTTTATTTATTATTATCATTCAGCTTATTTTCACAGTGGCAAATTTTTAATGTTGGCTCAACATTTAATCTCAAGGATGTATCTGTTGTTAATACTAACATAATTTGGGTTTGCGGTGAGACTTCGTCAGTATATTTTACGAACGATGGCGGTGTAAATTGGGTGCAGATAAATAATAATTTGCAAAAACTTGACCTTGACAAAATTATTGCTCTTGACTCAAATATTGCCTGGGTAACATCAGATTCCGCAATTTTTAAAACAACGAACAGGGGTGTTTCATGGGTAAGGCAATATCATTACCCCGGATTACATATAAATAAAATTCACTTTTTCAATGCTAATACAGGCTATTTATTTGTTGATAATTCTGTAAGCAATGATACTGTAAATTTTTATATTACACGCAATGGTGGTTTAGATTGGGTTAAATCTGTTAACAGGCCAGTATTGCCATACAGCTTTTTTATCCGCGATAACGGACCAAGCCATATAGACAGTAATTTTATTTATTTTTTTGCTGAGCAAAACGCTTTAAGTAATTCAAAATTTTATAAGCTTACAGGCGGACTGAATAATACTTGGACATCATATCTTGTCAGCGCATACCAGTGTGATATAGCTGCATTTAAAAATCCTAATAATGGAATTGCTGTTGATGGTTTTAAAATTCTATCGACATCTAATGGCGGAGCAAACTGGTCAATTTTATCATCAAGCAGTGTTCCCGGTTCTATGGATTTAATTTTAGTACCTAATTCAAATATGGTTATACAAAACTCAGTTATGGCTTCAAGAATTTCATATGATTTTGGCGTTACATTGCAGCCTGTTAGAAATTTCAGCTACCTGCATTATGGCGATGCTAAAGATTCACAAAGTGTTTGGCTGGCTGCTACTAACGGAAGATTGCTAAAATATAATTTTGCATATATAGGTATACATCAAATCAGCAGCCAGATTCCTGAAAGATTTACGTTGCATCAAAATTATCCAAATCCGTTTAATCCTTCAACAACTATTAAATTCGAAATCCCGGAATCAGGAATATTTACGTTAAGAATCCATGATGCTGCAGGAAGGGAAGTTTATAAGATCAGTGAATTCAAAACACATGGAATTTATAATTTTAATTACAGCCCGGATAATCTTTCCAGCGGAGTTTATTTTTATACAGCTGAATTTAACGGAAATAGAATCATAAAAAAAATGATTTTGATTAAATAATTTGTAAGTATTTTATATTCCCAAAGGCAGGTTTTAAACCTGCCTTTTTTGTTTATAGTATTATAGCTAAAATTGCTGATATTAATCACAAAATTTGGATCTCTTCGGAAACGAAAATATTACAAAAGATTTAAATAAATCCCCGGCGAAATTTCAGCCGCTGGCTGAACGTATGCGCCCGAAAACACTTGATGAATTTGCCGGGCAAAAACATCTTATTGGCCAAGGCAAGCCAATTCGGAAAATGATAGAAAACAATGATGTTTTTTCTATGATCTTCTGGGGTCCGCCTGGTGTCGGTAAAACTACACTTGCTTTAATAATTGCCAACAGTGTAAATGCTGATTTTATCCAGATCTCAGCAGTATCTTCGGGAGTAAAAGATGTACGGCAGGCTATTGAAAAAGCTGAGCTGAATCAAAAACACCTCGGCAAGCGTACAATTCTGTTTATAGATGAAATTCACCGCTTTAATAAAGCTCAGCAGGATTCACTGCTGCATAGTGTTGAAAGCGGAGTTATTACTCTGATAGGAGCAACCACAGAAAACCCTTCATTTGAAGTAATTTCACCTCTTCTTTCAAGATGCAGGGTATATGTGCTTGAAGACCTTTCAGAAGATGACCTGCTTACTCTTGCAGAAAATGCTCTTAAGAATGATACTGAACTGTCGGCATTCCGAATTGATATTCAGGATAAAAAGCTGCTTCTGCAGTTTTCGGGCGGTGATGCAAGGCGATTGCTTAACGGACTTGATCTTGCCGTAAAATCCACCAAACCTGACAGTAATGGAGTGATAAATATCACAAATGATGTATTAAAAGAAGCTTATCAGAAAAATTATATAAGGTATGATAAGGATGCTGAAGAGCATTACAATATAATATCCGCATTCATTAAAAGTATAAGAGGCAGCGACCCTGATGCTGCAGTTTACTGGCTGGCAAGAATGCTGAAAGGCGGTGAAGACCCTAAATTCATTGCGCGCAGAATGATTGTACTCGCTTCCGAAGATATTGGCAATGCCGATCCTTTTGGTATAACCATAGCTACATCAGCATTTACTGCAATCGATTATATTGGTATGCCTGAAGCGCAGCTAGTGCTTGCACAGGCAGCAACTTATCTTGCAAGTGCACCAAAAAGCAATGCATCATACCTTGCTATAGCAGCAGCAAAAGGTGATGTTGAGCAAACAGGGGAACTTGCCGTACCGCTTCACCTGCGAAACGCGCCAACAAAACTTATGAAAAACCTTGATTACGGCAAAGAATATAAATATTCCCATGATTTTGAAGGTCATTTTACTCTTCAGCAGTATATGCCTGATGAGCTGAAAGATAAAGTGTATTACAAACCATCCGGTATCGGCGAAGAATCAAAAATTAAAGAACGCTTAAAAAACTGGTGGAAAAATAAAAAAAGATAATAATTCTTATTATGATAACTCTGGATACTAAAAAAAAGAGAATAGAATATGCAATTGGAATAGATCTTGGGGGAACGTACATCAAATCTGCAATAGTTGATTCAAATGGTAAAATAATTAAATATTTTAAAACAGATACTTTTTCGGAAATTTCACCGAAAAAAGTATTAAGCCAGATGGAATTATGCGTAAATACTCTGATGAATGGTTTCGGAAAAAAGATCAGCGGCATCGGAATAGGTGCTCCCGGTATTGTTACAAATGGTGTAATGAAATATCCCCCGAACTTTAAAGGCTGGAAAGAAGTAAATCTTGCTTCTCATTTCAGGAAAAGGTATAAAATCGAATCGATTGCCGATAATGATGCAAACTGCGCCGGATTAGCTGAGCTTAAATTCGGTCATGGCCCGAAGTTCAGTAATTTTATTTTCTTAACACTTGGTACGGGTATCGGCGGTGCGATGGTAATTAACGGCAAAATTTACCGCGGTGAACAAAACGGCGCCGGCGAGTTTGGTATGATGACTATTAAATATGATGGACCGGAATGCCTTGGCGGCAACCGCGGCTCTGTTGAAGCACACCTGGGCAGAAATTATTTTCTGTATCAGAATAAAAATGAAATAAAAAAACTCGGAAAAAATATTGATTTTGCAGATATTAACGTGTTTGCAAATAAGGGTAATAAAACTGCAAAAAAACTGTTAAATTTGTACGGATTTTATCTTGGTATTGGTATAACAAATTATTTCAACCTGATGGATGTTCGTACTGCAGTATTAGGCGGGGGTATTTCTAATGCATATACTCATTTCATTAAAGAAACAAATAAAACAATAAAACAGCGGTCAATAAAAACTATCAGGAACAAATTCCGTGTGCTTCGGTCAAAAATCCACAATGATGCCGGAGTTCTTGGAGCAGCTGCTTTAATTTTTGAATAAAAAATAAACGATCATGGGATTAAAAAACATACTTTATAAAGTAGAAGGCGGAATTGCTGAAATAGTATTAAACCGTCCGGAAAAAATGAATTCGCTGGATGAGGAACTTATTCATGATCTAAGTGATATTATGAGGGATTTTTCAGTGAATGAAGAAGTTAAAGTTGTGGTGATAACCGGGGCAGAAGGTAATTTCTGCTCAGGGCTTTATCTGGATTACCTTCAGAAAATATCCGAATACGATATCCTGCAGAATAAAGATGACTCCCGTAAGTTCAAAAATATGCTTATGAACATTTACAGCTGTTCAAAACCTGTAATTGCCAAGGTAAAAGGCTATTGCCTTGCAGGGGGCTGCGGAATTGCTTCTGCATGCGATATTATTATTGCAGATGAAACAGCGCGTTTTGGATATACTGAAGTAAAGATAGGTTTTATTCCGGCAATTGTAATGCTGTTTTTGCTGAAAAGGGTAAGTGAATCTCATGCTAAAGATCTTTTGCTTACTGCGCGGATGATAAATGCCGAGGATGCTTTCAGGATGGGTTTTATCAATCAATATGTTCATTCAGGCGAGCTTGATGCAAAAGTTAACGATGTATGCCAGATGCTGATGAAAAATTCAGGCACGTCACTGAAACTTACAAAAGAAATGTTCACAAATATTTCCGGTATGGATTTTGATAAAGCGCTTGAATATGCATGTGATCTTAATGCTGTTACAAGAATGACCCCTGACTGCAAAAACGGAGTTGCAAAATTTTTAAATAAACAATAACCTTGATTTACCTGATTTCCTTGATTACTATTTTTGCAGTTTTAATCTGTTTGTAAATTTTTTGAAATTAGTGTTTAAATGAAGGAAAAATTTTATTTCTATGTTACATAAGAGTACTTTTGATTTTTTAAGAAAGCTTAAAAAAAGCAATAACCGTGACTGGTTCCACGCAAACAAAAATCTGTATGAAGATGCCAGGTATGATTTTGAAGTTTTTGTATTTGAATTGATCCAGAAGATTGCTGAGTTCGATGAATCAGTCTCAGGGCTTGAGCCAAAGGATTGTATGTTCAGGATTTATAAAGATGTCAGGTTTTCTAAAGATAAGACGCCATATAAAACCAATATGGGCGCTTCAATAAATGAAGGCGGCAGAAAAATGCCTAATGCCGGGTATTACGTGCATATTTCTCCAACTGAAAATTTTATAGCCAGCGGGCTTTATATGCCTCAGCCGGATAAATTACTGCTTGTTAGGAATAAAATTGCAGCAAAGCCAAATGAATTTAAAAAAATAGTTGAAAATAAGGATTTTAAGAAATATTACGGAAAGCTGTGGGATGGCGATACTTTAAAAACTGCTCCAAAAGGATTTGATAAAGAACACCCGTTGATGAATTTCCTTAAAATGAAGAGCTTTATAGCAGACCATCCTGTTACGGAAGAAAAAGCCCTTTCAAAAAATTATACTGAATACTGTGCAAAAATTCTGAAAGTAATTAAACCGCTGAATGATTTTCTGAATGATATTTGAAAATATTTTATACTCTTCCGATGATTTTAAGTCATCGGATGAGTAATAATTCTACATATCAATCTTAATAATTATCTGCTGAATTATTGTTCCCTTATCGTCAAAATCTTTAAGAGAAGTATATGCTGTATTGTTCAGGTTATTTTTAATATACCCTACTACCAGAATATCAGATATGGTTCCGGAAACAGAAATTTCCTTATCAGGAGAGGTACTCATTAAAAGGGCATCGCCCTTTTGCGTTGCAATGACAAATATACCGAAGTACCCGGTCTTGTTATCTGATGTGAATACTTCCTTAGATTTCAGGCTGGTTTTATCTTCCTTGCGGTCATAGGCAATTGAATCAGTGGTAGTGATTTTTACAGTGACCGACGTGCCTATAAGCCCGTTTAATTTTTTATATGCAAGCACTTCCTTTTTGGCAGCTATCTCATCTGAATCATATATCTTATACATTTCATCACACAGTTTTTCAAGATCAAGCGAGCCTGAAAATGTTTTTGCTGATATAACAACTAAAACAGCTAATAAAAAAATTATAATTTTCATAGTTAAATTGATTTTATTGTATAAAATTATATTTTTATAATATTGTTTGAAACGGAAAAAACGGGTATAATTCAGGGGCAAATATTATCACTCAAAACTGTTAGCGTAAATCAATATATTTGCAGACCATAAAATTAAGTACTTATATGGCTCTGGTAAATTCATCCAAAAGATTAAAGAAAAAGATCGGAATTGTCGGTTTTCCCATGGATTTAGGCGCTGACAGGCGCGGTGTTGATATGGGACCATCGGCACTTCGTTATGCGCATGTTCAGCAAAAGCTTGAAAATATGGGATATTCCGTCAGGGATTTCGGCGATATCACCATTGAAGGCGCTGAAACTCAACGGATCCGTAATCCTAAGCTAAAATACCTGCCTGAAATTGTCAGGTCATCCAAAATTCTCGCTAAACGGGTTGAATCACTTCTGAACCGGAATTATTTTCCGCTCATTTTAGGAGGCGATCATGCTTCTGCTATAGGCAGTATTGCCGGTATTGCAAGCTGGTGCCGAAAGAACAAAAAAACCCTTGGTGTTATATGGATTGATGCTCATGCTGATATGAATACCCCTGATACAACTCCATCAGGAAACATCCACGGAATGCCGCTGGCGGTTTCATTGGGTATCGGAGAAAAAAGATTAACGCGCATCGGCGGATTTTCTCCCAAAGTTCTGCCTGAAAATGCTGCTTTGATCGGTATCCGTGATGTTGACCAGCTTGAAGCTGTAACGGTTAAGAACTACAGGGATAGAGGCATGCAGGTTTATACTATGACTGATGTTGACAAACAGGGTGTAACAAGGATAATAGCAAGGGTGTTAAATGATTTTAAAAATGAAGTTGACCATATACATATAAGTTTTGATCTTGACGGTGTTGACCCCGATTATGCCGGTGGTGTCGGTACTCCCGTTGAAGGGGGCTTAACATACCGTGAAGCTTCGGTGATTATGGAAATGGTTGCAGACTGCGGCTGCATGAGCTCGCTTGAAATGCTTGAAGTGAACCCGATACTTGATACAAAAAATGAAACCAGCGAGCTGGCTGTTGATTTTATTGAATCAGCTTTGGGTAAATCAATTTTATTTGAATAATTATACTTTCCTGCTTTAAAAAGCGTGAATAATTAATATGATAATTACTAAACCATTCCTTTTCGATCTTACACTTAAAGAGCTTACAGAAATTATGACTTCTATTGGTGAACCCGCTTACCGTGCTAAACAGGTTTATGAAGGTATATATAAGCAAGCCTCAGCATCGTTAGATAAGATTAACGGGCTGCCAAAAGAACTGAAATATAAACTTTCTGAATTATTAAGTTTTTCACACCTTACTCCTCAACTCGATAAGCTTTCAACTGATAATAATACGCGTAAAATCCTTTTTAAACTGCCTGAAGGAGCGCAGGTGGAAACTGTTCTTATGGGTTATACAACCCGGAGGACTGCATGTATTTCAACCCAGGCAGGCTGTGCGCTTGGCTGCACTTTCTGCGCAACCGGCCAGGGAGGCCTGCAGAGAAATATTTCATCCGGTGAAATAGTTGAACAGGTTATGTTTTTTGAGCGTGAGCTCCGTAAAAAAAATGAAAAGCTGACCAATCTTGTTTTTATGGGAATGGGTGAACCGTTTGCAAATTACAGTGAAGTGATGAAAGCAGTAAATACGTTGACAGATCCGGCTGGATTTAATTTTGGAGCACGCAGAATTACAATAAGTACTGTCGGAATTGTTCCGATGATAGAAAAATTTGCTGCAGAGCAAAGCCAGGTAAACCTGGCAGTTTCACTTCATGCTGCTACTGATGAGCTAAGACAGACTATGCTTCCTATAAATAAACGGTATCCGTTGGATGTTTTAATAAAAGCCTGCCGGGATTATATTAACAAAACCCGCAGAAGGATAAGTTTTGAATGGGCATTAATTGATGATATAAACGATACTCCCGGGCAGGCTCATGCTCTGGCAAACCTGCTGCAAGGGATGCTTGTTCATGTGAACTTTATTCCTCTGAACCCGACTCGTGGATATGCAGGTCATGAGTCAAAACAGAAACGAATTGCAAAATTCCGCGAAATTCTTGATAAAGCGGGAATTCAGAATACATTAAGGATAAGACGGGGGATTGATATTAATGCAGGCTGCGGGCAGTTAAGGCAGGAAGCCGGAACGGATTAAATTATTGTTTTATAATGTTAATTTTGATAATTCACTAATATAAATCATATTTCAAAATGATTTACATTATAGTTTTTACTGACAAAAAGAGCTATTTTTGAATATGAATAGCTGCAAATTTTCATTTTTTTACTCTGATAATAACAGATTTAACCCTGCTGAAATTATAATAAATTTTAAAATACAATTATTTAATTATTAAGGATTAATTTTTATGCCAACAGATAAACGCATTACTGATCTATTGAAGCTTCATAATATGCGGGAAAAAGCCAGGATGGGAGGCGGTGAAAAAAGAATTAAAGCCCAGCATGCAAAAGGCAAGTACCTTGCAAGAGAACGAATTTATATGCTTTTGGACCCCGGAACATTTGAAGAATACGATGCTTTTGTTACCCACAGAACACATGATTTTGATATGCAAAAACAGATCTTTCTTGGGGATGGTGTTATAACCGGCTCAGGCAAAATAGATGGACGTCTTGTGTTCGTATTCAGCCAGGATTTTACCGTCTTCGGAGGCTCTTTAAGCGGTGCTCATGCCGAAAAAATATGCAAGATAATGGATATGGCTGAAAAAATGGGAGCTCCCGTTATTGGTCTTAACGATTCAGGCGGTGCAAGAATTCAGGAAGGTGTAATTTCATTGGGAGGATATGCAGATATATTCCTGAGAAATGTTTTAATGTCAGGTGTTATTCCCCAGATCAGCGCTATTATGGGACCATGCGCCGGCGGAGCGGTGTATTCACCTGCAATCACTGATTTTATTTTTATGGTTAAGAACAAAAGCCATATGTTTGTTACCGGACCCAATGTTGTAAAGACCGTTACCCATGAAGAAGTATCATTCGAAGATCTTGGAGGAGCTAAAACTCATTCAACAAAATCAGGCGTAACACATTTTGCATGTGATGATGAAATGCAGTGCCTTCAGCACATCAGAAAGCTAGTAAGTTATATACCACAGAACTGGCGGGAAAAAACACCATTACGTGTTTCAGCCGATGATCCTGAAAGAATAGAGATGGAGCTTAACCATGTGATACCCGAAGATAATACAAGACCCTATGATATGAAAAAGATCATAAACCTTGTTGTTGACCAGGAAGAAAAACCAAAGACAGAGTTTGATGAAGAAATTGATAAAGATAAAAAAGATAAAAAAACAAGATCAGCAAAAGGTCCGGCAGAACTTGTAAAACCCGGATTTATTTCAAGCTTTTTTGAGACGCAGGAATTTTTTGCTCCCAATATTATTACAGGATTTGCAAGGCTGGATGGTATTTCCGTAGGAGTAATTGCAAACCAGCCATCCAAAATGGCGGGAGTGCTTGATGTGGATGCTTCTGTAAAAGGAGCAAGATTCGTAAGGTTCTGTGATGCTTTCAATATTCCGCTTGTAGTGTTCGAAGATGTTCCGGGATTCATGCCGGGCACGTTCCAGGAATGGCGCGGAATTATTAAACAGGGCGCAAAGCTTCTTTATGCATTTGCAGAAGCAACAGTTCCCAAGCTTACTGTAATCACCCGCAAAGCTTACGGCGGCGCATATGATGTTATGAACAGCAAGCATATCAGGGCAGACTATAACGTTGCATGGCCCGGCGCTGAAATTGCCGTGATGGGTTCAGCGGGGGCTGCTGAAATTATTTTTAAGAAGGAAATTGATTCAGCAAAGGACCCGAAGAAAGCATTCGATGAAAAGGTTGAGGAATATAAGGAGAAGTTCGCTAATCCGTATGAAGCAGCGAAGTTCGGTTATATTGATGATGTAATTGAACCTTCAGAAACACGCATAAAGCTGATAAAAGCCCTGAGGATGCTGCAGACAAAACAGCAGTCAAACCCAAAGAAGCGGCATGGTAATATTCCGCTGTAATACAGAAAATGTAATCAAATCCCCCAAAATATCGGTATTTTGGGGGATTTTTGCTTTTGAATATTAATGCCTTAAAATATATATTATATTTATACAAATTCCCTGGAGGTATTATGAATGCCTTTTTTGGTTTTAATCATTTCTTTAAAAAATTGTTTACTACCCTATTTTTATACAAGATTTTGATATTTGTATTTTTAAATTTTTCCTTATATGGACAATGGGTTCCAGTTTACAATCAAATATATACATTTCCCGATGATATTCAATTTATTAATCAGAATACAGGATTCTGTACAGCTGGACTAGGTGCAAAAAAAAGTACAAATGGAGGTTTGAATTGGAGCTATATGTTTTCTTATGAAAGCGGTGTTTATCCAAGAGCCTTGTATTTTCCAAATCAAAATTTTGGCTGTATAGTTTGCCAAAGCGGTGTTTACTTAACAACAACTAACAGCGGAACAAATTGGACATTACGTAATCATACAGATTCGATAAATTTAGCAGACGTTAAATTTATTAATACTTTTACAGGATGGGCAACCGGTGCACATGCTGCTACGGGCGGTTATACTGATCAACGGATTATTAAAACTACAAATAGCGGACTAAACTGGATTCCTCAATATTATGATTTTTATTATGATTACTATTCAATCTGTTTTATAAATGACCAAACTGGATTTGTTGGAGGACAAAACGGAAGATTATTAAAAACTACTAATAGCGGTATAACCTGGATTTTAAAACAATCTAATACAAGTCAATCAATCAATTCTATATATTTTGTTTCTGATGGGATAGGATGGTTTGGAGATAACTATGGAAAAATATTTAAAACAACAAATTATGGAGAAAACTGGACGTTAATATATTCCGGATCAGTAATATATGGGATTGGAGATATTTTTTTTATAAATCCTTTAAAAGGATGGGCTGTTGGAACGTATAACAGAATAATATATACATCAAACGGAGGAAATAACTGGATGGTAGAGAATTTAGGTCCATACGATGAATATTTGTCCTCAGTATTTTTTATAAATGATTCTATCGGATGGGCATCTGGATATAGATATATATTAAAAACAACAAATGGGGGCATTCCAGTTGGAATACTTCAAATTAATGGTACTTTACCAGTAGAATATTCTCTCTCCCAAAACTATCCCAACCCATTCAATCCTCAAACAAAGATAAAGTTTGATATCCCGGCAAATGTGAAAGGTCAAACGACAAAAGTGAAGCTGGTTATTTATGATCTGCTTGGCAGGGAAGTTGCCAAACTTGTGAACGAAGAGCTTAAACCCGGCACATACGAGGCTGATTGGGACGGGTCAAATTTTTCGAGCGGTGTGTATTTTTATAAAATTATTACTGAAGGTTTTGTAGAAACAAAGAAAATGATTTTGATGAAATAATTTAGCATTTTTCAGATTACTCAGATTCATCAAATTTATCAGATTGACATGTGTAAAAAAACCTGACGGGTTATTGACCTATCAGGTTTTGTTTTTATAGAACTCTGCGTCTTTGCGTCTTTGCGAGAGATTGCTTCTCTACGCTCGCAATATTATTTAAACCCTGGCTCGAAAATTCGTTTTATACCCACTGATTTGCCTGTTTGCGTATCTATATTTACAACCACAGCGCTTATTTTTACATCAGTTAATGCAACATCAGTTTTGTGCGGCGTTTGATAATAAAATCTCGCAATCGAGGCTTCCTTGTTCCCGCCTATTACACCGTCAAATGCGCCGGTCATACCAACATCGCTGATAAACGCAGTCCCCTGCGGCAATATACGTTCATCAGCAGTCTGCACATGAGTGTGCGTACCGACAATTGCGCTTACTTTGCCATCCAAATACCAGCCGAATGCAATTTTCTCAGCAGTTGCTTCACCGTGAAAATCAACAAATATCAGGTTAGTATCTTTCTTTACTTTTTCAACTATTTTATTTGCTGTTCTGAAAGGGCAGTTGAGTGTCGAAAGATAAACCCTTCCCATTACATTTATTACACACAGATTAAACAATCCGCCTTCAATGGATACCGGATAAAGCTGGTAGCCTCTGCCGTAAACATCATCGTGGTGATTTGCAGGTCTGAGCATTCTTGCATCATCTTTTAGTATGTTTACTGACTGCAGCTTGCTGAACGTATGGTTGCCGCCTGTCATACAGTGAATACCTGCATCATAAGCCCGTTTTACATCCTTATCAAGGAAACCCTTGCCGCCGGAAAGATTCTCGCCGTTTGCTATTACAAAATGAATGTGGTGTTTTTCAACAAGCTTTTTCAGGTTATCTTCAACATACTTTAACCCGGGCTCGCCTATTATATCGCCTATGAATAATATATTTAAGTTCAATTACGAATTACGAATTAGGAATTATGAATAAATTAATGTAAAAAATGAATTTTATTGCTCATTATTAATTGCTCATTGTTCATTGATTCAGTAGCTTTCAGATCTTGAAGGAAATTTTTTACTCTTCACATCCTTAATATAATTTCTGAAGGCATTTTTTGCCTGTTCGGCAATGTTAAGATATTTACGCACAAAGCGCGGGTGGAACATTTCTGTCATACCCAGCATATCATGTGTTACAAGTATCTGCCCGTCGCAGTTAATTCCTGCTCCAATACCAATTGTCGGAATCTTTAAAGAAGCAGTTACTTTTTTAGCAAGCGAAGCAGGAATTTTTTCCAGCACTATCCCAAAGCATCCGGCATCCTGCAGAATTTTCGCATCCTTCTGTATCTGCCTGGCTTCTTTCGGATCAGTACCGCGCGTCACATAAGTGCCGAAAATATTTATCGATTGCGGAGTTAATCCAAGGTGCCCCATAACAGGAATACCCACTTTTACCAGGTGTTTAACGGTTTCCGCAATACGCTCTCCGCCTTCAAGCTTTACTGCATCAGCGCCGGTTTCTTTCATTACCCTTCCGCAATTGCGGACAGATTCCTGCAGGTCAACATGGTAACTCATGAACGGCAGATCAACAACAAGCAGGGCAGTTTTAACTGCTTTCCTTACAATTTTTGCATGGTAAATAATTTCATCAAGTGTTACTGTAAGGGTAGTTGCATTACCCTGGATAACATTCCCCAGGGAGTCGCCAACAAGCATAACATCAATACCGGCTTCATCTAGATAGCGTGACATCAGAAAATCATATGCAGTAAGTGCAGAAATTATTTCGCCACGCTGCTTCATTGTTACAAGCGTTTTTGTTGTGATCTTTTTCCGCTCTTTTTTCTGCCCCGCTGTTAATGATTTTCCTGTAGATGACATAATTTATTATTTAATTCATTATGAATTTAGTTTTCATCCTTGGTTCAACAAATTCAGCTATCCGGTTGATGCCGTTAAATTTTATCCCAAAAGTATCCCTGAAACCCATAAAAACAGCTTCTGCCGCTTCACGGTAACCTGCTTTTCTGCCTAGAATGTTGTTAATGCAATCGGTTTTTTCTTCAATTTCCTTTAGCATTTTAACGCGTTCTTCCCCGGTTATGTTCAGGTAATTTACAATATTTTTATGATGATTGCCAAGCAAAATTGAGCCGTGCTGCAGAACAATATCTCCGAATTTTCGCTGTGCACTACCTACCAGTTTTTTGCCCTTATAATTTATCTCATTTTTAATTGCACTGTTAAAACATAAATTATACATTCCGGTACGGATAAGCTTCATCAGGTCAGGTGTTTCTTTAGTGAAGGAAAGTACCTGCAGTTTCGGGTCAATGTTTCTTAAGCCGTTAAGAATAGCATATGAGATAACTTTATAAAGTTCATGAACAGGTTTTGATGATCTGAAAATTACAGAATAGGTAAGCTCTTCACTGTGAAGTACAGCTCTGCCGCCTGTAGGGCGAACAACTACATCCAGGCCTTCTGCTCTGCATTTATTGGTATCAATGTATACCTCCTTTGAAAGCCTTGTCTGGTTATATCCAAGAGAAATAGCATAGGGTTTCCAGCGGTAAAACCGGAGGAATGCAGTATCTTCTTTCCTGCATTTTTCCACAAGCTTAATATCAAGCTCCATATTGTATACACCGGAACGGTATCCTGTATCAAGGTACTCCCATTTTTTATTGGAAGTCAGTCCTGTAAGTGCAGGATTTTCCTTTTCATTATTTCCTGATGATCCCGCGTTCACTGGTTTCGATAAATTGAATAATGTTCTGAACTTCAGCAGTCAGTTCAACAGTATCTTTAACTGCTTTTACAGCATCGCTTATATTATATTCATTACCGTAAATAAGGTTATAAGTACTTTTAATGTTTTTTATTTGATCTTCGGTAAATCCGCGGCGTTTTAATCCAACAAGGTTTAAACCTTTATATCCAAGATTAGTACCGCCAGCAAGTATGTAAGGAGGTACATCCTGTGTTACTCTTGATCCGAATGCAATAAATGAATGTGCGCCAATTTTAACAAACTGGTGTATTCCAACCATTCCGCCAACAGTTGCCCAGTCATCAATATAAACATGTCCTCCCATATTAACAGAATTAGCCAGAATAACATTACTCCCTATTATTGAATCGTGCGCTACATGAACATATGACATAACAAGGCAGTTGCTGCCTATGGCAGATCTGCCAAGCGCGCTTGTGCCGCGGCTTAATGTAGCAAACTCTCTGATAACGGTATTATCACCAATTTCAAGAACAGAATATTCATTATTGAATTTTTTATCCTGCGGTACACAGCTGATAACTGCACTTTTAAAAATCTTCACACCATTGCCGATTCTTGCACCGCTTTCAACCTGAGCATTATAATGTATTTCGCAGTTTTCCCCAATCTGCACATCATCTTCGATAATGGCAAAATCTTTAATAACTGTACTGCTTCCTATAATTGCTTTAGGAGATATTATTGCTTTACTGCTAATCAATTATTTGATCTTTTTTTTAAAATTCAGAAATTTATGTAAAATAAAAAAATCAGCGGTTTCTTACAATTCCTCTTTCAGAGGTTTCAACAAAGCTGAGGATATGCCCGATATCTTCGTTAATTTCCATTGAATCCTTTATTGCTTTAAGAGAATCGCTTACATTATATTTATCCGAATAAATATAACTGTAGGCTTCTTTTATCTTTGCTATTCTTTCATTTGTAAAGCCGCGCCTTCTTAATCCAACCAGGTTGAGACCCATATAAGTAAGCGGATTTCCGCCTGCTATAATAAAGGGCGGGATATCCTGCGTTACTTTTGATATGTATGAGATCAAACTGTGCCTGCCAACTTTTACAAACTGGTGAATGCCGACCAGTGTACTTACATATACCCAGTCTTCTATGGTTACATGCCCCGCAATTTCCACACAATTTACCAGTATAACATTATCCCCGATAATATCATCATGAGCAATGTGTGAGTAGTTCATTATATAGGTATTTTTACCGACTGTAGTTTTACCGGAATACGCAGTTCCCCTCGCTATTGTAGCATACTCCCTTACAACAGTGTTATCACCAATAAATAAACGGGTTGGTTCGTTTTTGTATTTCAGGTCCTGCGGATCTGATCCTACAACTGCTCCGTTATAAATTCTGCAGCTGCTGCCTATAGTAGTCCCGCTTTTAATAATTGCATTCTGTTCCACAACAGTATCATTTCCTAAAACTACATCATCTTCTATAACAGCAAAATCTTTTATAATAACATTGCTGCCAAGCTCTGCTTTTGGGGATACAACTGCAAACCTGCCGATATTAGACATTAATTGTTAAGTATTCTTATTTATTGTCTGTTCTATAATTACATTTTCTGTATCAGCAGATGTCTTTGTGATCATTTCTCCTATTAAACCGATAGAGAAGAACTGTACTCCTACAATTGCCATTAAAATACCGACAAAAAATAAAGGCCTGCCGCTGATAGGGGTAGATTCAACGAATTTCAGGATGGTTAAATAAGCTATTATACAGAATCCTGCAAATGAGCTTAATACACCTAAAAATCCGAATAAATGAAGAGGACGTTTTATATATTTGGTTGTGAATAAAACTGTGATCAGGTCAAATAACCCGTTGAAGAACCTTGAAAGTCCGTATTTTGTCTTTCCGTATTTGCGTTCATGATGGGTAACTGCTATTTCTGTTACCCGGAATCCTGATAGGTGGGCAAGTGCCGGGATATACCTGTGCATTTCTCCGTAAACTTTTACATTCTTTACAACATCTCGCACATATGCTTTTAAACCGCAGTTATAATCATGCAGTTTTAAGCCTACCATCATGCTTGTAACACCGTTGAATAATTTTGAAGTATGCTTTTTTATGAACGGGTCATGGCGGACTTTTTTCCAGCCTGAAACCAGATCGAAACCTTCATTAAGTTTTGCAATTAATGCAGGGATTTCCTCAGGGTCGTCCTGAAGATCTGCATCCATTGTTATAACATAGTCGCCCTTGGCAGCTTTAAAGCCTTCCTGCAGCGCAGCTGATTTTCCGTAATTCCGTTTGAACTTTAAGCATTTAAAGCGGCTGTTCACACGGTTAATTTCCTGAATCTTTTTAAATGATTTATCAGTTGAACCGTCGTCAATGAACCATACTTCCCAATTGCACCTTAAGCTGTCCAGAACTTTTTTTAATGCTACAGAAAGCTCGACCAATGATTCTTCTTCATTGTAAAGCGGTACAATTACACTAATAGATTTATTGGAAAGATTTAACTGCTGTGACTGCTGGTTTTGCCTGTTATCACGGCTGAAAAAACGCCTGTGATTGGGGTTTTTTCTGAAATACTTTTTATTTTGCGGTTTTTGTTCCTGCGTAGTTTCTTTATTTTGCTGGTTTACAATTACTTTTTTACCGTTTTTTGATTTGCTGTTTTTGAAGCCGTTTTTATAACCGGATTTACCTTTGCTTTTATTTTCTGTTTCTGCCGGTTTAAAAGTACCGTTATTTTTCTCGTTTCCTGTTAATTCAACATTTTCCTGTAATGGTTTTTCTGCCGTTTTCACGGTTTGATGAAGCTCTTCCACGAAATCCTTTCAAATTTTGAGTATTCATAAAAATATCGTTCAAAATTAACCATTAATGTTTGCAAAAACAATCTTAAAATGTAAAAATTGCTGAAAAATTGGAATAAATGACAAATATTTCATCAGGCGATTGTACATTTTTTATTAATTGAGGTATGTTCCAAAAGGGCAAAAAAAAGCCGCTAAGTAATTTGGGTTACTTTAGCGGCACAGAGGATATTGGTGAGTTTGAAGAATTGTGTAACACTTTTTCATTTTCATTATTTAGTGTTTGATAGTTGTACTAAAGAATGAATATTATTGTTCCGGTTATATAAAATTAATTTACCGGTTTAGCATTTTCATTAATTTGATAGTGTACAGGAGTATTCCTTTCAGGTGCAGTCCTTAAATATTCACGGTAATTATTTTTTTGTTCTGAAGTTAACAGCGCTTCGATCATATTATCAAGCTCATTGTGGCTGAATGTTGAGCGGTCATGAGATGATGCATATTCCAGTACTGCAGAATACAATTTCGTTTTTTGGTCATCAGTTAAGTTTAGCCTTTCAGCCAGCATTTTACTCATATCCTCAGCCATCAGCTCTGATTCATTTTTTATATCACTGAAAGGACCCGGTTTTTTACCCATTGGGTCATCGTCATTTTGGCCCCCATGCTGATTAACTGCCGGAGATTCATTTATATCTTTTGGTGCATCTTCGTGCTGTGCAAAAGTTTTAGAACCTGCTATCATTGATGCAATAAAAAATACCGTGTATACTATAATTTTTAATGTATCAAAAAATGGCCTGGTTATTATCGCTGAAATTTTCATTTATTATTATTACTTAACTAATATAAATCTGCACAAATTTAATCAGCAGATTGTAATTCAGTTTGTATGAATTGTAACAGGATGTAAAAAAAATCATATGGTAAAGGTAAAATGATAAACTAAAGTAAATTCTGAATTATAAAAAACAAATCGTATAATACTGAAAAAATATATATTTATAATATATTTCATGGGGAATATATTATAAAATAAATAAAAACTCCCTGTATCAGGGAGTTAAAAGTATAATAATTAAATATTTTAAACGGCGTATTTAACAAGTACAAATCCGCCAATCAGCAAAGCTGTAAATACAAGCGCAAGTATGTTGAAATACTTATCAATAAAATTCCTTATCTTTTCACCGAATTTCCAGATCAGGAAAGCTACAAGGAAAAATCTTGCTCCGCGGCTTACAACTGATGCTATTATGAACATCGGGATATTGATATTGAAAATTCCGCTGGTTATTGTAAACAGTTTATATGGAATAGGTGTAAATCCTGCTGTAAAAATTATCCAGAAGTCCCATTTCTTATATTGTATTTCAATTTCATTAAAAGCCTGCTGGGTGAAACCAGGGATATGATCAAAGAAGAATTTTGCAATCCAGGTAAAATCACCTGCTGTATTATACCATAGGAAATGACCGATAGAATATCCTCCCAATGCTCCCAACACTGATGCAATAGTGCAGTATAGCGCAAACTTAAATGATAATTTACGGCTTCCTAAACATAATGCAATTAATAATGCATCGGGGGGTATTGGAAAAAAAGAAGATTCAATAAATGATAATATAAATAATGCAACCAGGCCGTACGGAGTTTCCGCCCAGTGAAGCACCCAGTCATACAGTTTTCTTAATGGTTTCAATAAAATATCCCTGAATTTTATTTAAAATGACAAAGATATAAATTAGCGTTATTATTAAAAATGTTCAAATTTAGTCAGTAAAACACTATTTTAAAAATAAAACCGGATAAGATATTTATATTGATAAAACCTTTTAAAACAGGTAAATTTGATGAATAATTTCACAAAAAATCAGATTATGCCTACATTTTTACTCGACGGAAAAGAACTGGAATTTAAACCGGGACAGACTATAATTGAAGCAGCAAAAGCTGCGGGAATTGAAATTCCCCATTTCTGCTGGCACCCCTCATTAAGTGTTGCAGGAAACTGCCGTATTTGTTTAGTGGAAGTTGAAAAAGCGCCTAAGGGAATGATTGCATGCGCCACGCAGATCAATGATGGAATGGTTGTACATACAAACTCTCCTAAAGCAATTGCAATGCGCAATGCAGTAATGGAATTTCTTTTAATAAACCATCCGCTTGACTGCCCTATATGTGATGAAGCAGGTGAATGCAAGCTGCAGGACTACGCTTATAAATACAGCATAGGCAAATCAAGATTTGAGGAAACAAAAAATCACAAGGATAAACGCGTTGAGCTTGGTCCGAATGTAATGTTTGACCAGGAACGCTGCATAAGCTGCTCACGCTGCATAAGATATTGCGAAGAAGTAGTTGGTGATCCCCAGCTTACATTTGTAAACCGCGGAGAAAAAGTTACCATCGAGACTTTCCCCGGTAAAAAGCTTGATAACCCGTATTCTATGAATGTTATTGAACTTTGCCCTGTTGGAGCACTTACTTCCCGTGATTTCCGTTTCCGTGCAAGAGTCTGGGATATGAGCCATACAAACAGTATCTGCACTGGATGCGCAAGAGGCTGTAATATGGAAGTATGGGTAAGGGATAACATTGTAAAGAGATTAATTCCGCGCGAAAATATGGATGTAAACCAGTACTGGATGTGTGACTACGGCAGGCTTAATACCTATAAGTTTATTAATGATGAGAATACAAGGGTAAATTCACCTATGATGCGTGAAGAAAACGTTACCGGTGAAGGCTCAGGATTAAAACCTGTAGAATGGGATGACGTAATTGCAAGGATAATTTCAGAAATAAAAAATTACAGGTCTGATGAAATTGCTTTTATTGCTTCACCTTATTCAACACTTGAAGATAATTTTGTTCTGCAGCGCTTTGCAAAGGAAATAGTTGGCACTGATAATATAGTTTATATACCCAATATCCAGGGTGAAGATGACAAGCTTTTATTAAGGGCAGATAAAACCCCCAATTCCACAGGCTTAAATCTTCTTGGTATTGAACCTATTAATACAAAGTTCATTGATAAGCTGCTTAGCAGGCAGATAAAAATGGTTTACGTTCTCAACGACAGCCTTGGCAGGCTGGAAAGAACTGAAGAAATTGCAAAAGCTATTGAGGTAGCTGTTCTGCAGATAAGTAATTTCCATGAATATAGCCATAAAGCAACTGCAATTCTGCCGGCATCAACATATGCAGAGATAAACGGAACATTTGTTAATTTTCAGAACAGGGTGCAGCGCATAAGGCCCGCAGTTGCATCACTTGAACAGGAAAGACTGCCCGGTGAGTTTTCTGTAAGCAGGCTGGATAAATTCGGCTCTCATAATGACAGGTGGACTAAAGGCACTAGATACAATGCACGCCCCGCATGGAAGGTAATTTGCCAGGCTGCTAATGCTATGGGACATGATTTCGGGTATTCAAATACAGAAGATGTTTTTGACGATATTGCAGCAAAAGTTACAGCTTTTGCAGGCATGAGCTATGACCAGATCGGTGAGCTTGGGATGGTTGTTGGTGCTGCAGAAGCTGTTACCGCATAATTTTGTCCAATTTTAAATTATAATTTGTTTATCAAGGGTTCAGATTGAACCCTTCTTAATTTAGAATTAATGATTATTCTTAATGTTCTGTACAAAACATGTTTTAAAAATACTAGATGCTTAAAATCAATTGATTTTGGATATTAAACAATACGTTTCGGAAAAAATTAAAAATGCGCTCAGGTCCCTTGGTATCCATGAACCTGCTGTTATACTTGAAAGACCTAAAGACCCTTTACACGGTGATATTTCATGCAATGCTGCTATGATGTATGCCAAAAAGCTTGGCAGAAATCCAAAGGAATTTGCGCAGTCAATCCTTGAACAGCTTGCCCTGCCTGATGAATTTATTACGAAAGCATCAATTGCCGGACCGGGCTTTATTAATCTGTTTATTGCTGATAAATATTACACTGAAAAGCTAACAGAAATAAATGAGTTAAAAGGAAACTTCGGAAGGTTAAATGATAATTCCGGTAAAACAGCAGATATTGAATGGGTAAGCGCAAATCCAACGGGTGAATTGCATACCGGGCACGGCAGGCAAACAGCGTTAGGCAAAGCAATAGCTAACCTGCTGGAGTGGACTGGTTACAAAGTAACACGCGAATATTATTACAATAATGCAGGTAAACAGATGGAAAACCTTGCAAAGTCAGTTTATGCAAGATACCGCCAGTTATTTGAGCCTGATTATCCTTTTCCGGAAGATGGCTATGCAGGTGATTATGTTAAAGAAATTGCTGCCATTCTGGCAAAAGAACATGATGATAAACTGATTGATGCTGATGATAAAATTTTCCGCGAAGCAGGGGAGAACTGGTGTTTCAAATCAATAAAGCATACACTGGATTCATTCGGGATTCACCACGATATATTTTTTAATGAAAGCACACTGTATGAAACCGGTAAGATAACCGAAACTCTGGAAGAATTCAAGAAACGGGGACTTTCATACGAAAAAGACGGAGCAATCTGGCTTAAAACCAGCGAACTGCTGAAGAATAAAAAAGATGCTGCCGATAAAGTGATTGTAAAGGCGACCGGCGAACCGACTTACAGGCTTCCGGATATGGCTTACCATATAGATAAGCTTAAGAGGGGATATGATCTTATAATAGATATTTTCGGGGCTGACCATGGTGATACTTACAAAGAAGTTCTGGCTGGTATAGAGGGACTGGGATATGATTCTTCAAAAATAAAAGTAATTATTCACCAGATGGTTACATTTGTTCAGGATGGCAAGCCTGTAAAGATGAGCAAGCGCGCTGATAATGTTTATACACTGGATGACCTGATAGAAGATATCGGGGCTGATGTGACACAGTTCTTTTTTGTCATGCGCAGCGCTAATACCCACCTTGAGTTTGATATAGCTCTTGCGCGCGAGCAGTCAGATAAAAACCCGGTTTTTTACCTGCAGTATGCACATGCAAGGATTTGCAGTATTCTCCGCAATGCTGCAGAAATATTGCCAGATTACAGCTCAGCCGGCAGTATTAATTACCGCCTGCTTGATACACCTGAAGCAATAAGCCTGATAAAAGTACTTGTATTGTTCCCGGAAACAGTTGCAGCAGCAGCAGCTACTTTAGAACCGCATAAAATTATCACTTATCTGAATGAAGCAGCTGAAAATTATCACAGGTTTTATCACAACAACCGCGTAATTGATGCTGAAGCTAAAGAGCTTTCATTTGCAAGATTAAAGCTCTGCGAAGCCGCACGTATTGTTCTTAAGAACGGTTTTGATATTATAGGAATATCAGCACCGGAGAGGATGTAACTTAACCCTGAACACAGTGAAGGGTCCCATTCGGAAATGTTAGGTATTAATTTTATCAGAATAATTACCAATAATCTGATACCCCTAAATCAATAATATACGCTCAAATGCTTTTGTTCTTTTTGTCTTGACACAAAAAGAACCAAAAAAGTCAAGGCTGATTAAAATTTGCTAAAATTATCTCGCTGATAGCAAGAAAATAACTCGTTCCGATTTCATCGGAACTCAAACAGATTTTCTTGCCGATGTTTCTGCTCGATAATTTATTAACGCAAATTTTATTAGGCCGTTTATAAGAGTTTAGAAATTACTGCATTTAATACTGTCGCTATTTCAGTACATGCTGGAAAGGTCTCATGCGGTTTACTCAGGTTTTTAGATCACAGCCAACTCGGGGATATTTTTGCTGTAGAAAAAGGGAGTCTTTTGGACTCCCTTTTGTTTTGGGGTAATAAATGATGAGAACGATGTAGCTATATTCTTATTATGGAGGTTATGTTGAAATGTGTGAACCGGGGATTAATATATTTTAAATTGACTGATCATCATACCACTCGGTATCCATAACTGCAACCGGGTGAATGTTCACTGTCTTAATTTTTTTATCTGTTTTATTTGTGAACTCATGCCATTTGCCGGCAGGTACTACCATTATGTTTCCTTCTTTTACAATATAAGTTTTACCGTCAACTTTTGCTTCCATTTCTCCTTCAAGTACTATAAAAGTTTCTTCGTACGGATGGCGGTGTTTTTTGGGTCCTATTCCCGGCGAAAAATCACAAAGGAAAAACGATACAGTGGAGTTGTTTTCAAACCCGTTAAATACTGCAACTTCTTTGCCGTAAGGCATAATATTTTTTACATCTACAAATGTTACATCTTCTTTATTGATGTACGGAAAACCTGCTTTTGCTTCCATATAAGAATCTATTAATACTTTATTTAATTGATTATTCATTTTATTTTGTTTTTGTCGTGGTATCATTAAGCTTCAGGTTTTACTCACCGGATGACTTAACGTCATCCGGTGAATTGAAAAACTTAAGTTACCTCATAGGTAATTATTTATTAAAAGTTAATTGTTGCACCGGCTTTGATCGGCAGGTAATTTGCTGTACCTTCGCCAAAGATGATATTGAAGCTGGTTTCACCAAAAAGTGAGAGTTTTGGTGATACTTTGAATGCAACACCGCCACCGAACTTCATCCCGAAGTTTGTTTCGCTCGAGCCCCTGTAATATGTTACACCCTGGTATTTCATATCGCTTACGCTGTTCAGGTAAAGCCCCAAACCGGCCAGTCCGTATGGTTTTATATCTGCATCCTTATTGAACAATCCGACCATAACATCACCCATAATTGATGTTGATTTAAGGCTGTAGCCTGTGTAGTCACCTGATTCCTTATAAGGAAATGTGTTATACTGAAGGTCAAGCCTTGCAGCTATGTTTTGGTGGAATACATATCCCGCATTACCATGGATATTAAACCCTACACCCCATGCATCGGATATATCGCCAACGGGGATTGAAATAACTCCGCCAAGCGATGCAAAAGATTTCTGGTATGTCTGTGAAAAAGTTGAGACGCTGATAGCAATAAAAATTGCTGTGAGAATTAAAAGTTTTTTCATTTTAGAATAGTTAATTAAGTTAGTTAAATTAATATAGTTTTAAATTTAATAATGCAATTTAACTTCCCTGCAGCAGATGAAAAAAACGAAATTTATCATAAATTTATTATTGAAGGGTATAAATATAAAACAAAAAGCTGAAAATTTATTAAATTTTCAGCTTTTTAATATCAAAATTAGATTAAAAATTAAACCGGGATGCCCTTAATTATTTTATCAATACCAGCTTTTTAACCGAGCTGAAGCTGCTGTTTTGAGATTTTGCAGTTATTCGGTATATATAAATACCGCTTGCAATATTTGTACCGTCAAAAACAGCTGTGTAATACCCGGCTTCCAATTTTGAATTAACCAGCATTTTCACAAGCCGGCCTGTCAGGTCATATACAGAAATATTAACATCTGCATCAGCGGGGACCTGGTAATCAATACTGCTTACAGGATTGGAAGGATTAGGATAATTCTGTGACAGATCAAAATTGCCGGGTTTACCGATTTCAACCGGGTAAGGCGCATTAAAAAATTCATAATTACCGTTGTAATCAATTTGCTTAAGGCGGTAATTAAATTTTCCGTTTCCGGGTTTGGGATCTGTGAAGCTGTAATATTTAATTTCAGTAGTATTTCCGTTACCCTGAACAAATCCCGCTTTGTTCCATCCTGAAACATTTCCGTTTTTATCAATAAATTGGCGCTGTACATCAAAACCTGAATTATTTTGCTCTTCAGAAGTGGACCATGTTAACTTTACATCCCTGTTGACTGCAAATAGTTCAAATGAAATCAATGATACCGGCAGTGCATAGTCTGTTAAAAGTGTAACGCTAAGATTTGTTTTTGAAGGATCATTGGTAGTTAATACCATATTTCCGTTTGCAGCATCTAAGTCATCAGAGCTGCTGCTTCTGTCAAAAGTATAAATACTTGTTGCTCTTACGGTAAACAAACCGCTGTCTCCGGGTACAATTGCTCCCGGCAATGATGTTAAAAGTGAAAAATTAGCCGAATAGGAACCTGTAAAGTTAACAGCGCTTACAGTTAAATTAGAATTACCGGAATTTTTAAGGTAAAAATTCTTATCAACATATGAAGCTATAGGAATTATTCCGAAATCAATAGTTGTATCCGCACTGCTGTTAACTCTCGCAGATGTTGATAATGTTCCTGACGTTCTTGTGAATGTAATTCTTAAACTGTCATATGTCGGAGCATCACCGGCAGCTATATCCATATTCAAAAATCTCCAGTTACCGGATGAATAAGTTCCGTTGTAACCCCTCATGGTTATTTCAGGGTAGTATGTCCCGTTCGTGTATGGAGGTGTACCGTCTTTCCAGAATTGCGAGGCAGAATCTGATACAATTGCACCTGTAATATTATCAAGTGAACCGCCGTTTTCGGAAAACAGGCATTTCCTGTTATTATTATTATCACCGTTAGGTGACCATATGTAAAGTATAATATCGCTTACCCAGGTGTGTCTTAAGTATATTCTGACTTTGGTACTGAGAATTTTATAAACTCCAAAATTTATATTTGGTGAAATTACAGCAGCATTATCAGTAGGGCTCCATGAAACAAGCCTGTTTGTTGTTTCAGTTAAGCTGCCAACAGCAAAGTAACACAGCCAGAATGAATTAGGCGCACCTTTGGGGAAATATGATATATTACCGGAATTATCAACAGCTTTCAGATAATACTGAACTTCAGTTTCCCAGCCAAAGCAGGGGATATTGAAATAAAAATCGTTACCGGAATTTGATGTTGCATAAACAGAATCAAATGAGCTCCACCCGGCATTATTTTTATTCGAACGGTAAATAACCATGGGTCTGTTACTGCCTGATGCCGGCACAGATGAGCCATCCTGATCGGTGATATTAGCCGTAAGCAATGTCATGTAGGTGCTATTGTGACTTGCTGCATTGGTATGATTGATTGACGGAGGTGTAATATCAACACCTGCTGCAAGCCTGACTGAATTATATGCATTTATCCTTCCGTAACCAAAGTAAGCATTCCATTTGCCGTAAGTTTTAGTAGTTGAATACGGCACATTATCTATTTTATCGCAGCCGCGAAGAAGATTTTCAGTTACCTGAAGCCTTGTTTGAGATGTGTTTACTGAAAGTACAAGCGCAGCAACCCCGGCAGCATTTGGGCAGGAACATGAAGTACCGTTGAACACAGAATAATAATTTCCTGTTGTTCCCCCGGAAGTATTATAACCGCTTGTTCCCTGAACATCAGTTGTATAACATACTGTAGGTGCAGCACATTCAATATCGCCGGTTGATACACTTTCTCCGTAATTACCGCCCCACCAGTATTGATTGCCGGTTCCGGCTGCTTTTTTCTGGTCATGTGTTGTTGATGCCCCGACACAAATTACATTATCAAGATAAGAAGGATATGAAGGAGGGTTGCTTCCGTCATTTCCGGAGGAAAAGAGGATTATACACCCTAAACCGCCTCTTCCGCTGGTTGCGGCGCTGTTAATAGCATTGGTAATTGTACTGGAGGCAGTACCTCCTCCCCAGCTGTTGCTTAAAACATCAATTCCTCTGACTCTGGCTGTATCAAATGCTCGGGCAATGCCAAGATCAGTTGCACTGCCGGCTGCATTAAAAACCCTTAATGACATCAGTTTACAGTTCGGCGCTATTCCGGCAGTTCCCAGAGAGTTATTTGTAACAGCACCGATAAGACCTGCAGTACAAGTACCGTGGCTTCCGGAATCACGGGGGACTGTATTTATATTATAATATCCATCGTAACCTGCTAACAGATGGCCGGCAGACTGGAAATCAGGATGAGTAGAATCAATACCGGTATCAAGTACACCTATTTCTATTGATGAAGACCCTAAAGTATAATCCCATGCCTGGCTTACTCGCATATCTGCACCTGCGATACCTGTTGTTGTTGTGGCATCACCGGCACCGGTTACACCGCCGGTAGAAACGCTTTGTCCTGTATTATTTAATGCCCACTGAGAAGTATAAAAAGCATCATTTGGTGTATAGTGCAGCAAACAAAAGTCAGGATAAAGAAAATTCGGCTGTGAGTATTCAAATATTGTTGAATTGTAGTAAATATCGGAAAGCTCCAGTGCATTTAGTGTAACACCCGGCAGCGATTTAATTAGAAAACCTTTTTTATCACCAACGTTTCCAATTATAATACACCTGTTTAGTGTATTCAGGTTGTTCAGGGCAGTTAAATCATTTTCATTTTTAAGTCTTACAATAAATTCATCGGTTGGCACCTGTATTACTTTTCTTGAAGAACCGTAATATGTTGGTGTAATAAATTTTATACCGCTGATTCCGGTTAATGTTTGAATGGCTGAATTAACACGGGAAAAGACACCTGGTGATGAAAGAGTAATAACAATTACATTATTATCAGCAACTTTAACAGTATCGTTAAAATTGAGCCTGCTTTTTATACGATTTGCAGTATTTTCTGCATTAAAAGAATTATTATCAATAATGACTGCTATTTTATCGTTTCTTTGCTGAAGCTGAACAGGGGTATTGTTGTAGTAATAGAAATCTATTGCTGCGAATAAATCAGCAGTTACCAGCAGCAGCAAAATTAAATGATAAAATTTAATTTTCATAAACAAAAAATATTATTTTTTACAAAGATCAATTATACGTTCAAGATCTTCAGCAGTATAATATTCAATAACAATGCTTCCTGTTGTTGGAGATGACGGGCTTAACCTTACCCTGGTGCCAAAATGCTCCATAAATTTTTCTTCAAGGAATTTAATAGCAGCTTTATTCTGGTCAGTTATTTCATAAATTTTCTTTTCCCTGCCGCCAGCTTTGCTTTTTTTCTTTTTAGCCAGCTCTTCAGTTTTTCTGACACTAAGGCTTTCCTGTGTTATTCTTTTCCACAAAAGCAGGCGTTCAACATCAGTATCAAGGGCAAGTATGGTTCTGGCATGTCCTTCGGAAATTTCCCCTTTTTTAATGCTGTGTTTTATTTCATCAGGAAGCGTCAAAAGCCTTAAAGTATTAGTAACTGCGCTTCTTGATTTGCCGACTTTAAATGCAACGTCATCCTGTTTTAAGCTGCATTCATCAATCAGCCTTTTATATGCTTCAGCAACTTCAATTGCATTCAGGTCAGATCTTTGTATATTCTCTATGAGCGCAATTTCCAGGAGGTCTTCTTTAGTGCTTACATCTATGATGTAAGCGGGAATTTTTTCTATACCTGCTAATTTTGAAGCCCTTAATCTGCGTTCACCTGAAATAAGCTCAAAATTTCCGTTCTCAAGTTTTCTGACTGTAATTGCCTGGATTACACCTTTTTGTTTTATTGATGCCGCAAGATCTTTAAGCTCGCTGTCATCAAATTCCTTCCTTGGCTGATATGGGTTAGAATTGATCTTACCCAGTTCGATAAATAATATGTTCTCATCACTATGAACCGGGTTCATTTCTGTGATGTTTTCAGGGGATGTGTTCCTGCTTTCTGAATCATTTCCGCCGAACAATACATCCAGCCCTTTTCCCAATCCGCCTTTTATTTTATCTTTTGACATAAATCAAAAATTAATTTACTGCCTGTTAAGTTGATTAATATTGCTGCTGTCATTATTAAGGTTTTCTTCTTTATTATTTTCCTTTTTAACTACTTCAAAATTCGGGGCATCGTATGTTAATATATTATCAAATCTCTGCTGGTGTTCCCTGCCGTTGCGTCTTA
>JAANMW010001004.1_pt1 | contig 32072 bp, 15 predicted proteins | sample 7279671 | NCBI WGS metagenome assembly JAANMW01 (sample SAMN14094541, study PRJNA606508) | bioreactor metagenome | isolation source: A lab-scale SPAN reactor treating ammonium-rich wastewater day 247 | place: Ireland: Galway | collected 2017-09-19 | reverse complement strand
TGGCGATCAACATCGCCTTCCCGGCCCCCGTCCGCCACCGCCAGGCCTGCAGGATCACGTACAGCGCGAAGGTCGCCAGCCCGAGCCAGCGGACCGCCGCGTCGGGCCGGACCACGCCGTAGATTACCGCGCCCAGTACGGCCACGAACAGCGCCGCGTCGTGGCCGGGGCTGACCGCAACGAAGGAGGACACCAGCAACGAGCCGAGGATGCTCACCGCCCAGGTCCAGCGCACCGCGCCGGGCTGCGCCGAGCGGTTCTCGACGGCGGCCAAGAGGTAGAGGCCGATGGGCACCACGTAGAGATCCAGGCTGCGGTATGGAGCCATCTCCAGGCGGCCCTTCCGCAACCCGTCCAAGAGGAAGATGCACCAGGCCAGCCAGGCGCAGCCGAAGCCCAGGTCGTTGAGCATCGGCTCTCCGGCGGCGTAGGCGGCGGCAAAGCAGGCGCCGGCGATGGCCAGAAGTCCGAACACCGTCGGCCGGTCGGCCGGCCAGAGAAAGAGCAGCGCCAGCACCGCGACGCAACCGGCGGTCCCGAGCAGCGCCTGCCGCAGCTCCGCGCTGTGGGGCGGCGCGCTGTCGGGCGACAGCGCCCGGCGCCGGTCGTCGAGCCCGCGCAGCGTCGCCGCCAAGGCCGTGTCGGCGAAGGCCAGGAGGCCCAGCCGGAAGGCAAACACCCGCACGTCGGCGACTTCGCGGATCATGCCCAGGGCATAGCCCGCGGTGAGGTTGCCCATGGTCACCGGCAGCGCCACGGAGGCGTTCCTCAGCCTGGTCAGCAAAGCCATCACCGCCGTGGCGGCGGCCAGCAGAACGGTCGCTTCGACCGGCTTCTCGACGGTGATGGCGCCGATCGCCGCGAAGATGGCGGTCAGCATCCCGAGCCAGGCGCAGTCCCCGGCATCGGCCACGGACCGCCGCTCGAGCACCACCGCCAGCCACGCCGCCAAGGCGATCAACCCGAGCCACCACAGCTCCGCCCGCCCGGGTGCAAGCTCGGCGGCCACCAGACCATAACTGGGGATGAGCGTCAGCAGCAGCGCCGGCCCCGCCGCGGTCTGCCGGCGCAGGAGCAGCGCCTGCCAACCCGCCGGGAACACCACGGCCAGGGACCAGGGCAGCCGGTTGGCCGGCGCCGGCCGGCCTGACCACGGCGCACCCAGCTCCCAGCAGACGGTCACCAGCATCCACAGCCCGCCGGCCAGGAGCGCGTGATGGCGGCGCTCCGCAGCGCTCAGGAGCAGCGCCGTCTCACCCACCAGCAGCACCGCCAGACCCCACAGACTGGGTTGGGCGATGACCATCAGCGCGCCGGCCACGGCGGTGGGCACCCCGGCGTCGGCCAGCACCTGGCGCCAGGCGCCGTCGGGCGCCCGCTCGGCCGCCGCCACGGCCAGCAGCCCGACCAGCGTCACGCCCAGCCCGCCGCCCTGACCGGTCAGCGCCGTGACGCAGCCGCCCGCGCCGGCGGCGGCGACCACCGTCAGCCAGGCGCGGCCAGGCAGCCCGACGGTACCGGCCGGCGCCGGCCAGGCCAAGGTCAGCGCCACCAGCGCCAGCCGCAGCGCGACCAGCCAATCGTTGTCGGCCGCGGCGTCACGCAGCGACCAGGCCAACAGCCCCGCCGCGACCCCCGCGCCGCCATCGGACAGACTGCGACTCCAGACCACATCACGCAGCCGGGCGCCGAGCAGCACCGCGGCCAGGGCGACCAGGCCCATTCCGGCTGCGGCGCCGTAGCCGGTGAGCTCGGTCACGCAGCCCCCGGCGGCCACCGCCGCGACCAGCGCCGGCCAGACGCGCGCCGCCCGGAGGATCCGCCCGGCCGGCGCGGGCCAGGCCAAGGTCACCACCACCAGCGCCAGCCGGCCGGTCACGGGCCAGTTCGCACCCAGCGCGGCCTGGGCCAGGCAAACCGCCAGCATCACCGCCTGAAGGCCGACCCCACCATCACTGAGGACTCGCCGCCAAACCACGTCCATCATCCGGCTGGCAAGCAGGACCGCGCCGAGGGCGACCAGAACGATGCCCGGCTCGGCCCCGTATCCCAGCAGGTGCGCCACCGAGCCGCCCGCGCCGGTCGCCGCCGCCAGCGCCAGCCAGGAACGCCACTCCAGCGCCACCACCCCGGCCGGCGCCGGCCAGGCGAAGGTCAGCACAGCCACCGCCAGCCTGATCGCCACTAACCAGCGGTTGTCGATGACCGCGTCGGACAGCGCCGCCAGCAGCATCGGAGCCTGGGTCGCGGCCCCGCCGTCGGACAGCACGCCGCGCCAGATCGGGTCGCGCAGCCGGCCGGCGAGCAGCACTGCCAGCAGGGCCACCAACCCCACACCCAGCGCCGCGCCGTGACCGGTCAGCGCGGTGGCCGACCCGCCCGCGGCCAAAGCCGCCAGCAGCGCCAGCCACTGCCGCCAGCGCTCTTCCAAGTATCCGGCAAGCTCGCCGGCGGTTCGCGCCGCCGGCCAGGCGAAGGTTACCATCGCGATCACCAGCCGGACGGTGACCGGCCAGCGGTTGGCGTTCAGGGAGTCGAACAGCGCCAGCGCCAGCATCATCGCCGCGACCGCGGCCCCGCCGTTGCTGAGCACCTCAAGCCAGATCCGCTCCCTCGATCGGCCCGCCAACGTCACCGCGCCCAGGGCCACCAGCGCCACGCCCAGGGCCGCGCCGTGACCCAACTCGGCGGTGACGCAGCCGCCGGCGCCAAGGGCGGCAACCAGCGCCGGCCACTGCCGCCAGCCCTGCGCGATGGTCTCGGCCGGCTGGTGCGTTCGGGCCAGGAAGGGCCACGCCACCGGCACCGCGAAGGTCGCCGCCACCACCGTCAGCCGGGCCACCACCGGCCAGCCGTGGTCCACCGCGGTCTCGGCCAGCGAGGCCGCCACGACCACCGCCTGAACCGCCGCGCCGGCGGCCTCGAGCGGCGCGCCGTAGTCGCGGTCGAGCAACCCGACCGCCGTCAGGCCCGCCGCCGTGAGCGCCACCGTCAGCCAGGCGTCGGCCCAGTCCGGCAGCGGCTGCGCCAGCAAGGCCGCCACGGTCACCAACCCGGCCGCCGCCAGGTACAGCACGCGCCGCTCAGTCAGCTCCCGCGAGAGCACCCCCGCCGCCGCGGCGACGGCCACCAGGCCGGCCACCACCACCGGGTCGAATCCGCCTGTCACGCCGGTGACCAGCCCCGCCGTGTAGCCCAAGCCCAGCGGCACCAGGGCCAGCCAGCGCAGCGCCTCGGCGGGGCGAGGTGTCTCGCGGTCGGCCACCGCCCGCGCCAGGCCGAGCTGCATCAGCGTCAGTGCGGCCAGCGTCCCGGAGTAGCAGCCAACCGGCAACCACGACCAGGCCAGGCCGGACAGCGCCGCCAGGGTCACCGCCACGGCGGCCGAGGCCAGCCAGAGGTCGCTTGGCCGCCGGACCGCGCCGATGGTGTAGGCCCCGGCCAGCGCCGCCGCGCCGACCGCGTCCTCGGCGCCGGCCTCACCGTTGACCACTCCATACATCCGCGGCGTCAGCCACAGGGCGGCGGCGTACCAGCTCAACCACAGCCCGAACGGCTCGCCAGAGGCCAGAGCCACCAGCGCCGCCACCAGCGCCGGCGCCAAGAGAGACTCGAACCCGCCGGTCAGGCTCACCGGCTCGGCCAGCGTCTGTCCGCGCGCCACGGCCAGCAGCAGCGGCACGAACGGCAGCAGGTGCAGCTCGGTCTTGAGCCGCCGTCCCGACCACTCCGCCTCCCCCGCCGTGGCCGCCGGGAGCAGCGGCACCAGGGCCAGCAGCGCCAGCCAGAGCGGCTCGGCGCTGCCCGGCGCGCCGCTCCACCGGACCGTCAGCAGCAGCGCCGCCACGGCTGCCACGGTGGTCGTCCAGAGCAGCCACCGCTGGCGCCAGAGGAGCGTCAAGGCCAGGTACATGCCGGTCACCACCCAGCCGCCGACCGCCGCCTGGGCCAGTCGCCACGGAGGCGGGGTGACGGTCAACCAGGGGAGCAGCAGCAAGGTGGCCGCGGTGGTGGCCGAGCCGGCGAACCACAGCCGGAACTCCCGTCGCCGCGAGGCGACCGCGCCGAGCAGCCAACCGCCCACGCCCAGTGTCTGACCGACCAGCCCGCCGTCCGCGCTGTCGAACACCCCGCAGCCCAGGTACATCGCCGCCGCCGCCCAGGCGATCAGCTCGGGCCGGTCGGTCTCGCAGGCCAGCCCGACCAGCGCGCCGGCCAGCAGCAGCGGCGCCACGATCAGGGCTGGATCCGGGTGGCCCCAGGGCGTCGACACCACTGTCGCGAGCCAGGCCAGGCTGGCGGCGGTGGCCAGTCCCAGCCCGCCCAGCCGCGCCGCCTGCACGAACGCCTCGGCGCTGGCGCCCGTGGTCCGTCGCGCGCGCCAGGACAGCCAGCCGTTGATGGCCGCGGCCGGGGCCAGGAACAGGCTGCACCAAGCCGGCAGCCGCTCCGGCTCGGCGGTGGCGATGGTCGCCAGGGTAACGGCCGCCGCGGCCCACAGCCCGTCACCCAGCAAGAGCTGGGAGGCCAGCAGATCGGTCGCCGCCAGGCCCAGCGCCAGCCCGGCCCCAAGCGCCCAGGCGCCGGCCGCCAGCCAGCGCTCGTCGGCGCCCACCGCGGCCCGCAGGGCGAACACCGTGGCCGGGGTGAGCAGCACCCCGATGGCCAGCAGGGCCTGCCCGCCAAGCTGCAGCTCGTGTCTGGCCTGGAGCCGCTGCCCGTGCCGCAGCGCCAGCCCGGCCAGCGCCCCGACCACCACCACCAGCATCCACCGCGCCCAGGGCTGCCGGGCGGACTCGGATACCAGCCAGGCGAGTCCGGCGACGAAGAACATCACCCCGACCGCGTACAGCCAGGTCAGACCTGCCACGGACCGCAGCCGGTCCCAGGCCGCGGACAGATCGACCACCGGCTCGTCGAGCGGCGCGGCCGGCGGGGGCTGAGCAAAGACGGGCGGTGGCGCCGGTCGGGCAGGCGGCGGGCTGAGCAGCGACGCCGGCAGCGGCGTGGTCGGTGTCTTCAAGACGAGCGGACCGCGCTCCGCGCGCGTCGCCGGGCGACTTGGCGGCGGGACGACCACGGTCGGCTTGGGCGGACTGGAGAGCTCCGTCAGCCGCTGCTCATAGCGTTGGCGAAGGACGGCGAGCTCCAGCGCCACCGTAACCGTTTCGTCGGCCGCCCACCGGTCGAGCTCGTCGAGCAGGAAGGTGAGCTGCAACCGTTCCCGGCAGATGGTGCATCGCGGCCACTCCAGCGGCGCCCCACAGCGCCAGCAAAACCGCGATTCCGCCGCCCGGTCGCCCATCGGCCACCCCGCCCAGGCTCAGCGCCTGGCCTGCCGATTGTGGATCACGCTGACAGGTGGTGTCCAGCGGCGCGGCGGGCGCCCTTCGCTCCCTGTCGTCCCTTGGGTCCCTTCCGTCGCGGCCCGTCGCGCGGATTGCGACCCAAAGGGAAGGGCCCGCCCCGGAGGGCGGGCCCTTCCTTCAGCTTGGCTTCAGACCGTCAGACGATCAGAAGTTGAAGTTGCCCGACAGGCGCGCGCCGACCACGCCCTGGTTGACGCCGGCACCGCCGTCGCCGAGAGCGTGACCGCCCTCAACGTTGGCGTACACGGCGCTGACCGTGACGTCGCCCTTGCCCGTCTGAACGATCGGGAACGAGCCGGCGACCATGTAGTTGAAGAGGTCCTTGTTGCGGGTGGATCCCGCCCAGCGGATCTTCAACTGGCGCTTGCCGATGTTCCAGCCGAAGTCGATGTCGAAGCCCTGAGTCGGGCCCGTCGGCAACGGCGCGGCGGCCCCGGCGGCCGCGATGCCGCGGCTGGCGCCATTGGCCATCGAGTCGAGGATCACCGGCCGATCCATCAGCGAGAAGACGCCGGATCCAGTGCCGACGTACGGGTTGCTGATGATCGAGTGGCTCAGCGAGTAGTCGTCCTCGACCAGACCACCCTTGACGTTCAAGGTAAAGGTCGGGGTGTCGAGGATGCCCAACTCGGCGTAGATGACCTGGCCCTCGGAGTTGATGTCCGCGTCCGGGCCATCCGGGAACCGCCCGTTGGCGTAGCGCACCTGGTTGGTGTACTCAAGATGGAAGCCCTTGAGCACGGCCACGGCCAGGTCGGCGCTGAACGACCACTCGCTCGAGGCGGTCCCGTCGTTGAACGCCTTCGTGGCGAAGGTATTCAGCGTCTGGACCGCATGCGCGCCCCGCGGGTAGTTGCCGACGCTCTGGAAGCCGATCTTGACCTTCGGCTCGCCCTCGTCGTCCTTCCACCACGGGAGGCCGACATCCAACCGGCCGACAGCCGCGATGTTGCCCGCCGGCATGGCGCCGGCGACGCCGACCGCGGCGTTGTCATCGGCCTGGCCCAACAGGGTCAGGTTGCCGAAGCTCCCCAGCCCGTACTCGGCGCGGACGCCGGTCAGGGCGGCGCCGGTGTAGTAGCCGGTGCCGAGCCCGAGCGACTTGACGGCGTCGCCGGACTCATAGTCCTGACCCGCGTACTGGCGGCCGAAGATCCACCGGCCACCGAGCCCGGGCAGCCGCACCCAGGCCTCGTCCAGACCAATCGCCTGGAAGGGGCCCGCGCCTGGTCCGCCCACCTGACCGTGATGCTGATTGCCGTCCGTGTCGGCCCACCAGCTCAAGCGGCCACGCATGTCGCCACCGAGGTTGGCGTCGATCCCGGCGCGCAGGCTCAGGTAGCTGAAGGCCTCCGCGCGCTCGAACCCGAGGTCACCATCCCGAACGGGGACGAGACCGACCTCGTTGTTGGTGCCGTCGAGACCCAGGTCAGCGCGAACGCTGCCCCAGATCTTGAACCGCTCGAGCTCGGCGATCCGCGATTCATGGTCCTGAACCGTTTCGGCCAACGCGCTGAGCTTGCTCTCCAGCGCGGTGACCCGGGCCAGGATCTGATTCACGTTGGCGCCCAACGCGTCCAACTCACCCTTGAACTCCTTGGTCAGCTTCTCGATAGCTTCGAGCTTGCTCAACCAGTCGCTCGGGATGGTGCCGGGCGCGCCGGCCTTGCCGGGCTCGCCCTGTGCGCCGGGCTTGCCGGCGGCACCGGCGGCACCGGGCTGGCCGGCGGCACCGGGCTGGCCGGCCGCGCCAGCCGCGCCGGGATCACCCTTGGGGCCCCGGATCTTGGCCAGGAAAGCCGGATCGTTGAGCATCTTCTCGAGATCGGCCTTGGACACGTCGCCTTTCGGCAGAGTCCGCTCGATCCACTTGTAGGCGCGCTCGACGGCCACCGCGAACTCGTAACGGGTCATCGGGCTGGTGCCGTTGAACGTGCCGTCGGGATAACCCTCCAGCACGCCCGCCTGCGCCAGCTCTTCGACCGCGCTGTAAGCCCAGTGGTCGAACGGCACGTCGGCGAAGACGCCCGCAAAGGACGGAGCCGTCACGCACAACGCGACGGCTACCGCAAGAAGTGACTTCTTGCTCATTCCTTGCACTCCTCCGTGCAGTTAACAGCCACGGTGTTGCCGGGTGCGCCAGGCCGCGGAGGAGTGTCTGACATTTCCTCTTCCCGCCTGTCGTCCGGACCACGCCGTGGGTCCGTGTTGTGGTCCCGCTTGCCCGGCGATCAGCCTTACCGAGCGCCGCCCGCCTCGCCGAAACCAACAGGGAGTATAGCACCGCGCAACGGCCGGGTCAATTGTCCGACGCGTCGCCGAAGCCTTTCGACGGCCACTTGTCGTGGCCGACTCCCAAGCCGCCATCGGCCGGTGACAGGACCTCCAGTCTGTTGGGAGTTCTGGCGGCGACCAAAGTTTCGTTGACAACCCCGGCGACCGCCACTCCCATCCCTTACATATACGCTGGGACACCCGGAAAAGGATCCCGGCAGCAGGAGATTCTGGCCCATTTCGGCAAGATCCCGGCAACATCCGGTCAACGCGCATACTCCACCGAGCGCTGCTCGCGGATGACCGTGACCTTGATCTGCCCCGGATAGGCCAGCTCGCCCTCGATCCGAGCCGCCAGTTGCCGCGCCAGCTCGGCCGCCTGGGCGTCGTCGATGTCTTCGGGCCGGACCACCACGCGGATCTCCCGCCCGGCCTGGATGGCATACACCTTGGACACCCCGGCGAACTCGCCGGCGATGGTCTCCAGCCGCTCCAGGCGCTGGACGTAGGCCAGCAGGGAGTCACGCCGGGCGCCGGGCCGGGCCGCCGACAGCGCGTCGGCCACCAGGACCAGGGCCGCCTCCGGCGTGGCCGGCTCGACATCGCGGTGATGGGCGCCGATGGCGTGGACCACGGCCCACGACTCGCCCTGGGTCTTGGCCATCTCCATGCCCTGCACCGCGTGGGGCGCCTCGCCGTCGCCGTTGAGCGCCTTGCCGATGTCGTGCAGCAGCCCCGCCCGCCGGGCGACCACCTGGTCGGCGCCCAGCTCGACTGCCATGGTGGCCGCCATCCGGGCCACCTCCAGGCTGTGCCGCAGGACGTTCTGCCCGTAGCTGGTGCGGTACTTGAGCCGGCCCAGCAACTCGGTCAGGTGCGGTGACAGACCGCCGACCCCGCACTCCAGCGCGGCCTGCTCGCCGGCCTCCATCATCTCTTCGGCCAGCTTCCGGCCGCAGCTCTCGACCACTTCCTCGATCCGGCCGGGGTGGATCCGCCCGTCGCTGATCAACGCCTCCAGCGCCATCCGGGCGACTTCGCGGCGAACCGGGTCGAAGGCCGAGATGACCACCGCCTCGGGGGTGTCGTCGATCACCAGATCGACGCCCGTGAGCTGCTCGAAGCTGCGGATGTTGCGGCCCTCGCGGCCAATGATGCGGCCCTTGATCTCGTCGCTGGCGAGGGGCACCACCGACACGCAGGCCTCGGTCACGTGCTCCACCGCGCACCGCTCGATGGCGTTGGCGATGATGTCCCGAGCCCGGCCTTCGGCCACGCGACGGGCCTCGTCCTCGATCTGGCGGGACAGGTTCGCGGCGTCTTGGCGGGCCTGCTCCTCGGCCTGGTGGAGCACTTCCTGTCGGGCCGCCTCACACGTCAGGCCGGCGATCCGCTCGAGCGCCTGCCGCTGCTCGATGGTCGCCCGCTCGACCGCCGCCTCACGCTGCTCCACCGACCGCAGGCGCTCGACCAATTCCGTCTCGCGCCGGCACGAATCATCCAGCCGCCGCGAGGCCGCCTCCTCGCGTTGCGACACCCGTTCCTCAGCGCGCTGGACCTCGGCGCGCCGCTCGCGCCACTCGTTCTCCAAATCGCGCCGGAGCTGCTCGAACTCCTCGCGCGCGGCCAGGCGGGCCTCGGTGCGTTCCCGTTCCGAAGCGACCCGCTCCGCCGCCAACGCCTCTCTCGCCGTCTCCTTCGCCCGCTTGCCGGACCAGGCCGCAAGCAGTCCCAACGCCAACCCCGCCGCACCGACTATGAGCGCTGCTGCCATGACGCCCCTTCCCGGCGTCCCGTCCCTCCAGGACCGGCTATCTCAAGTCGAACTCTGCCGACTGTCAAGTCGAGTATAGCCGCTGCCGCGAGTGACTTCAAGCACCCCGGCCGGGCCGGCCGGGCGCGACCCAAAATGAACGTGGTCTGCTTCGCGGAGAGCGCCATGGCGCGCGAGCTCGAGGCGAGCATCGAGGCGCACGGTCGAGCCATCCTGCAGGCGGCCGGTGGCCGTCCGGCGCTGTTCGACCTGCATTCGTGGCAGGGCAAGATGCTCGACTGGGCGATGCGCGACGAGGCGTTCAAGGTCCAACTCTTCCGGTTCGTCGACGTGCTGCCCTCGCTGACCCGGCCGGAAGCGGTGCTGGCCCACCTGCGCGAGTACTTCGACGCGCCCAACCAGGAGCTGGCCGGCTGGCTGCGAGTCGGACTCCGCTCGCTGGGCGGCGGCTGGCTGGCGCGGCAGGCCGCGGACCGGGTGACCGACGCCATCGAACGGATGGCGACCACCTTCATCGCCGGCGCCCTGGCCGCCGCCGAGCGGCGCGGCCTGCCGCCGACGGCGGTCGAGCTGCAGATGCTCTACGGCATGGCCGACCCGCTTCAGGACGCGCTGGTGCGCCTCGGCTCCCGGCTGCGCAGTTACGTGCCGGTGGGCGAGCTGGTGCCGGGCATGGCCTACCTGGTCCGCCGGCTGCTCGAAAACACCTCGAACGAAGGCTTCCTGCGGGCGCGGTTCGCGGCCAATCAGGCCCCGGACGAGCTGCTTCGCGCCCCCCAGCCAGCGCCAGCGGTCGAGCGCCCCGAGCCCACCACCGACGGGTTCCGCAACGAGCCGCAGCCGGATTTCTCGCGACCCGAGCAGCGGCGCGGGCTGGCCGGCGCGCTGGGCACGGTTCGTGGCGCGCTGGGCGTCCGCGTGCCGCTGCTGATCGGCAGCGACTGGCGGGAGACCGCCGAGAGCCTGGCGTCGGTCAACCCGGCCCGACCGGACGAGGTGGTCGGGGTGGCTGCCTGCGCCGGAGCCGAGGAGGCCGAGGAGGCGCTGGCCGCGGCCGAGGACGCGGCGAGTTGGGCCGAGCGACCGGTGGCCGAGCGCGCCGACCGGCTGCGGGCCCTGGCCGGCCTGCTCCGCCGGGATAGGTGGGAGCTGGCGGCGACGGTGGTGCTGGAGGTCGGCAAGGGCTGGCGTGATGCCGCGGCCGAGGTGGGCGAGGCGATCGATTTCTGTGAGTACTACGCGCGGCAGGCTGAGCGGCAGTTGAACGAGCAGCGCCTGGGCGACTATCCGGGCGAGCTGAACCACTGTCTCCAGGCGCCTTTGGGACCGGGGGTGGTGATCGCGCCGTGGAACTTCCCGCTGGCCATCCTCACCGGGATGGCCATGGCCGCCGTGGTGGCCGGCAACCCGGTCCTGCTCAAGCCCGCCGAGCAGTCGCCAGCGGTCGCCTGGAAGCTGACCCGGCTGGTGCAGGAGGCCGGCTTCCCCAGCGGAGTGGTGCAGCTCCTGCCGGGCCGTGGCGAGGAGGTCGGACGGTACCTGGTGGCCCATCCGCGGACCCGCTTCGTGGCCTTCACCGGCTCCCGCGCGGTGGGGCTCCAAATCCTCCGCGCCGCCCACACGCCACGGCCCGGCGAGGTTGGCCTGAAACGGGTGGTGTGCGAGATGGGCGGCAAGAACGCCATCATCGTCGATGCCGACGCCGATCTCGATCTCGCCGTCCAGGCGGTGCTCGGCTCGGCCTTCGGCTACCAGGGCCAGAAATGCTCGGCCTGCAGCCGGGTGATCGTCTTGCCCGACAACGCAACACGGTTCCTCGACCGGCTGGTCGAGGCCGCCCGGACTCTCCGCTACGGGCCGCCCGAGGACCCGGCCTGCCACCTCGGCCCGGTGATCGACCGGGAAGCGCTGGAGCGGATTCGCGAGGCCGCCGAGGAGGGCCGGCGTGACGGACGAGTGTTGTGCTGGCGCGACCCGCCGGGCGAGGGTTGGTACGCGCCGCTGGTCGTGCTGGACGGGCTGGAGCCGGGTCACCGTCTGGTGCAGGAAGAGCTCTTCGGCCCGCTGCTGGTGGTCCAGCGGGCCACCGACTTCGAGCACGCCCTGGCGCTGGCCAACGGCACCTCGTATGCCCTGACCGGGGGCCTGATCTCCCGCAGCCCGTCCCACCTGGCGGCGGCCAAGGCCCGCTTCGCGGCGGGCAACCTGTATCTCAACCGGGGCATCACCGGGGCGCTGGTCGGCCGGCAGCCGTTCGGCGGGTACCGCTTCTCGGGCCTCGGCGCGCACGCCGGCGGGGCCGACTACCTGACCCAGTTCGTGATCCCGCGGGTGGTCAGCGAGAACACCGTCCGGCGCGGTTTCGCGCCGGAGCTGGCGGCCGGCGAGCGGGCCGATTGACACCGACGCCGGTCGTCAAGCAGACTCCCGGTGGAGAGGGCGATGAGCGTGAGCGGTGAGTGGGGCGCGGTGATGGTGCTAGCGGCGGTGTCGGTGGCCGCCGCGGACGAGGGTCGGCCACGGCTGTACTTCGAGGCCGCGGGCTTGACCGCCCTGCGCCGGCTGGCGGCCCAGGAGGAGCCCTGCGCCTACGGGTTCTCGCCGGCCGCCGGGTGGGGCCAGGTGCTCAAGCGCGCCAACGCCCTGGCCGAGGCGCCGGCCTACCACTACCAGGTGCACATCCCGGCGGCGAATGCCGAGCACGCCGGCTGGGACTGGGGCTACACGCTGTCCGAGCAGCCGCCGCCGCGGCACGACGAATCCAAGCACTACCCGCCCTGGACGGCGATGTTCCAGGAGCGCAGCGACAGCCTGACCACGCGGATGAAGCACTTCGCCCTGGCGTACCTGATCACCGGCGAGGAGCGGTACGTCGAGAAGGCGCGGGACATTGTCCTGAAGTTAATCAAGTGGCCGTACTGGACGGACCCCAGCTACGGCGGAAACCTCTCCGCCTGCCTCGACACCGGTCACTGCACCCAGACCGTGGCCCTGGTCTACGACTGGTTGTGGGACAAGTTCAGCGAGTCCGAGCGGCAGGCGATCCGCGAGGCCCTGGTGCGGCTGGGGGTCGAGCCGATCCGCAAGCAGATGGCGGGAATGGACCCGTACCACAACTTCTGGGCGGTGGTCAACACCGGACTCGGGGTGGCGGCGCTGGCCTTGCGCGGCGAGGATCCGCGGGCCGAGGGATGGGTTCAGGAAGCCATCGACAACACCCGCCGGCAGTTCGATTCCCAGGGCGGCGACGGCGGCAGCTTCGAGGGGCCGATGTACGGCACCTACGCCGCCGACATGCTGGCCGAGCTGGTCATCGCCCTGGACAGCACCAAGACGCCGCACGACCTGCGCGAGCACCCCTTCCTGGCCACCTTGCCGCGGTACTGCGTCAACGGGCTGTCGCCCGACGTCAAGGGCCTGGCCACCTTCGGCGACGGCGGCTGGGGGGCGGGGTACGAGGTGACCATGGCGATGCTGGCCGCCGCCGGCAGCGAGCCGGCGCGGTACTATCTCTACGCCAGCGGCCTGCTCAGCGGCGTCGACAGCATCGATCGCTTCCTCTTCTACGGGCCGCTGCTGAGCCGGGACAAGTTGCCCGATCCGCCGGCCTGGCGCGGGCCGGATGTGTTCGCCGACATCGGCTACGCCTTCCTCCGCGGCGGCGACGACGAGCCGTTCGTGGCCGTCAAGTGCGGACCCCCGACCAAGGCGGTCGGGCACAACCACTACGATCAGCACAGCTTCCAGATGACCGCCCGGAAGGTGGTCGTGGCCGCCGACCCCGGGTACCGCAGCTACTTCGACCCGGCCAAGCGGCGGTACACCAGCAGCAGCCTGGGCCACAGCACCGTGGTCCTGGACGTCGACGATGACTACCTGGCCAGTCAGGCGGTCATCAGCCCCGGCCACGATCAGGTGGTCGTGAACGGCGGCCGGTTCACTGAGTTTATGGACGGCGCCGGCCTGGGCTTCGTCACCGGCGAGGCGGCCGCGGCGTACAACTCGGACAAGCTGAGGGTCCTCGACTCGTTCCGGCGGCAGTTCGTCTACCTCCCGCCGAACGCGCTGCTGCTGCTCGACGACCTGGCCGCGCCGGCGCCGCACCGGTACACCTGGCTGCTCCACGGCGTGGCCGGCAGCCGGCCCACGGCGGACGGCACCCGCGGCGAGCTGGCCCAGGGCGGGGCGCTGCTGTCGGTCGATCTGTTCGCCCCGGGCGGGGTCGCCTGGCGCTGTGGGAACTACCCCGGCGCCGAGGCCTACGGACCGTACCTGGCCGCCACGGCGGCGGACCAGAGCCGGACCGGCCGATTCGTCGCGGCGCTGGTCCCGCGCGCCAGCCCGCCGTCGGTGCCGAACGGCGGGTTCGAGGACGAGTTGCTGGGCTGGCAGATCCGCGCCGTGGACGACCAGGGCCCGAATCACTCGGCCAGCGGCGAACGGCCGCACTCGGGCAAGTGGTGCGGTCGGATCGCCGGCGCGGGGTACTTCTACAGCAGCCGGTTCGTGCTCGATCCCGGTGCCCGGTTCACGGTCAAGGCCTGGTACCGGACCGAATCGCCGACCAAGGGCGCGGAGCTGGTGCTCTACTTCTGGGACGCCGCGGGCAAGGCCTTCGCCAACGAGCGCCGCGGCGGGCTGAAGGCCGAGAACTGGACGCCGGTGGAGATCGCGGCGACCGTGCCGGACGGCACCGCGACCATTTCCGTGGCCTTCAACTACTTCGATACCGGCGTCGGCTTCCTCGACGACGTGGAGTTGCTGGCCGCCACGCCGCCGGCGAACGCCACCCCGGCCAAGATCACCCCGCTGGGCGATCAGGCGGCGCAGGGGCTGGTGATCGAGGTCGACGGCTGGCGCCACGAGGTCGCGTTCGGGTCGGCCGGCCGGGTCCAGACCGACGGCCGGCTGGCGGTGGTCTCGTCGGACCCGGACGGCAGGATCGTCCGGGCGCTGATGCAGGACGCCACCCGCTTGACCGTCGCCGGTCGCGAGCTGATGGCCGCGCGGGCACGCTGTACCGCGGCTATTGCGCGTCACGGCGACCGCTGGCTGACGCGGGTGCGGCAGGACCTGACCCCACACGCGGAGCCGTCGACGGCCGAAGCCGTCGGGCTGCGCGTGGCGCCCTGACATGGGTAATGGACCGAACCAGACTCACGGGACCCGTCGATGATCCGCAACGCCCATCTGGTCGAGCAGTTCGAGGACGAGTTGGCCCGCCGGACGCCGATCGACATCGCCGAGAGCTTCCGCATCTTCGATGCCTTGATCGAGCTGGCCCGCGCGGTCGGCCGCTGGCCGCCCGAAGACCCGCTGGAAGGCATCGAGGTGGATATCGAAGTGGCCAGGGTGCTCAATGGTCCTCGACCTGACCCCGACGAAGCCGGGGGTCCGGACTCAGACGTCGTCGAACAGGGTTAGCTGACCGGCGTGGGGGTCGGGCCGGCCGGCGGCGCGGGCGAGGAGCTGGTCGGCGGACAGGTGCCGCAGCGCGCGGGGGCGCCAGAGGAGGAGATCCTCGACCCGGTGCTCGCGCCGGCGGCGGTCGGCCAGCTCGCGCGAGCGGTTGGCGTAGCAGTAGACGCAGCCGCTGGGACAGGTGTCGTAGGCCCCGATGTCGACGCTCTCCCAGCAGCCGCAGGCGGTCCGGTGCGGTTTCCGCGCGGCAACCACCGGCCGGCCGGCGACTCGGCCGAGCCGGGCCGGATCGACGCAGGCGGCGTCGTGCAGTCCCCGTTGGAGCAGCTCGCGCTGGGCGCAGACCGACAACCGCATCCCGCACCCGGCGGCGAGCTCGCGCAGGTCGAGCAGGAACGCTCGTTTCCAGGCCGGGTCCGGGTCGTGGTAGTCGAAGCCCTCGACGCCTGCGCGCAACTTGCGGAGGTTGGTTTCGGCCTTGCGGTACATCTGGGCGAAGGACACCACCACCTCGTCGGTGGCGCCGGCCAGTCGCCCGGCCAGGTGCTCGAACTGCCGGCGGTGGAAGTCGGCCTCGGTCAGGGTGGTCAGCAAGATAGGGTCGTACCGCCACACGGCCACGCTGCCGCCGAAGGTGTCGGCCAGCTCGTGGCACAACCCGACCGCCCGCTCCGGCGCCGCCACCGCCGCCTCCAGCGAGCGCGGATAGCCGGTGATGGTGTACTGCACCACGAACGGCACGTCGTCGTTGGCCAGCCGGCGGAGCATGGGCAGGAACGGCGCCACGTTGCGGGTCCAGAAGACGTACCCGTCGACCTCGGGCGGGTTCAGCCCGACCCGCTTCAGGCTCTGGTCGAAGGGGTGCGCCACCAGGCAGTACCCGGCCCGATAGCGCCGCTCGAACCAGGGCGTGTAGAAGCCGGGGACATCGGTGCGGTAGCTGGCCGAGACGATCACCTGGTCATCCTGCGAAGCTCGGGGACCGCTTTCGCGACCGGGTCCGGCCATCCTCTCCGGCCCGTTCGCCGGGCCACCACGGGCGAATTGCTTGCAGCAGGCCGCGAATCGTGTCGCCGTCGGTGATGGAGCGACCGGAGATCACGACATGACTTCGCGCGAGCGATTCCTGGCCTGCTTCCGCTTCGAGCCGGTCGATCACGTCCCGGACGAGGAGTTCGGGTACTGGGACGACACCTTTCCCGCCTGGCATCCTTACGGCCTGCCCGAGTGGGTCACCAACAATTCGCTGGGCGACCGCTACTTCAACTTCGAGAAGCGCGCTTACGTGCCGGTCGGGGTGGGGCTGTCGCCCGGCTTCACCACCGAGGTGGTCGAGGAGCACGAGCGGCACCGGATCATCCGCGACGGCAACGGCGTGCTGCTCAAGCAGTTCACCGACGGGACCAGCTCCATCCCGCACTACCTCGAGTTCCCGTTGAAGACCCGACGCGATTGGGAGGCCGAGTTCCTGCCGCGCCTGGAGATCGGCCGGCCGCTGCCGGCCAACTGGCCGGAGCGCGCCGCCGCGTTGGCGGACCGCGACTATCCGGTCGGCATGAGCTGCGGCAGCCTCTACGGCTGGCTGCGCAACTGGATGGGGCTGGAGGGCGTGTCCATCGCCATCGCCACCGAGCCGGAGTGGGTGGCCGAGATGATGGAGCACCTGGGCCGCATGGCCGAGGCCAATGTCGAGCAGGTCGCCGACGACGTCGCGCTGGACTTCGCCAGTTTCTGGGAAGATATGTCCGCCAACCACGGGCCGCTCATCTCGCCCAGGATGTTCCGCGAATTCATGACCCCGCGCTACAAGCGGATCACGGACCTGCTCCGCGCCCGCGGGGTGAATGTGTTCATCGTCGACAGCGACGGGAACATCAACGAGCTGGTCGAGCCCTGGCTGGAGGGCGGCGTCAACTGCATGTTTCCCCTGGAGATGAACGGCCGGTCCGACCCGGTCGCGCTGCGGGCGCGCTACGGCCGCCGGGTGCTGCTCAAGGGCGGGGTGGACAAGAACGCCCTGCGCGCCGGGCGGGCGGCGATCGACGCGGAGCTGGAGCGAGTCGCGCCGGTGGTCGCCAGCGGCGGGTACGTCCCGCACGTGGACCATCGCGTCCCGCCGGACGTGGCCTACGACGACTATCTGTACTATCTGCGCCGGAAGCGGGAGCGATTCGGCATGCCCGAGCCGGAGTACGGCACGCCGCCGGCCTGAATCAGGGGTTGCCTCGAATCGCGGGTTTGGCTAGGATTTGCGGTCAGGCAGGATGTTTGTATCGCTCGACCAACCAACGGGCGAGGCCGGAGACGGGCAACGTCGCCGGACGGAATCCAAGGAGGCTTACCGATGGCTGACTTCGCCGCAATGCAGGAAGCGGTGATCAACGGCAAGAAGGAAGACGCCATGCAGTTGACCGAATCGGCCCTGGCCGAGGGTGTCGCCGCGGCGTCGATCGTCAACCAAGGGCTCGTGCCGGGCATGCTCGTGGTCGGGGAGAAGTTCAAGAACAACGAGTTCTACGTGCCCGAGGTGCTGATCGCCGCCAGGGCGATGAAGGCGGCCATGGAGCTGGTCCAGCCGCACCTGAAGGAGGGCGACGTGACGCCGCTGGCGACGGTCGCCATCGGCACCGTGCAGGGCGACCTGCATGATATCGGCAAGAACCTGGTGGCCATGATGCTCGAGGGCGCCGGCTTCAAGATCGTCGACCTGGGGGTCGACGTCTCGCCGGAGAAGTTCATCGACGCCGTCCAGAACCAGGGCGCGTCGGTGGTGGCGCTGTCGGCGCTGCTAACCACCACCATGCCGAGCATCGGGAAGACCATCCAGGCGCTCGAGGCGTCCGGTCTCCGGAGCGACGTGAAGGTCATCATCGGCGGTGCGCCGGTGACCGACGCCTATCGCCAGGAAATCGGCGCCGACGCCTACTCGCCGGATGCCGGCAGCGCCGTCGAAGTGCTCAAGGCGCTGGTGGCGTAGCCTGCCGGCCAGGAATCCTGAGATTCCGGAACGTGACGGCCGGCCTCGGCTCACCGTGCCGGGGCCGGCCCCGTCTTGGTTTCGGTCCGCCGCACGTGCACGGGTGCGACCGCCCCTGGTGGGCCGCCGCGCCCAGGCCATCGTGGAGATGAACCATGTCCGCCGGGCGACGTGAGCTCCTCCTGAAGACCTTCCGCGGCGAAGCCACCGACCGCGTGCCCTGGGTGCCGTACGTCGGCTGCCACGGCGGCAGTCTGATCGGCCGGCGGGCCGACGACTACCTGCGCGATCCCGAGGCCGTCGCCTACGGACTCACCGCCGCCGCCGAGCGGTACCGGGCCGACGGGCTGCCGGTCGTGTTCGACCTGCAGATCGAGGCCGAGGCGCTGGGCTGCGAGCTGGTCTGGGCCGAGCGCAACCCGCCGGCGGTGAGCACCCACCCGCTGGCCCAGGGCGCGACCCTGGACGACCTGAAGCTGCCCGCGCCCGACGCCGCCCGCTACCCGATGGTGCTCGAAGCAACACGCCTGGCGCGGCGTCAGATCGGCGCCGAGGTGGCCCTGTTCGGGCTGGTCACCGGGCCGTTCACCCTCGCCCTGCACCTCCTCGGGGCCGAGATCTTCATGAAAATGTTCGACGCCGAGGAGGAGATCCGGGAGCTGCTGGCGTTCTGCGGCGAGGTCGGGCAGCAGACCGCCGACTGGTACCTGGAGGCTGGCTGCGACGTGATCGCGGTGGTCGATCCCATGACCAGCCAGATCTCGCCCGATCACTTCGAGCAGTTCGTCACGCTGCCGGCCAGCCGCCTGTTCACGGCGCTTCGCGGCCGCGGCGTGCCGACCGCCTTCTTCGTCTGCGGCGACGCCCAGCGTAACGTCGTCAAGATGTGCGAGTCCGGCCCGTCGGCGGTGTTCGTGGACGAGAACATCGACCTGAGTTACGTCGGCGACATCGCCCGCCGCCACGGGATCGCCTTCGGCGGCAACATCCCGCTGACCACGGTCATGCTCCACGGCACGGCGGACGACAACCGCCGGGCCGCGCGGCAGTGCCTCGATCTGGGCGGCCCGACCGGTTACATCCTCGCGCCGGGCTGCGACCTTCCGTACGACGTGCCGCCCGAGAACTGCGCGGCCATCGCCGAGGTGGTTCACGGCGAGCACAGCGGCGAGGTGGCCGGCAGCGGTCCCAGCGCGCCGGCCGTGGAGAGACCGGACTACGCCGCACTGCCGTCGGTGCGGATCGACATCTTCACCCTGGACTCGGCCGCCTGCGCGCCGTGCCAGTACATGGTCGAGGCGGTCGAGCAGGCCCTGCCCGAGTTCGCCGGCGCGGTCCACTGGGTCGAGCACAAGCTCAAGGACCCCGCCACCGTGGGGTTGATGGGCGCGCTCCAGGTCAAATCGATTCCGTCCATCGCCATCGATGGCGAAGTCAAGTTCAGCAGCATCATTCCCGAACTGCGGGTGCTCCGTGAGGCCATCGCGGAGGAGGTCGCGGCGAAGCAGGCGAAGGGGCGCTGACCATGCCGACCGATCTCCGCGAGCGACTGACTGGCGGCCCGGCGCTCCTGGCCGATGGCGCCACCGGCACGCAGCTTCAGGCCCGCGGCCTCCCGCCCGGCGCGTGCAGCGAGGCCTGGTGCCTGGAGCAGCCCGAGGCCGTGGCGGCGGTGGCCGCCGCCTACGCCGAGGCCGGCAGCGACCTGGTCTACACCAACAGCTTCGGCGCCAATCCCTGGCGGCTCGAGCGCCACGGGCTGGGCGACAAGCTGAAGGAAGTCAACCGCCGGGCGGCCGAGCTGGCCCGGCGCGGCGCCGCTGGAAGAGCCTTCGTGGTCGGTTCGATGGGACCCACCGGCGAGTTCCTCGAGCCGCTGGGCGAGCTGACCGCGTCACAGGTCGAGGCGGCCTACGCCACGCAGGCGGAGGCGTTGCTCGAGGGCGGCGCCGACGGGCTGGTGTGCGAGACCTTCGCCGCGGTCGACGAGCTGGCCGCGGCGGTGCGCGGGGCGCGGTCGGTGACGGACCGGGTGATCATCGCCTCGCTGACCTATGGGACCGGCGGCCGGACGATGATGGGCGCTACGCCGGAGCAGGCGGTGGCGGCGCTGAGCGCGGCTGGGGCCGACGTGATCGGGCTCAACTGCGGCGACGATCTGTCCATCGTGCCTTCCGTGGTGGCGGCCTACCGCGCCGCCGGGGAGCTGCCCATCCTGGCCAAGCCGAATGCCGGGATGCCGGAGATGCGCGGCGACACGCCGTTCTGGCCGGTTGGTCCGCCAGCCTTTGCCGAAGAGGCGCGCTCCTGGCTGGCGGCCGGCGCCCGCATCCTCGGCGGCTGCTGCGGCACCACCCCCGAGTACATTGCCGCCCTGGCCCGCCTGCGCGGCTGAGCGACCGGCCGGATTTGACAACCGCCGATCCGGGCGCTTATAACTCGCTGCATGACCACGGCGATGGAACGGCCTTTCGCGATCCCTGCCTGGGCCCGGCGCGGCGCCCTGCGGTGGTGCTGGCTGGGCGGGCGCGGGCTGGCCTATGCCAAGCGCGGCGGGGCCCGGTTCGAGACCTATACCTGGCTCGAGGACTGGTTCGACCACTCGTTCGACTCCGGCACCGTCGCGCGGCTGCGCGAGGTCGGCTTCAATCTGGTCACTATCCCCTTCTACTCCGGCTTCGGCCTGCGGGTCGAGGCGCCTTGGATGGAAACCGCCGCGGCTGTGGTCGACCGCCTGCACCACTACGGCCTGCGCGTCTTGGCCGCCATCGACACCGGCGGACTGTGTCCCGAGACCATGGCCGGCGAGGTGGCCGAGTGGGCCGAGTGGGTCCACCGCACCGCGGACGGCCGGCCGATGTGGGCCGAGCCGGACAGCTACTGGCGGTGGGTTCCCGACGTCACGCATCCCGGCTACCGCGACTACCTGTGCGGCGTGATCGACCAGGCGGTGGGCGCCGGCTGCGACGGGATCTGGCTTCACGAGCTGGCCCCCCGCTGCGGCTACGGAGCCGACGCCGTGGCCGACTGGCGCGAGTTCATCGATCTCTACACCGATTTCTACCGCCGCAAGTGCGGCTATCTCGACCAGGCCCACCTCGACCCGCCGCCGCTGGAGGTGCCCGGCGATCCGCTCTGGCTGGACTGGATGGACTTCTGGCAGCGCCGCTTTGTAACCAGCCTGAGCATTTTCAACGGCCACCTCAAGTCCGCCGACCCGCAGCGGCTGACGGTGGTCTCGGGACCGTTCCAGGAACATCACCTGTGGGAGCGCTACCGGGTCCACGTCGATGCGGCCCACGTCGCCAACCGCTGGCGGCCGGCGGTCGAGCACGGCGACGTGGTCAGCCAGGCGGCCATCTTCCTGATCGCCGACGCCGCCGGCCTGGTGGCCTTCGGCGACGGGCTGAGCCGCGACGCCGGCGGCCAGACCGATCTCCCGACCGGCCCGGAGATCGAGCTGATGTTGGCCGAGGGGGTGTTCTTCGGCGGGCAGTCGGTCAGCGCGGCCTGGGCCGGTCTGCCCGAGGGCAACGCCGCGGCCGCGCCGCTGGACGAGCCGTACGGCGCGGTCCAGCCGTGGCACTGCGCGTTCGAGCGGCATGACCGGTTCGAGGCTCTGAAGCAGTTCTGCGACTTCGCCCGTGAGGTGGAGGCGCTGCACCAACCCAAGGAATCGGCCGCCACCATCGCCATCCTGCACAGCCGCGACAGCCTGCGGTTCGAACGCGAGGCGACGGTGCTCAACCTCCGCGCCGCCCAGTTGGCCTGTCTCCGGCGGCACCTGCCGGCCGATATCCTGGTCAGCGACGACCTGGCCGAGTTGGACCGGTACGACGTGTTGATCGTCCCTGAGCAGCCCTGCCTGTCGCAGAAGGCGCTGAGCCGGATCAGCGCCTGGGTGCGCGCCGGCGGGGGGCTGATTCTGGTCGGCGAGGCCGGCGTCCGCGCCCGGCGGGGGAGGCTGCGGCCGCCCAATTGGCTGGCCTCCGCCCTGGGCGTCGGCGGCTCGCGATGGAGTCTGCCCAATGCCGAGGTGGTCGCGGCCGGCAACGGGCGGGTGCTGGCGCTCCCGGCGCTGGGGGTCGAGCCGTTTGCCTACCCGTCCGACGCGCCGGATCCGTCGGCCGGCTGGGACTGGCTGGTCGACGCCGTCCACGACGTCAGCGCCTGGCCCGTCCCGGTGATCGTCGAGGGGCCCGACACCCTGTTTTGCCGCGCCTACTGGCTGGCCGGCGGCAACCTGGCGGTGATGTTGCTCAACTACCAGCTCGGCACCCCCGCCGAGGAGCTGCTGCTGGTGCTCAACCTGGACTGGCCCGCCGGGGTGCCGGAGGCGGTCATGCATGTTCCCGGCGCGGCGCCCGGCGGCGTCGAGCTGCGGCCGACGAGGTTCGACACGGCGGTCGAGATCCGCGTCCCGCGGGTCGAGGTCTACGCGGTCATCGAAGTCCGCGCCCAGTCGCTCAAACAGCGCCGCGCGGCGGCGCTGGCCGAGCCGCTGCCGGAGACCGAGCCGGCCGGGGGCGAGCCCGCGGTCTGACGGGACGGTAACGGCCGCGGCGGATCCGGGCCGAACTCCCGCCGGGTTGGGGCGTCGGTTGACCGCGAAGGAGCGCAGTCAGGCTATGGCCATCGACCGGAAGCCGCCCCGGCGGACCATCGTTCAGCTCACGGGTCTCCTCCTGCTGATCGCCGGCGGAATCGCCGCGCCGCGGCCGACGGCGGCGGAGTCGGCACTCGACCTGACCCACCCCGCCGTCGTGCTGACCGCGGCCCTGGAGCAGGCGCGCCGGCTTGGTCCGGCCAGTCCGGGGTTGCCGGCGGCAGCCGGCTCGAGCGATCCGCGGCGGCAGTTGGCGGCGGCGCTGGCCGAGTTGATCCGCGGCGAGCGCGGCGCGGCGCGCCGCTTGGCGGCCACCGCCAGGGCTCGGGCCGAGAAGGCTGGCGAGCAGGAGGCCACCGCCTTCGCGCTGCTCTTGATGCACTTCACCGAGGGCGGCTGGCGGACCGGCCGCGACGGCACGCCCATCGACGCGGCGGCAGACCTCTACGCGTGGCGCGGCAACCGCGAGGGGCAACAGCTCGCGCTGGCGCTGAAGGCCAATCGGCTGGCTGCCCGCCTGGCCCTGCTGCCGCCAAGCGCCAGCGGACCGGTGGTCTCGGGCGTCGAGCGGCTGGTGGCCGCGGTCGAGGCCGGGCCGGCGGTGCCGCTGGCCGACCTCAACGCGGCCAACGCGGGCCTGGCGGTGGGCCGGCGCCTGGTCGGCGACGCCGCCCAGGGCGGGTGGCTGGCGCGGGCGGCGCGGCTGGCCGAGCGGGCCGGGCAGGGCGTCGAGCCGTCCGCGCTGCTCGGGCTGGCGGCGGCCAACCAGGGCATGGAAGCCCGGCTGCTGGGCCTCCAGGCCACCAACGGCGACGAACCGGTGCGCGGCCTGGGACACCAGTTCGCCGCCTACGACACCAGCCTGAACCAAGCCATCCTCGACTGCGACGAGCCGGCGGCGCTGCTGCTGGCGGCCGACGGGCTGGCCACCAACTTGTCGCTCTACAGCCCGCTCCTGACCCGCCTGAGCGGCGACCGACAGCTCCCCGGCCGGTTCGCCAAGCGGCTGCTGATGCTGACGCAGGCGAGCATGCCGCTGGCCGAGGAGCCGGTGCCGGGCTACCAGGCCGCGGTCCTGCTGCTGGGCGGCGCCGAGGCCGAGCCACACGAGTCCGGCATGAGCGCCTGCCGGATGATCACCCGCTGGCTGGGCAACGGCGTGCCGGACGAAAACCCGGAGATGGGCAGCTACCAGGACTTCGCCTTCTGGTTCTACGAGCAGACCAAGACCGCCGCCACGGCCCGGATGCTGGCCCGCCTGACCGGCGAGGGCCGCCTCTCGGGGACGGACCAGCGGCGGCTGGCCGAGCTGCGGTCCGAGCGGCTCGACCTGGCGGTGGACCTCCTCCACACCGCCGCCGGCAAGGTGGCGGCGATGCGTGAGACGGTGGCCGCCACCCGCGGTGGATCCGGGCCGGTCCGCGGCGGCACCCGCGGCGGGCGGGCTCAGCGCGGCGGCAGCCAGCGCTCGGCCGAGGCCCGGACCGCCGGCAATCCGTTCGAGCGCTACCAAGCCGCTCGCCGCGAGTTGCTGGCCCTGGAACTGGGCAACGACGCCGAGGCGCGGGCCACCGCCGAGGTGCTCAGCCGCCGGATGCGCACCGCCGACGTGCAGGCGATGCTGCCCGACGACCACAGCGCCATCCTCGCCTACGGGCTGGACTGGGCCTTCGTGATCACCCGCAAGCAGGTCGCCTGGCGCTTCCCTGAGCCGCCCGGACAGCCCCGCGAGGTAATGCAGCAGGTCGGGCTGATCGGCAACCCGGACGCCCCCACCGCCGACCGGCTGGCCGCCTCCAGCCGGCTGTATGAGGCCTACTTCCGCCCGGTCGAAGGCGACCTGGCCGGGATCGACCGCCTCGTCTTGGTCGCCGGTGGGGCGCTCTCCTGTTTGCCGTTCGAGGCCCTGGTGACCGGCGCCCGCGGGCGGGCCGGAACGCCGCGGAACTGGACCGAAGCCGAGTTCGTCGGCGACCGGTTCGCCTGTGAATACGTCCCCTCGCTGACCGGCATGGCCTTGGCCAGGGCGCGCGACCAGCGGGCCGACCACGAGGTCGCCAAGGGCGTGCTGGCCGTCGGCGACGTCCAGTTCGGACAGGCGGTGGCGCTGGACGACGACACCCGATTCGTTTTGGTGCCGACCCGCTCGGGCAGCGAGGATGAGTTGCTGGCGCTACCCTTCACAGGCCTGGAGGCGCGGGCCGTGGTGCAGGCGGTCGGCCTGCCTGAGTCGACCCTCCTGCTCGGCGGCCAGGCGACGCTGCCGGCGGTCGAGCGCGAGCTGCCGCGGCATCGGCTGGTCCACTTCGCCACCCACGGCGTGGTCAGCCCGGACGATCCCCTGGGCGCCGGCCTGCTGCTCAGTCCCGGCGCCGACGGCCAAGCCGGAGTGCTCACCGCGCGCCAGGTCTACAGCCTGCGGCTGCCGGCCCGGCTGGCCGTCCTCTCGGCCTGCGACACCGCCCGCGGCCAGCTCCGCTACGTTAGCGGCGGCGTGACCAGCCTGGCCGGTGCCTTCCTCTACGCCGGCGTGCCGTCGGTGGTGGCCTCCCTCTGGCCGGTTGACGACCAGGCCACCGCGGGGTTCATGACCACCTTCTACCACCAAGACCTCCGCCGCTCCGCCGGCGACGGCACGACCGCCCTCCGCGAAGCCAAACGCGAGCTGCGCACCGGAGAGGGTGGCAAGTACGCCGATCCCTACTACTGGGCGGCCTTCCTGATGTTCCACTAGACTATCCGGAAACAGGTATACTGCCCTAGAATAGGCCCCCGGACTCCGACGAAATCTCGCTCCCAGAGCCGGTTCTCATGCGACCAAGATGAGGCGGAGCATCAGGGACGCAACTGTCCCCTGAAAACGGCGGGCACGGGCGAGCGCTCTCACTGCATTTGTCGTCTGGTGACCGCCTGGAGGTAGGCCAGGAGCTGTTGGCGCTCCTGGGCGTTGATGGCGGCGCCTTTGCCGATCATCCGCTCGACCGTGGCGGTCCAGGCGGCGTAGGTCTTGCGGGTCTGCTCCGGGTCGTACAGCGCGTGGCAGGCCGTGCACTTCTTCTCCAGCACCTGCCGGCCCGAAGCTTCCATGGCCGACGGCGGCGGCTCCGGTTGAGCCGGGGCCGGGCGCCGCGGCTCGCGGGTCGGGTCGTAGGGCTGGAGGACGATGGGGTTCGAGGCGTACATGGTCCCGCCGGTCAGTCCGTCGCCGCCGCTCAGGCCCAGGACCACACAGCGGTAGGCCTCCTGCTGGAGCGATTCGCCGAAGCCCTGGCGCCGCAGCGAGTCGGGGAAGATGAGCTCCAGGTTGGCCTCCCGCCGGTCGGCCCGCACGACGGTGGCGTTGGCGCGGATCGGCGGCGGCAGGTTGCGCAGGATGAGGGTCACGTCGTCGCGAAAGTCCGGCCGGCGGGTCACCCGGATGGTCAAGTTCTGGTTCGCGCCGGGCCGCACCGGCACGGTGGCCGGGGTGACGGCCAGCGAGTAGGGCGCCGCCTCGGCGGTGACCGCGGCGACCATGCCCTTGCGCGGCACCGGGATGGCGTTGTTCTGAATGCGGAAGTGGTCCTGCGGCCGCGCGGTGAAGGTCACCGGACCGTCGAGCGAGGGCGCCTCGCCGATGGCCTTGACCGGCGCGAAGCCCGGCTTGGCGCCCGGCCCGGCGGAGAGCAGGAGAAAGGCCGAGCTGACGTCGGCCGGCAGCCACGTCTCCGGCGCCGACAGGCCCGGCGGCAGCCCGTCGAGCCGGAGCTTGAGGTCGCCGGCATAGCCGCTGAGCGATTCACGATCGACGAAGATGGGGACCTGGCCGCCGGCCGGCACGCAGGGGTTGGCCGGGTAGGCGACCAGCGACGCGCTGGGCTGGGCCGGGGCGATGACCATCCGGTAGGCGTACCGCTCGCCGCCGCGGCCGTCGGCGTCGGTGAGCTGCAAGCCGTACTCGCCGGGCTGGGCGAAGCTCCAGTCGAAGCGCACGTCGTCGCCGGGCCGGTCGGGCGAGCTGGGGTTGTTGCTCGGCTGACAGATCCAGTTGTGGCCGAAGCCCAGCTTGACTTCCGGCCGGAGCGGCGAACCCAGCCGCCGGGCGAAGACATCGACGCTCCAGGCGCCGGCGGCGGCGGTGAACCCCGACGGGCCGGAGACGTTGAACACCTTGAGCAGGATGGTATTGCCGCCGCGCTTGAGCTTGAGCGGGACCAGGTCGTTGGCCGGGCGGACCGGCCGCGCCTCGCGCGAGGTGTGGACCAGCTCGCCGTTGACCCACACCTTGCACCCGTCGTCGCTGCCCAGAGACAGCAGCCCGGCCGCGTCGGCGCGCATCTGGAAGGTGTGCACCGCGTACCAGACCTGGTTGGCGCCGGTGCCCAGATCGTAGTTCCCGGTGGCGTTGGGCTGCCGCGCTTCCCAGGACTTCGACTGGTCGCCGATGGGATAGCTCCCGGCGGCGTTGAACCGGCCGGCCAGGACGTCGGTCTCGGGCGCGAAGACGCGGTCGAGGCCGCCGGCATCTTGCCCGTCGAACGGGCCGACCACCGACCACGGCCGCAACTGACGAGCCTGCTCGGCGTCGAGGTCGAGGAGGTAGCGGTCCTTCTCGCCCGGCTGGGCGATCCAGCCGTTGACCGCGCAGGGCAGCTTGACGCGCTGGACCTGCTCGGCGCCGTTGTCGTAATAGTCCGGCTGCCCGGTGACCAGGAAACGGAACAGCCCGAACGGGGTCTCCAGGTCGGTGATCCCGGCCTCCAGCTCGGCGGGCAGGCTGGACTTCCAGCTCCGCGCCGGCTGGTTCTCGCTCAGGATGACCGCCTCGAACGGACTGCCGCGCTGCGCGCCGAGCGGGTAGATCGACTGGTGGTAGCCCAGCTCGCCGACCTCCAGCCGGTAGACGCAAGCGCCGCCGCCGCGATACATCAGGTCGCGGCACTCCAGGCTGTAGGTGCCGTCGCGCGGAACGGTGAAGTCGAGCAACGGGTCGAGGTTCTCGTAGCCCAGGTTCTGCGCCAGGCGGTGGCCTTCCGAGTCGTACAGGTACAAGCAGGCGTCGAAGAAGTTCTGACTGTCCGGGTTGAGCCGGTAGGCCGTGGCGCGGAGCAGCAGCCGCTGCCCCTCTTTGGCCTCGAAGCGGATCCGGTCGACGTCACCGCCGCGCGAGCAGACGCCGTTGACCACCACTGGGAGCTTGACGGGCCGGGCCTGCTCGAAGGTGTCGTTGGGCTCGCTCTCGACCGTCTCGTCCAGGTCGGAGACGTAGAACGGGTAGCCGGTCGAGACGCCGGTGGGACCGGCCAGCCGCAGCTCGCGGAAACCCGGTCGGGCCGTGGCCGGGATAGTCAGCGTCCCGGTTACCAGCCCAGCGGCGGCGGTGGCCTTGAGGTAGTCGACGATCTTGGCCCGGTCGCCGGCGTCGATGTCGGCCCGGTTGCGGTCGATCATCCGGGCGACCGTCAGCTCCCACTGCTGCGGGGTCATCTGCCGGTTGTTGGGACTGCGCAGCTCGTGGCACGAGGCACACTTGGACTCGAACACGCGCCGGCCGGCCGGGTCGGCGGCCTGGCCCGCGGGCTTGAGCGCCCCGGTCACGTCGCCGCCGAAGACCAGCACCTCGTTGAGGCCAGCCAGCCCGCCGCTGAAGACCACTTCGACCCGGCCGCCGGCCTTGCCCCCGGCCGGGAACACCGCCTGCAGCCGCGGCGGCGCCTGGGCGTGCGCGGCGGTCAGCACCAGCACCGACAGCAAAGCCGACGCAGCAGGTCTCACGCCACGGCCTCGCGCACCGCTTCGCCGCCGCGGGAGAGCACGATGCGGATCCCTTCCGGCGATTCCAGGTCGGTGTGGTAGTCGATGCCCAAGCAGTGGTAGACGGTGGCGGTCAGGTCCTCCGGCCGGACCGGTCGCTCGATCACGTTGGCACCGGACTCGTCGGAGGCGCCGACGATGGTCCCGCCTTTGGCGCCGCCGCCGGCCAGGGCGATGCTGAAACATTGCGAGTAGTGGTCGCGCCCGCCCTGCGCGTTGACCCGCGGCGTGCGGCCGAACTCGCCCATCACCAGCACCAGCGTGCGCGCCAGCAGACCGCGCTGCTTGAGGTCGGCGACCAGGGTGGCGAAGCCCTGATCGAACGGCGGCAGCTTGCCGGCCAGGGCCCGGAAGCCGTTGTTGTGGGTATCCCAGCCGCCGTTCTGGACCGTCACGAAGCGCACCCCGGCCTCGACCAGGCGGCGCGCCAGCAGACAGCTCTGCCCGAAGCTGTTGCGGCCGTAGGCGTCGCGCAGCTTGTCGTTCTCCGGCTTCAGATCGAACGCGGCGCGGGCCTCCTTGGAGCTGATCACCGCGTACGCCGACTGGTAGAACTCGTCCACCGCGCGGGCCCGATCGCTGGACGCCTCGTGGCGCGAAAAGGCCGCGTCGACGGCCTCGCGCAGCCCGCGGCGGCGGTCGACGCGCGCCAAGGTCAGGTTCCCGTCGGGCGCCAGATCGCGCACCTGGAAGTTGGGCTGGTTCGGGTCGCCGCCCGGGCTGAAGGGATCGAGCGCCGCGCCCAGGAAGCCGGCGCCGCCGTACTCGACGGGGGTGGGCACAGCGATGTACGGCGGCAGCGCGCCGCGCGGCTGGAGCATCTTCGCCGCCACCGCGCCCATCGCCGGGACGCCGAACCCGGGGAGTGGCGGGAAGCCGGTCATCAGGTAGTGCGTCCCGCGCTCGTGCGCCGCCTCCGGCGAGGTCATGGAGCGGATCACGCACAGGTCCCCGGCGATGGCCGCCGAGCGCGGCAGGTGCTCGCCGAACTTGACCCCGGCGATCTTGGTGTTGACCGTGCCGAAGGTGCCCCGCACGTCCTCGGTCGCGGACGGCTTGGGGTCCCAGGAGTCAAGGTGCGACGGACCGCCGGCCAGCCAGATCAGGATCACTGCGTCGGCGCTGCCCTCGGTCTGCCGGGCCGCCGCCGGCGCGCGCTGCTCGCGCTCGGCGGTCTGCCGTTCCTGCTTGTCCGCCTGGGCCAGGACGTGCTTCAGGTGCAGGAAGTCCCGCAGGCCGAGCCCCATCAGGCCCAGCACGCCGGCCTTCAACACGTCGCGGCGGACGTTGCCCTCACAGTCGGTATGGATGCCGCGGCCCTCGCTCCGTTCCATCAGCGTCTCCTAGGTCACGAACAGGAACTCGCGCGACGAGATCAGCGCCCAGAGAAGATCCTCGACGGCCTCGCGGCGGTCGGCGGCGGCCTTGAGGTAGGCCAGCACCTTGGCCCGCTCGGTCTCACTCGGCGGGCGGCTCAGCGTGCGCAGGTAGAGCTCCTCGACCACCTGGCCGTCGTCGGGCACGGACTTGATCAGCTTCGCCACCACGCCGCCCGGCGCGGCCAGCTTCTGGTTGATGAAGGCCGAGTTGATCATGTGCAGCGTCTGCGGCAGAGTCGGCTCGACGTGCGGGTCGAGCGCGGCCAGGAACTGGCGGTCGCTGCGCCCGAACTTGTCCAGGAAGTCCAGCGCCGGGGAGCCGCCGCGCATGAACAGGGGCAGGGCCACCGAGGTGGTGCCGAGCGGGTAGTTGCCGTAGCGGTCGACCGTCCCGCAGGCGGTGTTGATGGCGTCCAGCAGTACCTGCGGCAGGATCTGCTTCGGCTGGTAGTGCGAAAAGAACTGGTTGTCGAGCCGATTGGTGGCGTCGGAGTCGGAGGCCATCTGGTAGGTCTTCGAGAGCACGATGGTGCGCACCAGCCGGCGCATGTCGCAGCCGTCGCGGCGGAACTGGTCGGCCAGGAGCTGGAGCAACGCCGGCACCGCCGCCACGCTGGTTTCCCGGATGTCGTCCACCGGCTCGATGATTCCGCGGCCCATGAGGTGGGACCAGACCCGGTTGACCGTGGCCTTGGCGAAATAGGGATTGTCAGGTCCCGTGATCCAGTCGGCCAACGCCTGGACGTAGCTGCCGGTGAACTGCTCCTTGGGCAGCGACGGGCCGCCGAGGAAGGTCGGCACCGCGACCTTGCCCTTGTTCTCGCTGGTCACCGACTGGTTGCGCAGCGTGGCGTCGTCGTCGTGGTAGATGACCCGCTCGCCGTACAGCTCTCCGCCGCGGTCGCGGACCTTGGCCATGAACGCGGCGAACTGCCAGTAGTCGTCGGTCTTCCAGCGGTCGAACGGGTGGTTGTGACAGCGCGCGCAGGCCAACCGGATGCCCAGGAAGGCCTGCGCCACGGTCTCGGCGCGGTCCTGGGGCGTGGTCTCCACCCGGTAGAAGTTGGCCGGCCCGCTCAGCATCGGCGAGCCGTCGGCGCAGAGCAGCTCCTTGGCGAACCGGTCGTAGGGCTCGTTCGACGCGACCGCGGCGCGCAGCCAGTCGTCGAACACCAGGGCGGCCCGCTGCTCCAACGGACCGTTGGCCAGCTTGCGCGGATTGACCCGCAGCATGTCGCCCAGGCGCAGGGTCCGCAGGGATACGAACCGTTCGTCGGCCAACAGCCGGTCGACCAGCTTCTCGCGCTTCTTGGCGTCCTGGTCGGCGACGAAGGCGCGGATCTCCTCAGGCGTGGGCAGCGCGCCGACCAGGTCGAGGCTGACCCGCCGGAGGAAGGCGTAGTCGCCACAGGTCGGCGCCGGGTTGAGATTGAGCCACTGCAGGTTCTTGACCACCAAGGCGTCGATGATGTTGCCGGTCTCGGCCTTCGGCGGCGGCGGGTCGCCCGCGGCCGACGGCCGGGGCAGGGACACCACCACCGGCTTGACCAGGCCGACGTACCGGCAGATGACCGCGGTCACGCCCCAGCGCTCGGCGGTCACGTAGCCCTTGGGCGAAACGGTCACCTTGTCTTCGTCGCGGCTGATGAACCGCGTCCGCTCGGTGACGTCCTCGACCGAGTCGTCGGCGAAGCGACAGAACACCTGGATTCGGCCGCTGGCGTTGTCGGGGCCGAAGACGAACCGCTCGGGCCGCACCTCCAAGGCCACCGGCAGCGCCTCGCGCTTCGGGTTCCGGCAGCCTTGCTGAATCCATTGGAGGAGCGTCTGGTACTCGCCCGAGCCGATCTTGAAGCGCCGCCCGCCCCCATGCTCCACCTGCTTGGTGGGTTTCTTCAGCAGCAGGCTCTGCTCGGGATCCTTGAGGTCCACCAGCGGCTCGAGAACGGCGAAGTCGGTGGTCGGGGCGAGGGTCATCAACGACAACGCCAGGCGGCCCTGCCCGCCGCCGAACTTGCCGTGGCAGGCGCCGCCGCTACAGCCCTGCCGGTCGAAGATGGGGGCCACGTCGCGGACGAAGTAGACCGGCCGGGTGTCCTCCTGCGCGCGCGCCGGCGCACACACGGCGAACACCGCCCAGGCCACGGCCATCGGTATCCCACGCATCGACGTTGTCTCGGTGCGAGGCGAAACGCCGCCAGCCCCGCTCTGCCTCACGATCGATTCTAAGCATTTGATGACCTTTTGGTCGGTGAATGCTGGGCCGGATGTGACGCGGGTGTTGCGGCCGGCGATGAACCTGACGCCATATCCGGGTGCGAAATCCGGGTGCAGTATACCCATTTGCGGAAATACGGGTGCAGTATACCTATTTCGCGTGCGAAATAGGTATACTGCACCGAATGCTGGTTCCTTAAGCCCGACCACCCGCGACCTGCGCCCGCAGCAGCGCCCGCGGCTTGGTCATCAGCCGGTAGTT
>JAANMW010001003.1_pt1 | contig 32073 bp, 27 predicted proteins | sample 7279671 | NCBI WGS metagenome assembly JAANMW01 (sample SAMN14094541, study PRJNA606508) | bioreactor metagenome | isolation source: A lab-scale SPAN reactor treating ammonium-rich wastewater day 247 | place: Ireland: Galway | collected 2017-09-19 | reverse complement strand
CGGTGATGACGTTGCGTTCCATAACGTGGCTCCTTCTGGTTGTGAGTTTCCTATATTCTACCCTTTCAGGAGTCCATTTTCAACTGAAGCGGAACATTTTATTGACCCCTTTGAACGAGATGACTCACAATCCCCATACGAAACAGGAACTCGTGAGTCATAATGTTGTTTACTGTCGCTACGGCATCTCCAAACACAATGAGCATAGGTCGAACATACTGCAGACTGTAAATAGCGGGTGCCGCGTATAGTGCCCAAAATAGAAACACAATTCTTCCTCTTGTTTTGAGCGAATACTCTTTTTCGCCCATATACGTATCCTCCATTTGAGTTTTCAATAACGACGCACAACTGTCTAAGTCCATCTCATTCTAATAGCGTTTCACGATGTCATCGATGGAGGCCTTTTCAATCAGGAGTTGAGAAGATTCTATTCCATAGATCCATTCTTGAAAGAAACCACCAAGATCCCGGCTCGCCTCGCGCTCGCAGAGCTTCTGAAAGTCTTGAAAGTTGATGACGCGATCTTTGAACTCCGTCAGCATGCTACGAATGATCGACCCAAAGGTATTTTCGCCAACGAGGCGATACAGAACATACAGGGACCAGGCGCCCTTCGTGTACAAATGCTTGACGAGGTCTTTCGCACCGTTGCCGGCAATTGGCGTTTCAAGAACTTGTCGGTCATACTCCGCCCACCTCCCAAAGAGATCTCGACTCTTTTCTATGATTCACCAGCCTGATCGTGAAATTACTTTTGATGCCAAGTTTCTTGGCTAATGGTGCTCCCGAATATCTTGATGTTTTTCACTCGTATGCTCCTCGTTATCTATCGTGAACCCCATTCCCAGAGTCCGTATTGAACTTTCTGGTTTACAGGATGGCCTGACTGCTTCAAAGCAAGCATGATTTGCCCTCTGTGGTGACTCTCATGGGAAAGCAGATAGCCGAAGAAGGCAGAAGGGTGTGGCTTAAATCCTTTCACTTTGCCTTCCTTGTAGCCGCTTTCCAATAATTCCTTGATTGTCTTTGAACTCTTCTCCAACGCAGTGGCCAGGAGCTTCTTCGACAGCTTTGCATCTTTTTCGATCTTCACCTGCCCCTTTAACAGAGTAGGGCTGGCGGCTTTGAGCCACATGAGACGCACGTTGTGGATGTGGGCAAACTGCTGTCCGACATTTCTTCCTCCCGATGCGGAGAGGTCGGCCAAATGTTCTTCTTTGATTGCATTGAGGAGATACAGGTTGATTCTGCTGTGGATCTCCCAGGTTTCAAGAAGCTCTTGTATCATTTGTTTCATCCTCTGACTGATATATTCGAGCCGCTACGGTTGAATATCCTTCTTGATCATGAATGGTTCGGAATTGTTGGGAACAATCAACGGTTTCGCAGTTGCTCCCTTGATTATCAATGTCACCATGAGCGCCACCTCTCCAAACAGAGCGGGGAAGCTGATTGTTTTGACAGTCTCTGCATATGCCGGCAGGACGATTCCAGTAAAACTCATCGCGACATACCCTGTGCCGTTGAGGAACAACCACATGCCAACGAATCGGGGAAGGAAGCCCGATCGCACGACCAACACGCCGAGAGGGAACAGCCACAGTCCCCACAATACCTCAGACACAAACACCCCCTGCTTATCGACATTCATGAAGAGCATTGCAAGAGCGTCCCGCTGCGGCTTGTCGAACATACCAAGGAACTCATTGCGCTGGACAAATGAGAGTGTAGCAACCTGGTTGGCCATGCTCATAAAAGCCGATGGCGTGTCGAAGAGTATCAGGAGTACCATCACCAGAGCAAGCTCCCGATGGACATCTTTCAGCAGACGGTAGAGCAAGAGTACGGTACCGATGAAACAGAGCTGTGAAACGATGCCGACCCAGATGCTGAGCCGGAACAACAACTCATGATTCAGGATGTTCCGAATTGTTGCAGTTGCGTCTCCAAGGACAAAAAGTTTTCCGGGAACATAGATCAGGACAAAGGGGCCGCACACTACGACAACCAAATACATCAGGCCTGCGTACAGTGCGGTCTTCTTCATTAATTCCATAACGGTTCCTCTGGTTCGTGGACAAATCCGGATAGAGAAAGTTTCGTGGAGATCCGGGATGAGCGATCGTATCGAATTGCTACTGTCTCCTTCTTGCCTCGGCCTGCCGTTGCCCTTGGTTCACAATCACTTTTGTCACCTTGCCCGAATCATCCGCGACAAATTCGAACTGGGTGTCATTCACCTTCAAAGAGAACTTTGTGTCCGATTCGGCGAACATTTCCAGTTGATCCTGTCCCGTTGCCTGAACGAAAAGTCGGTCGCTCACCCTGGTGATTGAAAAGGCAAAATCCGGTGTCATCTCATATCTCCCCACATACTGCTCAAGGATCGTTTCATCCAACTTCACTCCATCCGGACCGGGGATCAGCTTGGAGGTCTTGTTCCATTCCTCATTTCCATCGCGGCTTTTCAGGATAAGCCTCTCAATCTCACCGTTCCCGTTTCTCGTAAACTCCAGCGACAGCAGGGCATTGTCTTCGAAGAAGAATTTATCCTTCTCATATGCCCGGATGGATGACCGCGGACTCATCCCCAGTTGGGAGTAAAGTGTATCGTTGGATATAGTAATGACTCTCTGTCGTCCGTTCTCGTTTTCATACACGCCCGTGTACTGGACAAGTGTACCACGCTCGGCCGGAATCGGTTTGTATTCGTACGGCTTCCCGATTGCAAGCGCGGCCAACTTTGCTGTGACCTCTTCGGGGGAATTGGCGTCACAGTTGGACAACAGTACGACAAAAACATCTTCTTCCGGTAGAAACATGGCCATGCTGGTAAAGCCGTTGATCCCGCCGGCGTGCCAGAGACTCGGACTCTCCTGTATCGAGCCGAACCGCCAGCCGTATCCGTATCTGGTCTTTTTCCCGTCGGCGAGCGTGTAGCGTGTCAGGGCTTTCTCAAGAGTTTCCTTCCTGATGAGTTTGTATGAGTGAAGGGCCTGGTTCCATTTGAACAAATCCTCGACCGTTGAGAGGATTGCTCCCGCCGCATAGGGATGTGTCATGCTGATGTGCGGGGCGTTGATGAAACCTTGTTGACCGCCGGTGTATCCATCCGCTCTGTTGGTCACGAGCTGTGTTTCACCGCCGAAGAATGACCGGCTCATACCCGCCGGTTTGAAGATCTGTTCTTCAAGGAATTTGCCGTAGGTCTTGCCGGTGATCCGCTCAATGATATAACCGAGCAGGAAATATCCTGAATTGCTGTACTCCCACTGCGTGCCGGGAGGGAAACGGAGCGGCCGCTCTTTGAAGATGTCGATCATTTGTTCCGGGGTCAGAGCCCCTGCCATGCGATTGGGAGTCTCTCTGATCTTAGCAAAGTCGAGGATCCCGGAGGTGTGCGTGAGCAAGTGTTCGATTGTGATTTTGTATCCCTGCATAGGATAATCGGGAATGAACTTCGTGACCTCATCCTGCAGGTCCAGCTTTCCCTCCTCCAGCAACTGCAAGATCGCAACGGCGGTGAATTGTTTGGTGATCGAGGCGATCTTAAAAACGTGTTCCGTGCGCATCGGCACGTTGAGCTCGAGATTCGCCATGCCGAAAGCCTTCTCATAGATGATCCGACCGTTCCAGGCGACCAGCGCTACGCCCCCCGGCTCATGGGGCTTGAATTGCGCCAAAAGCAGTTTGTCAAACTTGCCGGTAAGCTGGACAAGATCCGTTTGCTGCGCAATCGCAAGATTGAAAGAAAGAAGAAAAGCAAGAATGACTGCCGGGTTTTGCATGTGGTATCTGTATATGATTGTTTGACAAAGAATTGAAACTGAATTCCAGTCCAGGCTCATCCATCAAAATGACAGTACGTCCGGCATGAAGAAAAACAGAAGCAGCGCGAATGAAAAGAGTACGATGCCGATGTTCACCGGACGGTATTTAAGTGTGATGAGGAGTTCCTTGCGTTCCCTCACATAAGTAAAGTGGGAGAATGCCAGCAGGTTCATGATCATCGCCATGAGGGGAAGACCTAAGACAACCACCGGAATCAGGAATGTTAGAACCGGATTCCCGTCAACTGCTGCAATGAGGCCCCCGATGCTTTTCAGAAGCGGCGAGGAAAGCCCAAGCTCACGTTTCAAGAGGGATGTGAGTGCCACAATGAGCGGCAGGATCAGAAGCAGGAGGCCCGCCTTTGATGACGGCTTGTAGCGCAAAAGCGGGATCTTCAACTCCTCTTGATGCCTAATCTGTTCGGGCGTCGGCGGGTTGATTCCGTCGAGCATTGCTTCCATGTCGTCATCTTTCATGGGCGTATCCTTCCGTGGTCTTGTTTCAGTCTTTCGATCCCTCTGGAGAGAAGCGATTTGACGGTTCCGGTTTTCTTGCCGAGGATGGCAGCGATCTCTTCGATAGATTTCCGCTCATAAAACCGGAGCGCGAGCACTTCTTGATACTTTGTGTCGAGTTTCTTCATGAGCTCATTGATCTTGATGAAATCCCTGTGCCGTTGCAGTTCCTCTTCCAGCATAATCCGTTCCGTCTCGGCGTTTGCATAATCCGTGATCGCAACCCCGTACTCCTCCTGTATCCTGTGTATCGACTCCGGCAGATACTTGCGGCGGTTGAAGTACTTGTTGATTTCGTTGGTCGCTATCCTGTACAACCAGTGCAGAATGGAAATATTGCGCCACTGAAACTTTCCGATGCCGGCGTAGGCCTTGAGGAAGGTCTCGGCGGCAATATCCTTGGCCGCATCATAATTGGTAGTTCTTCTGAACGCGTACCCGAAAATGTTCTTGTAAAATGCCTCATAGACCCCGGCAAATTTCTGAGGGTCGCTTTCAATTTCCTGAAGTAACTGCTCTTCGTTCAAAATAATGGGTTCTTCCCGTGCGCTGTCTACAGGTATAATCGGAATTTCAGAAAAGGTTGCAGAGTTTCTGGCAATCCGAGTGAAAAAAGTGATTGGCCACCCTAAAGAAGTGAAGAAAATTGGACGCGCTCGTGGAAATTAGATCAGCCGAATGCGATGCGCCCTCTCCTGCTCGGTTCCACGGAGAGGCACAACAATGCGATCGTCGAAGGGTGATGGAAAGGAAATGCCAATGCGTTTGTACAGATCCTGTGGAATCCCGATGTCGGCAAGATACAACTCACCGGTTTTGTCGGGACGAAGGCCGGTTTTTGGGGGAACGGGGCTCGTCGTGTGTGTTCCGATTGGTAAGGGGTCGCGCGGTGCACTCTTCGTTCCCTGTCATCCAGGCGACAACCTCCCCCTTGATAAGGAACCTTTTTCTGGGTATGATGGTTGAGTATTTCAGTATTTGCTAAAATACATGAACACGGAAGCACTATGAAAAAGGTATATATCGAAGGCAAGCTTTGTATCGGGCCAAACTTCTCAAAAGCCGAGTTTGCTCTCATTAAGCGTAACCTTATTGAGCAGAAAGGCCTGGCAACACTCGCTGATTTGCTGAACGCCGCGGGCAACACCCAGCGTCTGAAAATCCTCTATCTTCTCCACGCCCACAAAGAGATGTGCGTGTGCGACCTCGCCGAAGTTCTTGAACTGACCGACTCGGCAGTATCACAACACCTCCGCAAGCTCAAGGACAAGAACGTCGTTAAGGCGAGACGCCAGGGACAGACGATATTCTACTCTCTCGTGCCCAACATCTTCACCTCAAACCTTGAAGACATGTTTGCAATGGATGAAACCAAGGAACAGCATTCGTTCATGCACAAGGAGATTGTATAATGGAACAGACAAAGATTACAGCCGTTGGGTCTGTCCTTGCAGCCATTGTCGCTTCACTCTGCTGCATTGGCCCTGTCGTCGTGGCCCTCATCGGCGTCGGCAGCATCGGCGCGTTCACCGCTTTTGAGGCATTTCGACCGTACCTCATCGGGCTGACCACAATCTTTCTCGGGTTTGCTTTCTATCTGACATATCGAAAGCGAGAAGTGATGTGCGAAGACGGAAGCTGCAAGATTGAAAGTGCCGGCAAGTGGAACAAGATCAGCGTCTGGCTGGCAACGGTTGTGGCTGCACTTGCACTTGCGTTCCCCTATTTCAATATCGCTTCAACGCAGATCACGAATGACACGGTAGTGCCGGAGGCGAGGATTGTGCTGCAGATTGATGGCATGGATTGCAGAGCGTGCGCAGCGGGTTTGCAGGCTACACTTGCAAGGCTCGAAGGAGTCCATAAGGCAACCGTGGACTATGAAAAGAGCCAGGGAGTCATCGAATATAACCCGGCAACAGTTCAGCCGGGAGATTTCATCAACCAGATCGACGAGGCAGGCTTCAAGGCTGTTGTTGTCGAGTCCAAGTCCGTGACGCCATCAGAAACAAAATGAAAAAGGATCTTCATGTCTGAGAAAATGTATCTCACTCTTCGTGTCGACGGAATGACATGTGATAGTTGTGCTCGTCATGTGACAGCGGCATTGAAGGGTGTACAGGGTGTAGAGGACGCGGATGTTGGCAACTGGAAGGACAGCAAGGCACGTGTCGTTGTTCGTGAGACAGTTGACGAGCAACGCTTGCTCGAAGCAGTAAGAAATGCCGGCTATCGGGCCACCGTTCGGGAACGGAAGGGTTCGGGTGAAAGGCAGCAATCTCCGAAAAAGAATGATACTGATTACGACGTCATCATTGTTGGGGGAGGCTCTGCAGCATTCGCCGCGGCACTCAAAGCGCGCGAACTGGGAAAACAAGTCCTCATGATTAACGATCGTTTGCCTCTCGGCGGCACGTGCGTGAATGTCGGCTGCGTCCCATCCAAAACACTGATACGGACAGCGGAAGCTTTTTATCACACAAACCATACAAACTTTGAGGGTATCATAACCAACGGCAGCACACTGGATTTCAAGACAGTCGTGAGACAAAAAAGAGAACTTGTTGCATCTCTGCGTAGCAATAAATATGTCGGCATCATAAAAGACGACCCTAATGTAACCGTCATCAAAGGCCGAGGCAAACTTCTTGACAAGAACAGCGTTACGGTAAACGGCAAGACGTACACGTCACAGTATATCTTGATCGCGACAGGATCAACGACGTTTGTTCCGGATATCCCCGGGATTGAAAAAGTTCCGTACTTGACGAATGAGACATTGTATGAACTCAACAACCTGCCTGAACATGTTATCGTCATCGGCGGGCGCTACATAGCTTTAGAGAATTCCCAGATGCTTGCCCGTCTGGGCGCGAAGGTTACCCTTCTGCAACGATCACACAGAATCCTGCCTGAGGAATTGCCGGATGTTACTGAAACGCTCACCGAGTTTCTGAAAGAAGAAGGGATAGAAGTAAGAACCGACGTTGCTGTTCAATCCGTAGCAATGGTTGGCAAGAGCATCGTTGTGAACGCTACTTTGGACGGTGAAGAACAAGCAATCCAGGGCAGTCACCTGTTTATCGCCACAGGAAGAAAAGGCAACACAACACAATTGGGATTGGAAGAGTCAGGCATCGCTACACACGGGAAAGGGTTTGTTGCCACTGATGAGTTCTTGAGAACGACCGTGCCGAATGTTTTCTCCGCAGGCGACGTGACGGGCCAGCGCTTGTTCGTGTACACCGCTGCGTACGAAGGGGCGCTTGCTGTTGAGAACATGTTTGGCGAAAACCTCAGAGCGAAGGACTACCACCCGCTTCCGTGGGTGATCTTTACCGACCCGCAGGTTGCTGGCGTCGGACATGATGAGAACTCGGCGTATGCTGCCGGAATAGATTACGAGGTCTCCGTCATGCCGTTGTCGGAAATCCCACGCGCCCTCGCCGCAAGAAACACAAAGGGCTTTATCAAACTCCTCAGGAACAAAGCCGACGAAACCCTCATCGGAGCGCGTATACTTGCCAGTGAAGGGTCTGAACTGTTGATGGAGGTTTCACTCGCGATGAAATACGGCATTACAGTAAACGACCTGAAGCACATGTTCCATCCGTACCTGACTCTCTCGGAGGGAATAAAACTCGCAGCGATTGGTTTTGATAAAGATGTGGGTAAGCTCAGTTGCTGCGCGGTATAGGAGATTGTCCATCAACTCTGAGGCACCACATTACTGCCGTCCTTTGTGCAACGCTGACGCTGAGGGAGATAGTCGGACCCCTGAACTCGGCTGAGCGGTATTATAGGTATTAAGCAGCGGGAGAACTGACCCCTGAAATCTCAGGACCCGTTCAACGACCAGTCATACGACTTGTAGCTGATCTTCCATTCTCGCGGGTTCTGGAGTATCTGTCGCGACAGAGAATCGGGAAGGAACCGCGCAACAGACTGCAACACCTTCTCGTCGGAAGATCCGAAGTCGCTGTCATACCAACTGAAGATCTTCGCCCAGACCGTCGTCTTGAGTACCGAACCGATAATCAATCCTCCTGAGTGAAGGTCGTTGATGCTTTCAACCGGAAAGTTATCGCAGATGACCTTCAAAGTGTATGCGTTGTACGTATTGATCCAAAAGGCCAGCTTTTCATTTTCACCCGGTAGAGTGTCAGGGTCAGTCTTTGCAAGCCAGCCAATGTACTCGGCGAGACGTTTGTCGAATCTCATCTCCTTATAGTTCACGACGCCATCATGAACGTAGGAAAGGATTTCTGAAAAGAGACCGTGTCGATGATTTGGCTGCGCCGGGACATTCTCCGCCGCAACAAAGAGGATCCCGTTGAGAATGAGTATCAACAAGCGTGTTCCGATCTGCCTCATTTCACGACCGCTCCGCCGCAACTGCTTCCCGCTCCGGCAGTGCAGCCGTAACAATGTGAGCCGAATACAATCCTGCGCTCCAAAAGTTTGTCAAAGTTGAAATTCCAGATTGTATCCGGCGCTCCGTGGTTCACTCGCCATTCAAGCATCTGGTTAAAATCACAATCGTACAACGTCCCGTCATACCCCACGCTGATCAAACTTCTGCACATTACTCCTTCTGCGGCCGTCGGGTTGAATGCGTTTATCAACTTCTCCATGTAGGACTCATACAACTCCGCCCGCTCAAGAAAATGCTTGAATCTGTTGATGGGCATGTTGGTAATGACGTACAGCCGGTTGAACGTGATGTTGTATCGCTTCCCTAACTCATCCTTGAATTGCTTCTCAATTGCTCCTTGCTCCGGCGGCAGGTACGCTCCCACAGGATTGTAGATGAGGTTCAGCAGGAGCCCGCTTCCGTCTCTTCCGTATCCAAGGGCATTAAGCTTGCGCAGCGATTCAAGGCTCTTTGCAAACACACCCTGGCCCCGTTGTGCATCGGTCTCATGTTCCTGGAAATACGGCAAGGAAGAGATTACCTCGCACTGATGATCACGGAAGAATTCGGGAAGGTGCTCCATGTTTTTACCGCTCACCGGGTGCGGGTCCAACGTCACGGTGAGGTTGTGCCGGACCATCACGTGTCTGCTGAGTGCCCTTGCCTCTGTGACGAAATACTCAAAATGGTCATTCAACTCCGGGGCGCCGCCTGTGATGTCGAGATTTGTGATTTGAGGGTACAGACGAAGGATTTCCAGACAACGATCAATGGCGGATTTATCCATCATTTCTGTGCGCTTCGGGCCGGCATCCACATGACAATGTTTGCACGCCTGGTTACAGAGCTTGCCGAGGTTTACCTGAATCGTGTCAATGCTGAGCGGACGTAGATTCAGGCGCGCTTCGGCTACGGTTTGTTCAAATACCATTGGTTATTCCTTTTGCTGACATTGCTCAACTGATGCCTTGCCTGAAAGCGCAGATGAAACGCCTTAACCACGAAGAACGCTGAGATCACAGAGAAAGAAACCTTTAATGTGTTCTCAATGTCAAGGTATTTCCTCCGCATTCTCTGCGCCTCTGCGATTGGTTTTTTTGCCGAGTTTTCGTCCGCGTCTCTAGCAGCACCCATCTGGTCCACAGACCCCGTGTTCGGGAATCAAGGGTTCTTGAATCGTGCGAGGGCTTCTTTCAAGTACGGCCTGGCAGTCAGATCAACACCATCAGTCAGGTACGTGAACGTTGCGAAGTGTTCATCGGAAGACAATATCCTGCCAACTTCATCGAAAATCTCGTTGCGGTACAAAAAGTACGCGTCTGCCACAATTCTCTCGCGGTCGGCCCGCTCCATTGTTTCGCCGTTCAGTCTCATGTCATTAACTATCCGGATGATCTGCGCCTGACAATCAGGCTGTCGCTTGTTCTGATACGCTGCCAACATCAGGTGACGAACGTATTGTTTTTGGTTGCCGCTGTTCACTGCATCGGTAAAATGCGCATTCGCCTCTTCAAGCGTGCCACCGCTATGTCCGGGATACAGCAACCAGAACCCGTACATGACATGCGCGTACACATTCGCCGAATCGAGTCGAAGCGCTTCGCGGAAATGTTCTTCGACTTTCACACTTCGATCTCCTTCTTTGAACAGCAAATATCCAGCCCAGCCAATGTGAGCCCGGACTGTTGCGGCGTATTCTCTTCGTGTTGTGTCAATTGCGCGATGAAGCACGGGTGAGACCTTGTTCACAATATCGGAAAACGATTTTTCCGGCTGACTCCCTGTTCCGGAGATGCGGGCATTCCGCAGCCATTCCATTGCAAGGTCAACGTGAGCTTCGCGCTCGTCGCTGTTTAACTCAACGGCTTGCGTCATCGTATCCCATGCTTTGCTGTAGAGACCCGAGGCTGCAAGCTGTTGCGCTTCCGCCTTCAGTTCGGCCGCTTTGCTCTTGCGGGCCGCATTCTCCGAAACCATGTTCACAATTTGACGGACGCCGAGGATCAGGGAAATAACTGCGGTGATGACGCCAGTGATTTTCAGCGCTTTGGTTCCCATGCCGGCTTTTGCGGTTTTCTCATCTGCCATAGTTATACTGTTGACCTTTGCCTTTTGTGGAAAATCGTGGCGCTCAAACGCTGACAAAGCTATTCATTTTCCACCAATTCGTCAAACGCTGATAGGATTTGTTTCGTGAAAGGAAGCGGAGGGCTGATCCTTACTTGGGGTCCCGCGTTGAATCGAGAATATGTTTCAAAAGATCGGGCCTGTCTGTTTCGATTCCATCGACGCCAAACCCTATTGCCTTCCGCATTGTCTTTTCATCATCAACTCCCCATGCAACCACCTTGTATCCGCGTCGATGCGCCTCTTCAACGAAGGAGGATGACAAGAGAAGATAATGCGGTTGAAGGTATTCAGCATCAACATCAAACACACTCCCGGCAGAAACCCCCGTCCCGACAATGAGATGCATCCAGGGAATCCTGAACGCGTACACAAACAGCCGCGGAATATCCGGCGCCAGGTTCTTGAAGTGTTCAATCACTTCCATCTCAAATGATTTGAGAATGATGTGCCGTTGCTTGCCGCTTTCAACGATCTTCTGCACGAGTTGTGCCTCAACGCTTCCGTCATCGGAACTCCCTTTCAGCTCTGCAATCAGAAGAAGGCTCGAGTCAAGCAACGCGAGAACTTCCTCCAACGTCGGGATTTTCTCACCGGCAAATCTTGCGTCAAACCAACTGCCCGCGTCGAGCGTACGCAGTTCGGAGAGTGTTTTCTCTGCAACTTTCCCCTTGCCGCTTGTTGTCCGATTGACGGTTGCATCGTGCATGACAACAAAGTGGTCGTCCTTCGTCGCCCGCAGATCAATCTCCAATACATCAATCTTCATTGCTATGGCGGCACGAAATGACGCGAGAGTGTTCTCCGGTGCAACCAGCGGCGCTCCCCTGTGTGCAATGATGTGCGGCTCTGACTGTTGTTGTCCCGAAGCCGAAGCGGTGAGCAGAATGATTATCAAACCAATAATGGAATACCGACTCTTCACCTTCTCACACCTTCTTCATTGTTTATGGCGATACGGGCTGTCGCAATCTCGCAATTGCATTCTTCCGCAATTCCGAGTTACACGTAAGGAAGGACAAACGGAAATGGAGAACAAGAACATCTGAATGAAGAGAGAGGGAAGAGGAGAAAATGCCCGGTGCAACCAACCCGACGCCACCATCAAAACGCCGGATTGATTGCCCCGTAAAGGGTTGGTCCACCGGGCACACGTATTCGTTGGAAAGAAATGGCGCTAATGAATACGGCTGCCGGTGGATTTGGTTTCGTCGGGCGATCATTTTGCGGCAGGATTAGGGTGACTTCGCCCCATATTGGAGTTGCAGAAGCCGGTTCGCATTTTTGCGGAGAGTAAGAATGAACATCCTGTCGAATTCCGTGCCGCCGATTGTTGGAGGCGGGCTAAAGCCAAACGCTTCAATGATTTGCGAAACAGTATCAGAGTGCCCGACAACCAGCAACTTCTGTCCGGATCGCGAGCGAAGCGAATCGACAAGACGCTGCGTTTCGGCTAAAGGAATTTGAACGAGCGGCAACGAATGGGCGACCCTGAGAGACTCTGCGGTTTGCTGTGTTCGCAATTTTTCCGTTACGAAGATCGTCTGGATCCCGGCTGAATCGAGGGCATGCCTGAGGGCGCCCGCTCGCTGAAATCCCGGCAGCGAAAGCGGAGTCGTATCAGTGTTGTTCAGCCGTTCGGCATGACGCACAAGAACGATGGTTGTCACTGTTGATGAACAACATCCGCCGAGGATGAGAGACAAAACCACCAGCGCCGCCAGAATTAGAGAAGCAGAATCCTTCATGATCTTCACCTATTGTTGTACAACGGCCGGTTGCCGGACTGAAAAACGATTGCGCTTCGTTGCAAACGCATAGCCTGCAACTGCTGCGCTGCATATAAAAATGATCAATGACATGAGTTGACCCGTCGAGAGAACTCCGATAAACCCGCGGCTCACATCTCCCCGGAAGAATTCGATGCTGAAGCGCAGAAGCGAGAACGCCATCCAATACAAACAAAACAACGTTCCGGCAGGCAATTCATATCGACGCCATAGCTTTGTGAATACGATGAAGAGTGCAAGGCCTTTCAAAGAGCCGTAGAGTTGAACCGGATGAATGGGCAGCGAAAGTGACGCAAGCGGATCGATCAAGCCCTCCTTCACTTGCGCGGCAAAGGGAAAGCTCCCGTGAGGAAATGACACCCCCCACGCAACAGAAGTCAGCGTTCCGTAATCATCGCCGTTGAGAAAACAACTTATTCTCCCGAAGAAGATTCCGATTCCGGCACAACTTGCAATCACATCAAGATACCGAAGGGCCGGTTGGCGTTTCAGTCTGAAATAGATGAGAAGAGCGGCAGTTCCGCCGATGTAGGCTCCCCACGAAACAGTCGCCCCGTTCAAATCGAACAGCATGGAAGGATTGAAGAGAACCCGATCGTAGTGGGTCAGAAGGAAAAACAAGCGCGCCCCGATCATCCCACCCAACGTTCCCCAAATCACGCCGCCGAGAGCATGATACCGGGAGAGGCCCTCTTCGCTGCTTCTGCGCACGAAGAGAACTGCGCACACAGCAATAGCAACGGCATACACGAACGCCGGATCAGGAACGAGGTACGAGAATATATTCGTGCCGAATGTCGCGTTCAGGCTTTCAACGATCCGCGGACGCACGGGCAGATTCTTTCTGCTTGATCATTCTGCGCCAAACGGCTGCGCCGAGCAGTGGTATCAGAGTGATCAATGCAAACGGTTTCGGATTTTCCCTTGCAGATGCCGAGCACGCACACTCGCATTGCCCGCTTTCGTTAATTACGGCTCTGCCGGGCGGCCTTACTCCGCCAAACCCACTGCGACGGATGTTGCCACCTTCGTTATTCGTTGTCGTCAGGCGATAGAAGAGTTGATCCTGCATTCTCAGTGTGTTCCAGTTCGCGGCGGGAATCTGCCATGCGGCTGTTCCGCCTGCACCGGCAACAATCCCTCCCTGCGATCCGCTGGAAATGAGATTCACCGTAAATGCCTCGTCATTCGCCACTTCAACGATAAAACGCGTATTGAACGGCCTGTTTGTCTGGTCGGCATTGTCGCCGCTGAACGTGTAATCACGTCCCGTCCAGACCGTAAACGTCGGACCTGCGGCATCATTCCGATCCAAGAAATCATCGTTGATGTCGATGACAGCTTCCCTGTCCTCCAGGAACATGCCAGCCCGCGCAAAGCCGCTGAGTACTTTATGTATTGAACGCGATGAGTCGTACCGCGGGACAAGTTGTTGCATGAGATTCAGGAAGGAGTCGTGCACCCGCCTGTGTGTCATACCGTTCAGAACACCGACACCCGCTTGCGCCATAGCCGCAATAAGATTGAAGTTCATGCTGAATGCGCCTATCGCACTCTCGTCGAGCAGTTCCTGCCGTCCGTTCCAGAGAGCCCAGCAGATAATCTGGCCGTTGCTGTGGGGAAAACCATCTCCGAAATTCACGATATGTTCGGGGAAAATGTCCAATGCCTCGGCTTGCCGCGGCACGAAACTGCTTTGCACGGGAGCGGCACAATTTCCCGCCCAGAATGCTCCGAAGGTGTCGGTATTGAAATTGGTGTTTGCCCAATAGTCGGCAATGCCTTCGTTGATTGATCCGATGATCGTGCCGCCTGCCGCATTGTATTGCAGACGATTGAGAAGATGGCCGAATTCATGAGCAATAACCGTGGCATCAATGGCCGAGTTGAAGAAATCATTGCATGTTGCGGCGGTTCCCGTGGTTGCCGATCCGATGCCGAATGTGAGCGAATTTGTTCCGCTTGCACAGGCATTGTTGATTCCGAAGCCGCACGGATTGTTGTGGTTGACTGTTGCCGTGATGAACGGGAATGCCTGACTTCCCCACGCCTCGTAGTTCTTTCTCATCTCATGCACCCACGCGAAGACGTTCACTTCCTGAAAGCGCGAGTTGTAGTTCGTTTGATTCGTTCGGTTTACAACAGTGCCGTTAATCGGATTCACATTGAAGTTCGCCTCGCCCGAACCCGACGCAATCGTTAGGTCGCCCGTACTCACGCCGTCGGCACCGTTGTTGTTCACATCCAGAACATTATTCAACCGCAGCCGGTACTGATTGCCGGACGGGGCATCCACTTCGAACGTCAGCTCCCGCGTGCCCGCGTTCGGGCTCGGATTGAACACGAGCCCTCGAGCAGCGTCAAACGAGAACAACGGCTCAAGCTGCAACACATTGCCGTTATCGGCATCCACCCAAACTTCATACGGACCGTCTTCCGCGGAGATTTCCATCTTCCACGCGTACTTCAGGCCCGAGCCGTACGGCAGTATTACCTTCTTCGGGGGAACGGAAACACCGGTTGATTTCGAAGTCTTGTTGATATGCTGCTCGGCCGCTTGTTGTGCCCGTGCAGCATCGAGCCGTTCTCTGTTCGTGATATTTACAGTATGGAAAACACGCCCTGACAGCGACGTGACCATCCCCGAGCGAACGGTTGCTACAATCCCTGCATCTTCTATCTTGATTCCCCGAAAGAGCTGGTCGAACACAAACGCCTCCGACGGACGGTTCATTTGTTTACGGAGATCGTTCGAAAACTCGCCGATTGCCTCCTCGGTTGCCTTGTTGATTTGACCGAACCGGCCCTTGATACGCCGCCGTGTTGTATCCTCCATCATCTTGATCTCCCGTTCCATCATTTCGCTGTTGGCCCGACGCGGCGGAACAACTTTGAAGTATCTCAATTCCTCCGCAGGACGTTTCCAGTTTATGCTTGAGAGCACGGCTTCCACAACCGAGCGGACTTCTTCCTGTTTTCCTCCTGTTTTTGCGTTGTCGGATGACAGCGTCAGGCTGAAATAGTCTCCATCAAACATCGGCAACGTGCCGGTGCCTTGGTACGCCACAGCCCGAGCATCAAGCTCAAGCTTGCTTCGATCAAGGGGCGGAGTATAAATTGGAGTGACTCTGTACGGCACTTGAGTAAATGCCTGGTACACAGAGACAAAAAGAAGGCCGGTGAGCAGGAAACGATGGCGGGTGCGCATAGGAACTCTCCTCTCGCAGGTTGAAGTGAAACAATCGTGATTGTTACACCTCGGAACCAACCTTTACTGCATATGTGAAGAACATGGCGGTTCTGGGGACTGCGCGAATATATGAGGGCAAAAAGCAAAATGCAAGTGCACACATTGGTTACAATAAGTGCCAGGGCTTCGCGCTGCTTGAAACGGATATGAATTCGACTTAATCAACTAAACCGTTTTGTGCAGAACTCATCCAACAAACAACGGTGTTTGTGACGGCCTGACTTTCGTTGTTCATATCTGATAAGAGCATCTTGAAGCAACACATTGTGCATATTGCGGTTACGATGCTTTCTGTGTTCATTATAAAGCACGATTTCAAGGAACCGACGCCATCCTTCGGTCGTTAATGAATGGAATAATGCTCCGCCAATCTGAATAGAATCTCATGACCCCTAAAACGAAACGAATTGCCCTCATTCTGGGCATTACCCTCTTACTTATCGTTCTCATTCTTCCCAAGATTATCTCCTCGAATGACAGCGGTTCGCGGAACCGGACTCCCGCCGGTCGTGACCAACAAATGCAGGTGCGGACCTTGATCGTACAGCCGCAGAACATGGGTAGTCAAGTCACGGCCGTAGGAACAGTCCTCTCGAACGAATCGGTTGAAATACGCTCTCAAGTCTCCGGACAAATCGAGCGGATTCTGTTCACAGAAGGAGCCAAAGTACGCAAGGGAGCAGTCTTAGTAAAGATAAATGATGATGAACTGCAGGCGCAATTCCTCCGGGCAAAATCACGGCTTGCAATCGGCGAGCAACAAGCTGAGCGGCAACGACAGTTGTTTGAGAAGAATTTTGTGAGCGAAGAAGAGTACAAGAATGCAACGAACGAGTTGAATATTGTAAAGGCCGAGGCACAACTGATTGAGGCACAGATAGCGAAGACGGAAATCCGGGCCCCGTTCGATGGAACAATCGGCCTGCGATTTGTCAGCGAAGGCAGCTACATTTCTCCTGCCACGATGATTACGACGTTGCAAGATAACAGCAGAATGAAAATCGACTTCACCATCCCCGAAAAGTATGCCGGAGAAATCAAGGTGGGCGATCGGGTTTCCTTCAGTGTCCAGAACCGGCCCATGCAATTCGAGGGGAAAGTCTATTCAAAAGACTCCCGTATCGATCAGACAACCCGCACATTGCGTTTGCGTGCGCTCGCCGCGAACCCTCAGGAACTTCTTCTGCCCGGCTCGTTCGCCACTATTACCGTAGTGATCAGCGAACGGAAAGCCATGAGCATACCGACTTACGCCCTCATCCCCGAACTCAGAGGCCATCGCGTGTACTTGTACAGGAATGGCAAGGCAGAGTCACAACCTGTAGAGATCGGCACACGAACAGAGGATATGGTTGAGATCATTGGCGGCTTGCAGGCAGGAGATACCCTGATAACATCGGGGATTCTTCAGATGAGACCGGGAATGGCCGTACGCCCCATCGGGAACAAGCAAGCGGAACTCCAATGAGTTTATCAGCAGTAAGCATACAACGCCCCGTCCTCACAATTGTCATGGCGATTGTGATTGTATTGTTCGGCTTCATCGGTTTCACGTATCTCGGCGTACGCGAACTCCCCAATGTTGATCCTGCTATCATTTCCGTCAGCACGTCGTACCCCGGCGCCAACGCCACCGTGATTGAATCGCAGATCACGGAACGGCTTGAAGAGGCAATCAGCAGTGTGCCGGGCATCCGCACACTTAATTCAACAAGCCGTGAAGGGCGCAGCAACATCACCATTGAGTTCGATCTCGAAGTGGATTTGGAAACCGCCGCGAACGATGTTCGTGACAAGGTTGCCGGAGCCGTGCGAAGTCTCCCTCCGGATGTTGATCCGCCCGTTGTGTCAAAGGCCGATGCCGACGCAAGTCCGATTATTATCATGAACGTCAGCAGCAGCACACGGGGCCTCTTGCAGCTTTCCGACCTTGCTGACAGGGTATTTCGTGAACGGTTGCAGACGATTCCCGGCGTCAGCAATGTCCGGATCTTCGGCGAGAAACGTTATTCCATGAAGCTCCGGATGGACCCGCTCCAACTGGCCGCATACCAAGTAACGCCGCTTGATGTACGCACCGCGTTAAATGCCGAGAATATCGAACTCCCGGCAGGCCGGATCGAGGGGCATCACGTTGAACTGACAGTGCGCACGTTGAGCAGACTCGAAACGGCGGAGGAATTCAACAATCTCATTATCCGCGAGCAGGAAGGCAGAATTGTCCGCTTCAAAGATGTGGGGTACGCGGAGTTGGCACCGGAAGACGAACGTTCAATCTCGAAAGGCCTTGCCGGACCACGAGTTGCCGTCGCAATTTTCCCCCAGCCCGGCTCGAATCATATTTCGATTGCCGATGAATTCTATAAGAGAATCGAAGAGATCAAGAAAGATCTTGCCGACGATGTCGAGATCAGTATCGGTTTCGATACAACAAAGTACATTAAAGCATCAATTGCTGAAGTACGCGAGACGATCTTTCTCGCCTTCGCATTGGTTGTGTTCGTCATCTTCCTGTTCCTTCGCGACTGGCGAACGACGCTGATTCCCGTCTTTGCTATTCCCATTTCGCTGATCGGGTCCTTCTTCATCATGTATCTTGTGGGTTTCTCCATCAACGTTCTGACTCTTCTCGGGTTTGTTCTTGCCATCGGACTGGTTGTGGATGATGCCATTGTCGTGCTGGAGAACATCTACGCCAAAATCGAGCAGGGAATGAACCCGATCGAGGCCGGATTGAAGGGCTCGAAGGAAGTGTTCTTCGCCATCATCTCCACAACTGTTGCGCTGATTGCTGTGTTCATGCCCATTATGTTTTTGGAGGGATTGACAGGGAGATTGTTCAGGGAATTCGGCGTTGTAATCGGCGGAGCGGTATTCCTTTCATCATTCGTGGCGTTGACACTCACGCCGATGATGTGTACGCGACTCATCAAGCCTCACATGGGGCACAACAGGTTCTACAATAAAACGGAACCGTACTTTGCCCGACTCATCGGCTGGTACGAGCGGACACTCACTGCGTTCATGCGGCACCGCCATTTTGCATTTGTTGCGATTCTCGTATCTGCGGGAATGATGTGGATATTCTTCTCCGTGCTGCCGCAGGAACTGGCACCGATGGAGGATCGGAGCCGTCTCCGCATCAACTCCACTGCCCCGGAGGGAACCTCCTTCGACCGGATGGACGCCTACATGGATACTCTTATTGATTTGATACGACGTGAAGTCCCGGAAGTTGACGCCGTTATTGCCAATACATCCGGCTTCGCGGGAGCGTCCAATGCCGGCAGAACTACGGTTACACTCGTCCCCCCCGAAGAACGCAGCCGCACACAGCAGCAAATTGCCGAAGCACTTTCACGTTCCGTGCGAAGTCTGGATGACGCACGCACGATCGTGGTGCAGGAACAAACCATCGCCATCGGCGGGGGTGGCGCACGTTTCGGCTTGCCTGTCCGGTACGTGATCAAGGCTCCCAGATTCGAGAAACTGAAAGAAGTGTTGCCACGCTTTCTTGACGAAGTCAGCAACAACCCTGTGTTCAGCGTTGCGGATGTTGACCTGAAGTTCAACAAACCGGAACTGGTTATTGAAATCAACCGCGAGCGTGCCCGTTCGCTGGGTGTTTCGGTAAGCGAGATTGCTCAGACGCTTCAACTTACACTCAGCGATCAACGGTACGGATATTTCATCAGGGACGGAAAACAATATCAGGTTATCGGTCAACTCACACGGGCAAACCGCGATGCGCCGCAGAGTCTCGCCTCTATTTTTGTGCGGAGCAGGAACGGCGAGCTGATACAACTCGACAATCTCGTCACGCTCAGCGAACAGGCGACGCCACCCGAACTATACCGCTTCGACAGGCAAATCGCAGCAACAATCTCCGCAGGACTCAACCCCGGCTTCACGCTTGGTGACGGCATCAAGGCAATGGATGAGATTGCAGACAGAGTGTTGGATGAATCATTCAGCACAGCGCTTTCGGGAGCCGCCCGGGATTTTGCGGATAGTTCGCAGAGCCTGTTGTTCGTGTTCATCTTGGCGCTTGTGTTGACCTATCTTGTACTGGCTGCACAGTTCGAGAGCTTCCGCGATCCGTTCATTATCATGTTCACCGTGCCGCTTGCTGTGGCAGGCGCATTGCTGTCGCTCTGGTATTTCAATCAAACGTTCAACATCTTCAGCCAGATCGGGCAGATTATGCTGATCGGGCTTGTGACGAAGAACGGCATTCTCATCGTTGAGTTTGCCAATCAGCGCAAGGCAACAGGCATGTCGGTTCGCGACGCGGTGATCAGTGCGGCCACGGCCCGCTTCAGGCCGATTTTGATGACAAGCCTTTCGACTATTCTCGGTATTCTCCCGATTGCATTGGGCCTCGGAGCCGGTGCAGAGAGCCGCGTATCGATGGGTATTGCAGTTATCGGCGGGCTCATGTTCTCGGGCGGATTGACACTCTTCGTGATTCCTGCCGTTTACTCATACTTCTCGAAGGAGTCGGCATTGGCAGTTCCTGAAACCGCTCCGGTTTTTGCCGGCGGCAACGGTTCCGAAGATGTCGAAATTGCTGTTAAGGGAGACGTCACGTAGCCTCCTATTCTATCAAGCGTCAACCGTTCGTAACATCTCCATCATACCGCAAAATTCCTCTTGGATGTTTTGCAGGTATTGCATTGATTACGGCTGTTTCAGTACACCATCCTTTTCTTTATCCCTGAAAGGAAATACACACGTATGGCAGAGAAGAAGAATATGCTGAACCGGATTCTCGGATTGATTGAACGGGTGGGCAATGCATTACCCCATCCCGCTACGCTGTTTGCCATTTTCGCAGGATTGGTAGTTGTGGTTTCAGGGATTGCTTCGATGTTCGATCTCGCAGTAGTGCATCCGGGAACGGGAGAGACAGTGCATCCCGTAAACCTGCTCTCTGCCGACGGACTGCATCGCATTGTTACGAAAATGGTGACGAATTTCACGGGCTTTGCACCGCTGGGAACTGTGCTGGTGGCAATGCTGGGAATCGGGATTGCTGAAAGCAGCGGCCTCATCGGCACCGTGCTTCGGCTGCTCGTCATCTCCGCTCCAAGAAAACTGTTGACGTTCGTGCTCGTATTTTCGGGCGTTCTCTCCAACACCGCAAGCGAAGTCGGATACGTGTTGCTCGTTCCCCTCGGGGCAATCATCTTCCTCGCAGTCGGAAGACATCCGATTGCCGGAATGGCTGCGGCGTTTGCCGGGGTATCGGGCGGATATAGCGCCAACCTTTTGCTCGGAACAATTGATCCTCTGTTGGCCGGACTTTCGCAAGAAGCTGCAAGCATTATCATGCCGGGCTACAAAGTCAATGCGGCTGCGAACTACTATTTCATGTTTGTCTCAACTTTCTTTATTGCGACGGCAGGCACGTGGGTTACCGAGCGGATCGTGATTCCGCGGCTCGGCCAATACAAAGGCGATGTGAAGCCACAAACGTTAACGTCTCTGACCAAAGAGGAAAAACGCGGGCTACGATTTGCGATCGTCGGAGCATCCTTGTTCGCCGCATTCCTACTCGGCGGCGTCATCCCGGAAACAGGATATCTGCGCAATCCGAAGACGTGGGAAATATTGCATTCGCCTTTTATGGACGGGATTGTTGCGTTCATCTTTCTTGGCGCTGCCATCGGGGGCGTTGCCTACGGTATCGGCGCCCGGACATACAAGTCCGATTCCGATGTGATGAAGGGGATGGGAAAAGCCATGGAAGCGATGGGCGTGTACATTGTGCTGGTGTTCTTCGCTTCACAGTTTGTTGCGTTTTTCAGGGAAACGAATCTCGGACTGATCGTCGCAATCGAAGGAGCCGCGTTTCTGAAGAATTCGGGATTGGGCGACATTCCGCTTCTGCTTGCATTCATTCTTCTCTCTGCGACCATCAATATGTTTATCGGAAGCGCTTCGGCAAAGTGGGCGGTAATGGCGCCTGTGTTCATACCGATGCTGATGCTGCTCGGCTACTCGCCAGAATTAGTGCAGGGCGCCTACAGGGTTGGCGATAGCGTCACGAACATCATCTCCCCGATGATGTCGTACTTTGCGCTGATCGTTGCATTTGTCGAGAAGTACGATAAGAATTCGGGCATCGGCACTGTCATCTCTACAATGCTCCCCTATTCAGTTGTGTTCTTGATTATCTGGTCGATATTATTCATCGGATGGATTTTACTTGACCTCCCCCTCGGACCGGATGCGCCACTGTATTTGAATCGGTAATGTGAATGGAGACTGCAAAAGAGAAGTCCCGGCCCTCGCGCCGGGACTCTCTGTTTCCTTCATTTCACAAAGTCTAACGCATCAGAATCATTCTTCTCGAAGCCGAAAATTCACCCGCCTGCAAGCGATAGATATACACGCCGCTCGCAAGATGGCTCGCATCGAACTGTACAGACTTGGCTCCTGTACCCTGAACCTCGCCGACCAGCGTCGCCACTTCGCGACCAAGCACGTCAAACACCTTCAGTGAAACAAATCCCAAGTCCGAAGCCTCAAATCCCAGTTGGCGATTGGAATTTGGTATTTGGTATTTGATAGTTGTTGTCGGATTGAACGGGTTGGGGTAGTTCTGATATAAGGCAAAACCTGATGGCAGATTTTGGTCTGTCGCTTCAACCGAAGTAATCAGGTCACTCAGCGGCCTCCTCCAAACTCCCAGATTTCCAACAGTGGCAAACAGATGGGTACTGTTTGCCGCAAGCGAAAGTACTGATAGCTGTCCCGGCAGACCTGTGCTTACCGGGCTCCAACTCGTGCCCGCATTTGTGGACAAGAGAATCGGTTCGTTGCTGGCAACTGCTGCAAAGAGATTTGTTCCTACAGTTACAAACGAAGTCACTGAGCCACCCATGAACCCGTTGTTAACTTGTGTCCATGTGACTCCGACGTCTGTTGATTTAAAGAAGCCGTCAGGCTGATCGGCACCTGCAAAGATAGTATTCCCCAACGATGCAAAGGCATTGACGGAAGAAAATCCCGGCAAGCCGCTGTCACTTGGAGCCCATGTAGCTCCGAAATCAGTCGAGCGATAGATTGCCGCCGGGTTGAGCACATTCGCTGAGGTTCCGGCGAAGAGTGTTGTTCCGTGAGCATGCAATGCCTTGAAATAGGGAGTCGGTAATCCGGCATTGACGGATTCCCAAGAGTTGCCATTGTTTGATGAGCGGTAAATACCTTCAGTGAGGGTGGAAACAAAAAGAAAGTTGCTTGTTCCGCTGTTTATCCGAGCGAGAGACGATTGTTGCGCATATCCGTATGAAGTATCAACCATAAGTCCGCCGTTCACCTTACCCCAAGTTTGTCCGTCATTTGTAGAACGATATGTTCCAAGTCGGCGAGTGCCGGCAAACATATCCGTTTCGGTCACCAAAAGAGCTTCCGTTATTCGTTCTATTCCAAAAAGAGAATCTTCACAGAAACCTGTATTGCGTTCTACCCACGTGCTACCATTGTTCGTCGTGGCATACATCCCGCCAGACAGGATTGTACCTGCAAGAATGGTTTCTCCCCTCGATGCAAGTCTATTCGCAAAACTATTGAACATTGTATTCTGCAGCGGAATCCAGTTGTTCCCTCCATCCGACGACCGGAAGACACCACTGGTATATGTACCTGCAAGGAAATCGGAACCAACGGTCGTAAGAACATGGACAGTCCGGTTCGTCAAGCCGTTTTGGATCGGCTGCCAGTTCGCTCCCACGTTTGTTGACCGAAAAACTTCGTAACCTGGCCATCCCGGAAACAAACCACTTGCAAGCATGGTTGTGTCACTTCCAACCACACGCGCTATTAAATCGAATATCTGGGCAAGTGGATGCAGCAATTCCCTTGTCCACGCAGTGTCGGACAAGCGTCGCATGTGGATACCATTGGCACCGCCTGCTACATGAGTTCCTGTTCCGGCAAAGAGTCGGTCTCCAACCATCAAGAGAGATGATACTGCCATAGGCGAGCCGCTCAGTGGTGTCCATGTCATCCCTTGATCAGTTGTTTGCATAATACCGGTCTCCCCGCCGGCAAAGACCGTCGTGCCGGATACAGCAAAGTCATGGGTCCAATGGTTACTCAACGATATCTCCCAAGTAATTCCATTATCGGTGCTATGCTCGATTCTGTTTTCTTCCGCAGCATAGATAACTCCGTTTGCAACGAAGAGTTTCTGAATATTGAAAAACGGACTGTACGCTACAGCCCACTCGTTACCATTGTTTGTTGAGCGATAGATTTTGTTGAACGACGACGCGAACACGGTGTTTCCATTCCTGGCAAGCGAAAAGATGTCCTCCGGCATGTTGAAAGGAAATCCGTTGTTCCGTTGTTGCCAGATTGACCCGCCGTTCGTGCTGTACCAAATGCCTTCTCTCGTTCCAACCATAATGTCGGATCCGAATGTCACTATGTCCCTGACTATCGCTCCGCCGGGTCCCGCCGTTTGGACCCACTGGGCATGCAACGGAGTAGCGATAGCAAGCAGTACAGTCAACACCAAAATCGTTTTGCGTTTCCCGGTCATGGCAACTCCCGTTATGTAATTGTTGGCAATCGGCGATAAGGGAGGTAACGTTCTGAAGACGAAGTATGCCCCCTTGCGTTAGAATGCGTGTAATGATTCTACTGAAATGTAATACGAAAACGGGGTCAGAAGCCCTGCATAGGTATGCAGTTTTTTTAGGGGGATGGGTTTGAGAATGGATGCCGCTTCAACGCGGCGGCTGGATGATGCGCTGTTTCAATCCCTCAGCGATCGCTTCGGCACGTGAATGTACCTGCAACTTCAAGTAAATGTTGCGGATATGGTAGCGGACGCCATCCACGGAAATAAAGAGCTCGTTGGCAATGGTGGCGTACGATTTCCCCTCAGCCATCTTTGCGAGAACCTCGTGTTCGCGTTCCGTCAGTTCTTCAGCAATGGCATTGTGTTTCTTCGGTTGGAATGAAGCAATCACTTTTCTTGCTATCGTCGGTGTCATCGGCGAGCCTCCGGCAATAGCATCGCGGATTGCCTTCACAACTTCTTCGGGAGTCGCTTTCTTGAGCAGATAGCCGACTGCACCCGCGCATATAGCATCGAACACATGCTGGTCGTCATCGTACACGGTGCACATGACGACGGCAACACGCGGATACAACTTTCGGATATGACGCAGCCCGTCAACCCCCGACATGCCCGGAAGTTGAATATCCATCAACACAACATCGGATCCCTCGATTGCAGTGGTGGCAAATGCTTCTTCGCAGCTTTCGAATGCCCCCACGACATGCAAGTCGGGAACACCGGCGAATGTTACTTCCCAGCCGGAACGAATAAACCGGTTATCCTCAATGATGGTGATATGAATTGGCGACGGAGGCGTAGTCATGTTGAATGGTAACCATCCTGTGTAACAAAACCACTACATAACCATGCAGTAGTCGTCAGAGGGTGCATGTAAATTCCCATCGCGTGCCGTTGCCGGGAGAAGTATGGAGTTGAATCTCGCCATCCAGCAACTCCGCCCGGTTGCGAATGTTCTTTAGTCCATGACGTGATGACGATCGAGAGGGATCAAATCCCTTCCCATTGTCTGCTATCTTCATGAAGAGTCGATCCGGTGATTCAGGATACACTATAACGGTTGCTTGTGTGCATCCGGAGTGCTTCACGATGTTCGTCACAATCTCTTTGAACAAGAGCCAGAGGTTCCTCCGTTCTTCCATTTTCAATATCCGGAGAGGACAATTCTGTGGCACATCAATCTCATAGGCGATATTTCTGCTCTCGAACATATCGGAGGCGTATCTGCGGAATTTAGCCAGCAGATGTTCCCACGAGTCGTTCTCGGGTGTGATTGACCAGACAATGTCGCTGAGCGATTCCTGGGCGGCTGCGGCGCTTTCCTGAATCAATGACAGAAACTTGTTTGCAACACCGGAAGGTGTGTGGCGCAGTTCGCCCTGTGTGGCAGAGGCAAACGAAACGATACCGCTCAGCGTGGCGCTGATATCGTCATGCAGGTCTCTTGCTATTCTCTCGCGTGTTCGTTCACGTTCGTCGCGAACAGCCTGCGCGCGTTCCAGCGCCAGCACGTGACGGGTCAGTTTCTGCTTTTCGAAATACCGAATTACTGCGAAGCCCGCGCTGACGACAAGAAACACAATGCCGGGTATGAACCACCATCGTTTCCAGAACGGAGGGACAATAATGAAACCAACTGCGGCCGGCGATCCACCCGGCGTCCCGTCAACCGTCATTGCACGAACGAGAACTCGATATTCTCCAGGCTCCAGTGCTGTCAGCGTAACCGAGGTTTGCTTTGCCAGCGATTGCCAGGAATGTCCCAGCCTGTCGAGCCTGTACTGATATTCCCCGATTCCTCCATCCTTAAAGCTGACGCCGATGAAACCGATCGAGACAGTATTCCGGTCGTGCGACAGTCTGAGCGGCGACTTCAACGATGTGGGCGTGCCGTTCACATGCACAGCGGTGATGTAGATTGGTGGCGGGTCGGCAATTTCGCTCGAGGGAGGCTCAGACAAGAACACGGCATCGGGAGCAATGCAGGCAATCGTCCCGTCACGGAACATCCCCGTCATCAGGATATGGTCACGCACAGCATTTTGCTCGTACCAAATGAACCGGCGGGGCTGGCCTGGCCTGCTCAACAACAATCCCGACGATGTTCCGAGCCAGAGGTTGCGATGCGCATCTTCCACAACATTCCAGATTGTATTGCTCGGCAAGCCGTTCTTCATATTGAAAGTTGTGAATGTGACACCTTCGAACAGTGACAGCCCACCCGACCGTGTCCCAATCCAGAAGAGCCCATCCGAATCCTGCATAATTGCCCGCACACCATTTTCTGCCAGACCATCTTTCGTCGTATAAGAGCGTACGCGACCTGTCAGCAGGCTCTCTGCACTCAGGAAGCCGAGTCCTTCGTGGTTCATTCCAAACCAGAGATTGCCAGCAGTGTCTTCGTATAATGCCCTCACACCGATGCCGGGTAAACCGCTTGTTGTATCAATGGTACGGAGTAAGGGATCCGCTTTGGTTCTGTCGAGAAGAAACACGCCACGGTCTGCGCAAGAGTAGGCGAGCAGATTGTTTCTGCAGAGGATGAAGAAATACGGAATACCTTTGGGAAAATCCTTCCCAGGCCTGAATGTTTTCTTGAGAAAGAGTCTTGACGACAGGCGATGTCTCAGAGTGAGCCCATATTGCGAGAGACTCCCATCGATGAACAAGACCCAGAGTGAGGAATCAGCATCATACTTGATGCAAATGGGTGAATCCGCTGTGCGGGCAAGGGGGAATGCCGTACTCTGCCAATGGCCGAGCGAGTCCCGCCAGAATTCATGCACACCTGCACTGCCTGTCAGCCAGAGATGGTCGTTCGCATCTATTGTCGCCACGGAGTTGTTGGAGTTTCGCGGAATGTCCTTCACAGGGAAGAGAACGTTGCGTTTGGGTGAAAGACGCGCCATGCCATTCGAAGCCGTGCCTATCCACAGATTGCTTTCAGTGTCAATGAATGCACAGGTCAGGAAGTCGGAAGAAAGTCCGGGGCCGAGTTGGTGATCGGCAATCTTTCCTTTGAGAAACTCTTCCTTGGTAAAAGAGAACAACCCCGTTGTTGTTGCTACGAACATTGCGCCTTCCCGGTTTTGAACAAACGACGTAATAGCTGCCCCGGTGATTCGTTGGCGTCCAACAATAGTGCTGTCTTTGACAAGACAGATGGTTCCGTCGGTCATGCCCGTCCATATATTCCCCGATCGATCCCGGAATATCGACGACGAGTAATGCTGAATCGTTGTGTCACTGGAAACATTGAAGCGGAGAAGCCGTCTGCCATTCTTGAGGTACTTGTAGAGCGAGCGTGTATCCAGCATCCAGAACACGGAATCTCCCTCATGCTCAAATGCCAGCACCTTGAATCGGATGTCTTCCGGAAACATCTGCCTGAACGATCCATTGCTGAACTGCATAAGACCGCGAGAAGTTCCGAGCCACAACGGCTCACCGATTTCTTGATGAAGACAATGAATACCGATGGCGCCCAATTCCGGAGGCGGGGCATGACGCTCGAAACCTTCGTCGGTAAACTCACAAAGGTCGCCGCCGAGAAAGCCGCTCCAAATTCGTCCCGCTCGATTCGGATCTTCCAGCAACGTCACAACGAGATTTGCAGCCAAGCCATCTGCAACGGTGTAGTGTCTGAACGTTGCTCCGTCGTACACGCTGATCCCCTCTCCCGTGCCGACCCAGAGGAATCCTCGCGAATCCTGCATGATGACGTTGACGGCATTCGACAGCAGCCCGTCAACTGCGGTGACCTTCCTTGCAGGAATAATCTGGCTGGCGGCGCTTTCTCCAAGCATGGTGAGAACCAGCACAATGCCGGAGAGTGTGAGAAGAGATCGGGAATTCATCGTTGGCGAAACATACTAAGCGGCGATTCAAAAAACAACAAGCCCCGCCACGTTGTTGGCAGGGCTTGGGAGCTTCACTCAGAGATCAAGCTATCGCAATAATAAGAGCCTTTTTGTCTGCATAAACTCGCCAGCCTGCAGTCGGCAGAAGTACGTTCCGCTCGGCAACCCCTCCGCGTTGAACGTCACCTCGCAATTCCCCGCTTGCAGTTTGTCGTTTACTAACATTGCGACTTCGCGGCCGAGAAGATCGTACACACGTAGGGATATTACAGGTAACTGCCCTACTACAGATAAGGGTATTGAAAATGTGATCGTCGTAGTCGGATTAAACGGGTTGGGATAGTTCTGATGAAGCACAAATGATGTCGGAACGTCTGCCGTATAGCGAACACCGGTTGTTTGAACCGTTCCCCTTTTCATGAAGATGTCACACACAACAACAGAATTCCTCACGGCACCCGGTGAATAGGTAACGGCTATCTCGCCATTTCCTCTTGCGGCAACAGTCGATGTGTTTCGAGTGACGTACTCAGGCGTCAGGTCGAATATCAACGACGGATTAGTAAAGATGCCGTCCTTCCCGTGAACAAGAAACCATCCGCGGGCGGAGGCGGCGAGACTCGATTGGTATACAACGAATACAGTACCTTCATCATCCACCGCAAAATTATGATAGCCTCCGGGACGTTGCCCGGATGTTGAAACAGCAACCGGCGTTTCGAAAGAGCCGGAGGCGTTGTTGATCAGGTACAGCACTTCGTTTGGCGAGTTTCGATAGAGAATATGCACTGTGTTGTTCTTGTCAACCCTCACCCTCGGATAGTCAACATCAACGGTTACGCCCGTCGGGGTTTCGACCAGCGAACCGGTTCTGTTCGTATAATACTTCATCGGGCCGCCGAATGCTGAGCCCGACTTCACGACGATGTGAACAAATCCCGATGTATCGACGGCAATCCCTGAATCAAAATCGCCGGTGACACCGGCTTCGAACAATAGTTGTTCAGCCGACAGCGACGAATCTCTGAGATTGAACCTTCGATAATAGGCGTGCTGAGTGCCGGTTGGCGGAAATGTGTGATACACAAAATGCAGAACGCTGTCGCGCCCAATGGCGCACATTGGCGTTGCTTTGTTTAAGCCCGCCGTTGTAATAAGAATCGGAGTTGTGAACGTGTTACCGTCCAGCCGGGTATATTGCACCTGAAACAGATTCCCTGCATCACGCCCGAGAAAACCGATATGTACATTGTCATTCTTATCAAGAACAATTGTCGGGTAGTTATCATCAACAAGGTTTGTGGTTACCTGCTTTGTTATGAATGTGTTGGCACTGTCGGTTACGTAGTAGATTTCCCGCGTAGTAGAGTTTGTTCCGGATTGGCCCGAATAGACGATGTGAATGTTCCCCTGCGAGTCAAATGCCATACTTTGCCTGTTGTTGAACTTATCGTTGTAAGCAATTGTATCCTGCGGAAAGTTCAATTGCCAGGCACCTGCAGGCGCGTACATCCAGAGTAGAATAAGTAGGGCCCCCTTTCGATGGAGTCTTCTTAAGTACTGAAACATCTTAACCTCGAAATTATTCAAATGAAAAAAAGATTACTGCACATACAATTTACAATCCTAATTCCTGAAGCTCAAGAAAAATGAAGCGAACGTCATGCCCAATCGGGGAACGACACAACAGAAATCTCGATATGAAGCGGGACAGATCAATCGGGTGTGGGCGCATCGGCGCTGTGCGCTTCGTCCTGCCCGCCGACAGACTTGCTCTTCGTCCTCCTGCGGCTATATGCAAGGGAAACAGCGACCAGTACTACCCCCAGCACAAGAAATGAAGCTATGCGATAGGACGGCTCGAGCTTCGTCGTATCAACAATGAAAACGTGGCCAATCGTAAGCAGCAGCGTCAGCAGAGCCATCCACCGGTACTTGTGACTCTTCAATATGAGGCTGGCTGCATAATAAAAGACTGCAATGCACACCCACGACAGGCTTACATATCCGCCCGGAACAATGTGATACATGGAATACGGAAACACAAAGAAGGCGCCCGCGAGGTAGGCGTTGCGCATCATTTCAGTTTTCAGTTCAAGCCTGTGTTTCTGCCAATTCAAGATTCGTGCACTCAACAGCGCAATTATTCCAAAACTCAAGCTGATCAATCCGACTGTTCCGCCAAGAATCAAGTACGCAATGAACACCATGAGATAGATGACAAAATTCCCCACAACAATGAAGCGCGACCGGAACCAGACCGCGGTCGAAATCACCAGAATCGTCTGCCAGGAGAGCCAGATGAGGCTATCCGGCATCTTGAATTGACCGACTATGGCGACACTGAGCGCAAGATATCCCAACATTGCATAGACGAATGTTGCATACCTGCTTTGCATCCGCATCCAGAACGCAACGGAGAATCCCAGAAACACGGCGGACGCCAGAACATGGCTGAAGACAAAACCTTCCTTGAACGAAGCAAGAGTCAGGAACAGATAGAGGCTGAATGCTCCAAGTCCGTTCAGCGCGGCATGAAGCAGAGCTCGAATATCTTCCGCAGTATCCCCATTCCGAATGAGATTTCCGGTCGCAAGTATCGCAGCATACAAAAGAATAAAATAGAGATTGCTTTGCGGCGACGAGGCAATCAGAACGTCATTTCCCATGAGGGGATTATTCATCGCCCAAACAGAATGCGTGAAGTAGGAAAGCAAAATTCCTTGGATAGCAAGCCAGTTCCATTCATGTTGCATCTTCAGATAGACAATGACAACAGCCAGCAGTGTGATCATCACAAACACGAATGTTGGCTCGCCGCCGACAATGGCAGTAACGTAACCCATCGCCAGACTCAAACCCGTCAGATACACGGACTTCCGTCGGACAGAAATCAGAAGGTTGACCGCCACAACAGCTAGCAGTAATCCGAGGAGAACAGCTTTGGCGGTCAGAACAGGCTCCGGACTGAAAAAATGAAGTCGCAACGTAGTGAAGTACAGCAACAGCATCGCGCCGCCGAGGAGATACCGGGAAACAAGCGCAAACGAATTTCGCCAGAAGTACGACACTGCCGCAATGACAGCAACGATTATGTATCCGAACAGACTCGGTAAGAAAGGAGGAAGAGCTTGATACGGGAAGGTGAGAAGAAATGCAACCCCAATTGCAAGAACTCCAATACCTGCTTTCGCAAACCACGACTGACCGATGCGAAATTCCAACTCCTCTTCCTCCTCCTGTTCGGGCAACGCGGAGGGCACAGGTTTTTCCTCCTGTTCACCGGCTTCACCTAGTTGCTCAATATTCAAGTGTGCTTCAATGCGAGCAATGCGGGCGTCGAGAGCTTTGAGATATCTGCGTATCTCATTTTCGTCGGGAGAAAGAGAGGGTTGATCCATGTGCTTTTGCCTTTGAGCTGTGAATGTGAAATACGTTCACACGGCCGATCGCAAAGCAGCCGACAGGTAAGAAGCTTGGCAGATGAACGGGAAATCGAAGGCCACTTGATGTATTCGGGTCGGAAGTCCCGAAGAAAAGTTGGCAAAAGAACTTGGAAAGTCAACTATGGCGTTTGATGAAAGAACGAAAGTGTAATAGCCCAGTAAGAATGTCAGGGTTTGCGTCCAATAGAAATGTCAGGTTAGTTTGGGGTTTTGCACAAAGAAAGGACCCCGACATTGACAGACA
>JAANMW010001002.1_pt1 | contig 32112 bp, 33 predicted proteins | sample 7279671 | NCBI WGS metagenome assembly JAANMW01 (sample SAMN14094541, study PRJNA606508) | bioreactor metagenome | isolation source: A lab-scale SPAN reactor treating ammonium-rich wastewater day 247 | place: Ireland: Galway | collected 2017-09-19 | reverse complement strand
TCTATATATCAGTGTATACACTCAAATTGCTCATCTTCTCCTTATATGTCAATATCTTATGACTTTGCTTCGGCTTTACTTTAGTAAAGTCACGCTAGAGAAAATATTACCATATCATCAAATCCCGAAGGGATGATACCTCAACACAGATATCCTATGTCACCCCTTCGGGGTTAAACGGCCTTTTTCTGCTTTTTCGTACCTGTCAAAATCAAAGATTATCTTTCAAGATCCTGATAGTAGAGAAAATGTGCGTGATACAAAGTATGAGATTGATTAAACGTAATTACTCAAAATAAGGTGCAAACCAGACTCGGAAGTTGTCCAAAGGTTATCTTTTCACAGTTATTGCGAGCAAGGCAAAGAAGAAGTAATCCCCCTTGATCCCCCTTTAGAAAAGGAAGAGACGTATGAATGATTGAGAAAAGGAGGAGATAGGTGAATGTTTTGAAAAGGCAGGGCTTGGGAAGATCTGTCAAGAAGGAGGAAATACAGGAATTGTTAATTCTCTTTCCTCTTTCCGAAACGAAAGAAATACCTACATTTCCCCCTTTTTTAAACTTATCTTTACCCACAAGTCAGAGAGATAAATTTGAGTAGTGCGATAAGACGAAACAAGGTGGCACGGACAAACCATGTCCCCGTATATCTTGAACGGGGACATGGTTTGTCCGTGGTGTTCGAATACACCCATGGATAGGGAATATACCACACTGACAAACAGAGTTTGTCAGTGCCACCCGGGAAGAGGCTTACAGAGAATAAAAATTTCCAGAGGGACACCCCCGGCAAAACATCTCTTCATAGTGTTCTAAAGATGTGGGTAAGGATATGTTTTTTAAAGGGGGATTAAGATGCTTCAGTCCTCCGCCATGGCGATGATACGATACTGCCTATTACCCTCTTGGACAGCCCTTATCCATACAACCCTTACGATCCAACAGTATTTTGAGCAACTACGATTAAACTTATAGATATAGTATCCAAATGATGAAACCGAACATATCATCAGATGAAGAAAGATTCCCCAGTCTGTCATTGCGAGGGTCTTTTCCGAAGCAATCTCTTCTGAACTATTCAAGGGATTGCTTCGGACACTACCCTTGCAATGACATTTTCAGAATCCTCTGCATTTCATACACTTACTTATTAGCCAAAGACTCAACCTTCTCCCTATTCTGTTCGGTTTCATCTATTGAATACTATAAATTTATTATATTACGGAAATTAACACTGTCAGGATTCTAAACCCCGACAGTGTTCTGTAATTTCAACAAACATTGAAATTTCTATACATTACATGAAGTTTTTTGTACACTTGCATTCATTTTTAGGGCTTTTTGGAAAATTCTACGAGCAGCCGCACAAACAGTTACCGTCAACTCAGATCGATTTTCCAGTTCCCGATAATAACGATTCCTGTTAAATTTTCTCAACATTACATTCTATTTCGAATAGCTACTTGCATGAACCATCGGATACCCTGCCTTTTTCCATGCCTCAACACCACCGCCAAGAGCCTTTGCATTTTTGTATCCTTGCTCAATATATTTTGCTGCCTGACCGGCAGCGCTGTTTTCATTCGGTCAGGCACAATAGAAAATAATTTCCTTGTCCTTAGCAAGTGAAGGAAGCCTGGATTTAAATTCTCTGAGCGAAATTGCCTCTTGCAACTGCATTTGTTTATATTTTACATCATCCTCATATGCACATACAAGAATGGCCTCATGAGATTCAAGTTTTTTATGAGCTTCTTCCGGGGTAATACGTATAGGTTGTATCATAATTGTCTACCTCCTTATTTTTTGAATTGTACATTCTCAAACGACCAAACACATGCTTCTCCTCCGAAATATATTGTTTATAGTATTCCAAGTATGAAACCGAACATATCCTCTCCTCAACAGAGGAAAGACTGTCCCGATGTCATTGCGAGGGTAGTGTCCGAAGCAATCCTTTGCATGTTTCAGAAGAGATTGTTTCGGAAAAACCCCTCATAATGACATGTTTAAGGATTCCGTATGTTCCCTACACCTGCATACAACGAAAGATTAACTTTTGCCACATTCTGTTCGGTTTCATCTCCTGGATGCTATAGTTTCAATCGTTAATCACTATAGCACTAATTTTGGTACAATTTAAACATCAAAATCTATGCCAAAAATATGGAAAAGCGGTTTTGTTCTTATGCATTTTCCAAAATTTGCATAAAAGCATCTCAAAAGATAAGGCGGCTATTTATTGTACCCTTTGCACTTTGATGATTTTAAGCATTGCCCGGAGACCACGCTGCCATATGCTTGAGAAGTATCCACCGCCTTTTTACATCAGCCCCGGCCTCCTTCATGAGGGCTGCTGCCAGTTCCGGATTACTTGCTCTTAGCGACCGATATCGGTTCTCATTATAAGCATACTCTTCAAAAGAAATCGTTGGCTCTTCGCTATCAATAACGAGAGGATTCTTACCTTCTTTTTCCAGTACCGGATTATAGCGGTACAGGGGCCAGTGGCCGCAGGCAACGGCTTTTTTCATAGCTTCAACCCCTTTGCTCATTTCAATACCGTGTGCTATGCAGGTTGAATAGGCAATAATCAATGCAGGTCCATGATACGCCTCAGCCTCAGAGATTGCCTTCACTGTCTGTATCTGGTTAGCCCCAAAGGCTACCTGTGCAATGTAGATATTTCCGTACGTAGCCATGATCATACCAATATTCTTCTTCGGAGTTCTCTTTCCACCTGCTGCAAACTGGGCCATAGCTGCTAAAGGGGTTGACTTGGACATCTGACCGCCCGTGTTTGAATAGACTTCTGTATCCAGAATCAAAATCTTTATATTTTCACCGGAAGCCAGGACATGGTCTAAGCCCCCATAACCAATATCGTATGCCCATCCATCCCCCCCAATTGCCCATACTGATTTCCTGACAAGATAATCGGCAAGAGAATGGAGATGCTTTGCCTCAATGGAACTATCTTTCGATACTCTCTTTTTCAATTCCTCAACACGGGCACGCTGTGCCTCGATACCTTCCTGAGTTGACTGATCGGCATTTTTTATGGAGTCAAATAACCCTTTTGCATCTGCATATGAAGGATTTGTAGCAAGTCTGTCTATGAATTCCCGTGCCTGCATACAAAACTTATCTGCCGTCTGTCTCATACCAAGACCAAATTCGGCGTTATCTTCAAACAATGAGTTCGACCAGGCAGGTCCCCTGCCGTCATCCCTTTTTGTATAGGGGGTTGTTGGCAAATTTCCACCGTAGATCGAAGAACAACCCGTAGAGTTGGCAATAACTAACCGATCACCAAAGAGCTGGGTAAGTAATTTTATGTATGGGGTTTCTCCGCAGCCGGCACATGCGCTGTGATACTCAAAGAGTGGTTTTGAGAACTGACTTCCTTTCACGGTTGTAACCTTATACTTAGCCGGATCAAGCTCAGGCAAACTGAGAAAGAACTTATAATTTTCAGCCTCTACACGCCGCCGCGGCTCCTGAAGTCTCATGTTGATTGCCTTGAAATCCGGAATCTTTTTTCCTTCTGCGTCCTTTTTATATGCAGGGCACGTAAATACACACGAACCGCAACCGGTACAATCTTCAGGCGCTACCTGAACGGTAAATTTAAGTCCCTTGAGTTCCTTGCCGGTAGCATCAATAGATTGAAACGTGGAGGGTGCGTTCTGTAATAATGAAGGGTCATATGCCTTTATCCTGATCGTTGCATGGGGGCATACAAAAGAACACTGGCCACACTGTATGCAAATATCAGGCTCCCAAACAGGTATTTCAGTTCCTATACTCCTTTTCTCATACTGTGTAGTTCCCGTTGGCCAGGTGCCATCGTCAGGCATAGCCGAAACAGGCAGGGAATCCCCTTTATTGGCAATCATCCTTGCAGTTACACGCTTGACAAAATCAGGCGCATCTTCAGGTACGATCGCACGCATTCTGACCTTGCTGGTAACCTTGTCAGGCACCACTACCTCTGCAATGCTCTGGATTGCCTTGTCTACTGCTGCATAATTTAATTTCACCACTTCCTCACCCTTTTTTGCATACGTCTTTTTAATCTCAGACTTGATCGATTGAATCGCATCTTCCTTTGGGATGACCCCTGAAATAACAAAAAATGCGGTCTGCATAATCATGTTGATCTTCGCGCCAAGCCCAAGCTCTTCTGCAATGGCGCTGGCATCGATTATAGAGAACTTCATTCTCCTGGAAATAAGTTGTTCCTGCACCTCAACGGGTAAAGTATCCCAGATCTCGTCCTTATTTCGTGAGGTCGTGAGCAGAAAGGTTGCGCCGGTATCCGCATGGGATAGCATGTCAATTTTTTCCAGAAATACGGGATTATGGCATGCAATGAAATTTGCTTTTGGAAGGAGATAGGGATGACCAATCTCATCCTTTCCAAAACGGAGATGGGATACGGTCATAGCTCCTGACTTCTTCGAGTCGTAAAGGAAGTAACCCTGCGCATAATTATCCGTTTCCGTCCCTATAATCTTAATAGTATTCTTGTTGGCGCTGACCGTACCATCAGAACCCAATCCATAAAATAAGGCACGAAAGACACCGCTTCCTTCTATAGAGAACGACTCATCATATTCAAGACTGGTACCCGTAACATCATCATGGATACCTATCGTAAAGTGATTCTTTGGCCTCTTCTGTGAAATATTATCGACTATAGCCTTTACCATAGCAGGAGTAAAATCTTTTGATCCAAGCCCGTAGCGGCCGCCAACAACCGTTGGATAATTTCCAAACGTGACCAATCCTTTCTCCATCGCCTCGCCAATAGCAGTCCTTACATCGAGATATAATGGTTCACCAATCGCGCCCGGTTCCTTCGTGCGGTCAAGGACGGCAATTGCCCTGACATTCTTCGGTAAACTACCGACAAAAGCGTCTATATCGAAAGGGCGGAAAAGTCTTACCTGGACGAGACCTAATTTCCCCCCTTGTGCATTTAACGCGTGAATCGTATGTAATACCGTTTCTCCAGAAGAGCCCATAGTAACAATGACACGTTCAGCATCAGGGTCGCCGAAGTAATCAAAGAGTTTGTATCTGCGGCCGGCTATACCAGCAAACTTGTCCATTGCCTTCTGGATAATACCCGGAGCAGCGTTATAATATTTGTTTACCGTTTCTCTGCCCTGGAAATATACATCCGGGTTCTGGGCAGTGCCGCGTATATTCGGCCGGTCAGAAGTGAGTCCTCTCATCCGGTGAGCAATAACCAGGTCGTTATCGATCATCGCCCGCATATCATCAAAACTCACCTCTTCAATCTTCCGGACCTCATGAGAAGTCCTGAAGCCATCGAAAAAGTGCAGAAATGGCACTCTTGATTCAAGCGTGGCAGCCTGTGCAATTAAAGCAAAATCCATTGCCTCCTGGACATTTTGAGAGCACAGCATGGCAAAACCCGTACTTCTTGCAGCCATTACGTCTGAATGGTCTCCAAATATCGATAATCCCTGACATGCCAGAGAACGGGCGGTTACGTGAAATACGGTAGAGGTAAGTTCGCCTGCGATCTTGTACATATTGGGAATGATGAGCAATAAACCCTGGGAGGCTGAAATCGTGGTGGCAAGCGCACCGGTGGTGAGAGAACCGTGAACCGCACCGGCAACACCCGACTCCGATTGCATCTGACATACCTTTGGCACCATCCCCCATATATTCACCTGACCATCGGCAGTTTTTGCATCACAGATCTCCGCAATAGGTGATGAAGGAGTTATGGGATAAATCGTAATAATTTCATTAACAGCATGCACCACATGTGCACACGCCGTGCAGCCGTCAACGGTTATTGTCTTTCGATCCATAGCATTCATTCTCCGTATTTATTTTGAATTATAAGTATGATAAAAATAACCACAAAACATACAAAAGCACTCTTATGAAACAAGTATTTTATGGAATAATACCCTATTTCTCGCCTTTTGTCGAACAGATGTTTCCGTATCCTGTCTCTTAACCCAAACACATCGGAAAAGAAAGTAGGGCGAGGCTTTAGCCTTGCCAGGCAACTCTGAAAACTTTACAACAGTGCTTTGTAATTCTTCACAATTAAAAATATCGCAACTGCAATTACCAGGGCAGCAAACCATTTTTCAAACTCGCCGCAGATATATGATGGGAAAGGGCCGTGCCGATACAGGCGCCGCTTATAGCGATTATCGTTACCAGCATTGTTATCCGGACATCGAAGCTCCCATAACGCAAATGACCAGCCAACCCCGCAGCGCAATTAACTGCAATAATCAGAAGAGACGTGCCAATAGCGTCCTTCATCGAAAGACCGCAGAAGAATACCAGCGCAGGCACTGCAAGAAAACCACCGCCTACACCAAGAAATCCTGTTAGTAAACCTACGATCAAACCTGCCGCCAATGTTTTCAACCTGCTCTGGTCCTGATGGGTAATTACGTCCCGGTCATCGCTTCGCTCGAATAACATTGCGATACTGACAAGAATCATCAGCACGGCAAATGAAAGAAGCAGCGCAGCAGGTGAAAGCAGATACGTCAGATACGAACCAGCATAAGCTCCAACCACACCGGATATGCTAAAGAATGCCCCGGTTTTTACCTTGACCGTCCCCTGCCGGTAGTGAAGCCCTACGCCGGCAAGGCTTGTCATCCCAACAATAGCCAGTGACATGCCAATTGCCTGATGAGCTCCAATGCCCATAACGTAAACTAAAACCGGCACCATAATAGTCGAACCACCGCCACCAATGAGACCAAGGGTTATCCCCATCACTGCGCTCAAGATAAATCCTGCAATCAGATACATCTCCACTTGTATGTTCCCCTTCAATTCTATTACTCATACGCAGGTACTCAAAATACTGTTGGGCCGTAAGGGTATTATGAACAAGGGCTATCCAAAAAGGAGCATCATATCATTACAAAGAAGGAGAGCCTGAAACATGGTATCCACCTTTGCTCTGACATCTCGCTTGCCCGTAATGACCTTTACCGGGTAACCTTTTCGGAAAACTTCCGGGTCAGGTCTGTGCCTTATTTTGAGTAATTACAATACACGTAGGGATAAAGCATTTGCAAAATCATATGAGAATATATTCATTTCACAACCACACATGCTTTCTCCCGGCCACCTGCTGTTTTGCCCCATGTGTTAGTTTGACAATTGTTTATACAGGGCTATATAATTCTTGACCGTTATAAATAACGCTACCGCAATGACAAAAACAACAAACCACTTTTTTAAGCTTGCCAGAGAGGCACGATATGAAAGGGCAGTACCAATAAGTGTACCATCGATAGCGATGATGGTGATTAACATCAGCATACGGAAATCAATATTTCCGTAATGGAGATGACCGAGCATCCCGGCGCCGCAATGTGCTGTAACAATAAGAAGTGATGTACCAATAGCGTCTTTTGAAGAAAGGCCATGGAAGATCATAAGTGCAGGCATAATCGTAAGGCCGCCACCTACTCCAAGAAACCCTGTCAAAAAACCTATTATTAAACTCGTTAACACCTCCTTCAACTTACTTCGGCTCTGTAAAGCAATGGTATTTTGGTTGGTGTATCTTTTCATTAATAGCAATACACCAATAACCATCTTCAGAGAAGAAAATGAGAGAAGCAATGCAATGGATGAAAGCTGGTGTGTTACATGAGAGCCAAGGTAGGCGCCCACCATCCCCACTCCACTAAAAAGTATTCCAGCCCTTAACTTCACTGAGCCTCGCTGACTGTGAAGCCCGGCGCCAATTAAGCTCACCACCCCCACCACAGCCAATGACATGACAATTGCCTGATGGGTTTTAATGCCTATAATATAAATCAGAATCGATAGGGCAATGATCGAACCGCCGCCACCAATAAGACCCAGGGTTATTCCTATCACCGCACTTAAAATAAGCCCTATCATGATATGAATTTCCATTCCAATACCCTTGAATCGTCAGGTGGCAATAAATGTTATTTTTCGTAAGTTTTAATCCCCTCCCTACGGTTTTATGAATCAATGTTACTATTCAACACAACCTCTTTATGTCATAGCCTACCTTATTTCTCCCCCTTTGTCGAGTAAATGTAATACGCCGTATATTTCCATTTTAAATTTTATAAAATTCTTGACGTCAGATAACGAGTCTGCTACTTTAACTCAGCAATAATTCCATATCTGTTACCTTTAAAAGTAATAAAATCTTACAATCAGAAGCACATATGATGACCGAAGCCGATACCTGCAGAAAATATGTCCTACCAAAGCTCTATACTGCTGGCTGGAACGATGATCAAATCAGCGAACAGAAAACTTTTACCGATGGCAGGATTGTCATTACTGGAGATAAATGCTTTCGAAAGAAACAGAAAAGGTCCGATTATTTACTCAAATACAGAAGGGGTTTTACCCTTGCTGTTATCGAGGCAAAGTCCGTATATAAAACACCCGGCGATGGATTACAGCAGGCAAAGGAATATGCAGAAATTCTTGGTTTGAAATTCGCATACTCCACAAATGGCAAAGGGATTATTGAGCATGATTTTATTACCGGTAAAGATACTGATCTAGAAGACTTCCCGACTCCAGACGAACTATGGGTAAGGCTTAGCCAATCCGAGAGTATACTACCTGAGGTTACTGAAAGGCTTCTTACACCATGCAATACCCTGCCCGGCAAAACCCTCCGGTACTATCAGGAAATTGCAATTAACCGTGCTATTAAGGCTGTTCTCCAAAACAAGAACCGGATTCTGCTGACTCTGGCAACGGGTACAGGAAAGACATACATAGCATTTCAAATCATCTGGAAACTGTGGCATACCCGGTGGAACAGAACTGGGGAACACAGACACCCAAAGGTACTCTACCTTGCAGATAGAAATGTTCTCATTGATGATCCGAAAGATAAGACCTTTGCTCCTTTTGGTGATGCAAGATGGAGGATTCAAGGCGAACCTGTCAAAAGCAGGGAGATATATTTTTCAACATATCAGGCAATTGCAAAAGATGAACGAAGACCGGGTCTTTATAAACAATATCCGAGAAGCTTTTTTGATCTCATTCTTGTTGATGAATGTCACAGAGGTAGCGCCAAAGATGAAAGCAATTGGCGTGAAATACTGGAATATTTTGAGCCAGCATATCAGATAGGTATGACAGCAACACCCCTCAGAGAGGATAACAGAGATACCTATCGGTATTTTGGAAATCCAGTTTATATTTACAGTCTGAGACAAGGTATTGAAGACGGTTTCCTGGCACCGTACCGCGTTCACCGTATTGTACCAAATGTTGACGCAACTGGCTGGCGTCCAACAAGAGGAGAGTTGGACAAATACGGTCGGGAAATTCCCGATGGTATCTATGGAACGAATGAATTTGAGCGAGTTGTTTCATTAAAAGCCCGTACCGAGGCAGTGGCAAAACATCTTACCGGCTTCTTAATGAAAACCGATAGATTTGCAAAGACTATTGTATTCTGTGTCGATCAGGAACATGCCGAAGATATGCGGAAGGCACTTAATAATGGTAATCTGGATATTGCACAACAGCATCCTGACTATGTTTGCAGGGTAGTTTCCGAAGAAGGCAGTGTAGGAAGGGGCTATCTTGATAAATTTATGGAGATCGAGACCAAAACACCCGTCATACTAACCACTTCACAACTTTTAACAACAGGAATTGATGCGCCAACCTGTAAAAATATCGTACTATTTAAGGTTATTAACTCTATGGTAGATTTTAAACAGATTATTGGCCGTGGGACGCGTGTTCGGGATGACTATGGCAAACTCTATTTTACGATACTCGATTATACAGGCAGTGCAACACGTTTATTTGCAGACCCGGAGTTTGATGGTGAGCCAGCTATGATTACAGAGGAAGAAATCGATCAAAATGGCAATATCATTGCAGAGACTACCGAAGAATTACCAGAAAATGGATCCACAGAAGAAACCGAATCTACTGTTCATGATCCACCGATGTCCGATGATTCAGAAGGAATGCCGAGGAAATACTATGTACATGGAGGCTCCGTTGAAATTGTGGCAGATATTGTCTATGAGCTTGATTCTCAGGGCAAAAGACTCGATGTTATTAAATATACCGATTACACGGCACGAGAGTTAAGGAGCATGTACACATCTGCTGCAGATTTTTATCCGAAGTGGAGCAATGCTGATCAACGCCAGCAAATACTATCTATCCTGAAGGATAAAGGAATCACCTTTGAACAATTAGCCGAGGCCACAAAACAATACAATGCAGACCCTTTTGACCTTTTATGCCACGTTGCATACAATGCCCCACTGCGTACTCGAAGAGAACGCGCAGAAAGGGTTCTCAAGGAGAAGAAGGATTTCTTTGAAAAATTTGGAGATGAAGCAAGACACATCTTAAACGAAGTCCTTGATAAGTACATAGATTACGGAATTGAACAGCTTACGGATATGAATATCTTTAAAATACCGCCTATATCACGGTATGGGAATCTTATGGAAATCTCCGGGCTGTTTGGTGGACCAACAGCGCTAAGAAATAGCCTTGAAGAATTGCAAAATCTCATATACTCAAATTAGACAGGATTCACAGGATTTACAAGATTTAATTAAAATTTTTGCTGAAAATATTAAAAATACGTTTTACCATACTCAGCACCATATCACTCCTCTGGCGCTTTATTCTCATATTTTGTGTTTTAGCTGCGTATATTTCACCCCTACGGGGTTGTCTTTATTGAAGTATTACAAATTTATAAATCTTGCTTCTTTAGCAAAGTTTTTCTTCGTGAACTTCGTGTTCTTCGTGGTTAAAATCTTTTTGGTTGTGGCCTCGCCACGTTGTAATATTCCGTGTTTATCCGTGGTAAATTTTTACTGAATGAAAAATAAATTCCTATGGCACGAAAGTCAAAAACCGAAACGCCAAAAACTACAGCGCAGCAGCTTGGCAGTTTAATCAAATCTGCGCGTGATATTATGCGCAAGGATAAGGGTTTAAATGGCGACCTGGACCGCCTCCCAATGCTCACCTGGATACTGTTCTTAAAATTCCTCGATGATATGGAGAAGATGAGGGAAACCGAGGCAACACTTGAAGGAAAAAAGTTTAAGCCGGCAATCGAACCTCCCTATCGATGGAGGGATTGGGCTGCAAAAGAGGATGGAATTACCGGAGATGAACTCATCGCATTTATAAACAACGAGGAAACAAGCAGGCCTGATGGAACAATCGGACCGGGTCTATTTACCTACTTGAGGGATTTACACGGTGCAAACGGAGGTGACAGGCGCGATGTAATTGCCACGGTATTTAAGGGGACAATAAACCGTATGGTTAACGGATATCTCCTGCGTGATGTTATGAATAAAGTCAACAACATCCATTTCACCGCTTCTGAAGAAATCCATACCTTATCTCATCTTTATGAGACCATGCTAAAAGAGATGAGAGATACCGCAGGAGATTCAGGAGAATTCTACACGCCTCGTTCGGTAATCCGTTTCATGGTTGAAGTAACAGATCCGAGGCTAGGCGACGTAGTGCTCGATCCTGCCTGTGGTACGGGAGGATTCCTGGTTGAGACATTTGAACATCTCAGGAAACAGTGCAAAAGGACAGAAAATGTTCGGAAATTACAGAAGGAGTCAATTTTTGGCGCAGATGCAAAACCACTACCCTATTTACTATGTCAGATGAATCTACTCCTTCACGGCCTTGAGTATCCACAAATAGATCCAGGGAATTCACTCCGTTTCCCATTAAGGGAAATAGGGGATAAGGATAGAGTGGATGTCATACTTACCAATCCGCCATTTGGAGGAGAAGAGGAACGAGGGATACTTTCGAATTTTCCGGAGGACAAACAGACCGCCGAGACGGCGCTGCTTTTTCTTCAATTGATAATGAGAAAATTGAGAAGGCCAATAGGTGGAAAAAAAGGTGGTAGATGCGGCATCGTCGTTCCTAATGGTACCCTGTTTGGGGACGGCGTGTGTGCCCGCATCAAAAAAGAACTACTGGAAGAGTTTAATCTGCATACCATTGTACGCCTGCCCAACGGCGTCTTTGCGCCTTATACAGGAATTCCTACAAATCTGCTATTTTTTGAACGGGATGGCGCTGCCAGAGAAATCTGGTATTACGAGATACCCTTACCTGAAGGCCGGAAGCAGTATACCAAAACGCAGCCCATGCAGTTTGAGGAATTTAAACCGGTTATTGAGTGGTGGAAGGACAGACGGGAAAATGAGCATGCGTGGAAGGTTTCTGCCGGGAAGATCATCGAAAACGGTTATAACCTTGACGTCAAAAACCCAAACGGTAAGCAGGATTTAGAACACCTGCCGCCAGAGCAATTAGTTGAGTCCATCCTTAGGAAAGAACTCAGAATTGCAGAAATCATGAATGAGATCAAACAGATTCTGGCAGAAGGCATAAAACCATGAAAAAGAATTCAAAGAAAACCGTTCCAATCAATAACCGCACCACCACAAAAAGCTATGATGCCATCCTATCCGAGGTCGTTGACCTGCTCGAATCAGCACGCAGAACCTCAGTACGTACTATCAATACCATTATGACAGCCACATATTGGGAAATTGGGAGAAGGATTGTGGAGTATGAACAAGGTGGGATCGGCAAAGCCGATTACGGAAAGAAACTTATCGATCATCTAGCCATAGACTTGACTAAAAAGTTCGGACGTGGATTCGGGCGTAGTAATCTTTTTCAAATGCGTTCCTTCTATCTGGCTTACTCTACAATTGTCCAGACACCGTCTGGACAATTGAATAGCAATAACCCATCTCAAATATTCCAGACATCGTCTGGAGTATCCATGAGTATGAGCCATAACCAGATTAGCCAGACGGTGTCTGGCGAATCAAAATATGAGTTCGCTGGAAAACCATATCTTCAGACATTGTCAGAAAAATCGCAGATAGTGTCTGCAAAATCATATCTGGCTGAACTTGCAACGAGACTCCAACACCTTACGGGTTCAGGTTTGCAACCTGAACCCTTTATTTCGATATTTCCAGAGCACTTTGAATTTAAGAATACTATAAGCTACTTTGGATGTGCAAACTCTAAGGATTCAATTTACAAAATTGAACCCGCAAGAGAGCGGATGCAATGACTAAAAACTTCCCTAGAGTACCTTTAAGAGAATTACTAATACCTGTCAGTAGGCCAGAATCTGTTGACACTGAGAAGGAGTACCGCATTCTTGGAGCACACTGGTATGCTAAGGGGCTGTACGTAAAAGATATCAAATCAGGATCAGAGATTCAGGCTAATAAGGTCTATCGTGTTGAAAAGGGCGATTTTGTATATAACCGCCTTTTCGCCTGGAAAGGTTCTTTTGCCGTTGCAACAGATGAAAACCATAGTTGCTACGTATCAAACGAGTTTCCTTGCTTTAAAGTAAATCCAGAACGGATTGATGCTCAGTATTTATGGCATTATTTCAGTCGTGCTGTAGTTTGGGAAGAAGCCCTTGGGTTGAGCACTGGTGGAACACCTACAAGTCGAAACCGGCTAAAGGAAGAGAAACTCCTTGCTATGCAAATCCCTCTTCCCCCTCTTCCAGAGCAGCGCCGCATTGTGGTGAAGATTGAGGAACTGGCTGCTAAGATCGAGGAGGCATGCAGGCTGCGGCAGCAAGTAATGAAAGAAACCGAAGCACTATTGTGTGCAGAAATGACTAAATTCTTCAATAATGAACAGAAAAAATGGACTGTCTTACCTATTAGAGAAAGCCCGATTGAATTGAACCGAGAAACACGTAACCCGGCGAATACGAATCCTAATGACGAATTTCAATATCTCGATATTTCTAATGTGGAAGGAGGCACAGGGCGTATATTAAATACACAGATACTATTAGGACGCGATGCTCCATCCAGAGCACGGAGAGTTATACGGCAAGACGATATTGTTATGTCAACCGTACGTCCAAATCTGAAAAGCTTTACAATTATTCCTTCCGAACTTGACAATCAAATATGTTCAACAGGTTTTGCAGTATTTTCTTGCCATACTGATATCGAGCCTAAATTCTTACTATACCAAATGTTTTCTAATTATTTTGTTGATCAATGTACTGAGAGTATGAAGGGAGGGCATTACCCAGCAATAAACGAAAGAAATCTTCTGCGAGTCAATTTAATCCTTCCGCCTATTTCCGAACAGCGCAAAATCGTTGCCTACTTAGATAGCATTCAAGCAAAGGCAGACCACCTCAAATACCTTCAGGCTGAAATAGAAGCCGAGCTTGATGCCCTGCTGCCCTCAATCCTTGACAAGGCATTTCGAGGTAAGCTATGACTGGATTTATAAATAGAAAACAAGAAGCTTCATAGCCATCTACGGAAATTTTATAAATACACCTGAGGGAAAAGTTCCCTTTATCCACTTCTTACCGTTTTGCTTTTCTGGTCGTACCGTAATGCGTTCCACAGAGGGCAAATTTTCGTCCAGGTGCCTCTTTAAGGTAGCTTTCATGTGTGTTTCCAGGAATGCAGTGTCTTCTTCAACGAATTTAAGTATAGAATCAGTTAAAACCTCTTGCCCAGTAAAATGTCCTCGAAGAATAGGCCATAAAGTATCAGTGGGATCTAGCTCGAAAAAAACTGTTTGATAAGGATTAGTCGCGTCCGAAAATCGGAATTCACCTTTTAAATCAACTTCCCACATTGTCTCTTTCATTTTTACATAGCCAAGGCGATGATTACTTGCGAAAAATAAATAGTAAATGGCTCGATTATCGTAGTCCAGCATTTCAAAATACCTGACGTATTTTACCTCCCTTCTGAGTTGCTCTTGGTAGAGATTACACAAAGCGGCAATGCGATCGGGAGATTGCTTAATAATATCAAAACAATCGGATGTCCCAAACAATTCTGAAATATGATCTGTTATCTGTTGATCGGGATGATCTATCCATCGGTTAATCGAATCTACCATGAATGTTATTAATACTTCGCAACGTGGCTTGCTCAGCAATCTTTTAATTAGCGCAAAAGGCACACCTGAAAAGCCAAACGGGTCTATAAAAGCAAAAGTAGGAGCTATCTGTACCTGCTTTTTATCCAAATTATCTAATACAACGGATAGTTTCTCGTGAAAACATCCAGTTATTTAAGATAACCGATATTAAACCGAGATATAATAACTTCGGTCAGATTAGGATATTGATTCCAAATACGACCATCAAGTAGATTTCCACCAGACTTCGGTCGAATCCCACCCCATTGTTTGAAAAAGAAAGCGACACCTTTTTCATTACATTGGTCTCGAATCTCTCGAACCCATTCCGTCTTAAGGGGACGAAACCTTGGACCGCTTTCTCCACCTACAATAATCCAGTGTATTCCTTTAAGATCGAGTTTGTCGAGAGGCTCTAACAATGGTTCTAAGGAAAGAAATCGAACGTTTGAATTAGTCTGTTGTAAATGTCCAACTCGTGATAAAACAGAACGTTCTTCAACAGATACTCCGAGCCAGATATGTGAAGGTACAGACGAGTTTCTATATCGATCATTTATAAAATCTCTCATTCTAGAGCTACGCTTCGTTAAGATATGATAAGTATGCCATCGCGCTTTCTCCATAGTGTCAAAAATTTGTGAGATAAAATCACGGGGAATGCTCTCATGAAAGAGGTCGCTCATGGAATTAACAAAAATATAGCGAGAGCGTTTCCACTCAAACGGTAAATTTAAACGACTCGGCCATAGCTTTAAATCAAACCCTTGCTGATAAGGATGATCCTTTACTCCACGGAAGCGCTCTGAGAACCGTTTTGCATAGCAATGCTCACATCCCCTGCTTACTTTAGTACATCCAATAACAGGATTCCAAGTTGCGTCAGTCCATTCTATATTGCTTTTATCGGCCATAATATTCTCTTACTCAATACTATTTTAAACAAACGAAACATAAACCACAAAAAACTTAAAAACACACCTTAATAGAGATAACATACCATACTTTATCATATATATGCAACCATGTGATACTCATTAGCTGAAAGGTCTTTTGATACCAGGGATGTCCAGATTAATGGCGTACTTGCCCATTGACATTGAGGGCCATGAATTATGATCTTTAATCTTTCTATTTAAACCTCTTTTAATTAATCTATTCAAGATAGAGCAATTCACTCAGTTTTCAAGCAATCTGGCATAAGAGGTAAGATTGAGTTCTTGTAGGGAGAGGTTATGTCGTGTGTAAAACTGGAATACCTTCTTTACGGCACGGTAGCCTGCCTGTTCAGCATTCGGAACCGCTCCAAGCAAAGCATGGAGACAGGTACTGCACTGCTGGATTTCTCCCCACTGAAGAATACTGTACCTTCATTCGCGTGGGAGAAGAAGAGGTCGTAAGGAGGATGACCGGAGATGGCCTCGGCATTCCGAAGTTTATTGATAAACGCTTGCACTTCCTTGAGAGCTCGATTAGCCTTGTGGTTCGCCATCATACACAGTATGAGGAGTAAACTCAACAATCACAATACGGAAAGTATTCAATATGCTTAACATTAGGACAATGAACAACCACGAATAAAAAACCCCGAAGGGATGACACCAATACGCAAGTTTCTCATATCACCCCTTCAGGGTTGAAAATCTTTTTTCTGTTTTCCTATAATCATGACATCCCTTTGGGATTGAGAAAGAAAAAATACCTTATACCATAATCATGATTTCTCTTACCGTTCGGTTTCAGTCGTTGATCACTATAAAATATGAAGGTCCTCAAACACTTATGACCCTGCACGTTCAACAATTCTTGTCAATGTGACTTAAGACCGGGACCACATATCAAAGGCTTTTTGTTTCATCGCGATTTCGTAGTTGCGTTCTGACGGTATGAGGATCACGTGCACAATGGAAGAGACCAAATACAATAATCTGGTTGTTTTCTATTTTAAAGTAAATAGCGTATGGAAATCTTCTCAGCAGACGGCGGCGAAATTCGCTATAAACCTTTGGACAAAGTAAAGGATCATGTGAAATTTCATTAACGCAGGCATAAAAGATCCGAAGGAATTCCTCGCCAAGTCCAACCGACTTAGTCTCATACCATATATATCCACCAAAGACATCCTCCTCAACTTCAGGGAGAAAACGCAGGATATATGTCATTTTCTTTTTTCGATTCTTGTTTGAAGCTCCTCAAGAGATAATAAATTTCCCGGGGTAGATTCGTAGCCATTTAACCTTCTTTCCAACTCTTCCATGTGGCTCTGCGGAACAGGTACAACGGATTCATCTGCAGCGATACTATCCCACAGATCCTCTACCAGTAAGATTTTTTCTGCAGTGCTTAATTTCTTAATTTCGGGAATATCCTTCACATTCATTTTTATCTCCTCTCTTTGTAAGTATTTTTATAAATAATTTTTTTGGCTTTGATTAAGTAGTCATCTAACAAATTATTATACAGTTTTTGTTTTTTATCAGAGGCAAATAGGGAAGTCAAGAAAAAACAGTGAAAAGACAGAGATGATAAAACCATGGAGATTGTTTCAGGTGAACATTATTTTTATTAATCTATTCAAGATAGAGCAATTCACTCAGTTTCCAAGCAATCCGGCATAAGAGATAAGATTAAGTTCTCATAGGGAGATGGTTATGTCGCGTGTAAAAAAGGATACAATAAGAGAACATCGTATAGATATGGAAATAATTGTTGATGCCTATCACGAAGAAGAACGTGCAATGGGATGGTACTATTATCTTGAAGATAATCTTGCATTCCCATGTAAAGCAAAATGCACTGCGAAAAGGAGTATTTCGCCACTAAAGACAGGAGAGATTGTTGAGGTAACAGGCATGGCACCGGAGGAAGAATGTATGCATGAGATGTTCGTTGAAATCCAATGGGAGAAACAGAAATTGGCTGTACCTTTATCACAGTTGAAAGGTATCTCAGTTACCGATGAAACAAGGCAGGCAATTGAAGATTGGCATTATTGGGTATCAATGGGTTATCAGTTTTAGTTCTCTCATACATTCGTTGTGTTAACTTTTTACGATATTTGTATCGAGGCTAATCCTTCCCGTCATCCAGATTTACCCTTTCAAACTCCTCAGGCAGTCCAATCCACGACCTTTAAACTCTTTATATGCTTAAATTCCCTGATATTATTAGTAACAAGGGTTACGCCGACACTCAGGGCATGCGCCCCTATTAAGGTGACCAGAGAGCCTGTGGGCTTACCGGCCTTCTCAAGTTGTGAACGGATGATTCCATACATCTCTGCCGCCTTTTCATCAAAAGAGGCAATTTCAAGAGGCAGAACAAATGATTCAAGGGCAATTCTGTTTTGTTTCCTGTGCTGACTTTTGGCTACACCGTACCGAAGTTCTGCAAGGGTGATAGAAGAAATGCCTACTTCGCCTGCGGTATGTTTTTTTAAATGCTCTATAATTTTCTCGGACCGGCATTTGATGAGGTAAATGCAGATATTCGTATCAAGCATGAACTTCATCAAATAGGTCCTCCCGCTTCTGCGTTTCAGGCTGAGTTCTTTCACTCATAAAATCACCAGAAAATTTTTCAAGGCTCTTGATAAGGGTATCCCATGTCTTTTTTTCAGGAATAAGGATCACTATGTTACCCTCTTTTTTGATAAACACACGATCACCTTCGAATCTGAACTCCTTTGGCAATCGCACTGCCTGGCTCTGGCCATTTTTAAAAAGTTTTGCAGTCTTCATGTTTCACCTCCCTATAGTATATACCATAAATATATACTGTTTATATATAACTTACAAAGGTAAAAACAATTTTATGCAGCCAAACCTTGCGTTTCAGGACATTGCTGGTAAAATTATTACGAAATACTTTTCGCTGAATATTTTCAGGAATGGGTGAAAAAATTATGTCGGGAGGACATGCATGGCATTGTTAAGCTTACAGGATGTAAGTATGGGTTTTGGAAGGCCTTTATTACTTGAACAGGTGAATTTGCAGATAGAGCGGGGTGAGAGGGTGTGCCTTCTTGGTCGCAATGGCGCAGGCAAGTCTACTCTGCTAAAACTGATCAACGGAGATCTGCTGCCCGATTCAGGCGAGGTTGTCCGTCAAAAGGGGATGTATACCGCATATCTTTCTCAGGAAATTCCCGGAGAATTGCGCGGAACCGTGTCCGATGTTGTATCCGATGGGCTAAAGGTATCAGATCGTTATCAATCCATACAAAACAGAGATCAGGGATGGAAAAAGCAGCATCAGGTCGAAAAGGTAATCTCGCAGATGCAATTAGATGGTAATACTGAGTTCAATACCCTTTCCTCCGGCCTTAAACGCCGGGTGTTACTTGCCAGAGGATTGGTATGCGATCCTGATATTCTGTTACTCGATGAGCCGACGAACCATTTGGACGTTGATTCTATCGGCTGGCTGGAGGAGTTCCTTCTGCGTTATGGCGGAACGATACTCTTTGTTACCCACGACCGTACGTTTCTGAAGAAACTGGCTACCCGCATTATTGAACTTGACCGGGGAAATCTGGCAAACTGGGCGTGTGATTATGAGACCTTTCTGGTGCGCAAACAGGCAGTCTTTGACGCAGAAGAACGTCAGCATGCTGTTTTTGATAAGAAATTGGCACAGGAAGAGATATGGATCCGGCAAGGAATCAAGGCGCGGCGCACCAGAAATGAAGGGCGGGTACGGGCGCTGGAAGATATGCGCAGGGCCCGGCAGGAACGGAGGCAGGTCATGGGTACGGTGCGCATGCAGGCCCAGGAAGCTGATCGCTCCGGTGCACTCGTGATAAAGGTTGAAGACGCCACGTATAGCTATAATGCCAAACCGATTATCAGAGGTTTTTCTGCAGCAATTATGCGGGGCGATAAGATAGGGATAATTGGCCCCAATGGATCGGGGAAGACCACACTTTTGCGGCTTCTGCTGGGAGAATTGATTCCCCAACAGGGTAATGTGCGGCATGGCACTCGTCTCAACATTACCTATTTTGACCAGCTCCGCGCTCAATTGAAAGAGGATGCATCGGTATTTGATAATATAGGAGACGGGAACGACTTCATTACCTTTAACGGTAAACCACGGCACGTTATCAGTTATTTGCAGGATTTTCTGTTCCTTCCCGACCGTGCACGCATCCCTGTAAATGCCCTTTCAGGCGGAGAGCGCAATCGTCTCCTTCTGGCGCGGCTATTTTCCAGACCATCCAACGTCCTTGTGATGGATGAACCCACAAATGATCTGGACCTGGAGACCTTAGAGCTGTTGGAAGAATTACTTTTAGATTATCAGGGCACACTCCTCCTTGTCAGCCACGACCGAACCTTCCTCAATAATGTAGTAACCAGTACCCTTGTGTTTGAAGGAGAAGGAAAGGTGAATGAGTATATTGGCGGGTATGACGATTGGCAACGCCAGAGCGAAGGAAAAAAGAAAAATACCCTGGAGAAAACCTCATCGAAGACAGAATCTTTCCGCAAACAATGTGAACGACCCCGCAAGCTTAGTTTTAAAGAACAACGTGAACTTGAGACTTTACCGCAGCGTATTGAAATCCTGGAAACAGAGCAACAGCAATTGTATCAGGTTATGGGCGACCCCCTGTTTTATCAAAAAGGGAAAGACGAGATTGCAAATATCAAGGCCAGGGTATCATCCCTGGAATGCGAATTGGCTGAGGCTTATCAACGATGGGAGACTTTGGAAAAGTTTTAATTATTGGGTTTCACTCTGCTCAATCCCACTACAGAATTGGTTAAATCGTCCCCGGTTGCACCACATTATGTGGGCAGTTCTCTGTTTCAGTAACCCAGTGACAATACTATCTTTCCTGTGTTAAAATTATCATATGAGCTTAATCATTCAGGAAAAAACTGTTAAATCCGTTCTTAGTAAATCAGGCATTCCCGGTATTGACTACTGTATCAATCCCTACGTAGGCTGCTCTCATGGCTGCAGGTACTGTTACGCAACATTCATGAAAAGGTATACCGGCCATACCGAGAAGTGGGGAAGTTTTGTGGATGTTAAGATAAACGCACCGGAAATTCTCAAAAAACAGATGAAAAGAGCAGCACGGGGTACTATTATCATTAGCTCCGTAACGGATGCCTACCAGCCCATTGAGGCAAAATACAAACTCACAAGGCAGTGCCTTGAAGCTCTTTTACCGTATCAGTTCCCTATAGATATACTCACAAAATCCCCCCTGGTTTTGAGGGATATGGACCTGATAAAGCAATTTAAAGACAGAGAGGTTGGCATCACCATTCCAACTGATAACGAAGCGATCCGGAATATTTTTGAGCCACATGCACCATCCATTGACATGAGAATTCAGGCCCTAAAAGCGCTTCATGATAGTGGCATAAAGACCTATGCATTTATAGCCCCGATTCTGCCTATGAACCCTGAGGCACTTTTAGAGAGGATACGTCCTTATACCGGCAGCATCCTTATCGACAGAATGAACTATACCTCAAAGACTCTCGGTATATACAAACGAACAAATCTGGTCAGATGGCTTGATAAAGACTTTGTGGATACTATTATCAGGAAGTTAAGGACGGATCTACCGCCAAATCGGTAAGTATAGATACCCTTATGAGAATTATGGTATATCCTCATTTTCCTGGCTAGGAATTTCATTTCCGTGGGGCAAACCTTTCGGTTTGCTACCTCCCCGTGTATGGTCAGACGGCATATGCATTAAGATAATTTACAACAAGAGGCTCTGGAGTATTTATCATTGCGAGGGGTTTTTTCCCGAAGCAATCTTTTCTCAACTATGCAAGAGATTGCTTCGGACACTACCCTCGCAATAACACGTTAAACACAACACGGACAAACCATGTCCCTGGAGGGATCGTTTGTCCGTGCTTGTTTCAATACCGGAGCGAACAGGCAATATCATACACTGACAAACAAAGTTTGTCAGTGCCACCGTGGCTAAATAATACCTTGATACATATAGGATCAGACGGAAAGAGCAAGGCTAAAGCCTTGCCCTACATTAACTCCTGTTTTCTCATGAGAAGAGGCCGTAAATGAGAGAACAATGGCCAGGAGTGTTTCTCTTTAAGATATCTATAGCTACTGAAAAATGTATCCATACAAGCCGAAGAATGTATTTTCCTTTACCCTAAACCCTTCCCGACAATCTTCCGGAAAAAATTCCTGTGCCGTTTTTGTTTTGATTCCCGGCAAGTCATTGATAGAATACATGCACTCCCCTATAAAAAGCTGTAAATAAAAATCTGTCGAATATTCAGGGAGTCATTCGTAATAACGAGAAAAGTGAGGGAAAGTCTATGGTATGTATTCGCAAATTTTGTCGCTTGTTGAAACCTGTATATTTTATGAAAAAAATGAAAAGAGGGTTGAAAAACTGTATCACCATTCTGGCGCTGTTCTTTCTCATAAGTTATATGTGCTATGGCGAACATAGAGAAAACAAGGCATCTGATCTGTTTCAGAGAACACAACAGGCCTCGGTATTTTATCTCGATAATGGCATGGAGGTCATCTTTATTGAAAACCATGCCAATCCCATGATCGCAGCGGTTACTATCGTTAAAACCGGCAGCCGTAATGAGGATGCCGCCAGTAATGGATCAGCCCATTTTCTTGAACATCTGCTTTTTAATGGCACAAAAAAACGTACCCAGGAACAGATATATAGCGAAATAGATTTTTACGGCGGCTACAATAATGCCCATACTACCACAGACCACACGAATTATATGATTCTCATGCCGAAAGAGTATATCGCCCAGGGAATGGATATCCAGGCAGATATGCTGTTTAATTCCACCCTGCCTGTTGAAAAATTTGAGAAAGAGCGTGGCATCGTTATTGAAGAAATTGGAAAAAGTGCAAACCAGCCAACGTACCAGGTACAGAATCATTCCCAGCGAACTTTTTATACCGATACACCTTATGAACGTCCTATACTGGGAACGGTCTCCACTATCTCACATTTAAAACGAGACCGGGTGCTGACCTATTACCAAACCTGGTATGTACCGAACAATATGACCTTGATGGTAATTGGTGATTTTACAACCGCGGAGATGCTGGAACTGGTTAAAGAAAAATACGGCCTGTATCCGCCAGGACCGCTTCCCGACCACGAGTCCATCCAACTGAAACAGCCATCACATTTCCGTATCGTTCGGGCACATGGTGTAGGGAAATTTCCCGACAACCAGCAGTATCTTACCATGACCTATCTCCTGCCGCCGCCAGCTTCCGTAGACTTCGCTTCATTAGGATTCCTGACAGAATTTCTTGGTAGTAAAGAAAACTCCATCCTGGAGATGCTTTTCAACCAGGAACCTTACAAGGATATGGTTAACACCATCAGCGCAAGTCTGGATTTTAATCGTGATTTTTCTACCTTGCAAATTTCTGCAGAACTCCCTCTGAATACCGATGTGGACCGTGTGGTTGAATTAATTACACAGTCCGTACAGAATATGGCAAAAAATGCTATTCCTGCCAACGAAATATCATCAGCCCTGATAGCACAACAGACACAAGAGATTTATTTACTGGAGCAACTGCACTACTATGCCATGATGAAATCAAACTATCTTGTAGCAGGCGGTTACCCGTTTCTTCTGGATTATATGGATAAGGCGCTGCAGGTAACACCATTGTCTATCCGGAAAGCAGCAGAACACTATCTGCGAGACCGGATACCTATGGTTACTCTCATGTCACCTCCACTTCAGATTCCTGACATCACCAAAGCTCAGTCGCTCAATCAATACCACAGGGAAACCCTGGTAAATGGCTTAACCGTAGCGGTAAAAGAAAATAAGGATAGCCGGGTTACCGGCATTCATCTGCTCGCGAAGGAACGAGGCCTGAGCGAGGGAAAAGATGCATGGGGAATGACGGAGATTTTACAGCGGATGCTCCTTGAAGGCGGAACAGACAGGCATCCGGGCAAGGCGCTTTACCAGGAGTTTGAGTCTATTGGCGCCGAATTGAAGGTACATGACAATCCCTATATCCCCTTCGATGATTATTACCATACACCACAATTTGCTTATATTCGCTTGAAATCAATCGATACCTTTTTCGAAAAAGGACTAGAGTTGCTTGCTGAAATGGTATCACAGCCAAAACTCACAAAAGAGGCCTTTGACCAGGCAAAAAAACAGGTTATACCACTTTCTGCCACTGATGCTATGAGCACAGGAGCGGTTGCTTATCGGCTCTTATACGATAACCTATTCATAAGAAATCCCGGCTTCGGCTGGTTACTGGGCGATACAAAAAGGCTGGAAAAACTTCAACTGCATGAGGTACAAGCATTTCACCGCACGTTGTATAATCCTGCAAATTTGATGCTGGTCATCTCAGGCAACCTTCCCATAGAGGAGGTAATGAAGGTAGTTAAAAATTACTTCAGCAGTACATGGGGAGAGGCTGGATGGCAACCACCGGAATTTACACCACAGTTTGGTAAGCTCGGCACTACAGTACACGAAAAGATAGGCAAACCACAATCGTATATCGCTCTTGCAAATACGTTTGAGATGAAGGAAGAAGACAAGCCTGCAGTAAATATTTTGGGAAATCTTTTTTCTGACCGGCTTGCATTCAACCTCCGTGAGAAACAAGGGCTCGCCTATACGATTGGCATACAGCTTGGAAAATACCGGGATGCTCATTGGTACACGATTAGCATGGGTACCCGACCAGAAAATATCAAGCGTGCCATTACGGGTATTCAGGAAGAGATATCCCATATACGGAAAGCAACCTTTGAGGCAGATGAAGTGCAAAGAACTATTAATGCCGCTATCGGACGCCGCGGTATGAGGCGGTTGGATCGTGTGAACCAGGCCTATTACATAAGCATGGAGCTACTCGATGGTAATACACCTGAAGCAGATGACCAGTATAACGAACGATTGAAGAAAGTTACCCCGCAAGATTTAAAGCGTCTGGTACATAAGGTCTTTCAGAATGATAACCATCTCATTGTGATTGTGGAATAGGCGCTGCCCCTTCTCCGATTTCTTTCTCTTCGTTCCTGGAAATTATAGTATCCAATAGATGAAACCGAACAGAAGGGGAATCTTTCTTCAGTTGAGGATATGTTCGGTTTCATCATTCGGATACGATAGAACACGGAGGGACAGGTTTCAAACCTCTCCCTCCCTATAGAGCTTATTGCCCTTGTTCTCCTCTTCCTTCATCTTCTTTAAAGATCTCTTTTAGTTTTTGCTCATACTCATCATGTTTTTTCTCACATTTCCTCATTTCCTTATACTTATCCATCATGGCATTAACAAAAAGCTCTGCTACTTTATCTAATTTCTCCCCTATTTTTGCCTCAAGATGTGCCTTCATCTTTTCCTTTAACAGTTCCTTTTTCGCGCAATGCACCAGCGCAAACATTTCAGATGCATAATCTCCATCATGGGAGTGCCCGCAGCCGTATGATTTACATTTACTTCCATGAGAATCGCAACAATTACCTCCATGCGGATTTCCCGATTTTGACATTTCATCTGCCTGAGCAGCTTTTAATCCCGTAAAATTCATGACATAACACGATACAACTACAACTATGATACTGAATGGTATTCTTAATCTCCGTAACATATTTCTCTCCTTTCTGTTCTTTTGTCCATTACATTCAGGGCTTATTTACTATCTTTCTTTGCGCAAATACCGACCCTCTTGTGTGCCACCTGGATATTTCTCCGGTGCTTCGACATCCCGGATATGCTGGTGACAATCTATACAAATCATAACCATATGAGTATATTTATTTTGCACACCTTCCAGATTTTTATCTCTTGCCAGAGTTGCGAGTTCTTGCGCAATTTCATGGAATTCTGTATCGTGAGTCTCGAACTTACCTTTTGTCTTCTCTTCGGTCCAGCCTACCGTTTCACATACTGCCACAAGATTATCAGCGCTCTTCTCGATCTTTCCAAAATCCTCAACAACAACGCCCTCAAGCAATTCCTGGGCGTTCTGCAATTTCTTTCTCATCTGCTCCTTTAACTCCTTCTTTGATACTCCAGACTCTTTCCCAGTTTCCCCTGCCTGTATCACATGTATTGAACTTATGAATAGACAGAAAATACTCAATAAAGCAATAACACTTATACTCTTCCTCATAATCATAACCTCCATTTCATACGGTGCCTCCAGGCATAGACACCAATAGTTAACGAACGATACCTTGCCTGCTAAAGATAACATGATTAAAACACGGAAAGAGAACTTTATTTTGCTGTGCCATGACCGGACGAACAAATGTACTGTTTACCATACCAGCTATCATTACAACAATTGCAAGATGGCACTTAAATTTCTTTAACATTCTTTCCTCCTGTGTTATAAAATAAGAAATTCTCTGGCGGCAACTTTGCTGATTCAAGAGTTCCCGATTAAACCAGTATGGAAGCCTGAATCCAAAAAAACATTCTATAGATACTTTTATGAGAGTTATCGTGTACCCTCGTTTCCTGGTTAGGGATTTCATTTCCGCAGGGCAAACCTTTCGGTTTACTACCCACCGTGCATGGTCAGACAGGGGAGCAAGGCTAAAGCCTTGCCCTGCATTAACTCCTGTTCCTTAAGCTTTATAGATTAACAGGGATTAATACAAGATCGAATTTACTCTCAAGCTGTCCCTGGAGAGGATAGAATTGTGTGATCAATGGATGGTAGCCTTTTGCCTCAACTTTTATATGAATGTGTGAGGGTCTGCCGGAATAAGGGGGGGGAAAATGGCTTTCAAATCTGTATTCCCCGGTTTTCTTGGAAAACATTGTGGCACGGTAATTATCGTTGTATTTACCATCAGGACCAGCCAGCCAAAGTTCGATACGTACACCCTCAAGGGGTGAGCAATCCTTACTTGACCGGACAACACCGCTCAGCACATGGCCCTTACCAACAGTTACCCGCTCCGGTGCGTTTGGCTCATAAAACGGGCCTAATACATCAGAAGGGGTAGGCTCACACGGAAGGGCTGGCTCTGTCTGAGATGTATGAGTTCCTGCTTCTGCTTTTGCCTGCGTTAGTTCAGGTAAAAAAGTCTCTTTAGGAAAATTTCCAAAGCCTGTAAGGAAAAATACCGGAAAGCACAGAATACCATAGGGCATTACGAATCGGTTCATACTCTATTCTCCAAAATTATGCAACTATATCCTGATCCCTTGTCAACATAATTTACCATAAGAGGTTCTGGAGTATTTGTCATTGCGAGGGGTTTTTTCCCGAAACAATCTTTTCTCAACTATGCAAGAGATTGCTTCGGACACTACCCTCGCAATGACACGTTAAACACAACACGGATAAACCATGTCCCCGTACGCCTTGAACGGGGGCATATCCCTGTAAGGATCGTTTGTCTGTGCCACCCTGAAAACCGCTTACATACAATGAAAATTCCTCTGCAATTAAGTTACCGAAACTGGGAAAACTCCCTGTCATAATAAAGCGCCAGATCGGCCATAGAACCGTCTAATTGCATCTTTACATCCTTCCAGGATTTACTACTTCCTACTTTTAATTCCTTTAACTTCTCATAGGCAGCATGTTTCTTATGCTCAAATTCTGCCCTTTTGTCAATATACTTGACCCTGGTTTCCGCCTTAAGATTTGCAGATTTCGCATTTAATTCGCTTACAATGCTATCGTATTCCCTCAGCTTAGATTCTATAAGCCGTTGATATTCTTCTTTTTGTTGATCTGTGTAATCCGTTGTAATTTCAAGAGATTCTTTTGTCTCTTCTCTTACCCTTTCAAGAGGGACAACACCTTCTTTTGCTATCTCATGGTCATGCTGATAATGCTTTTTACATGAAGCACATAGGCCTATACTTAAAATACTGAGTAAAATCATGAAAAATTTACCTTGTTGCATTGTAAAATCCTTCCTGTGCTATTTTTTCTCTTTTGAAATTTGTGGAGAATTTTTATTGACGTAAACAGATGTGTACACGATAGCGCGCGCTATCATTTTTATGCCGTGAACTCTTTCAGAATATTTTAAGCCATTTGATAGACATTCTTCTTTTCTTCCTCAAAGCGATTGCACATCTCTTGCGCCTGTTCTTTATTTAAAACTTTACGCGCCTTTTTGAACAAGCCACTTTCCTCTTCCTTAATATGGTGGGTTACAATCTCTTTTAACACTATTAACTTAGCAGCCCATTTCTCATCATCTCTTGATATTTTACCCATGTCTTCGATTATTCTTTTGACAACATGATGTTCCTCATACGACTTAAGTATATCCTCCCGCATAGTCTCATCCTGCTCAAGAGCCGGATAGAATAATTTCTCTTCACCTTCCATATGCATATGCAATTCTTTTTCAATCTCTGAAAAGAAATCCTCCTGAGGTTCCTGAGCGGTCTTCGTTTTCCCTTTTATCTTTTTAAACAGATCCTTAACCTTACTATGATCTTTTTTTAACAATTGATAAATATCCATATTCTTCCTCCACTACAGTTATTTTAAAACTTTAACATTTACATACTTTTATCTCTTTTCCTTGCTTTCATCAGCATACAAGTCGAGAAACTGATCAACTTCCTCTTCTGCCTGCTCCCTGGAATAACCATATTTCTCTTGTAAAATGCCTGCCAATTTATCACTCTTTCCCTCAATCCCCATGATATCATCGTCGGTAAGATCTGCCCAGCGTTGTTTTATCTCACCCTTTAATTGTTTCCATTTTCCCTGAAAGATATCTTTATTCATATTCCCAGTCTCCCTTCTTGCTTAAAAATTTTAAATCTCAGATAAGCGGCACAGCATCCAACTCGTATCATTTTTAATATTCTTCATCATGATAATGATACTGTTGTTTAACCCTTAATTTCTTTGCCGCCTGTTTCCGATATCTATTTTTCTTATGAAAATGTTCTCTTATACGCTCATATCCCTCTATTTCATCATCATCTAATCCTCGTAGATACTTTTTTGTTGCCATATTGCCTTCCTCTCTTTCTTTCTGATTTCATTAACATTTTTTATGAAATATTTTCTGTTTATTACAATTTTCAGTCATCTTTTCATCCCCTTATCCTGAGAGATTTCAGAATTTGTACTCTCTGAAAAAATCACTTCCTTTCACCTTAATCTAACACCGGTACTTTACTTCTGAACGCATGGAGCCACTCATCATATAACCGGAAAGGAAGAAACCCACTGCTACCATGCCTAAAAATAACCAGGGATTATTATGCACCCTTTTGTCAATATCTGTTGTCAGTTCTTGTATTCTTTCCTTTCCATCCGCTACGGCTTCATTAAAACTCTGTCTCTTTTCCTGTACCACTTCTCTATACGATTCTGTTGCCTCATACATAACTTCTCTTACATGAGAATATTTTTCGGCAAGTAAATGACCAAGCACTTCCTTCTTTTCCTCTGCTGCTTCATTCAGCAACTGAAGCGCTTCCTGTATTTTCCAAGTGCCGCGATGTTCCCTCGCTTTTTTTGCAATACGGCTTTCTCTCGGACTGATCAGGACATCTCTACCGCATTTGGGATTCTCTTTGACTTGATAACCCACAATACATTCTCCTTTCCCATGAATTTCTTGTTTCAGAGTTACTTCTCATACCCTTGCATTACCCATGTACAACCAAAATTTTTGTTTTATCGTTTGCGACTTTCAAAAACATAGCCTAAAAGGAAACCGGCGGCAGCAGCAATACCTACCGATGTCCAGGGATTTTCACGAACCCTTGTATCGACACCTGTCGCCATCTCTCTTGCCTTTTCCTGTCCACTGGCTACAGTCTCTGTCACTTTGTGTTTTGCTTTTCCCAGTGTCTCTTTGCTCGGGTACCATTGACTCATAGTCTCCTTAAGATTTGAATACTTTTCACTAATCAACCGGTTAATCTCATCCTTTTTCCCTTTTATTTCCTTATTAAGGAATTCAAGCGCTTCATCAACATTTAACTTATCTTTCGAAGTCTCTTTCGTCTGTTCATTCATAATAACATCCCCTTTCGTAGGTATTTTGTTTTAAAAAATTTTTCTCTTCTGTTATTTCTCTTCCGGAGATTTAGAACCGTGTGTCATATAACCCCACAGGAAAAAACCTGCTGCAGCAAGGCCTAAATATAACCATGGATTCTCACGAACTTTTTTATCGATGTCTGCCGTCATTCCTTTTAACTTTTCTTCTCCGCCTAACAGGGCCTCGCTTACGTTATGGATTATCTTCTCCGTTATCTTATTTTCACCTGTCACTCCACTCACCATATCTTTGATATGTGAATATTTTTCAGTAATCAACCGATTAAATTCTTCTTTTTTTTCCTGTACTGCCTCGTTCAGTAAATCAATTACTTCGGTAATTTTCTCAGGGCCTCTCTGCTCTTTCGCTTCTTTTGTGCCAATAGCTTCTGCTGGATTGTTGAGGACATTTACACCCGACTTCTGACCTCCTTTTGCCTGGTTACCCATACAACATTCTCCTTTCTCAATCAGGCTGCCTTTTTGATAGCAAACCTTTAAGCTCCTCTCTAACAAGAGGAAATGGAGGGTGTGTTAAAGCTAATGTACACCCCTGAATCCCCTTTTTTACAGGGGGATTTATACAAGATTAATCCTATACGCAAACTTAATCATCAGCCCCTATCAAGAACCTTATCTACCAGCTTATTGGCCTTTGAAAGCTTCATCCAGACTTTTTGTGAAGTAAAGTAGAAAAGCGCTCCTATTGGGATCACGAAATAGAAAATACCGAGCGAAAATATAATTAAGGTTTTTACCTCTTTACTCAAAGGGAAATAATAAAGGAATGAAACATGCAGAAACATAAAACCATTAATCATTACAATGAAACTGAGGATGAATAGAAATATGCCAATATAGACCGACCTTACGACTTTAATGGCCTTGACGTAATAAAATACCGCTTTGATTTTTGCAAAACCTAATGATGTTTGGTGATATTTCCTTACAAGGTCCGTTGCCATACATAAAAGATAATTGAAAATCGTTTGCCTGGTTTTCATAATACCCCCTAACTATTCCTTATGTCTGATTTTTATTTCCGGCAATCACATAGCCCAGCAAAAACCCTCCGGCAGCGGCAATACCTATATATAACCATGGATTTTCATGAATTTTTTTGTCAATATCCGTTGTCATTTCTTTCAATTTCTCTTCTCCGCCTGCCATAGCCTCGCTCATATCGTGTTTTATTTTTTCCATCACTTCACTTGTACCTGTTGCCCTGATCATAATGCCTTTCATAGCAGAATATTTCTCACTAATCAATCGATTGATCTCCTCTTTCTTTCCCTTCGCTTCCTCATTGAGAAATTCAAGCGCTTCGTTTATTTTTGATGAATCGCCTTGTCCTTGTGGCTCTTTCGCACTACCACCCTTTTTCTCTTTACTAAGATCGTCTGTATCCTCTTGCCGACCCTCTTCAGTCTGATCGCTCATAACGCCAGCTCCTTTCCTCTTCGTTTTGTTACCTTTTGAACTTCCTGTCTTTCTTATGCGTTGTTTTGCTATGGCTTTCTCATCGCTTCTTTTTTCGCGTTGCTCTCTATGTTTATCTCCTTTTTTTTCATTTTTTCTTATCATTTTACTCTCGCGCCGCTTTCTGGTACCCGGGCTTTTTAAGCCTTCTTTCTTTAATGGCATAAGTAAAATCTCCTTTTATTTTTATGATAGAAGAGGAGGGATGCCCGCCAATGGGATTGGGAGTATGGCGGAAGTCCCTTTGCTTATAATCCGAGGAGTTAATCTGCAACCTCTTCTTTTCATAAGTATGTTATTCCATCGCCCTAACGATCGTCTTTCTTTGTAAAGATGTTGAGAAACTTTTCTACATCAATCTTTTATTGTATCCTAACGCCTAACCTTCGTACAACAGGAACAGGCGGACACCAGTCCTGAACCATATGCCGGAACTTGAAAATAAATCCTTATCTCCCACGATCTCTATTCATAATCATTGATTCCAAAAAGCTCATGCTGTATTTACAACATGCCATCAAGAAAGCTTATCTCGTATAGTACAAACAACATGCCTGCTAAAGAAGCTACGCACCGGGAAATTTTTATAAGAATA
>JAANMW010001001.1_pt1 | contig 32174 bp, 30 predicted proteins | sample 7279671 | NCBI WGS metagenome assembly JAANMW01 (sample SAMN14094541, study PRJNA606508) | bioreactor metagenome | isolation source: A lab-scale SPAN reactor treating ammonium-rich wastewater day 247 | place: Ireland: Galway | collected 2017-09-19 | reverse complement strand
AACTTGTTAATAATGAGCTTGAAGCATTTCTACCGCTCGTCAGCAGCTTTGCGTGTGCGATCCCCGGCATTATGGCAACGCGCACGATCGAGAATAGACGCGACCGATTCGCGACGATCATGGTCGCGCCGTTTATGTCCTGTTCGGCACGTCTGCCGGTCTATACGCTGATGATCGCGGCTTTCTTTGCCGGACAGACGATCTTCGGGTTCATCTCGGTTGCCGCAGTCCTGATGCTCGCGATGTACTCTCTCGGCATCGCGGTTGCCGTTGTTGTCGCGTTCATTCTAAAGCGAACCGTTCTCAAAGCCCCGCCGCCGCCATTCCTGATGGAATTGCCGGAATATCGCGTTCCGAATTTGCGGACCGTGCTGCAGAATATGTTCACGCGTGCGTGGCTGTTCTTGAAGCGTGCGGGCACGGTCATCCTTGCTATCTCGATACTCCTTTGGGCTTTGATGTATTTTCCGCGAGACCTTTCGCCCGCACCGGCGGCCGACGCTTCGACGACGCAAGCGGCGGTTGTCGAGACGGGGAGCGAACCTGCGGAAGACGTCGTAAAAGAAAGCGAGCAGCTTAAGCACAGCTTTGCCGGAATGCTCGGGCACACGATCGAGCCTGTGATCCGGCCGCTCGGGTTCGATTGGAAGATTGGTGTTGCTCTGATCGCAAGCTTTGCCGCACGCGAAGTTCTGGTCTCGACCTTAAGTATCATCTACAATGTCGGCAAGGACGCCGATGCCGAATCAACGACGCTCGTCTCGGCGATCCGCGACGCTAAAGGCGATGACGGGAAGCCGATCTGGACGCCCTTGACGGCGTTGACGCTGATGGTCTTCTTTGTTCTCGCGATGCAATGTATGTCAACGCTCGCGGTCGTTCGGCGCGAGACGAACTCCTGGATATGGCCGATCTTTATGTTCAGCTACATGACGGTGATCGCCTATACGGCAGCATTTTTGACGTATCAGGGCGGCCGAATGTTAGGTTTTGAGTGATGTGGCAACTGGTCATCGTTGTACTGATATTCGTCGGTGCGGGCATACTGCTCGTGCGGCGTGCGATCGCACAAAAACGGGCATTTACAGTTAATGACGGCGAATGCGAAGCAGATTGCGGCTGCGGGGCGAGCAAAAGCGGGAAAAAGCGTATGATAAATACCTGATGGCTGATAACGGCAAATTCATTACACGCGGAGTGCGGTCGATGTTCCTTTCGACCGCGTTCTTTTTTATCGCGAATGTTCTTGTCAAACAGGTCAGTCATTTGCCCGCGATGGAAGCTGTTTTTTTCCGTTGCACGATCGCATCCGTGCTTTGTCTGATCGGACTGCGGCGCGCAAATGCAAGCATCATAGGCTCGAACCACTTGATACTCGCGCTTCGCGGGATTTTCGGCACGATCGCTCTCTTTACATTCTTCGTAACGCTCCAGCACATTCCGCTTGCGACCGCGCAGACGCTGCAATACGTCTCACCGATCTTCAGTGCCGTGCTTGCGATCGTGATCCTTGGCGAAAAGCTTGGACGAACGCAGTGGATCTTTTACGCCCTCGCATTCGCCGGCGTCATTCTCATCCAGCGGGTCGATCATCGCGTCGAACCGTTTTACGTTTTGCTCGGCATATTCTCGGCGTTCTGCTCTGGCGTCGCGTACAATCTTGTGCGTCGGATGAGCGGCGAGGAACATCGTTTGACGATCGTGTTTCATTTCCAGCTGATCGGAGCGATCGCGGGAACCATCGCCATTCTTTTCGAGTGGGTGCAGCCGACAGGTTGGGATTGGTTGTGGCTGCTCGGCCTCGGCGTTTTCTCCCAGCTTGGACAGATCTACTTGACCGACGCCCTTCAACGCGAGAAAGTTGCAGGTGTCGCGATCGTCATTTATTCGGGTTTGGTTTACGCAGTTGTCATAGGCTGGGCCGTCTTCGGCGAATCGCAAAGCCTTTTGACGCTTGCGGGAATGCTGCTCGTAGTTGCGGGCGTGCTCGCGAGCGTCTTCAATAGTCGGCGTCTCGCCCGGCGTGTAGAGGACGTCGAAGCGACCGCTGCGTATAAAGTATGAATATTGCGATCCTTTCCATAAGCGACACACGATCGCCGGACAACGATGCGTCGGGGCAGAAACTTGCTGAGCTTGCCGGTGAACTTGGCAATGTTATCTCACGCGAGATCGTGACGGATGATGCTGCGGCGATCTCGGCCGCGCTCATACGTATCTGTGACGGCGGCGACACGGATTGCGTCTTGACGACCGGCGGCACGGGCTTTGCCGACCGCGACAATACGCCTGAGGCGACACGTGCCGTGATCGAGCGGGAAGCTCCCGGCATCGCCGAAGCAATGCGTCGCGAGACCGCGAGATTCACGCCCTACGCAATGCTGTCGCGCGCCGTCAGCGGTATTCGCGGCCGGACGCTCATTGTTAATTTCCCTGGAAGCACGAAGGCTGTTGAAGAATGTTTCGAAGTGATCCGGCCGGTTCTAAAGCACGCCGTCGAGCTTCTTTCCGGCCGGACCGCACACTGAACGTCTATTTCCTCACTGCACTGTTGATGAACGCCGAAGCGTCGCTGTGCAGTTTCATCAGCGACGGGACATCGATATACATCATATGTCCGGACTCGTAGTAGTCGAAGCTGATATTCTTACGCAGGCTCGGGTCGAGGTTCATTGCCGAAACGGTGTATTCTGCCGCATAAAAAGGCGTCGCCATGTCGTAATAGCCGGCTGCGACCATGATCTTCATATACGGATTTTTTTGCATTGCCGACCGCAGCGACGCGCTCGTATCAGCGTAGCTGTTATCACTGTCAAAGTTCCATCGTCCGACGCCTCCACCGAGAATGTAATATTCCATATCAGACTTAAATCCTAGGTCGCCGCGAACATACGAATTGAATGCAGCAGTGTACGGCGGGCGTATCGCGCTCATCGAAGGGTCGCGATCAGGGTTGTCGCTTGCCGCATCTGTGTCGATACCTGTAAAGCGGCTGTCGAGACGGCCGGTCGAACGGCGTTGATCGCGTAAAAGTTCTTTGTTGAATTCGCCGAGCTCAACGCGGAAGTTATTCCTTTCAACAAAGTCGCGTGTTAGGCCCGTCAAACTTGCAAATTTATCCGCAAGAGCATCACGTTCCGATGGCGTCAGGCGGTCGATGCGCATCATCGCCGGCATATATTCGTTCGAGGCGAACTGCCGTGCTTCCTCGGCGACCTGTGCAACAGGTTTTGCCTGCATCGCGGGCGAAAGCCGCTTGTGGTACCACGCCGTAGTCGCGTAGCTGGGAAGTATGAGGACGAGCGGTAGATCATTGCCGCTCGCAAAGTCGAGCGTCTGGAAGTTCATGACGGTGGAGACGAGTACGATGCCGTTCAATGCGATTCCGTGATCGAAGAGCCAGTTCGAGAGGCCCGAAGCCCGCGTCGTTCCGTAACTTTCACCTACAAGGAAAAGCGGCGACATCCAGCGCTCGCTTTGTCCGAGATAGAGCCGTATGAATTCGCCGACCGACGCGATGTCGCCGCGTAGGCCGAAGAATTTCTCGCCGTACTCTTTCTTCGTCGGACGCGAATATCCGGTCCCGACCGGATCGATGAACACGAGATCCGTGTCGGCAAGCCAAGTACCTGCGTTGTCCTCCATTTCGAATGGTGGCGGCGGATACATCCCGTCGTTAAGCATCTTCACGCGCTTTGGGCCGAGAGCTCCGAGGTGCAGCCAAACACTCGCCGAGCCCGGCCCGCCGTTAAATGAGAACATCAGTGGGCGATTCGCAGGCGGATTATCGAGCGTATATGCGATGTAGAAAATGTGTGCTTCGGTCTCGCCGGTCTGCGCGTTTTTGATCGGCATAAAACCTGTGGTCGTCGTGTAGGTGAGCGTTTTGTTGCCCGCACGCGACGTGTGATGCGTAACGATCGGCGGCTTATCCATTTGGGGATCGAGCACCTTCGCGTCGGACTTCTTTTCGTCAGAAGGTTTGGCTGCCGCCGGCGGCTGACCGATCGCCGCCATCGAAACGAGTAGAGCTAGCGCCAAGAGAAGAGCAGTTTTCATAGGTTTAGTTTTTGGGTTTCTGTGCATTATACGCGAGATCTTGCAAATGGTTGCTTTTAGGGCTCCAATGATGTTCCTCCGATTGGCCTCGCCACCCCGACGACAACATCGTCACTAACGAGCATACCCATCCATCCCGTCCATTTGAAGCACTTTTTGCACGAATTGTATGAAAATGCACAAAACGCACGAATTGATACAAAATGCACAGAATGCACAAACGGCTTCTCTCCTTATCAGAGAGCGGTGGTGTCTCGCATCGCGGCCATTCTGCGCTCAGCCGCATCCGTCGCCGAGCGGAAAAGCTCACCCAAACATCTCGGCGGCTTAGCCGCCATAAGGTCTCTATTCTTGCCACGGCGAAGCAGAGCTTCGCCGCTCGGCGACAAACTTTATCGTGTACTTATCCTGCCGGCTCTGCCTGAATGCAGTGCGGCCGGGCTTGCCCGACCGGGCGACCTTTCAAAAAAGAAAATGCCGCTTCGGTCAGATGCCGAAGCGGCTAGGATTTTCGAGGATCAGGCCTCGGTCAGGCGAGCCGGACCCCACTTCGAGAGGGCAAGCCTTCAGATCATCTCGCGTTTTGCCAGATGGCGAAGTACGCGGGGCGTTCGAGGTCGCCGGTGTTCGTTACACGCAGCTTCCAAGTGCCCGCCGTCACGCCTGCCTTCAGGTAGATCGAGCGGAACCATGGCCGTGATTCGGGTGAACCCGCAAGATTCTTGCCGACCACAACGCCCTTGTCGTTGACGAGTTCGACCGATATCTTTGCGTCAGCCATGAATGTGATGCCGAGGTCGGGGGCCGCCGAAACGGGTATCTCGATCTCCTTCACCTCTTTGGCTGCGAGCGTTGCTGCACGTCCCGTATCCTCGACATACACAGGGCTCGGGCCGAAGAACGGGCCTGCTGCCGCACCGTTGTACTTCGAAACAGGCGTGAGCAGCGCAGTCGGAGGCACGGGGACGTCCGGGATCTTGTAGCTCTTGGGCCCGACCGCAAGATGCGGTTTCACCCACGCCGAAAAGTCCTTTGTGCCCGTAAGATCCGTGTGAAGGCTGCTCGAAAGTCCGCGATCCGCGATCTGCCAATGAGCTGACTCGACCGAAACAACGCCATCATTCCACGCGACGGTCTTGCACATCGTCGGTAGCGGATTGCCCGCAAGAACTGAGAACTTCACATCCTTTCGATTGGTCACGACACGGTTGAATTCGGCGACGACATCGGGTTTGAGTTCGCGAACTGCATTCGGCGTGGTGCCTGTGACCGAGAACGCGATGTCCATCACGTCCGCGCACGGGCTGCCCATATTCGGCGTGCCGAGCATCACAAGATGTGCGACGCGAGGCCGGCCGTCCTCGACAGGCTTCATAAAAGCCTGTATGTACTCTCGCGAAATAAGTCCGCCCATCGAATGTGCAACGATGTCAACATGCCACGCGTTGCGGTCTTCCTGTGCGTACTGAACATAACGATCAAGCTCGATGGCGTTACCGTGAATTGTCTTGGTCGGTGCTGACGAAAGGAATTCGCCGCCCGTATCCATACGTCCTTTCTCGGGTTTTTCACCCACGGGAAAAGCTTTCCAATCGTATGAATGTGTCGTCGTGAGTATGTTCTGCCACGTTTCCCACGCCTGCCAATTACTCCACAGTCCGTGAACAAGAACAAGCGGTTTGGGTGCGATCTTTAAATTCTCGGTCTTCTCGTCGGTTTTCTTGTCGTTCTCATAAAGCTCGGCCTTTATACGCTGCATATAGCGAGGGCGTCCATCGTCGAACCACGAGTACCCGGAAGAATCCCACACGAACTCGACATCGCGGCTCTCGCCCGGATCGAGCCGGACAGACGCCTCACCGCCGTCGAGCAATCCATCGGGCTTTCCGCCGTCCCACTTATCGCCCTTGTAGGTCTCCTTGAACTTCAAGTCGGCGAACTTCGTCTCGCCGGAGGCGTTCAGCACGGTGGCTTTGATCTTCACGAGATTTCCGTCGATCGTACCTTTTTGCGGCACGATGTCCTGCCAATCATTCCACTTCGGGAATTTCATATCTGCGAACTGCAATTCCGTGATCCTGAGCGGTGCACCGCATTTCTTGAGGTTCCACGTGATAGTTTCGGTCACGTTCTGCCACGTGTAGGTGTAGCTGCCGGAAAGAGTGTTCGGGTCGTCGGGGTTTATACGCGTCGTACCGTCGGAGGTGAGCGAATTACCTTCGATCGTGGTCTCCGTCGAAGGCATGTTGAAGCTCGAACCTTCCTTTGCCGTGCACTGTCCGCTGAAGGAGGACGACTGACTTCCCGAGACCTTGCCCTTTATTTGAGGCAGGCCGACGCTGACGGAATACGTGCCGTCCGAATTTATATTGATACCGACGTTCGCGGATTCGCCGCTTGCCTGGCCCGAAGACTCAGTCGTCGATGTCGAAGTGCCACGCATATCCTGCCACGTCTTGCCTCGGTCGCAAGAATTCTTCTCAACCGCATCGACACGTTCCTTTGACGACATTTGATGGCTGATCGTGGCAATTCCATTGCTCGAACCATTCTTTTCCGGAGCCTCGACCACAGCGACGCGTGCGTTGTATTTGTATGACATCGTCCAGTCACGCGTGTCCTGGCCTCGGCCTGAGACGCGTTGGACCGTCTTGTTATCATGGGCTGACTGAGTTCGCTGGTAAGTGATCGTGCCGGTCCACGCGCCTGAGCACTTCGGTGCGGACGTCGTCGACTTTGCGGAAGCTTTTCGTGTCTGTGCGGCCGGAGCGAAGAGCGAACCGAAAATTGCTGTCAAAATAACTAGGGAAATGATCCTTTTCATAATAAATTGGCCTGACGCCTAAAAAATATATGGGAAGCAAAGAGCCTCCGCATACCGTAAGGCGTAGTGCGTCGAGCAAAAGTATCAATCTCCTTCGTGAACTTTGCGGGGTCTCGCTTGGCGATCTTTGCGCTTACCCTGCGCAAGTTCAACGCAAACGCCGCAAAGACTGTCGCAATGGCCGCAAAGACTCACACAAAGGCCGCAAAGGCTGTCGCAATGGCCACAAAGCAGACAAAAAAAAGGCTCGGGCAATACGCCCGGGCCTTCTTGTTATTCAGCGGACTTCTCGACCGCCCCTACCGTCAGCGGATGACTTCGCTTGCGACCTTACCGTTGACGATCGTACCTGTGCAGTGCGTCGTCCATTCGAGCGGGTCGCCGTCAAACATCGCGATGTCCGCGTCCTTTCCGACCGCGAGCGAACCGATACGTCCGTCGAGGCCGAGAATTTTCGCCGCGTCGATCGTGATAAGTTCCAAAGCCTCACGCTGGGAAAGTCCGTTCTGTGCCGCCATTCCCGCTTCGTAAAGCACGACGCGTGTCTTCGGCACATAACCTTCGTAACCGCTCTGAAGGGCGACGGGAATGCCCGCAGCTTTTATCTTCGCGGCGTCTTCCATCGAAAGCGACTCGCGATCACCTCCCGGACGTGCCATCGTAGGATGCACGATGACGGGAAATCCCGATTCCTTGATCTCTTTCAAAACAAGCTGAGCTTCCGAAACGGAATCGAGAACGATGCGAAGGTTGAATTCCTTTGCCAACCTTAACGCCGACATAATATCTTGTGCACGGTCGGCGGTGATAAGAAGCGGCACCTTGCGTTCGATAACGCTGAGCCACGCAACAGATCGAAGGTCCTTTGGCCGCTCGGTCTTGCGGGCATTCTCCTGTGCCTTGATAAGCTCTGCACGAAGCATCGCGATCTGTTTCGCACGAGTGCCGGGAGATTTTCCTTGTCCCGCGAGTCCGCTATTTCCAAGCGTAACGGCGATCATCGCTTCGGGAACGACAAGAACGTCGTCAACCTCATTGCCAAAAGTCTTGACGACCATCGTCTGCCCCGACACAAGAGCCGACGGCTGATGGCCGGTGTGAACAGTTGTAACGCCGAATTCACGAAGCCACTGGACGAGGACTTCACGCGAATTGTAAGCGTCGAACGCACGGAGTTCGGGCTGAATCGGCCCGCTGCCGTCAAGCGCCATCTGATCCGTAGGCTGATTCAAAAAACCGTTGAGCCCAACAACAGAATGTGCGTCGATCAGGCCGGGCGTTACGACCTTCGCAGAAAAAATGCGGTAACCCGCAGGGATCTTTAGCTGTGCGGCCGTCCCGACCGCCTCGATCTTTCCGTCTTTAACGAGCACGACGCCGTTTGTTATCGGCTCGCCCGCCATTGTGAAGACAGTTTCGCCGCGGACAGCTATCTGTGAAAAAAATGTTTGCGACGCACAAAATATTACGATGACCGCGGACGCAAAAGCCGAGAGCCTTTTAATTATTGTGTGGTTCATTATTCTTGTCCTCCGTCATCGTGATCGGTATCCATGAAACGATCATTTGTCGCGCCGTATCCGCCCGTCTGTATGAGCCGGTCTTTCGGATCGTTGCGATCAAAAACTTTTTTGCCCTCGACCCAAGTTTCGAGAACGTGAGTGTAAACACTTATCGGGTCGCCTGAGAGAATTACGAGGTCGGCATCTTTACCGGGTTCGAGCGAACCGGTTCGGTTATCGATGTCAAGTATCTTTGCGTTGCCAAGCGTCAGAGCATAAAGCGCCTTCTCACGAGACATTCCCGCACGAACCGCCATTCCGGCCGAACGCAAAAACCAACGCGAGTCAGTTATGCCATCGTCCGTGTGAAAGCCGATCAGCACGCCCGCCTTTTCAAGGATCGCTCCGTTCTCAGCTTTTATGTCCTTCGCCTCGATCTTTCCTCCCGGTGAGTCAAGAAAAATTATCGAGACGGGCACATTCGCTTTCTTGATCTCATCCGCAACCGCCCACGCATCGCTGACGTGTTGGAGTACAAGCTTGAAGCCGAATTCCTTTTGAAGCCGCAAAACCGTCAGGATGTCATCGTGACGATGCGTATGGAAATGGACGGTGCGCTTGCGGTTGAGAACTTCGACGAGAGCTTCCATACGAAGATCGCGAGGAGGAAGTTTTGACGCGTTGCCTGCAGCATTTGCGACCTTGTCTCGATATTCCTGCGCTTTGATGAATTCATCTCGAACCAGAGCCGCAGACTTTGCACGCGTCCCGGGAAACGCTCCGCCTCCGGGACGAATCGGATTCGTGCCGTTCGCAAACTTAATGCCGCCCATATAATGGCCGTCCGCATCAAGGATGAACATGTCGTCGATCTTCTCGACGTTGTCACGAAGCTTGAGATAAAGTGTTTGCCCGCTGTCGAGATGTCCCGAACCGGGCATAACATTCGCGGTCGTGATGCCGCCGCTCTGTGCACGCTGAAAGCTTGCACTGCGCGGATTCACGCTGTCCAGTATGCGTACGTCGGGCTGTATCGGCGAAGAGCCGTCGCCGCCCGCGGGATTCCCGATATGGCTGTGTGAATCAATGATGCCGGGCATAATGACCTTGCCTTTTGCATCGATCACGACCATATCTGACGAAAGCTTGACCGAACGAGCATCGCCAACGGCGACGATCTTGCCATTCTGAATGACAACCACGCCCTGTTCGATGACCGGGCCGGAAATCGGTATCACTTTCGCGTTAACAAAGGCCGTTGGCTTTTCTTGAGCCGACGCGTATGCGGCGGCTAGAACGATAGCCAGCAGTAACGACAAAAATTTGTTCATTGCTGTTCCTCGAAATTAAATTGTATTTGGAGCCTAAAGAATAAACTTCAACTAATGCGAGCTCGGTGTCAATACGCGAGCTGCATCTTTTTGTTCAAGCAAAGGCAGGGTGATCACGAATCTTTTACAATTCTTGGCGTCTGTGATGGCGGAAAGTGTGCCGTGATGGGCAGAAACGAGCTTGTGGCAGATCCAAAGGTCGAGGCTGGCATTGTCAGATTCTAAGGCGGTAGGTTCCGAAATCCCGATGCCTGATCGAACGATCTCGATCACTGCATTTTCGGCGGTTGTGGCCGTTGAGACCGTGATCTCGACATCTTCATCGCGTAGATTCTGCTGATCGTGGAGGAGCAGATTTAGCACGAGCTGAACTAACTGGTCCTCATCGCCGAGAACATTCGGCGAACGTGCATCGAGGTTCGTCTCGATGCGAAGTCCACCGGTTTCAAGCCCGGCCAGACGCGTGGCTGAATGAACCACATCATTGACGGAAACGGTCGCATTAATGGATGGCTTTGCACTGCCAAAGCTTCTCATGTCAGCGATGATCTGCGAAACACGCGAAACTTCTGCGGCGATGAGGCTCAGATCCTCGCGTGTCGCGTTCGAATGGCCTTCTTCGCGACGCATTGCCTCGATCTTCGCGGAGATGATCTCGAGAGGCTCGCTGACTTCGCGTGCAACACCGGAGGCAAGCGTGCCCATAGCCGTAAGCTTTTCGGTCCGGAGCATCCTTTCGTTCAGCAGCCGCAGTTCCTCGATATCCTCCGCCATTTTGCGGCTCATCTTGTTGAAAGATTCCGCAAGTACGCCGATCTCGTCATTCGTTTTTCGCAGATCGACCTCCGCGCCGTACGAACCTTTTGCTACAGAGACGGCTGCGAGGGTAACTCGTTTGAGCGGCCTTAACACAGTCCGAAGGACGAGGAGGACGAGCAAGAGATTCGGGATCAACGCCGTGATAAGGCTAAAAACGAGATACCGCCGCCATGCTTCGGCATCCATTCCGTTGTGAAACGCCCACCAGGAGATCGGGATCTGAAAGATCAAGAAACTTGAGACCGCCACCGCGGCAATGCAGATCGCGACCTTATAGGCAACGGGGAAAAGCCGAAATTGCGTCAACGCCGATGTCAGTGAAAAGAGCCTGAAGTTGAAGATAGCGTAAGCATAGATCAGCACGCCCGGCAGGACGAAGATCGAGCTCAGCGGTATCAGATCATAATTTCCAAAGAGCGGGAAAACAATATTCGCCGCTGTCTTTAGGGCTCCCGTGATGCCGAGACCGAGGAGTACGGCTCCAAGCTGCGAGCCGCTTTCCGTCCCGCGATACTTCCGATATTTGTTGAAAAGAATGATCGACCCGTAAAAGAACAGGAAATAGACATAAACGACGAACGCATACGCGAGCGGCGTCAACTTTATTCCGAACTGTCCATCGACAAACCCCACGCGTTCCCACAAAAGACCGAGCGCCGTCGCCGGTGCAAAGATAATTGCCGGTGCTAAGAGAATTGCAGCCTTCCGCCGCGGCGTTCGTGAGTTCTCAGGGAAGACCCAGGCAAACACCACGAGTACGAAATTCATCAGCAGGGCGATTAGGAAACTTGTTCCCGCCCAAATACCCGCGGCCTCATCGACCGGGTAGAAGTCCCAAAAGATGAGATCTTTTACCGTCCAAAGGGCCAAAAACGAGATGAATGCTGCAAATGCCTGGTGCGCACGTCGTCGCGGATCTGCTGCAAAGACATAAAAGCCCAGACCGACGAGCAAAAATACAGCGCAAAGATGAAATAGCACCAGCATCTTCAATGTTGTGCAGCGGCAGCGCGATGCGATCCGGACGTTCCAAGCTGGGTCAGTGCATCAACCGAAACCTCGTCATTTAGAGTTTTAGCGGCATCGACGGTCCGTACGAGAAATTCGGCATTATTTTGGAAGGTCGCTGCCAAGTTGAGAAGGTCTTCTCGAGCCGCCTCAAAATGAGCATCAAGTAGGCGTTTCTCCCTGTGGATATAAGCTTTAGCGGCAATATCCGGCCGTGAATGCTCGGATATTTCCCAAACCCCGGCAATCGCCGGAAAGGCCGTGGGCTGACGCACTGCGATCGCCAATTCCGCCCAGCGCAGGACGGTTCGGCGAAATTCGAATGCCGCGTCCGGCCTGCCGGCGAGATCGACCGAATCTTCGAGGCTTCGTCGAATGTTGTCGATCAGCTGTTTTGTCTCATTATGAATGGGCGTCGGACGTCCGAGCCGTTTTACCGCATCGCGAATGTAAAGCAATGCGAACAACGGCCATGCAAGGCCTGCGAGGATGCATTTCGCAGTTTTTTCGATCCCGGCCTCATCTTTTAGACGAAACGAGTACTGGACAGCGAAGGGAGCGCCGCAGGCGAGATAAATGATCGCAATGTCCAGAAGATCCATCCTTGAGACATAGAATAAGCGTCTTTTGCACCGAAAGGAAGATTCCGATTACGTTTTGCTCCAAAAAAATATTGGAAAGTGCGCCTTCCGCATCATCTTTTTGGAACAATCGATACGAAAATAGCGTTTTGTTAAATGAAGAAAGAGGCAACTAGATTTCGGTCTCTACATTCTAAAGGGTGTAAACACGCTCAGTTCGCAAAGATAACTTAGGTAATACGTCATACTTTGGCATTGCGATTGCATAGTAACCTGTTGGATATAGGATTTTCAGCAGATCGTGCGAGAAATTTTAAAAGGAGGAATGTGCTGATGAACGCAAATACAAAGATCAAAGTCGTCAAACGGGCGGACGTGCCCGTCAGGGCGGCAAAGAAGCCAGTAAAAACAGCTCGCGCTGCGGCTCGAGACGTGGTTTCAACGGTTTCAGACTGGGTCACAGATTTTAGGACCCGCAAGAGTGAGGAAACGAAGGCTGCTATCGAGCAGTTGTTCCCGACGGGCCCACGCCCAAGCGAATCATAAGATCCTAAAGCAATAATACCCGGTTCTACACCATATCAAGGACGCTGAAGTAAAATTCGGCGTCCTTTCGCTTTTGCTGTAAGAAGGCGGGTGTTATTCTAGCGACATTTCAACCTTTGAATTGAACCGTTTTCTATGAAGAACAAAGTTGCGATCGTAACGGGCGCGAGCAGTGGGATCGGCCGTGCGACTGCCAGGCTATTTGCCGAAAATGGAGCGACCGTTGTTGGTGTTGGGCGGAACGAAAAGGAACTTTACGCCGTTCGCGACGAACTGAAGGACGCAGCCGGTTCGATCCGCCCGCACCTTGGCGATGTCCTCGAGATATCGCAGCTTGACCGCATTGTAAGCGAAACCGTTGATTCGTTCGGTCAAATTGACATACTTGTGAATGCCGCCGGCATATTGAAAGGCGGAAGTATCGAGGATACCTCGCTGTCGGACTGGGACAAGCAGATGAATCTGAATGTCCGTTCGGTCTTTTACCTGATGCAGAAATGCATTCCGCACCTTGAAGCGACAAAAGGTTCGATCGTTAACGTCTCAAGTGTCACGGGAACACGTGCCTTTCCCGGTGTGCTTGCATACTGTGTTTCAAAGGCAGCGGTCGATCAGCTAACGCGTTGTGCCGCGCTCGATCTAGCCCCAAAAGGCATTCGGGTCAATGCGGTCAATCCCGGTGTCGTCGTCACGAACTTGCACAAACGCGGAGGAATGGACGAAGAGGCGTATGAGAAATTCCTTGAGCGAACAAAAGAAACGCATCCGCTCGGCCGTGCAGGCAAAGCGGAGGAGATCGCCGAGTTGATCCGATTTCTTGCCTCCGACAAGGCGGGCTGGATCACCGGTGCGACATACGCGATCGACGGCGGCCGAGCGGAGACGTGTGCCCGATAGGCGATTTGATGGAGATCAAACTACTGCAAACTTCATTCAATGACGATGGTTCGGCCTCGGACCGCCAGCATACCGCTTGCTTTGTCGTTAATGGAAAAGTCGCATTCGATGCGGGAAGCCTCGCGATGGCGGTTGGGTCGGATCGGGAGGACGTCCGAGATATCGTCCTTTCGCACACACATCTGGATCACATAGCAGGACTTCCGCTGTTTGTTGACGATCTTTTCTCTACGCTTCGCTCACCGATTCGAGTTCACGCCACAAGGCCAATGATCGACGCCCTTCGGACACACATCTTCAACGATGTGATCTATCCGGATTTCGAAGAGATCGAGAATGACTTTGGGCAGGTCCTCGAGTTTCGGGAATACGAATTCGGCAGGGAATTCACCGTCATGGATCTGTCGATCCTTCCCGTCGAAGTTAATCACAACGAGCCGAGTGCAGGCTTTATAGTTCGCGACGGAGCTGGCTCAATAGTCTTAACAGGCGATACTGCCGATACGGTCGCGATCTGGAACTCCGCGGCCGAAGCGACGCGGCTACGAGCGGTTTTTGTTGAGTGTGCGTTCCCGAATGGAATGGCTGAACTCGCCGCTAGCGCAAGGCACTTGACCCCCGCTGGGCTCAAGGATGAGATAGAAAAGCTGAAAGGGCTCGACGTGCCGGTCTATATCGTAAATATCAAACCGATGTTTAGGGAGCAGGTCATTGCCGAGGTGAAGGCTCTTGATCTACCCGATGTTTTCATTTTCCCCATTGGAAGAACTGTTTCCATTTGAACTGTTTCTAGCTTTTTCGCGGAGAAAGTTGATCGGTTCGAATGCTCCCTCGCGATGTTCCCCGACGAAGCCGTAGAGAGTAACGCGGCCGTTCGGAAAAACCTTAGCGATCTTAAAGGTCCGCTCTTCCCGCGTCTTTCCGGGCATAATTTCTGCACGAAAAGTAACGTTCATTTCCGGACGCGCCCAGACAGCGGCCGCCATCGATCGTTTGGGTTTGCGGCGGAACCAGCTCATTCGTTGCCTCGCTCTTCTTCGCGTTTCTTGTGTTTTTCCTTTCTAAGGGAAGGAAGTCGGACCGAATCCGGAAGGTCATCGCCAAAGCGACGCGCAGGCGGCGCGGTCGGCTTGCGGATCGAGTCGAATATCGGCATTTCTTCAGATTTGCGTTTTCGCTTCTTTGTCACGGCTATCGGCAAAGTGTAGCAGGTCTCTCTCGAAATTTCCTGTGGTTTTTGCTAATATTCGGCGATAACAAAGCTTTTTCGCCGAAGCTATAACAGACGAGCAACAATACTGACCTAATAGCGTGAATCGAAATGCCGCCCGATCGCGGCAAAACATATCAGGAATTCGCCGCAGCCGGACACCGTTCTGGCTGCCCGCATCGAACTACTATGTCCTTGCGCTAGCGATATCATTGTGTGCGTTCTTTCTGCTCTGGGGGATCCTGCACGACGGCGGCGAGGAGACGCCTTGGATCACGTCCGGTATCGTCGCAAGCCTCGTACTGATCTGTGCGGTGTTTCTGCGAGAGATCATCCTCCGTCGGGCGCGAAATCGATTTCTTGCGGCCGAACGACAGTTCAATCGCAGCCTGAACGGCGTCTTTCTTAGGAACGCCACCCGCTCGCCGAAGGACGAGAAACTCAGCCTCGAACAGAATGCGTCGCTGCTGCGTGCGATCAAGAAAAAATCGGATGCCGCCATTACGCTCGCTCGATTTGCCGACGGGCACCGCGAAGTTTTCGAGATGTGCGGCGAGTACCTTGCCCTTATAGATAGGGAACTCGAAATGGTCGGGAAAGGTTCGCCGAGGTTGCCGGTTTTTCGATCAAGCAGGAGTTCTGTAGCTGAGTTCCATAAGTATCATTTGCTCCAATGGGCGTCGATACGGTCAAGAGCTTTGGCCCTCGAGGCGAAGAATTTGCGCGATTCTGGTGAAAGACTTACAGCTGCCGAGGGAGCAGTAGGCGTGCTTGACGCGGCCCTCAACTTCTATCCTTCGGAACCGGCATTGCTTGAATCGCGGGAGCTCCTTGAAGAGATCGTGAATGGAATAAACGCCTCAGAGCGAATCGAGCGGGCTGAGCGGGCCGAGAGGGATGGCGACCCAGCCTCGGCGAGGCTTCTGTATAAAGATGCGCTATTCTTTTTGAACGGGCCTAATATGGGAAGTCCTGAGCGCGAGGCGGCTTTGCAAAAGATCAACAGCGCGCTCGAACGCCTTGCTCGTAACGACGAAAATATATTGGACCTTTAATAGACTACTGATTCTGCATGATCTCTCAACGCTGTCCAAGATGCAGCAGCAAACGCATCCGGCGAGGTTATCGCCACACTACACTTTTTTCGAAGCTTTTGTTTCGCTACTTTCTTCTATGCGACAGCTGCAATTGGGAATTCAAAGGCTTTGCTGTTCCGGGGACCGTTTCTCACAGTTCGTCCTCGAAAAAAAAGACGCGCAACACCGACGAAAAGGCTTGACGTGGGCTGTATTTTCTTTTGTTCTCATCGCGCCCTTTTTTTCGGTCAATTCAAACGCACAAACGTTCGCTCCTGACCGCTTCGATGCCATTCATACAGGCGACATCATTGAGGTTGACGTCGAAGGCAGCCTTGATCACGATTGGCGCGGAGGCCTGACACCCGAAGGATTCCTCGATGGCTTCAACGAGTTTGGCGAGCCGATAAAAGGACGGTGCAGGATGCCCGGCGAGATCGCCGCGGACGCGGTAAAAGCGCTTTCCTCGACCCTGCGTGGTCCGAAGGTCAACGTGTTTATTGTCGATCGGTCGAATCGAATGCCTGCGATCCTGGATGGCGCCGTTCGTTCGCCTCATCGATATCAAATAAAGCGTCCCGTTCGCCTTCGCGAGTTGATCGCGCGATCCGGCGGGATCACGGATAGTTCTGGCGGCACAATAAGTGTCTTTCGTCCCGACGGCCCAAGCTGTCCGGAACAGGATGGCAAGGAACAGGCCGGGCGCATTGAGATCAAGATCTCGGACCTCGTGAACGGCCTCGAATCGGCGAACACGTGGATCTCGTCGGGCGACCTGATCCTTGTTGAAAAGGCCCTGCCGATCTATGCGATCGGCGGTGTGCGGAGCCCGCGGCCGATCCCTTCGAAAGAGCAGGTAACCCTGACGCGGCTCATAGCGATGGCCGGCGGTGTTGCAAAGGACGGAGATGCTCGGCGTGTTGTCATATATCGCCGTTCGAAGGGTACGTCATCCAGGATCGAGGCCGATCTGAAGAAGATCGAAGACGGTGCTGCGAAGGACCCTGAGCTGCAACCTCTTGATATTGTGGAGGTTATGACGAAGGGTGGAGCTTCGCGAAAGTATCCGCCCGAGATCGCAGATGCCGCAGGGGACAGACACGCGACCCTTCCGCTTGTCGTTATCGAGTGAAAATCACTGATTTTGCTTGGTATTTGGCGGTCAAACTGCCTATAATTAAAGACTCTGTATGGAAACTCCAACGAAAAGTCGATTTGGAAAGCGAACCATTGCTTTTTTCTGGTTTGCGCTGGTGGCGATCATAGTTACCTTGCTCATCGTATTCGAGCAGATCTCGATCCTCTATGTCCTAGCGACGTTGAGTTTGGTCTGGCTTCTCCTTACTGTCGCGTTTGCCGACCTCGAGCATGTCAATGCCGATGGCTCGGTGCATCGCGATGAACCGTAGATGCGAATAATTGTCCGATATCTCGCCGCTGTAGTCCTTTTTGCGGCCGCGGTAACAAGCTCTTTTGCTAACGAATTTGAGGCGGGAGCGGGATCGAGGTCTGCGGTAAACAGATGGCGATCTGATCGGATCAATATTGCGATCTCGCGATCATTACTTACTAGCACATCGAATTTTAAGGCTGGGACCGATGTCGAGTCGGCTCTTAAGCGGGCGATCGCTCGTTGGGAATCAGTTGCCAACGTGCATTTTTCTGTTGCCGAGTCGCGACGCCGAAACGCAAGCCCTGCGGGAGCTCGCGGTGACGGCGAAAGTCTCATTACAATAGCTCAAACCGGCGAGAATCTGACCCTTTTCCAACCGGGCGACCCCAGTATCTCTGCAAAAACACGAGTATTTACAGACCGTAACGGATTTGTCACCGAAGCCGATATCGTTTTGAATCCGTATGCGAGCTTTTCGACCGACGGTTCGTACGCGACTTACGATCTAGAGGGCGTCTTGACGCACGAGATCGGGCATCTGCTCGGGCTTCGCCATTCGCAGATAATGGGCTCGGTGATGCATGGGAACGTCGATATCAATTCGACGATCGGTCCCGGATTTGCCTTTAGAAAGGCTCTTTCCGCTGAGGACATCGCTTCGGTGCGAGCTCTTTATGGAGCGGCAACGGAAAGTGAGGCTTGCTGCGGAGAGGTTCGCGGCAGACTTCTCCCGACAGAAGTGTCGCTTGCCGGCAGCCTGATCCTACTCGAAGACAAGAACGGGGAGATCGCGGCCGGAAAACGTTTTGAGGGAAATGGGGAGTTTATCTTCGGCGGACTCTCCGCGGGTACGTATGCGGTTCTTGTAGCCCGCGACGGTGTTGGTACGCTTGCCGAGGACCTTGGCACTGTGTCTGTCGAATCACGTAGCACGACCCATTTCGAGGCTAAACCTGTGGCCGAGCTAACACCTTTTGAGTTGACCTATGTAGGAGCTGACGGCCTGCTGTCCACATCGGCGGTAAAGCTGTTGCCGGGGTCGACGACATTGATGACGATCGGCGGCCGGGGCCTCGATTCTTCGCAGTTGGCTATCTTCACGTCTTCGCCGTTTATTCGAATCGATGAGAGCTCGCTGAGCGACCTCGATTACGCAGAGAATGTTTCGGCGATCAGATTTCAGATAACCGTGGATGAAAAAGCCGCGTCTGGGTCGTATTCGATCTTTGTTCAGTCCCCCTCAGGAGAGCTTGCAGTACTTCCGGGGGCCATCTCAGTAACAAAATAGTACATTTTTATACCAAAGTTGGGGTATATCGGTTGCATTTTCCGCTTCAGTGTGGATAATCGGTTTTGTTCACCACCCCGGTGAACATTGTCACAAGAAGTGAGGACTTGTGGCACCAGGGCGGCGCTGTGGGAGACGCCGCCCTACTCATTTCCACCAAAGACAAACAATCGCCTCTGCCGCTTCTGATCGAAGGGCATTTTGCCTCCGCACGATATTGTTGTAAGCATTCAGGATACGTTGCGAGGCTACTGCTCGCTCACTTTCGGAAGCACTCGCGACAAAGTACCGGGCGTCCTTGCGACGGGTAAAACGGAACCGTCGTTTCACGATTGCACGAGGCGCATTCAACGCGGACTGCGACTTTTTGGCGCTGACCGTCTGCGGCCGCGAGAGCCGCTTCGACCCGATCATTCTTCGCTCTTTTGCATGGCTTGCAACGCTTAGGAGGGTTTGTGAGCCCTTTCTGCTGAAAGAAAGATCGCTCACCAGAGGTCCAAATGAACTCCTGTTTGCAGTCAATACAGAGGATCGGGATATCCGGAAGTGCAGCGGTACCTTGATCCGCGAGACTTCCGTCGTTGTCCAAATTGTGAGGATCCGACGTGATCATTTGTTCTACTAAGTTCTACCAAGATCTCTTTCCGAGTATGGCTCAATGGCCGAGCAAAATTTACACCGGGGCCTTGGGGAGGCGAACATCAAATTAGACGCTCTTGGATCCAACGGTGTAGGATAATAAAAGACGTTACAACTTAGTCTAAATATCTGTCAAGGCTAAATTTAGTGTATAGGCTAAAGTGAGTTTATGAACATTCTAGTTGTTGGGTCGGGCGGACGCGAACACGCGATATGTACGGCCTTTCGCCGTTCGTCAAAAGTCGAAACCCTCTACTGTGCACCGGGGAATGCCGGTATCGCGGGGATCGCAAGCTGTGTCAACATTGCGGCTGATGACGTAAAGGCCCTCGCGGATTTCGCCTCTGCGAACAACATTGGCTTAACGTTCGTTGGCGGTGAGGTTCCGCTTGCCTTGGGTATCGTCGATGAGTTTGAACGGCGAGGCCTCCGGGCAATTGGGCCAAAAGCAGAGGGAGCCAAGCTCGAAGCGAGTAAGGCGTTTGCTAAGAGTTTTATGGCAAGCCACGGCATTCCGACCGCAAAGTTCACGGTGTCGCATTCCGCCGATTTTGCGATCTTGGAGCTTGAGAGCGGTGATTTCGGCGGACTTGACTCAAATGTCGTTGTTAAAGCTGATGGTCTGGCCGCGGGCAAAGGCGTCATCGTGGCGAAAGGGCGCGCCGCAGCTACTCAGGCGATCAGTTCGCTCAGTGATATCGCTGGATCTGCCGCGGCGGACAAGATCATACTTGAAGAATGTTTGGTGGGTCGTGAGGTTTCGCTTCTAGTATTTACGGATGGCGAGAGTTTTGCTCTGATGCCGCCGGTTCGTGACCACAAACGCATAGGTGACGGCGATGTGGGGCCGAACACCGGCGGAATGGGCACCGTCTCGGACGATGCACTTCTTTCCGAAGCCGAGCTGGCTGATGTTGTAGAGCGTATCGTCAAGCCCACGCTTCACGCATGCAAGCGTGAGAGTATTAGTTTTAAGGGAATCATCTTCTTTGGCCTAATGATGACTGCGAATGGGCCAATGGTGCTTGAATACAACGTCCGTTTTGGCGATCCGGAAACGCAAGCGATCCTGGTCAGGCTTGAGACCGATCTCGTTGATATTTGCGAAGCGATGCTCTCCGGACAGCTGGACAAGATCGACATTCGCTGGACGAAGGGAAGTTCAGCCTGCGTGATACTCGCATCCGAGGGGTATCCGGGAAAGGCCCGCACGGGCGATGTCATCAGTGGCCTTGTCGAAGCCGGAAAGGTGCCGAACGCGATGATCTTTCACGCAGGAACGGGCAGAGATGGGGCGGGCAACTTTATAACTGCCGGAGGCCGTGTTCTCGGGGTGACCGCAGTTGGCTCAACTCTAGATACGGCCCTTTCTTCAGCCTACGGAGCCGTTTCGAAGATCTCGTGGCCGGGAATGCAGTACCGGAAGGATATCGGAAAATAGCGTGTCCTAGTACGCCTTTATCGCCTCAAGATACGATTCAAAATTCCGACGCATCTCGTCGAGGGAATCACCGCCAAACTTCTCACGCATCGAGTTTGCGAGTACGATCGCCAACATCGCTTCGCCGATCACGCCTGCAGCCGGGACTGCGGTTACATCCGAACGCTCAAAGGCGGCAGCCTGCTCTTCTTTTGTATCGATATCGACCGATCGCAGCGGCTTCTTGAGTGTGGAGATCGGCTTCATATAACCCCGGACGCGCAGTTCCTCACCGTTGGTTATGCCGCCTTCGAGACCGCCGGCGTTGTTCGTAAGACGTTTAAAATTCTCTCCGTCAAAGGCGATCTCATCATGAACCTCAGAACCGGGCTTGCCAGCGTTTCCAACGCCCGCCCCGATCTCGACCGCTTTAATGGCATGAATCGACATCACGGCTCTTGCAATTCTTCCGTCGAGTTTATCCTCCCAGGACGTGTGGCTGCCGAGTCCGACGGGAAGGCCCCGGACCACGACCTCGAAAATGCCGCCAAGCGTATCACCAGCTTCCCGCGTTTCGTCGATAAGCCTGATCATTTCCTCCTGAGCGACAGCATCAACACAGTTAAGCGGGGAATCGACCGGGAGTTTTGCGATCTCGTCCCATTCCCGCGCGAGAGGAACGGCTTGCACGTGGCCGAGCTTAATGACGTGGCTTCGGATATCGATCTGAAACTCCGAAAGCAATTGCTTTGCGACGGCCCCGGCAGCAACGCGCGCGGCAGTTTCGCGAGCGGATGCCCGTTCCAAAATGTCTCGAAGGTCCCGAGTAGCGAATTTCTGTCCGCCGGCGAGGTCCGCGTGGCCCGGACGCGGCCGTTTCACGACCCGCGTGTTCTTTGGAAGGTCAACTTTTGCCTCGGACGACATTATTTCTTGCCAATGGACAAAATCGTCGTTTTCGATAAGAAGGGCTATGGGTGAACCTAAACTCTTGCCGTGACGAACACCCGAAAGGATATCGACCGTGTCGGTCTCGATCTTCATTCGGCCGCCGCGGCCATAGCCTTGTTGCCGCCGCCACAGTTCGTGGTCTATCGAAGGTTTCTGTATCTCGACGCCGCTTGGCATCCCTTCGACTATCGTAATGAGAGCCTTGCCGTGTGACTCGCCCGCAGTTGTAAAATTGAATCTCATTGGGATCGGTATTCGGACGGCTTAAGCCGTCGCTTGTGCGGCATTCCGCTTCTTTTTGAACACGAGTAGTGCGACGCTTGCAATGATCAGGAGGCCGCCAACGCCTGTCTGCGGCGGCAGAGTTTCGCCCAAAGCCAACCAGCCGATCAGGACAGCGAGCAGGGGTGTAACTAGCGATATCATCATCGCATTTGTAGATTCTATCCTATTCAACAACCAATAGTAGCAACAAAACGCGACAACTGTCCCGACAATTCCAAGGTAGAAGATGCTGCCGACAGCGACGAATGACCAACGGTACTCAAGTGGGCTGCCTTCGGTTAGCAAGCTGTATACAATGATCGCCGGAAGGCCGCATACCATTTGCCAAAAGACGATGACCTCGGGCCGCAGCTCTGTAGCCTTTGCCTTTATCAGAATCGACGACTGTGCCGCCGCATACGCCCCGACGACTATCAACACGCACGCGGCGAAGGCCAGTTGGTTGTGAACGCCAAGCTGATCGATAAAAATTACCGCCACTCCAACGACGCCAAGCCCGACGGCAAAGATCTTTCTCGTTGTGATCCTTTCCGCAGGCAGAAATATCCAAGCAAGAATGAGCCCGAATACAACGATCATTGCCTGCAGGACGGCCGCAAGCCCCGATGTGATGTATTGTTCCGCCCAGAAAACACTCGAATAGTTGATCGTGAATTGCAGCACACCGGTCAACCCCAGTAGTTGCCACTGTTTACGGTTTTTCGGGATGCCCTCGCCTTTTCGAAATAGTACGAATGGTGCGAGGACGGCTGCAGCGAGCAGGAATCGCAACGAGACAAATCCAAACGCCGGTAGGTCTTTGAGGCCGACCTTGATGAAGATCCAGGTCGAGCTCCAAATAAGAGCGAGTAAAAGCCAAACAATGATCTTCATAGAGTGTCAGGCTTTCTCGTAAAAGCTTAGGTGTGTATCGCCCTGCTTAAGGAGACGCCAGCGTCTCAAAAAGCCAACAGCATCGGGCATTTGCTTTCTTGCGATGTGCTCGACTATTAGAACGCCATCATCCGCCAGCAGATCGGTTTTGTCTCCGAATTCATGAAGGACGACAGAGTAGTCGGCGTCGTATGGCGGATCGAAGAAAGCGATGTCCCAAGGAACCTCATAAGGTCTTCCCACAAATGTCTCGGCTTCAAAATTCTGCACATCAGTCTCATCTTCAGGGACGCCCAATTTGTCGAGATTCTCTTCGATCAGAGCACACGCCTTTTTCGAGCGATCGACAAAGGTTACGAATTCGGCACCGCGGGAAAGAGCCTCGATTCCGATCGCTCCGGACCCGGCGCAAAGATCGAGGAATCGGGTTCCGTCGATACGCGGGGCGAGTATGTTAAAGAGGGTTTCGCGAAGACGGCCGGAAGTTGGCCGTGTCCGATGATCGGGCGGGCTTTTGAGCAATCGTCCGCCATATTGTCCAGAAATGATCCGCATCGATGTTGAAAGTTCAGCCCCCAGCTCAAGCGACCCCACCAAGCACGAACGACTTGCGTCGTTCGGCGGCTTTAATTAACAGCTTCGTCTCAGCGGAAGCTGCCTTAGCTCCAAGATAGTTTTCGACCTCATCGCGCGCGATCGAAAGGATATCGAGGTCGCGGACAATATTCGCAACTCGGAATGACTGAAGACCCGATTGTCGCGTACCCAAGAGGTCGCCCTGGCCACGAAGTTCAAGGTCCTTCTCCGCGATCTCGAACCCGTCCGAGCTGCGTTCCATTATTCCGAGGCGCTCACGGGCAGTTGTTGTCTTTTTGTCGCCGGTAAGGAGAACACAAAAACTCTGTTCAGCGCCGCGTCCAACTCGGCCGCGTAGTTGATGTAGTTGTGAGAGGCCGAATCGTTCAGCATGTTCGATCACCATAAGCGACGCGTTCGCAACGTCGATCCCAACTTCGATCACGGTTGTCGAGACGAGGATATCGATCTTACCTGCAGCGAATGCTGCCATAACTTCATCCTTCTCGGCGGACTTCATTCTTCCATGGAGCAGACCGACCTTTAGGTTCGGAAAAACGCGGGTAGAAAGGTCTTCGAACATTGCCGTAGCGGCCTTTAGATCGAGCTTTTCCGATTCTTTTACGAGCGGGTAAACAATGTAAGCCTGACGGCCGAGGCCGATCTCTCGTTCGATACCCCGATAGACGCCTGTTCGCTGGTCTTCGCCGCAGACGACGGTCTTTATAGGCGTGCGGCCGGGCGGCAGCTCGTCTATAACCGACACGTCGAGATCACCGTAAACTGTCATGGCGAGCGAACGCGGAATCGGAGTCGCTGTCATCACGAGGACGTCCGGGTTCGTGCCAAGCTCTTTTAGGCGTGCGCGCTGCATTACTCCGAAACGATGTTGTTCGTCGATAACCGCAAGGCCAAGCAGATCGAACTCGACACCTTCCTGAACCACGGCGTGCGTGCCGATCACGAGATTTGCCTCGCCGGACTTGATCGCCTCGCGCACACGCCTTCGTTCCGTAGGTCTAAGTCCGCCAGTTAGAAGCTCCACTCGATAGCCCGTATTTGCGAAGACCCTTGAAGCACTGCGAAAGTGCTGTTCCGCAAGTATCTCTGTCGGCGCCATCAAGGCCGTTTGGTACCCATTCTCCATCGCCGCCATCATCGCCAGGAACGCGACGATCGTCTTGCCGCTACCCACATCGCCTTGAAGAAGGCGATTCATCGGACGGTCTCCCTTGAGGTCGGTAAAGATCTCGCCCACAACCCTCTTCTGGGCAGCGGTCAACTCGAAGGGCAAGAGGGAAGCGAGGCGCTTTTTGCCTTCCTCTGAAACCTCGATCACGGCGCCTTTCGGTTCTTGCTCGCGTTTTCCCTTCAAAAGCCGCATTGAGAATGCGAGCCAGAAGAATTCATCAAAGATCAGCCGTCGGTGAGCTGGGCTACGATGCATTTCGTAGTCAGGCATTACGGCATTCTCCGGCGGAAAATGGATCTCTTCGTATGCCTGGCGAAGACTGAGAAGGGAGCGATTTGCCAAAAGTTCCTTTGGGAGATCATCATTGATCGCGCCGAGTTCGTTCAGAACCGAGCGAAAGATCTCCCTGAGCTTCTTTGTGGAAAAGTTGCCAAGCTTTCGGTAGATCGGTACACGACCGGTATGTATGCTGATGAGTGCAGGATCGAGGATATCCTCCTCGGGTGTGTCCTCTGAGGTGCTGGAAGGCAAGAACAGTCCGTCGTCGATCTCGGGAAGTATCTCGAGCTCATCAGGTTTCCCGACCTTTAGTCCAAGCTGCCCGCGTCGGTCGAGTTCCCAGAGGCCGTAGGCGACGAATCGCGTACCGCGAGCGAACTTTTTTGAATACCAGTTGACGATATCATTCGCTCCCTTGCCCGATACGAACCATTTGACCGTTACGGGCCGATGAACGCGGTCCCGGTCGCCTGCAGTGATCTCGAATAGGTATAGCGGCGGCTTCTTCCGGTCGCGCATCTTGCCGACCTGAATTCCGGCAGTGTTCCGGACGAAAAGTTCGGCTGCAGCCTCATCGCCGCTTTGGATCTTATCGAGCGGAAGGAAGTTCGAGCGGTCCTCGTAACGAGCAGGAAGGTAATTGAGCAGGTCCTCGACGCTAACGTCCTCAACATTTGGCTTATCCGAAGCCGTTGCGAGAGCCACCGCAAGTTTTCGCACCATACCCGCGGAAAGATTCGATATCCCGTAGCGATAGAGTTCGATTATGGATGTATCGAGTGCAAGCTTCACGATGGACCAAACCGTCTGGAATCATTGATTGTAGCAAATAGCAAAGGGACGACAATTTTCCGTTAAGAAAATGCCGTCCCTTTGAATTTAGAAACGTCCGAGTCGCAAAGAAGACAGCGAACGTCAAAGTCTAGCTGAGATTGTTCGCGTGCTTTGTAAGTCTCGATTTATATCGAGCCGCAGTATTCTTGTGAATGATGCCCTTGTTGACAGCCTTGTCGATAAGCGAGACCGTCGGCGTTAGGAGTTCAGCCGCACCGGACTTGTCATTGGCTGCGACGGCAGCACGAAGTTTCTTGATCGACGTGCGGAGCTTGCTGCGGTTGCTACGGTTGATCGCGTTGCGTTTTGTTGTTTGACGGACGCGTTTTTCTGCAGATTTATGATTCGCCATTTCTTGAATTCAATATCGTCTTTTTAGACAAACTCCAAATTCTAGCGAAAGATGCCGATGTTGTCAACGTCCGCGGGACGTCGTTCGAGCCGCGTTGCAAGCGAGTGCATCAGGTCAACGAAGAACGTCAAAATCGGCGGATAAAGGATGAATTCAGGGTTCAGTTCACGGCCGAATACGTCGGGAGCCGCGTCCGCCGGGAAGGTGAAAAAGATCCCAATCAGATAGCCGATCAAAAAAGCACCCAAGATGGAGCCAAGAAGAGCTGCCGCAACCGCATATCTCGATCGCACAGGCGTTTTGCGGTCCCGGTCGTCCAGGATCGAATCGTGGATATTGTCGTCGTAGGACGTATAACGGACAAAACCGTCGCGGATCCGGCCGATCAGGTGAATGACGCCGATCGTGAAAAGTGTAATGATCGCGATCTTTCCTAAGATCTCAGCGTCCGTAAATATGTGCGGCCGAACCGCTGTCGATATGACCGCCGAAACAAGGAATGCCGAAAGCGGATAGACGACCTTCTGAAATGCCAGTGCCTCTCGACGTTCCTCAGCGATCATCCGGTCGAGGATGTCGTTGTATCGCCGTTCGTAAACCATTTGTCGCCAGCGATTTGCGTGTTTATTCGTAGACGTGAAAACTGAATGCCCATTTCCGCGGAACTGTGCATCGAGGATGCGGCGATCATATTGGGCACGCTGTTTTGGGTTGCCGAGGACCTCGTACGCTTCTGCGATCTCAGCGAAACGGCGAGCGGTGTCCTCTGCACCGTTATTTTTATCCGGGTGCAGTTTTCGCGCCAAGCGGCGATAGGCCGACTTTATCTCGGCGCCCGTCGCATCCTGCGCGACCCGCAGAACCTCGTAATAATTCGCCATCTTGTGACTTTGGGAGAGGTGTGAGCCCGTTATTCGCGTCTCGGGACGAACTCAAGTCAAATATTAGCACGTTGTGGGATGGAATTGTTCACAAAATGTTGTATGCATCCAGTTCCAATGCCCTAAGAAGGGCCTTCGCCTTCAGAAGCATCTCGGCATACTCGACTTCCGGCTGCGAATCGCTTACGATGCCGCCTCCCGTCGAGAATGAGGCGATGTCGTCGGCGATCGTCATCGTGCGGATCGCGACGCTTGTGTCGACGCCAGCCGACAGCCCGGATCCCTCAGTTCGAAACTCGGCCGGGATCGAATATCCGATAGCGCCCATGGCTAGCCCACGAGGAACCTTTTCGAGGCTATCAATGATCTTCATCGTACTGATTTTGGGCGCTCCCGTGATCGAACCGCATGGGAACAATGCCCTGATGACATCGGAGAAAGTGGCCTCCGACCTTAGTCTGCCGACGATCGTTGAGACAAGGTGATAGAGAGTTGGATGTTCTTCGACCGTGCAAAGTTTCGTGACCTTGACCGAGCCGAATTCACAAACGCGGCCAAGATCATTACGCAGGAGATCGACGATCATCGTGTTCTCGGCAAGGTCTTTTCGGCTGTGCAAGAGCTGGTCGCGGGTATTGCCATCAATGGCTTGGTCGCCAACGCGAGGCGCGGTTCCCTTGATAGGCGAAGCCTCGATCGAGCCACATCTGATTCGAAAGAATCTTTCCGGCGATGCAGAGACCACGGTTGAGTTTTTTCGCTGGATGAACGCAGCAAATGCCGCCGGATGATCCCGCCGTAGGCTCGAAAAGATCGCTTGGGCATCTAAACCACCGAGCTTGGCAGTAAAGCTCTGAACGATATTTACCTGGTAGGTATTTCCAGAGCGGATCTCGTTCTGGATCTCGCGGACGGCAGTCAGATATTCGTATTTTGTGAAGGCGGACGAGAGAATCCGTGCCTTCGAGCGAGGATCTGCCTCGGCAAATGGCTTCGAATCAAGCAGTTTTTCCGTGATCCGTTCTGTATCTTGTCCGAGGACATATGCATGTCGCAAGGAATAGTTGTAGACAACGAGAGTGTGAAACCGAGCGACAAAAGCGAGAGGTTCATCGGATCTGGCGTGTCGAGATGAAACGCCCGCTAGATTCATGCCCAACTCATAGGAGAGCGTGAAGAAGCACGGTGCTTCACCTCCGAGGGCATCACTCAGTTTGTCTAAAGCTTCGACGTCATCGTGGGAATATTCAGTCGTGTCGTAGGGGGCGATACCCGCGATCAGCAGGTGCGAATCGAGGTGTCCAACGCCGCAACTGTCGAGAATGCAAACGCGAGCATCGCGCGAGATCTCAAGCAGCCGGCCGACGAGTTCATCTGCCGAAATCACTATCTCAGGCACGCATCGGATTCTAGCAACACTTACGCGGCCTATCCAGCGGCGATAAGTTCAGTCTTGCTTGTTTTTAATCCGGGATGATTCGCGTAATATATCCCAAGGTTTTTCAGAAGCTTCAAAAGATAAATATGGAATCTGGTTCGAATAACGGTGTTTCGCTCGTTCGAGGTCTCGGCCTTATTGCGGCGGTGTCGATCATCATCGGCAACGTCATCGGCACTGGCGTGTTTTTGAAGGCTCGTGTGATGACCTGCAACGTCGGCACCCCGGGCTGGGTCTTGACGGCCTGGATCGCAGCCGGACTCCTGTCGCTTGCCGGCGCTCTCACCTACGCAGAACTGACCGCTATGAAGCCTGCGGCCGGCGGTGAGTACGTGTTTTTGAGGGACGCATACGGCCGCTTGTCGAGCTTCCTGTTCGGGTGGATGCAGATGTTCGTCGCAAAGCCGGGTTCACAAGCGGCCGCGGCGACCGCGTTCGCGATCGGACTCAACGATTTCCTCGGAAATCAGTTGTCTCAACAGCTTTTTGTTCTCGACCTTGGCGGATATTCGCTCGGCGTAACCCTTCTGCAGGTTGTCGCATTGATGGCGATCCTTATCTTTACGACGCTCAATTGTGCGACGGTCGCAATAAGCGGGCGCATAGCAACGGTTTTGACGGGCGTAAAGATCGCCTTGATCGTGTTTGTTGCCGGTGGTGCGTTTCTTTGGGCGACCGGCGACCTCTCGCACTTTTCGTTATTGAACAGTGGCGGCACTTGCGAAGGGGTCGACGCTTCCGTGACCTACGGTTCACCCTCGTATTCTTTCGTCGGCGGTTTTGCCGCAGCAATGATCGGTGCACTATGGGGTTATGACGGTTGGAATAACCTGACCTTCGTTGCGGGTGAGGTCGAGAACCCCAACCGCAACATTCCGCTCGCGATCATTGGCAGCACCGTCGTGATCATCATTCTGTACTCAGTAACGAACATCGCCTACTTTTATGTCCTTGACCCGACAGCCATTGCCTCGATCTCAAAGGACTCGTCGGTTGGCAAAGTTGTCGTAAGTATGTTCTTTGGAGGAAATATCGCTCAGTTTGCGACCGGCGTGGCCGTTGCGGTATTTGCGACAGGCCTGATGTTGTCGTCCCTTGGAACGCTGCATACGTCGATACTCTCCGGTTCGCGCGTCCCATACGCGATGGCAAACGATGGGCTTATGTTCAAGCCGCTCGGACGCCTGAGTATTACGGGAGTGCCCGTCAAAGCGCTGCTGCTCCAAATGGTTCTTGGCATGGCATTGGTACTAACTGGTTCGTTCGATACGCTGACGGATTACGTGATATTTGCCTCGTGGATCTTCTACGCCGCCGTAACGTCGTCGATCTTTGTTTATCGTGGGAAATACCCTGACCTTCCCAGACCCTACAGGGCATGGGGATATCCGATCGTTCCGATCATATTCTTGCTCGTCGCGGGCTGGTTGCTAATCAACACAATGTGGAATTCGCCGACGCGTTCGTTCACAGGGATCGGGCTGATACTTTTGGGGCTTCCAGTGTATTATTATTTGACCAGATCGCGGCCTTCCACGGACGCGCCGGAGGTACAAGGATAGAACCATGTCCAAACAAGAAAGACGCAGCGGCGAGGACCGCAGAAGCACAACCCGTTATCCGATCGACATTCCCGCCGAATTCGAAGTTGCCGGGGTTCGCGAATCCGGCGCGATCAGCGATGTCAGCTTTGAGGGCTGCTTTATTTTGAGTTCGGGGAATGTTGAGGATGGATCCGCCGTTAAGATTTACCTTCCGCTTGCAGACGGAATGAAGGTTCTATTTACGGGCGTGATCGCGAATCATGTTATTGAGATCGGATTTGGCGTTCGATTCGACTCGTTGTCGTTCGAACAACGTGAAGTTCTTGTAAATATCGTTAGAGAATCACGGCAGGGCTAAGCAGCTTCGCTTCGGCGGGCAAGAGATTCTCTAGCCGCCTCTCGGTCGTCGAAATGGAACTTGTCGCCTCCGATGATCTGATAATTTTCGTGTCCTTTCCCGGCGATGATCACTACGTCGCCCTTTTCAGCCAACGCGATCGCACGCCCAATCGCTTCACGGCGGTCGCTTACCACCTCGTATGCATCAGTTTTCGACCTAACTCCTTCTTCGATCGAAGCAATTATCTTTAGCGGATCTTCATTTCGCGGGTTGTCGGAAGTGATTATCGCGATGTCGCTGAGTTCGCCGGCAACCTCGCCCATCGGCCTCCTTTTTGAGCGGTCGCGATCACCACCACAACCGAACACAGTGATGATCCTACCGTCGGTAAGCTCCTTTGCAGTGCGCAAAGTGTTCCTTAGGGCGTCATCCGTGTGTGCGTAATCGACGATGACCGCAAAGTCTCCATCGTGCGGAACACGCTCGAAACGACCCGGTGCACCTATGCATTTTTCAAATGCGGACTTAATGACACCAAGGTCATAACCGAGTTCGATAGCAACGCAAGCCGCCGATAACATATTGTAAACATGCGGTTTACCGACCAGCGGCGAATTGATCCTAGCGGCCCCGATCGGAGTATTCAGGTCGAACGTGGTTCCATGAACCAGCGAAACTTCGATATTCGTTCCAGTGATATCTGCATCGGAGTCTTGTCCGGTCGTAATTGTCTTTTGTCCGGCCGCGCGTAGCAGTTGGGCAAGTTTTCGTCCCCATTCATCGTCGATGTTGATCACTGAGGCAGCGGGAACAGAGCCTAGCGAACCATCAAAAAGCTTTTGTTTTGCTTCGAAATATCGCTCCATGGTCCCGTGATAGTCGAGATGGTCTTGCGTCAGATTTGTGAATACTGCGACCTCGAATCGAAGCCCATCACAGCGATGCAGGTCGATCGCCTGCGACGAAGCCTCCATCACAGCCATTTTCGAGCCGGCTTCGACAGCTTGGCGCAAAAAACGGTTCGTATCAGATGCTTCCGGTGTAGTGCGGACAGCCTCATGACTCGTTTCGCCGATGCGATATTCGACAGTTGTGAGCATTGCCGGGAATTGGCCCGCGGCCTCCGCGAGGGCGAAACAAAGGTAGGTTGTTGTGGTCTTACCATTGGTGCCCGTAATTCCAACGAGATGCAGGTCGTGCGACGGGTTGCCATTCACGGCGGCCGCGGCCATAGCAAGAGCCTTTCTAGCATTCTCAACGCGGAGCCAGCTACCTTGAAAGCCATCGGGGCGGGGTTGTTCAGATATTATCCCTGATGCCCCACGCCTCATTACGTCGTCGATGAAACGATGGCCGTCAACCGTCGACCCTTTGATCGCGACGAAGACCGTTCCTTCACGAACTTGCCGTGAATCGTGCGTTACATCGGTAGCAAGGGCTGTTGGGTCGCCTGAGAAGTCGGCCGAGATAGTGTCAGCGAGAGCTTTGATGATTATGGTCGGTTGTGTCACAGTTTGTTAGATCTGGTATTGCGAAATACGAGTGATTATACGCTATGGCGCTAAAATACTACGAACATCGATTTTCAGTTCGTCGTATCAACTCTTAGGGATAAGGAGGCAACGCTATATGAACATCATCAAGGTCATTCTCGCGATCATCGGGATCTTTTTTGCCGGTTTTGCGGCGCTTTGGGTACTCGGCCTTCTTTCGACGCTCATCTGGTACCTATTCTGGATCGCGATCATCGGAGGGCTTATCTACGGAGGCGTCCGACTCTTTAAGAAGATGGAGGCGAAGGCTCTCGGATACGAACCGCAGTCGCGTCTCGATACCAACGACATTCAGATGTCGTGGGATGAATATGACCGCAAGTACATAAATAAATAGGCGGGTATTGTCAGCTGCTTTGGTCGAATGTTATTCTTCCATTTCGCCTCGCTCCTGCAAGATGTGCCGAGGTGGCGAAATTGGCAGACGCACTAGACTTAGGATCTAGCGTCGAAAGACGTGCGAGTTCGAGTCTCGCCCTCGGC
>JAANMW010001000.1_pt1 | contig 32189 bp, 21 predicted proteins | sample 7279671 | NCBI WGS metagenome assembly JAANMW01 (sample SAMN14094541, study PRJNA606508) | bioreactor metagenome | isolation source: A lab-scale SPAN reactor treating ammonium-rich wastewater day 247 | place: Ireland: Galway | collected 2017-09-19 | reverse complement strand
ACCTCGGCCATCGCCGCGCTGGTGCAGTGGCTCGCTGGCGGCAACGCGCAGGTATTTGCCGCCATGGTCGAGGCCCTGTTTGCCATGGCCAAGCTCTCGGTCGAGGTGATGCTGCTGCTGTTTGGCACCCTCACCCTCTGGCTGGGTTTTTTGCGCATTGCAGAGCGCGCCGGTCTGGTCGAATCCCTGGCACGCTGGCTGTCGCCGCTGTTTGCGCAGCTGATGCCCGGCGTGCCGCGCGGCCACCCAGCGCTGGGCCTGATGACGCTGAACTTTGCCGCCAATGCGCTGGGCCTGGACAACGCGGCCACGCCCATTGGCCTCAAGGCCATGCATTCGCTGCAAAGCCTGAACCCCGAGCCCCAGACTGCCACCAATGCGCAAATCCTGTTCCTGGTGCTCAACGCCTCGTCGCTCACGCTGCTGCCCGTCTCCATCTTCATGTACCGCCTGCAACAAGGCGCGCCTGACCCGACCCTGGTGTTCGTGCCCATCCTGCTCGCCACCTCGGCCTCGACCCTGGTGGGGCTGTTGACCGTGGCCTTTGTGCAGCGGCTGCCCATCTGGCGGCCTGTGGTGCTCGCCTACCTGCTGCCGCTGGCCCTCTGCATTGCCGCGCTGGTCGCCTTCCTCTCCACGCTGAACGCCACGGCGCTGGCCAGCCTGTCGTCCCTCACCGGCAACCTGACGCTGTTTGGCCTGGTGCTGCTGTTCGTGCTGCTGGGCGCCTGGCGCCGCGTGCCGGTGTACGAGGCCTTTGTCGAAGGCGCACGCGATGGTTTCGACGTGGCGCGCGGCCTGCTGCCCTACCTGGTCGCCATGCTCTGCGCCGTGGGCGTGCTGCGCGCATCCGGAGCATTGGGCTACGCACTCGACGCTATCCGCTGGCTGGTGGAAGGCGCCGGCTGGGACACGCGCTTTGTCGATGCGCTGCCGACCGCGCTGGTCAAACCGTTCTCAGGCAGCGCCGCCCGCGCCATGCTGATCGAGACCATGCAGGCCAAGGGCGTAGACAGCTTCCCCGCCCTGGTCGCCGCTACGGTGCAGGGCAGCACGGAAACCACGTTTTATGTGCTGGCGGTGTACTTTGGCGCGGTGGGCATTCAGCGGGTGCGGCACGCGGTGCCTTGTGCGCTGCTGGCGGAGCTGGCGGGGGTGTTGGCGGCGATTGGGGTTTGCTATTGGTTTTTTGGCTAGTATTTCAAGCCAAATTGGCCTCTAGCGCTTATCAGATAAGCGCTGACAGCTATGAATTTTGAGGACAAATAGGGTCAAAAAGAAACCGCTGCTCCAGCTAAATAGCGAAGTTTGAGTCAGCAGGGTTGCGCTGGCCCATTCACTCGATGGGTGCAAGACGGTCTGCGACGCTGAGCGACTGGTGCCGACCCGAAGCGGCCCTTCAGCTACCCGCTTTTTCGTAGTTCTACGTGAAATTCAATCCACCGTCAGAAAGCAAAATTTCACCGGTCAAATAGTTGGATTGAACAAGCGCTCGTCTCAGGCAACCCAGAGTTCTTTAAAGCTCCAAGGCCAGACATGTTGCAGATCTTCCATTGTTAACATGCTTTCTTTATTCAAGAGCTTTTTGCGCATGACTACGTTGGCCAACCGACCTAATACGGCACTTGTTGTTATAGATTTTCAAAACGGAGTCGTAGCAAACGCTTATCGCCGTAGTGAAGTACTTGCCGCAGTCAGCCGTCTCATCGAAAGAGCACGAATTGCGCAAGTCCCAGTGGTTTGGGTTCAGCACTCTGATGAGAGCCTCAAACCGGGCAGTGAAGCTTGGCAGATCGTGGCACAAGTCGCTCCATTGGCAGGTGAAACAATTGTCCGAAAGAGCTATCGGGATGCTTTCGAGGACACTAATCTTGAACAGGTTTTGTCGAGGCTCAAAGTTGGAAGCCTTCTTGTGACTGGTGCACAAACTGACATGTGCGTTAGATCAACGCTTCATGGCGCTCTCACGCGTGGTTATGACGTGACCCTTGTCAGCGATGCCCATACGACTGAGGATATGACTTCAAAAGGTGCGCCACCACCAGATGCTGTGATTAGTCATACCAATATGTATTGGAAAAATCAAAGAGCGCCGGGTCGGGCTGGCGGCGTCATTGAAAGCAAAGATGTTGATTTTTCTCATCCCGTTTTTTGAACTCAGTGAGTACCTCTTTGTGATCGATCATAAAAGTCGGTTGGTGGATGCTGACAGGCCGCTCCTGGCCGAGACCAGCCGCTCATCTTCTCGAATTTGAATGCGCTGCCTCAGACAGAAACGGCAAAGAACCTGCGCTGCGCCCACCGTTCCGGGATTGGGGTCTGAGCACGAGTTTCGCTACGCGAAATCGTGATCCGACCCCAATGCCTGCGTCGTCTGCACCGCGTACTTTGCTGAGGCCGGTGCCGAGCACAGCGATGGCCCGAACGGCTGCCCGGCTCCCCCTTCCCCTCTGTCCGTGCCGAGGAGCACAGGCGCAAAGCGGATCAGGGCCGCGCGCTGTTTGAGCGAAGCGAGTTTGCGCGGACCCCGCTTTGCGCCGCGCACCGCAGGTTGCAGTTATTGGGGTCAGACACCCATTTCGCGGCGGTGCGAAGCACCGCCCCCTTCGGGCGAGCCGCAGGCTCGGTGAATTGGGGCTCTGACCCCAAAAACCGACACGGACAGCGGGGTCGCCTTCTCTTTGGTGACTTTCTCTTGGCGACGCAAGGACCAGTTACTGCGCCGCCGGGCGCACATCCCGGCAGACGGCCTCGGCAAAGGCATGCCGCCGGGAAAGCCCAACGCTCGGTGAGTCACTCGAAGGCTGCGCCCTATGACCGGGATTAGGGTCTGGGCACGAGTTTGGCTGTACGAAATCGTGATCCGACCCCAATGCCTGTGCCATGCCTGCGCGAATGCTGGCGTCAATGCCAGAAAAAATATAGCCAAAATAGCCTCTAGCGCTTATCCCATAAGCGCTACCAGCTATCAATTCAGGAACGCTCTGGCGGCGCAGCCACCAAGTCCCACTCCGCCACCTGCTCGTTCGTGGCCACCAACCGCCCCACCAGCAGCTTGATAAACGCCTTGTCAAAGCACGACTGCAGCGCCTCCGAAGCTCCCCGCAGCGCCGGGTTACGCACTTTGAGCACCAGCACCTCGCTCTCGGCCACGGCGGTGGCGGTGCGCAGGGGGGATTCGGGGCGCAGGTAGGTCATTTCGCCGAAGGTGACGCCGGCATTCAGCGTGCACAGCTGCCAGTTCTGGCGGTGGATGCCCACTTGGCCCTCGATGAGGATGCAGAACGAATCGCCCGGCGCGCCCTCGCGCATCAGCGCGGTGCCGCGCGGCACGCGGCGCCAGTTGCCCAGGCGCATGAGCTCCCACAGAGCGACGTCGTGAAAATCGGCAAAAAACGGCAGTGCACGCAGGCGGGTGAAGCGCTCGGTTTCGGTGTCCTGCGACCTCTGGCGTGGCAAAGCGCGCGAGATGGCCGTCAGCGCTTCGGCCCAATCGGCCCAGCGGCGAAAGCGGTCTTGCGGCGCCTTGGCGAGCGCGCGCAGCACAAAGGCATCGACCTCGGGCGGGAGCGAGGCGCGCAGCAGGCCAGGGGCGGTGGGCTCGTCGTTACTGATACGGTACATCGTGGCGAAATCGGTTTCGCCATCGAAGGGTCGCCGCCCCGTGAGCAGCTCGTACAGCACCACGCCCAGCGAAAACATGTCGCTGTGGTGCGTGAGCGATTCTTCCCGCACCTGCTCGGGCGACATGTACGAGGGCGAGCCGACCAGGCCGGCAAGTTGCGTGGCATCGCTGCGGGTAGAAAGCGCGGCGCCAAAATCGACCAGTTTCACGTCGCCGTCCTGCTCCAGCAAGATGTTGGCGGGTTTGATGTCGCGGTGCACCAGGCCCTGGCGCTCGGCGTATTCGAGCGCGTGGCCGCACTTGAAGGCGATGTCGAGCACCTGCGCCAGTGGCAGCAGCGCATCGGCGCTGGCGTGATGGGACAGCGGCTGGCCGTTCAGGTACTCAAACACCAGGTACGGCGGTTCGGCCGTTTCGTCGGCGTCGAGCAGGCGCACGATGTTGGGGTGGCGCAGCCGCGCGGCCAGGGCGGCTTCCTGCTGGAGCTGGCGCCGGTGGCGTGCGCCAAGCTGCGGGTCGGCCAGCAGGTGCGCGTGCATCTGCTTGACCGCGACTTTGCGGCCGCGCAGGCCGTCGAGCCCCAAATACACCACACCGCTGGCACCGCGGCCCAGCTCGCGCTCGATGCGGTATTTGCCAATGGCGGTGGGGGCGGCGCTCATGTCAGTGCTCAGGCACGACGACTTCCGCCCAGTCGTACAGGGCGCCCAAAATTTCTTCGGCGCGTTCGTCGGCGGTCTCGGACAGCGCGTCGATGCGCTCAAACAGCGCTTCGGCCGTCAGCGCCCCGCCCTGGCCGTGCAGCAGGCAGTCGGTGCGGTGCTGCAGCCAGCGGGCTTGTTCTTCGGGCGTGAGGGTGGACGCAAAATTGCGCGCGCGGTAGCGAAACAGCAGTTCGCCCAGGCGCGGATCGTCAAAGCTGGTGCGCGCAGCGGCCAGTTGTGCGCCGGTCATGCTGCGCAGCTCGTCGAGGCGGCGGCGGTCGGTGTTGCCGACGAAGCCGCCGTACAAATCCTGTTCCACATCGGGTGCGGGCTCTTGCGGGCGCGCGAACACGGCGGGCCAGATGGCGCTCATGTCGGGCAGCGCGCGGGCCCATTCGGCGTGCTGCGCCGCCTGGGCCAGGTCAATGTGCCAGCGCTGTGCCAGGGCGGGGGTCAGCGTGTTCACATTGCCCACCACCATGGGCGACTTGTTCAGGTGCACCGTCTTGATGGGCAGGCGCGTGACGCCTTCTGGCAGGTCTGCGGCCCGGGTGAACATGCGCAGGCGCAGCGTATCGGTGTCAAGCAGGGCCAGTTCGCGCGGGTCGTGCGCCAGGTTCCAGGCGATGATTTCGTTCTTGTTGGTCGGGTGGCTGGCCAGCGGCCACATCACGGCGAGACACCCGCGCTCGGCTGGGAACATGCCTGAGACGTGCAGGAAGGGCCGCGCCGTCTGCGCCGTGGCGGGCAGGCGCAGCTCGGCGGCCACGCGGTCTTTCTTGTGCAGGCTGAACGCAAAATCGAACAGCCGGGGGTTGTGCTGGCGCAGCAGCCGCGCCAGGGCGATAGTGGCGCGCACGTCCGACAGCGCATCGTGCGCGGCCTCGTGCAGCAGGCCGTTGGCTTTGCTCAGGTGCTCGAGCTTGAAGCTCTGCGTACCGTCCTCTTTGGTGGGCCAGACCATGCCGCCCGGCCGCAGCGCATAGGCCAGACGCACCACGTCGAGCAGGTCCCAGCGGCCGCACCGGTTCTGCCACTCGCGCGCATAAGGGTCGATGAGGTTGCGCCAGAACATGAAGCGCGTGATTTCATCGTCAAACCGGATGGTGTTGTAGCCCACGCCGATGGTGCCGGGCTGCGCCATCTCGGCTTCGATCATGGCGGCAAACTCGCGCTCGGGCACGCCACGCTCCCAGGCGATCTGCGGCGTGATGCCGGTGATGAGGCAGGCCTCAGGATCGGGCAGGTAGTCGTTGGCCGGTTTGCAGTACAGCATGACCGGATCGCCGATCTCGTTCAACTCGGCATCGGTGCGGATGGCGGCAAACTGCGCCGGGCGGTCGCGCCGGGTGTTGGCGCCAAAGGTTTCGTAGTCGTGCCAGAGGAAGGTGTGGGAGGACATGCGCGGCGCAGGTGCTTGAAACGGAGATGGAGGGAATGTAACCGGTGCGGGGCCTGCCATTGAAGAAATATGGGTGTTTTGTGCCTTTGGCTCTTTGCCAGAAAGCGCCAAAAGCTATCGAATCTATAGCACTTCAATCAACCAACGGGGTTCGTCGGTCACCAAAGCCTTGGTCAGCACAAGCCTCTGTGCCTGGGTTAGCATTCGTAACAGCCCTTCCACCCCACTCCCGATCCGTTCATTTTTTCCCACACGAATCCATGGTTGCAACCGTCATCGTCGGCATGCTGTGCGTGCATTTGCTGTGCTTTGGCGGAATGTTCCTGCTGATCGGCGCGCGCCTGCATGGCAAAAAGATGGGCATGGATGCTTTCGCTGTCGGCAACCTGCTGCTGGGCTCGGCCTACGTCCTGCAACTGCTGGGCGGGCCGCCGGGCTGGAACCTGATGAGCGTGCTCAACCATACGCTGACCCTCTGCGTGCCGGCCGTTTTTTGGGTGGGCGCCATGCGTTTTTTCGACCGCCCTGCGCCGCTGTGGCGCCCGCTGATCACACTGGCGCTGGCCTACACCGCCCTGCAGCTGCTGGTGCAGTGGACGCTGGGGTCGGTGGCCCGCTACGCCATGCTGTCCGGCCTGTCGGCACTGGCTTTTCTGGCCATGATGGTCACCGTCATCTACGGCGTGCGCACCTTCGCCAGGCAACTGCATATCGAGATGGTGCTGTTCGCCGTCCTTATCGGCGGCATTTGCGCGCTGAACGCCGCGAAGTTCGTAAACGTCCTGACAGGAGGGCTGCAGACACTGGACATGGGAAGCCGTTTCCAGATGGTGTTCTACATCTACATGTCTTTCCTGGCCACCGTGCTGGCGCCTTCGATGATCTGGCTGGTGCTGCGCCGCCTGACGGACGATCTGCGCGCCATGGCGGCACGCGATCCACTGACGCAATTGTTGAACCGGCGCGGCCTGAGCGAGGCGCTGGAGGCGTATTTCCGTTCGCGCACTGCAGTGCCTGCGCACCTGTTTATCGTGGACATCGACTATTTCAAGCGCATCAACGACGCCTACGGCCACAAGGCAGGCGATACGGTGCTGTGCCATGTGGCCGACGTGTTGCGTGAGAACGCGCGCAAGGGAGATCTGACATCCCGCGTGGGTGGCGAGGAGTTCGTCGCCGTCTGTCTGGAAACAGACAGTGCGGGCGCGATGCGCCTGGCCCATCGCCTGCGTGCAGCCATTGAAGGCCATCAGATACCCATCCGTGGCGGCGAATCCATCCATTGCACGGCCACCATCGGGGTGTCGCAGAGTTTTGCCAGTGTGGACGAGTTTGACAGCGCCATGCAGCAGGCCGATGCCGCGCTCTACCGTGGCAAGGAAGCCGGACGCAACCGGGTGGAACGCAGCAATGACGGCGACTCCACGCCCGCCCCCTGAATAACGCACGCGCATAGATTCATCACCTGATTCCATTTCTAAATCACCCGTGTCGTTGTTGCTTCGCCTTGCGCGTGCTACAGCACTGATCGTAGGCTTCACGCCTAGACACGAATGATTTGGAAACAGAATTAGCCATCAGACGCACGCCAATAAAGCGCCAAAAGCTATTGATTCAATAGCAAAAAAAGCCAGCCACCTCGGCGGTGGCTGGCTTGGCACTGGCAGGCGGCACACAGGTGCGGCCAAGACCGGGCTTACCCGGCGGTCGCCTCTTCCGGCTCTGCAGGCTCCGACTTGGCCAACCGTTCCTTCTTGGGCAGCGGCTGAATGTCCAGAAGCACCTCGCCCGTTTCGACACCCTTCTCGTCCGTCTTGACGTCCATGTCCACCGTCAGGCGGCCACCGTCCTGCAAGCGGCCAAAGAGCAACTCGTCTGCCAAGGCGCGGCGAATGGTGTCCTGGATCAGGCGCTGCATGGGGCGTGCGCCCATGAGAGGGTCGAAGCCCTTCTTGGCCAGGAACTTGCGCAGCGTGTCGGTGAAGGTGACTTCCACCTTCTTCTCGGCCAGTTGCGTTTCCAATTGCAGCAGGAACTTGTCCACCACGCGCAGGATGATCTGCTCGTCCAGCGCCTTGAAGCTGACGATGGCGTCCAGCCGGTTGCGGAATTCGGGCGTGAACAGGCGCTTGATGTCGCCCATTTCGTCGCCCGCCTGGCGCGGGTTGGTAAAGCCAATGGTGGCCTTGTTCATGGTCTCGGCACCCGCGTTCGTCGTCATGATGATGATGACGTTGCGGAAGTCGGCCTTGCGCCCGTTGTTGTCCGTCAGCGTGCCGTGGTCCATGACCTGCAGCAGCACGTTGAAGATGTCTGGATGCGCCTTCTCGATTTCATCAAGCAGCAACACCGAGTGCGGCTTCTTGGTCACGGCTTCGGTCAACAGGCCACCCTGGTCAAAGCCCACGTAGCCGGGGGGCGCACCAATCATGCGACTGACGGCATGGCGTTCCATGTATTCCGACATGTCGAAGCGGATCAGCTCGATGCCCAGAATATAGGCCAGCTGCTTGGCTGCTTCTGTCTTGCCCACGCCCGTGGGGCCGCTGAACAGGAACGAACCAATCGGCTTGTCACCCTTGCCCAGGCCCGAGCGGGCCATTTTGACGCTGGACGCAAGCACTTCAAGCGCCTTGTCCTGGCCAAACACCACACTCTTGAGGTCGCGCTCCAGCGTTTGCAGCTTGCCCCGGTCGTCGTTGGACACGTTGGCCGGGGGAATGCGGGCGATTTTTGCCACGATTTCCTCGATCTCGGTCTTGCCGATGGTCTTCTTGCGCTTGCTGGGCACCAGGATGCGCTGTGCGGCGCCCGCCTCGTCGATCACATCGATGGCCTTGTCGGGCAAATGGCGATCGTTGATGTACTTGGCGCTCAACTCTGCCGCAGCCTGCAGTGCCGCCGCAGCATATTTCACGCTGTGGTGCTCTTCGAAGCGCGATTTCAGACCCTTGAGGATGTCGATGGTCTCCTGCACGGTTGGCTCAACCACATCCACCTTTTGGAAACGGCGCGACAGCGCAGCGTCTTTTTCAAAGATGCCACGGTATTCCGTGAACGTGGTGGCACCGATGCATTTGAGTGCACCAGAGCTGAGCGCCGGCTTGAGCAGATTGGACGCATCCAGCGTGCCACCCGAGGCCGCGCCCGCACCAATCAGCGTGTGGATTTCGTCGATGAACAAGATGGCGTTGGGCTTGTCCTTGAGGGACTTGAGAACCCCCTTGAGACGCTGCTCAAAATCACCCCGGTATTTCGTGCCCGCCAGCAAGGCGCCCATGTCGAGCGAATACACCACGGCCTCGGCCAGAATCTCGGGCACGTCGTTTTGTGTGATGCGCCAGGCCAGGCCCTCGGCAATGGCGGTTTTACCCACGCCGGCCTCACCCACCAGCAGCGGGTTGTTCTTGCGGCGGCGGCACAGAATCTGAATGGTGCGCTCCACCTCGAAGTGGCGGCCAATCAGGGGATCGATCTTGCCGTCCTTGGCCAGCTGGTTGAGGTTTTGCGTGAACTGCTCCAGGGGCGAGGCTTTCTCGCTCTTTTCGCCGCTCGGCCCTTCCTCGTTCTCTGCGGGGCCTTCCGACCCCTTGGCAGGCTCTGGCGGTTCGCCCTTTTTGATGCCGTGGGCAATGAAATTGACCACGTCCAGGCGCGTCACGCCCTGCTGGTGCAGGTAATACACGGCATGCGAGTCTTTCTCACCAAAGATGGCGACGAGCACGTTGGCGCCGTTCACCTCCTTCTTGCCATTGCCAGTGGACTGCACATGCATGATGGCACGCTGGATGACGCGCTGGAAACCCAGCGTGGGCTGCGTATCCACCTCATCGGTACCTGCCACCTGGGGGGTGTTGTCTTTGATGAAGTTCGCCAAAGATGAGCGCAAATCATCGATATTGGCCGAACAAGCGCGCAAAACTTCTGCTGCGCTCGGGTTGTCGAGCAGGGCAAGCAACAAATGCTCGACGGTAATGAATTCGTGGCGTTGCTGGCGGGCCTCCACAAAGGCCATGTGCAAGCTTACTTCCAGTTCCTGGGCAATCATATGAACTCCTTTGTGCTTGCAGGTAAGGTATTGGTGGGTAGATCGGGGCGGGCGGCCATTTATTCAACCGGCTCACTGACGCACTGCAGCGGATGACCTGCCTGATGTGCGGCATCGAGCACCTGATCGACCTTGGTGGCGGCAATGTCGCGCGAATACACGCCGCAGACACCTTTGCCGTCCAGATGGATCTTGAGCATGATCTGGGTGGCTGTTTCGCGGTCCTTGCTGAAAAACTCCTGCAAAACGACGATGACGAACTCCATGGGGGTGTAGTCGTCGTTGAGCATCAGCACCTGGTACATCTGCGGCGGCTTGGCCTTTTGGGTGCGCCGCTCCAGCACGACCGAACCGCCGTCGTCCGGCGAAGGCCGTTGCACGGCGGGCGCAGGGGAAATTGAAGGGGGTTTAGTTGCCATTAATTTCATTCTAGCGACCCGCGGATTCGATTGCTTGCAAAGGAAATATGACCACGACAGGGGCCATTTCAAACCCCGGGTCCTGACGCTTCATTCATAGACCACCACGGCATCGCCACCGGCGGCCTGGGCGCGCCAGGCCGCCAGCGCTGCATCGGTGGGATAGGTACGGTGGGCCTCGCTCAGCTGCAACTCTGCCGTGGCGCCCTGCCCCCCTGCAATGCAACGCACACCCAGGCGCACGCGCAGGCCATGCAGCAATTCACCTTGTTCAGTGCTCTCCCGGCGGGGTGAGAATTCACGCAGCAGGCGAGCGACTTCGGGCGGCTTATCTCCTACGGCCACGCGCAGGTATTTGCCAAAACGGCAGCGCGCGGTCGCCAGATCCATGACCTGCTGCACGATAAAACGGGCCTCAAAACCGTTGCGCCCAGGTTGCAGGCGGCCACTGATGATGACCAGCTCATCGTCTTTGAGCTGGTCGCGGAACGCCGTGATGACGGCCTCGCTGGCCGACGCCTCTACCCTGCCCGCTCCATCGTCGAGTTGAAAAATCCCCTGCCTCCCGCGCTGGCCGTTGACCACGCGAAAGTCACTGACGATGCCGGCAACAGTCTGGGTTTCACGGCCTTCGCTCAACTCATCCAGTCGAGTCCGCACAAAACGGCCCACTTCCCGCGCAGATTCATCGAACAAATGGCCGGAGAGGTAAAAGCCCAGCGCCGATTTTTCGAACATCAAGCGCTCACGAACACCCCAGGGCGGCACATCCACCAGGTCGGGCTCCTGGGTACTGGAGCCGTGGGCATCGTCGCCCATCATGTCAAATAACCCGCCCTGGTTGACGTTGGCCAGGGTGGCTGTAGAAAAATCGAAGGCCCGATCCAGCGACGCCGAGAGCGCGGCGCGGTGTTGGTCAAGCGAATCAAAGGCCCCCGCCTTGATGAGCGCATCGACCGTGCGCTTGTTGATCTTGCTGCGGTCCACACGCACGCAGAAGTCAAACAAGCTGGTGAAAGGGCCGCACGTTGTACCCTGCGGCCCTTCGCCGCGGCCTTCGCGTGCAGCGACGATCGCCTCGATGGCTTGCTGGCCCGTACCCTTGACGGCGCCCAGGCCATAGCGGATCACGGTGTTGGTGACGGGCTCGAAACGGTAGCGCCCCCGGTTGATGTTGGGGGGTTCGAACTCCATTTTGAAGTTCTTGCGGGCATCCTCGAACAAGACCTTGAGCTTGTCGGTATCGTCCATTTCCACGGTCATGTTGGCGCAGAAGAACTCGGCCGTGTAGTGCACCTTGAGCCAGCCCGTGTGGTAGGCCAGCAGTGAGTAGGCGGCGGCGTGCGACTTGTTGAAGCCGTAGCCCGCGAATTTCTCCATCAGGTCGAACACCTCGTCGGCCTTCTCCTGGCTGATGCCCTTCTCCGCCGCGCCCTTGCGGAAAATGGCGCGGTGCTCGGCCATCTCCTCGGCCTTCTTCTTGCCCATGGCGCGGCGCAGCATGTCGGCGCCACCCAGGCTGTAGCCGCCCAGCACCTGGGCGGTCTGCATCACCTGCTCCTGGTAGACCATGATGCCGTAGGTCTCGGCCAGCACAGGCTCGACCAGCGGGTGCGGGTATTCCACCTCTTCCCGCCCGTGCTTGCGGTTCACGAAGCTCGGAATCAGATCCATGGGGCCCGGACGGTACAGGGCATTGAGGGCAATCAGGTCTTCAAGCCGCGAGGGCCGCGCCTCCTTGAGCATGCCTTGCATGCCCCGGCTTTCAAACTGGAACACGGCCTCGGTCTTGCCATCTGAAAACAGCTGGTAGGTTGCACGATCGTTGAGCGGGATGTTCTCGAAAGCGAAGTTCTCCTGTCCCTTGTGGCGCTGAACAATGAAGTCCTTGGCAATCTCCAGGATGGTCAGCGTGGCCAATCCCAAGAAGTCGAACTTCACCAGGCCAATGGCCTCCACGTCGTCCTTGTCGTACTGGCTCACGGCCGATTCGCTGCCGGGCTGCTGGTAGAGCGGGCAAAAATCGGTGAGCTTGCCCGGCGCAATCAGCACGCCGCCTGCGTGCATGCCGATATTGCGCGTCATGCCTTCGAGCTTTTGCGCCATCTCGATGACGGTGCGCACGTCCTCCTCCTTGCGCACGCGCTCGTAAAGCTGGGGTTCAAGTTCCAGGGCGTAGTTGTTTTTATCGCCGTCTTTTTTAGGATCCGGAGGGTATTGCAGCGTGTACGACATGCCCGGCTTGGCAGGCACGAGCTTGGAGATGCCATCACAGAACATGTAGCTCATGTCCATGACCCGGCCCACGTCACGAATGGCCGCCTTGGCCGCCATGGTGCCAAAGGTAGCGATCTGGCTGACGGCGTCCTTGCCGTATTTGTCCTTCACATAATCGATCACCCGATCGCGGTTGGCCTGACAGAAGTCGATGTCAAAGTCGGGCATGGATACCCGCTCGGGATTGAGGAAACGCTCGAACAGCAGGTTGTATTGCAAGGGGTCGAGGTCGGTGATCTTGAGCGCATAGGCCACCAACGAACCCGCGCCCGATCCCCGACCCGGCCCCACCGGGCAGCCATTGCTTTTGGCCCACTGGATAAAGTCGCCCACGATGAGGAAGTAACCCGGAAACCCCATCTTGAGGATGGTGCCTAGTTCGAACTCCAGGCGCTCCACGTACCGCGCACGCTGCTGGTCACGCACGGCAGCGTCCGGGTAGAGATGCGCCAGCCGATCCTCAAGGCCCTCGAAAGACGCCACCCGAAAATACTCTTCAATGGGCATGCCGCCGGGCGTGGGGAAGTTGGGCAGTTGCGGTTTGCCCAGCACCAGCGATAAATTGCAGCGCTGCGCGATCTCGGCTGTGTTGGCCACGGCCGAGGGCACATCGGCAAACAACGCTTCCATCTGCGCAGCAGATTTGAAATACTGCTCACGGGTAAAGCGGCGCACGCGGCGGGCATTGCCCAGGATTTCCCCCTCGGCAATGCACACCCGCGCTTCGTGCGCTTCGTAATCCTCCGGGGCGGCAAACTGCACCGGATGGGTGGCGACCACCGGCAGGTTCAGGCGCACCGCCAACTGCACAGCAGCCACCACATGGGCTTCGTCGTCAGGGCGCCCCGCTCGCTGGATCTCCAGGTAAAAACGATGGGGGAATATGCCCGCCAGCCGCAGCGTAAGGTCGGCGGCGCCGGTCTCATCTCCCCGTACCAGGGCTTGCCCCACCGGCCCGGCCTGGGCTCCCGACAACGCAATCAGCCCTTCGCCCAGCTCCTGCAGCCATTGCCAGGTGCAGACCGCCAGGTTTTTCACCACATTGCGTGTCCAGGCGCGTGCCAGCAACTCCGAAAGGTTCAGATAGCCCTGCGGGCCTTGCACCAACAGCACCAGGCGTGTGGGAGCAGCGGCCCCCTCGCCCTCGAGCAGGATCTCGGCGCCCAGGAGCGGCTTGACACCCTTGCCTCGCGCTGCCTTGTAAAACTTGATGGCGCCAAACAGGTTATTGAAGTCGGTGATGGCCAGCGCAGGCTGGCCATCGGCGGCGGCGGTGGCAACCACCTCGTCGATGCGGTTGGTGCCGTCAACGACGGAAAATTCGGTGTGCAGGCGCAAATGAACAAACATGCAGGCATTGTAGAAAGCCCCAGGCCCTCCGCCCGGACGCAATCGATCAGCAGCGCCCCGGGCAACCCGTGACCGCTACAATGGCCCGCTCTCGTCCTACGCCGCCACCGGCTGCGGTGTCCCAGGAATTTCCTTGTTTTTGCCAGAAAGCTGCCTGCCATGCTGCGTGCACCCATTGCGATCGTCCCTGTCCTGTTGGCTGCGAGCCTGCTTACCGCAGGCTGCTCCAGCACTCCGGAAGACAAGACCGCAGGCTGGACCACCGAACGCATCTATGCAGAGGCCCGCGACGAGCTCAATGGTGGCAGCTATGACAAGGCCGTCCCCTTGTTTGAAAAACTCGAAGGCCGCGCCGCCGGTACGCCGCTGGCACAGCAGGCCCAGCTCGACAAGGCTTATGCACAGTACAAGGGTGGCGAGAAAGCCCAGGCGTTGGCAACACTGGACCGCTTCATGAAGCTACACCCCGCCAGCCCAGCGCTGGACTATGCGCTCTACCTCAAGGGGCTGGTCAATTTCAATGACAACCTGGGCATGTTCTCGTGGTTGTCGCAGCAGGACCTGTCGGAGCGCGACCAGAAGGCCGCCAAAGACTCTTTTGAGTCCTTCCGTGAGTTGACCACCCGCTTTCCCGAATCCCGCTATGCCCAGGATGCTCGTCTGCGAATGACCTACATCGTCAACTCGCTGGCGCAGTACGAAGTGCATGTGGCGCGCTACTACTTTCAGCGGGGTGCTTACGTGGCTGCCATCGCCCGTGCACAAAGCGCGCTGGCCGACTACCAGGCCGTACCAGCCACCGAAGAGGCCCTGTACATCCTGATCCAATCCTACGATGCCCTGGGACTGACCCAATTGCGTGATGACGCCCGCCGCGTCATGGACACCACCTTTCCGCAAAGCAGCTACATGCAGCACGGCCTCAAGGGCAAGACGAATCCTTGGTGGAAGTTCTGGTGAGCGCATCCAGCGCTTGGGCAAACTCCAGCTCTGACTGAAGCTGGCGCATGGGCGGCAAGGCTGCCAGCAATTGCCGACCATAGCCTTTGGTCACCAGCCGCGTATCACCAATCACCAGAATACCGGCATCTGATTCATGTCGAATCAGGCGGCCGGCCCCTTGCCGCAGCGCCACCGCGGCCTCGGGCAACGAATAGTTTTTGAAAGCGCGGTGCCCAGCCTGCTCGATGCGGTGTGAACGCGCCTTGACCAAAGGATCATCCGGGGGCGGAAAAGGCAGTTTATCGATCACTACCATTTGCAGCGCATCCCCCGGCACGTCAAACCCTTCCCAGAACGACGCGGACGCCACCAAAATGCAGCCTGCCTGTCCCTGGCTGCTTCCGATGCGAAACCGGTCCATCAATCGGCGTTTTGCTCCCTGGCCCTGCACCAGGACTTCCAGCCCCGCCGAACCATCCGCAAACCGTGCCTGCAGCAGATGACCGAGCAGGCGCAGGGCCTTGAGGGTGGTCGTCAGCACCAGGGTGCGTCCGCCCAAACGCTGCGCAGCATCTCCCACCAGCTGGGCCAGTTGCGGGCCGTGCTGCAGGTCAGTGGGCGACACCAGATGCCGAGGCACGTACACCGCCGACTGGGCCGCGTAATCAAACGGGCTTTCCACACGCAGGACTTCGGCACCCTGCAGGCCGCAAGGCTCGGTAAACCAGCGCAGTTGGGGATCGGTTCCCAGCGTTGCCGAGGTGAAGATCCAGGCACGTGCGCGCTCCTGATTTTCACCCGGCCTGCGACCAGTCTCCTCGCCATCGGTTACCGCCAAGGAGTCTTGCAACCGCGCCTGCATAGAGACCGCAATATCAAGCGGCGCCTCTACCATCTGCAATTGGGTGCCCGCCTCCACCCAGCGCACAGCGTCATGCGCACAAGGCCCGGCAAACTGTTCCAGGCTTGCCAGAATCGCCAGGCTGCGCTCTTGCAAGCGCGCAAAATCCGGAGCCATCGCGCACACCACCTCCAGCGACTGGAGTGCCTGGCGACAGGCCTGCATGACCTGGGCCAATGCACCGTGCCAGGCGACGGCAGAAAGGCCTTCGGGTACCTCGCCCTCCCAGGGCAGGCGAGTCGCAGGCCAGACTTTGTCGGACAGTAATCGCAGGTCACGGGCTGCACGTTCCATCTGCACGCCCAGCCCTTGCCAGTCGGCCATGCCACGCGCGCGCTGCAAGCCCACGGCCAGCAGGTCTCGCGCAAAATCCAGCAATTGCCCCGTGCCAAGCTGCCGTCCAAGAAACAGAACTCCCGTTTCATTGAGTTGGTGGGCTTCATCGAACACCACTACGCGCACTGTGGGCAGCAATTCAGCCATGCCTGATTCACGCACTGCACTGTCTGCGAAGAATAGGTGGTGGTTGATGACCACGACATCGGCCTCCAAGGCTTCACGCCGCGCCTGGAGCACATGGCACTGTCGAAACTGCGGGCATTGCGAGCCCAGGCAGTTGTCGCGCGTCGACGTGGCCAGCGGGATGGCCGCCGACCGTTCATCCAGTGCGGGCAGTTCTGCCAGATCTCCGGAGCGGGTGGTCTGGGCCCACAGCTCGATGCGGGCCAGCGTCTGTGCCACGCTGCCGTCATGGACGGCGCTGTGCTGGCGGGCCTGCTCAAGCCGATGCAGGCACAGGTAACTGCCCCGGCCCTTGAGCAGCGCCGTGCGCACGGGCAGGCCCAGCGCCTGCACCAGGCGCGGCAAGTCCCGCGCATGTAACTGGTCCTGCAAGGCCTTGGTGGCGGTGGAGAGCAGCACCTTCTCACCGCTGAGCAGTGCCGGCACCAGGTAAGAAAAAGTTTTACCCACGCCGGTGCCCGCTTCAACCACCAGCACACCACCCTGCTCTATGGTCCGGGCCACCGCCAGCGCCATACGCAGCTGGCCCGGCCGGGGCCGAAAATCGGCTTCGGTGCGAGAGAGCGCCCCCCCGGGCGCAAACGACTGCTCCACACACCGGGCAAGCGATGAGAGGGGGTTTTCGAGGGGTGTTTGCGACAAATCCAAGACAGAGCGGGCCCCTGGGGGCGTCGTGGCATGGTAAAAACGCCACACAGCGCTTGATAATACGCGCTCTAATGGTCTGTCCAGGTTCCGGCAATCTCTGCTTCATCCACAATCAACGGAATGTCCAAAGCGATTCGCCTCAGCGCCTCAACCGGCATCCACAAAGGTGACCGGGAATACCAGCAGGATCAGGTCGCCCTGCTCTCGCATCCGCGCTACAACGGCTGCGTTCTAGCGGTGCTGGCCGATGGCATGGGGGGCCGCAGCGGGGGCCGCAAGGCCTCTGATCAGGTCATGCTGACCGCACGCCAGTTGTTCGAGCGCTACTCTCCCGAAACCGATGATCCTGTGACCATGCTCAAAGCCCTGGTGCAGGAAGCGCATATCGTCATCCGGCTGACCGCCATCACGTCAGAGCAAGAACCCCACAGCACCATTACAGCCTTCCTCATCAATCCAAGGGGGGACTGCCACTGGGCACATGCGGGGGATTCGCGGATCTATCATTTCCAAAATGGCCGCATGATGCACCGCACCAGCGACCATTCGTACGTGCAGGCATTGGTAGACCGGGGCGAGATCACCGAAGCCGAGGCCAACAACCACCCGCATTCCAACATTCTGGTGGGTTGCCTGGGCACCGAGAGCGACCCGCCTATCGCCACCCACATGATTCACCAACTGCATCCGGGCGATGTGCTGCTGGCCTGCAGTGATGGCGTATGGCACTATTTTTCTCCCACCGAACTGGGTTCGGTCGTGGACTCGCTCACCCCCCGCGAAGCCACCGAGTTTCTGATCGAGAAAGCGCGCGTGCGTGCCCGGGGCGGCGGCGACAACCTGTCGCTGGTGATCGTGAAGATTGAAGCCCTGCAGGAAGAAAAAAAGGTCGCACCTTTGGTGCCACCGCTCGGTATTTCGCCAGCGGTCAAGACCTGATCTGCACATAGGCCTGGCCCGCTCGGCGGTAACGGCTCAGGGCGGCAAGGGCGCTGCGGGCTTTTTACCTTGAGCAGCTTCGTCGGCTTGCCGTTGCTGCACACGCGCCTTGCGGGCCGTGGCGGCCTGCAAGCGTTCGGCTCGCCGCAAGCGTTCGCTCTCTGCCTTTTGCTGCACAGCCTGGTTGTGCTGTGCCTGGGCTTTGCGTGCGGCTCGCTGGCGCTCTGCCAGATGATGGGCACGCTGATCCGCGTGGGCCTCTTCCGTATTGCGGTCAACGCGGCCTGGGGCTACCGCAGGCCGCGCAGGAGTTGGTACCGGTGCGGTGCGCGCGCGCTGGCGCTGCCGGATGTCTTCGAGACGCTGGGCCGCACGCTCCTGGCGCTCGGCCTCATCCCACACGGACTCGCGCTGGCGCAGCACAGCCTGGGCATCGCGTGCATGGCGCCGGGCCTTGCGCAGGCAGTCTTCAACGGCGAAACGCTGGTAGCAATCAGCCTCGGACTGCCGCAAAGCCTGGGCGATGGCCTCCCGCTCCTTGCGCACGGCCTGTCGCCCAGCGGCCCGGGCAGACGCTTCAGAGGGTGCGGGAACGGAAGCCGCACGCCCGTCCTCCGGCAACACCTGGGCCCAGGCTGCCATGGCCATGAAAGCGGCGCCCAGGAAGGCCAGAGAGACTGTCCGCTTCACGTCAACCCCGTGTCGACGACGCGGCGTTCCAGGGCCAGGTATTCCTTGGACTGCATTTCATTGAGGCGCGAGACCGTGCGTGGAAATTCATGCACCAGCGGTCCTTCGGTGTAAAGCTGCTCGGGCGGCACCGCGGCAGAGAGAATGAGCTTGACGCGCCGGTCGTACAGCACGTCAATAAGCCAAGTGAAACGCCGCGCAGGCGACGCCATGCTGACGGGCATGTAGGGCACATCAGAAAGCAGCACAGTATGGAACTGCGTGGCGATTTCGAGGTAGTCATTCTGCGATCGCGGCCCGCCGCACAGGGTACGAAAATCGAACCACACCACTCCGCCCGCCTTGCGCCGTGCCGTAATTTCACGGGCTTCAATGTACAGCACCGGGTCTTCATCGCGCACCTCCGCCAGCTGATCGAACGTGTGCTCCATCTCAGCGTCGGCCAGAGCCCCTAGCGGCGTGTGGTACAGCTGGACCTGCTCCAGGGTGCGGCTGCGGTAGTCGGTGCCGTTGTCGACGTTGATGACTTCCATGCGCTCGTTCAGTAAAGCGATGGCGGGCAGGATGCGGTCGCGGTGCAAGCCGTTCGGATACAGGCCATCGGGTTCGAAGTTGGAGGTGGTGACAAATCCCACACCATTTTCGAACAGGGCCGCCAGCAGCCGGTGCAGGATCATGGCGTCGGTAATGTCCGCCACGTGAAATTCATCGAAGCAAATCAGCTTGTAGCGCTTGGCAATGCGTGCGCCCAGCACATCCAGCGGGTTCACCGTGCCTTGCAGGCCCGCCAACTCGCGGTGCACCTCGCGCATGAATTCGTGAAAGTGCAGGCGCACCTTGCGCTTGAGCGGCACGGCATTGAAGAAGCAATCCATGAGGAAGCTCTTGCCGCGCCCCACTCCGCCGTACATGTACACGCCCCGCGGAATATCGGGGCGGTTGATCAGCTTCTTCAGGGCGCTGGAGCGCTTGGACTTATAGGCAGCCCACTCGTCGGCACAGCGCTGCAGGGCCTGCACCGCACGCAGTTGCGCCGGGTCGCTCTGAAAGCCCTTGCTGGCCAGCTCAGCCTCGTAGGCCTGGATTACTGACGAGGACAAAGGCAATTCTCCATACTATAAAAACAATAGCTACTAACGCTTATCCAATAAGCGCTAGAGCCATATTTCTCTACAAAACAAAAATATCAGAAGTTCAAGGTGCGCTTGTCCACTGCCAGCGCAGCTTCCTTCATCGATTCGGAGAGCGACGGGTGGGCGTGACAGATCCGGGCGATGTCCTCGCTGCTGGCCTTGAACTCCATGGCGACCACCGCTTCTGCAATCAACTCGCTGGCCATAGGCCCGACGATGTGTACGCCCAGAATTTCATCTGTGCTTGCATCGGCCAAAAACTTGACCATGCCCGTGGTGTCACCCAGGGCGCGTGCGCGGCCATTGGCCAGGAAGGGGAAGGTACCCGCCTTGTACTGCACACCTTCCTGCTTGAGCTGCTGCTCGGTGCGCCCCACCCAGGCAATTTCTGGGCTGGTGTAGATGACCCAGGGGATGGTGTTGAAATTGACATGTCCGTGCTGGCCTGCGATACGCTCGGCCACGGCCACGCCCTCTTCCTCTGCCTTATGGGCCAGCATGGGGCCGCGCACCACATCGCCCACCGCCCAGACGCCCGGCAGATTGGTCTTGCAATCGGCATCGACGACGATGGCGCCGCGCTCGTCCAGCTGCAAGCCCACAGCCTCATGATTCAGGCCAATGGTGTTGGGCACGCGGCCGATCGACACGATGAGCTTGTCCACATCCAGGCTGACAGCCTCACCCTTGGCGTTGGTGTAGGCGACGTTCACGCCCTTTTTGCCGGACTTGATTTCGCCAATTTTCACGCCCAACTCGACCTTCAGGCCTTGCTTGTCAAAGGCCTTCTTGGCTTCCTTGGCGATCTGCTCATCCACGGCGCCGAGAAAGGTGGACAGGCCTTCCAGAACGGTGACTTCGGCACCCAGGCGGCGCCAGACCGAACCCATCTCCAGCCCGATCACGCCCGAACCGATCACGCCCAGCTTCTTGGGCACCGCGCCAATGCGCAGCGCACCGTCGTTGGACAGGATGTTCTCTTCATCAAACGCCACGCCAGGCAGCGCTCGCGCATTCGACCCCGTAGCCACGATGACTTGCTTGCCCACCAGGGACTCTTCAGTAGCGCCGGCGACCTTGATCTCGTAGCCGCCTTCCACCGTGCGCACAAAGGAGCCGCGGCCATGGAAGAAGCTGATCTTGTTCTTCTTGAACAGGTAGAGGATGCCGTCGTTGTTCTGTTTCACCACCGCATCCTTGCGGCCGACCATCTTGGCTACGTCCATCTTGACGCCCGTAGCGGTGATGCCATGGTCTGCAAAGTGCTTGTTGGCGTGTTCAAAATGCTCAGACGACTGCAGGAGCGCTTTGGACGGAATGCAGCCCACGTTGGTGCAGGTGCCACCGGGCGCGGGGCCGCCCTTTTCATTCTTCCACTCGTCAATGCACGCAACGTTGAAGCCTAACTGGGCAGCGCGAATTGCACCGATGTAACCGCCGGGACCACCGCCGATGACGATGACGTCAAATTGTTTACTCATGGGGAAAACCTCATTCAATGGGTTGAAAACCCACCAGGCGCAGCGCCCAAGGGTGCCGCGCGGGTGGGTCGGGCCACGTGCAGTGGCTTAGATGTCGAACAGCAGGCGGGAAGGATCTTCCAAAGCCTCCTTCATGGCGACCAGGCCCAGAACGGCTTCGCGGCCGTCGATGATGCGGTGGTCGTACGACATGGCCAGGTAGTTCATCGGACGGATGACGATCTGGCCGTTTTCCACCACGGCACGGTCCTTGGTCGCGTGTACGCCCAGAATCGCTGACTGTGGTGGGTTGATGATGGGCGTGGAGAGCATGGAGCCGAAGGTGCCGCCATTGCTGATGGAGAACGTGCCGCCCGTCATTTCTTCAATGCCCAGCTTGCCGTCCTTGGCCTTTTGGCCGTACTCGGCGATCTTTTTCTCGATCTCGGCAAAGCTCATCTGGTCGGCGTTGCGCAAAATCGGCACCACCAGACCACGGGGCGAACCCACAGCGATGCCGATGTCGAAATAGCCGTGGTAAACGATGTCGTTGCCGTCGACCGATGCATTGATCACCGGGTACTTCTTGAGCGCATGCACCGCTGCCTTCACGAAGAAGCTCATGAAGCCAATCTTGACGCCATGCTCTTTAGAGAAAGCGTCCTGGAACTTCTTGCGCATCTCCATCACCGGGGCCATATTCACTTCGTTGAACGTGGTCAGGATGGCATTGGTCGATTGCGATTGCAGCAAACGCTCGGCCACACGGGCGCGCAGGCGGCTCATGGGAACACGCTGCTCGGGACGATCGCCCAGATCAGGCTTGGCCGCCGGAGCCAAGACCTGGGGCAGTGTCTTGGTCGGCACGCCGGTGGGAATCACCGAGGCGGTGGACTGCACGCCGCCAGCCACGGCTGCGAGCACATCGCCCTTGGTCACACGGCCATCCTTGCCTGTGCCTGCCACGGCGCTGACCGACAAATGGTTGTCTGCCAGCAATTTGGCGGCAGCCGGCATGGCCACATCATTCTTGCTGCCACCTGCAGAGGCTGCGACGGGCGCTACAGCAGCCGGTGCCGCAGGCGCTGCGGCCGCGGCGGGTGCCGCAGCACCGACTTTGCCTTCGGTGTCGATGCGCGCGATGAGTTGCTCTGCCGTCACGGTAGCGCCGTCGGCCTGCACGATCTCGGCCAGCACGCCCGCAGCGGGCGCCGGCACTTCGAGTACGACCTTGTCGGTTTCAATCTCGATCAGGATCTCGTCGATGGCGACAGCATCACCGGCCTTTTTCTTCCATTGCAGCATGGTGGCCTCGGCCACGGACTCGGACAACTGGGGGACTTTGACTTCTACGATAGCCATTTTGAATTCTTTCCAGAGAGGTGTTTTGTACTGAGTGAGGGGTTTCCGGCCTTACTTGGTCAGGACAAAACCCTTGAGCTTGGCGAAGGCACCTTCGACCAGGGCTTTTTGCTGCTCCTGGTGCAGATGCGAATAACCCACCGCCGGCGATGCGGAGGCCGCACGGCCCGAGTAGCCCAACTTTTGGCCATCGAGCATGTTTTCGTAGATGTTGTGCTGGATGAAGAACCAGGCACCCTGGTTCTGCGGCTCGTCCTGGCACCACACGATCTCAGTCGCCTTGGGGAAGCGCTTGAGTTCCGCTGCAAAGGCCTTGTGCGGGAATGGGTAGACCTGCTCGACGCGCACGATGGCCACGTCCAGGCTGTCCAGTTCAGTGCGGTGCTTGACCAGGTCGTAATACACCTTGCCTGAGCAGGCGATGACGCGCTTGACCTTGGCAGCATTGCGCACGACATCCTGGTTGTGCTCCGGAATCACCGTCTGGAAACTGCCCTTGGTGAACTCGGACAACGGCGAGGCCGCGTCCTTGTTACGCAACAGCGACTTGGGCGTCATGATGATCAGGGGCTTGCGCAGGTTGCGCACCATCTGGCGGCGCAGCACATGGAAGATCTGGCTTGCCGTAGTGGGCTGCACAATCTGCATATTGGCGTCAGCCGCCAACTGCATGAAACGTTCGAGACGGGCCGAACTGTGCTCGGGGCCCTGGCCTTCATAGCCGTGCGGCAGCATCAGGGTAATGCCGTTCACACGGCCCCATTTCACTTCACCCGAAGCGATGAACTGGTCGATCACGACCTGCGCACCGTTGGCGAAGTCGCCAAACTGCGCCTCCCAGATCACCAACGTGTTCGGATCATTGGAGGCATAGCCGTATTCGAAGGCCAACACCGCTTCTTCCGACAGGATGGAATCAATGACAACAAAAGGCGCCTGGTTGTCCGCCACGTTCTGCAGCGGAATGTAGCTGCCCACGTCCCACTTCTCGCGCTTTTGGTCATGAATGACCGCGTGGCGGTGCGTAAAGGTGCCACGACCGCAGTCTTCGCCCGACAGACGCACCGGATAGCCACTGGCCACCAGCGAAGCGAAAGCCATGTGCTCGCCCATGCCCCAGTCCACCGGGACTTCCCCACGGCCCATGGCAGCGCGGTCGTCATAGACCTTCTTCACCAAGGAGTGCGGTGAAACAGACTCTGGAATGGTGGTGATCTTCTCGGCCAGGCGTTTCCATTCGGCCAACGGAATCGCTGTGTCGCCAGCATCAGTCCACTTCTTGCCAAGGAACGGACTCCAGTCCACTGCGTATTTGCTCTTGAAGTTGGTCAGCACCGGATCGACCGTGTGCTTACCAGCATCCATGGCGGCGCGGTAGGCTTTGGCCATGTCGTCGCCCAGGGTTTCGCCCATGCCCTGCGTGGCCAGGCGATCGGCATACAGCTTGCGCGTGCCGGGGTGCTGACCGATCTTCTTGTACATCAGGGGCTGCGTCAGACTGGGGGTGTCTTGCTCGTTGTGGCCGAGCTTGCGGAAGCAGACGATGTCCAGCACCACGTCCTTGCAGAACTCCATGCGGAATTCCAGCGCCAACTGCATGGCCAGCACGACGGCTTCAGGGTCGTCGCCATTGACGTGCAGAACCGGCGACTCGATCATCTTGACGATGTCCGTGCAGTACAACGTGGACCGCATGTCGCGCGGATCAGAGGTCGTGAAGCCGATCTGGTTGTTGATGATGATGTGCACTGTGCCGCCGGTGGAATAACCACGGGTCTGTGCCAATGCCAATGTTTCCTGATTCACGCCCTGGCCAGCAAAAGCCGCGTCACCATGCACCAGCACAGGCAGCACCTGCTTGCCTTGCGGGTCTGCGCGACGGTCCATGCGAGCCCGCACAGAGCCTTCGACCACCGGGTTCACGATCTCCAGGTGAGAAGGATTGAAGGCCAGCGATAAATGGACGGGGCCGCCAGGGGTCGAAACATCGGAACTAAAGCCCTGGTGGTACTTCACGTCACCGGAGGGCAGATCTTCAGGCGCAGTGTGGTCGAATTCTGCGAACAGGTCCTTGGGCATCTTGCCCAGTGTGTTGACCAGCACGTTCAACCGACCACGGTGGGCCATGCCAATCACGATTTCCTGGACGCCCCGCGCACCTGCTGCACTGATCAGTTCATCCATGGCGGCAATGAAGCTCTCGCCCCCTTCGAGCGAAAAGCGCTTCTGGCCGACATACTTGGTGTGCAGAAAACGTTCCAAGCCTTCGGCCGCCGTCAGGCGATCCAGAATGCGCTTCTTGCGTTCTGGGCTGAAATTAGGTTTGCTGCGAATGCTTTCGAGCTTTTGTTGCCACCAGCGCTTCTGGTTCTGGTCGGTGGCATACATGAATTCGGTACCGATGGTGCCGCAATAGGTTTCGTGCAATGCGTTGAGCAATTCGCGCAGCGGCATTTTTTCTTTGCCGAAGAACGTGTTGCTGGCGTCAAACACCGTTTCCAGGTCAGAGTCACTGAAGCCGTAGAACGACGGTTCGAGTTCTGGAATGGCCGGGCGCTCGGTGCGTTTGAGCGGATCCAGGTCGGCCCAACGTTGTCCCACGTTGCGGTATGCAGCGATGAGCTGTTGCACGGCGGTACGTTTGCGGCCCATTTCGGCATCGGCGCTGGCCACCACCACCTTGGTACCACCTGCCTTGGCGCGCTCGGCGAAGGCATTGACGACCGGCATGTGGGGCACGTCCTTGGCATTGCTGCCATCCACCGCAGGCACATGCTGCAGGGCATCAAAATATTCTCGCCAGGTGTCCGGGACGCTACCGGGGTTGGCCAGGTAGTTTTCGTACATTTCCTCGACATAGGGCGCATTGCCGCCGAAGAGGTAGGTGTTGCCTTGATAGGCTTGATAGACGGACGTTGTCTCGCTCATATTCCGCTGACCTCCGCTTTCCTTGAGAAAGCATTTGGTGGTTTAACAAACCTTCCGCGACACGGCTGAACCGGTTGGCGGATGCGACTGTGGCTGGGGAAGGGCCTGGTACGAACGCGATTGTGCCATTGATCGCTGAAACCTGGCGCCGTTGCGCCTCATTTGTTTCATGAACACCGTCCGCGCGATGCGGCTCTGGCGTACATTCAGCGCCTTGCATTGTTGCCGAACCGACACACACCCATGAACCAGCCTACGCTCCAGAACAAGACCCTCTTGCTGCTCCTGGTCACGGTCTCCGTGGCCTTCGCAGCGATTCTTTTCCCCTTTTATGAAGCCGTTTTTTGGGGTGTTGCGCTGGCCATTCTTTTCTCGCCGCTGCACCGCAAGGTACGTAAACGCATGCCAGGCAAGCCCAATCTGGCTGCGCTGTCGACCCTGCTGCTGTGCCTGGTGGTGGTAATCCTGCCCATGACGCTGCTGAGCATTTCGCTTGTGCAGGAGGCCACCCATGTGTACGAGCGGCTGCGCTCGGGCCAACTGGATTTCGGCACCTATGTGCAGCAGGTCATTGCCGCCCTGCCCGCCTGGGCCGTGAGCCTGCTCGACAGCCTGGATCTGACCAGTGTGGCCGCACTGCAGCACAAGCTGTCTACGGTGTCGGTGCAGGCCAGCCAGTTGCTGGCGACCCGCGCACTGAACATTGGGCAGAACACCCTTCAGTTTGTGGTGAGCTTTGGCGTGATGCTGTATCTGCTTTTCTTTTTGTTGCGCGATGGCCAGGCGCTGGGGGCGCGTATCCGCAGGGCTATTCCGCTGGACGAAAGCCATAAACAGGATCTGAGCAGCAAGTTCATCACCGTGATCCGCGCCACCCTCAAGGGGAACATCATGGTGGCCGCCACGCAGGGCTTGCTGGGGGGATTCATTTTCTGGGTGCTGGGAATTCAAGGGCCCGTACTGTGGGGGGTCCTGATGGCTTTTCTGTCCCTCTTGCCGGCTGTAGGCGCCGGTCTGATCTGGGGCCCGGTGGCTATCTATTTCTTTGCCACAGGCGCTGTATGGCAAGGCAGCATATTGACAGCTTATGGCGTGGGAGTGATCGGGCTGGTGGACAACATCTTGCGGCCCATCCTGGTGGGGAAAGACACCAAGATGCCCGACTATGTGGTGCTCATCTCTACCCTTGGCGGCATGACCCTGTTCGGCCTGCATGGTTTTGTCATCGGGCCCGTGATCGCTGCATTGTTCATCGCCATCTGGGACCTAGTCACGCCCCCCGGCCCCTGAATCAGTCGCCCCCCGGCACTTCCCGAAGGCGCCGGTAGACGGTATTGCGGCTGACACCCAGCACCCGGGCTGCCTCGGACAAGTTGCCCGCGCAAGCCGCAACGGTCTGTGCAATGGCCTGGCGCGAAATCGACTGAAGCTTCGCCAATCTCACGTCTACCGCCTCACTACCGGCCGCGCCTGCTTGGTCTGGGGCAGCAACGCCCAATCCGAGGGCCAGCGCCAAGTCATCGGAAAGGTGGTGCCAGTCGATGATGGATTCGTGCTCTTCCAGCAGCGCGCAGGCAGTGCGCAAGGCATTTGCCAGCTGACGCACGTTCCCCGGCCAGGGATACCGACGCAAGTTGTCGCGCAACCCAGCAGCAACGGCAATCGGGCGATCGGGCACCAGGCGCGAGAGCTGAGTTTCCAAGAGATGGTCAAAATCGGAGCGCTCACGCAAAGCAGGCAATTGCAGTGTCAGACCATTGATGCGGTAATACAGATCTTCGCGAAAGCGTCCTGCCTGCATCTCCAAAGGCAACTGCCGATGGGTTGCGCAGACCAGGGAAAAATCCACTGGCACAGGTTTTCCACCCCCCAAGGGCACGACCTCGCGCTCTTGCAGGACACGCAACAGCCGGGCCTGCAAAGACAACGGCATGTCTCCGATCTCATCCAGAAACAAGGTTCCGCCATGTGCCTCTCGGACACGCCCAGGCGTGCCTTCGCGGCGGGCACCGGTAAATGCGCCCCCTTGATAACCAAACAGTTCGGCCTCTATCAGGTTCTCGGGCAAAGCGGAGCAGTTCACCGCGACAAAGGCTTTTGTGCAGCGTGTGCCGCTGTCGTGCACGGCCCGGGCAAACATCTCTTTGCCCACGCCCGACTCCCCCTGCAGCAGCAAGGGAATCGGCTTATCCATCACCTTGCGTGCACGCGCAATCGCTGCTTGCATCACTGCATCACCCGTGTCCAGCGCCGCCAGCGCATCCTTCCTTTGCCCCGCCTCGGGCAACTGTGACTGCGCGCCGCGCGTGTATTGCAGCGAACGCCCCGTCTCGGCCCGCAACCAGACGGATTCTCCTGATGTTGTGTGTACGACCCGCGGAATATGCACCGATCGCTGACACCAATCGAACAACTGGTCTAGTGGTTCCACCAAAACTGCATCCAACCGCACCTGTCCCAGGTCTTGCCAGACAAGGCCTAGAAGATCGAGGGCCGAAACACTGGCGCCGACGAGCACACCATCCCCCCGCACTGCCAACAAACCTTCCGTCATGGTTCCCAGACCTTCAGGCTGGGCATGAAGACGCAATCGCAATCCAGCCCATTGGCGCAGGTCGTGCCGCGTCTCAAACAGCCGGTGCTCAATCATTCGCGCGGCCGACCGTACCAGACCAAGGGTGTGACGATGGTAGCCACGGTAGTCGCCGGACACATCCAGTGCACCCAGCAAATGGCCATCGGGGGCGTGAATGGGGGCTGCGGCACAGGTCAGGAAACCATTGCGCTCAAGAAAATGCTCATCGGCGTGCACAACCAGCGCACGATCGTCCGTAAGTGCCGTGCCAATCGCATTCGTACCGCGGTATTGCTCATGCCATGTGGCACCCGGGCGCAACGCGACTCGCTCGGCACGGTCCACAAACTGAGGGTCTCCTGATGCATGCAAGAGCATGCCGTCCGTCCCGGCCAGCACCACCATGCTGTCGCTGTCGCGTGTCTGGTCGAACAAAAACTCCATCACTGGTCGCGCATGCGCGACCAATTCACGCTGAATTTCGAGCGCCCGGGCCAGTTGTGCAGCAGAAGCATGCGGGACGCCTGGAGTTCGACCGCAAGGCTGTAAACCGGCATTCCAGCTTCGCAACCAGGAGCGGGATAACTCCGACTGAATCATGTCGGGCGGCAAGCTGCCGCTGTTCATCAGTTGGCGGCGTGCCTGCCTGAGCAGACGCGGAACGGGTCTATCCGGAAGAGCGGAAGGGGGCATGGCCGTTTGTCTCCTGATGGTTCAGTGGCCAGGATGGGTGCGCCATCTCCGGCGTCGCCATTGCGGCATACATGGTGACAGGCCCATTGTGCGCCAGGGCGTATTTCAGTTTCAGCAGGAAAACCCACCCAGTTGTTCTGTTTTGCAACACCCTGTACCACCTGGCAGCACACTGGGACACCCGGTACAGCCTCGCTTTCGCCTTAAACCAGCAAGAACACTGGCTTCACGCCATCAAACTACCCAAACAAAGGCTGGCATGCATTGTGCGTAACGTCCTGCGAAGACTGCCCACGGGAATCGTGGATCGCTTCATGGTCAACACATTCATTCAAGGAGACATTCCATGCTGTACGCCCTCCCCGGCTCCCCCGACGCGAAGATCAAATACAAACCCCGCTATGACAATTTTATTGGCGGCAAGTTTGTTGCACCGGTGAAGGGTGGGTACTTTGATGTAGTCACTCCCATCACCGGCAAGGTGTACACCCAGGCTGCACGGTCTACTGCAGAAGACATTGAACTGGCGTTGGATGCCGCACACGCCGCCTCGACAAAATGGGGTCGCACCCCTGCCGCAGAGCGCTCCAACATTCTCCTCAAAATTGCCGACCGTATCGAGCAAAACCTGGAACTATTGGCTTACGTAGAAACGGTGGATAACGGCAAGGCCATTCGTGAAACGCTGAATGCAGACATTCCCCTCACCGCGGATCATTTCCGCTACTTTGCAGGCTGTCTGCGGTCTCAGGAAGGTAGTCTGAGCGAAATCGATGGCGACACCATTGCCTACCATTTCCATGAACCCCTGGGCGTCGTTGGCCAGATCATTCCCTGGAATTTTCCCATTCTGATGGCTGCATGGAAGCTTGCACCGGCACTGGCCGCTGGCAACTGCGTGGTACTCAAACCGGCGGAATCCACGCCGGTATCCATCTTGGTCATGATGGAGTTGATTGCCGACCTATTGCCTCCCGGAGTTTTGAACATCGTTAACGGTTATGGCCGTGAGGCGGGAATGCCGCTGGCGTCCAGCCGCCGCATTGCCAAGATTGCCTTTACGGGCTCCACCGCCACAGGACGAGTCATTGCGCAAGCTGCGGCTAACAACTTGATTCCGGCCACGCTGGAACTGGGTGGAAAGTCGCCCAACATCTTCTTTGCCGACGTGGCCAATGCCGATGACGACTTCTTTGACAAAGCCATCGAAGGACTGGTGCTGTTTGCTTTCAACCAAGGCGAGGTCTGCACATGCCCCTCCCGAGCACTTATCCAGGAATCGGTCTACGACCGCTTCATGGAACGCGCTCTGGCACGTGTCAAAGCCATCCAGCAGGGCAGCCCACTTGACACCAACTGCATGATGGGCGCCCAGGCCTCCGTTGAGCAGATGAAAAAAATCGAGACCTATCTTGCATTGGGCAAGGAAGAAGGTGCGCAGGTGTTGATCGGGGGCAACCGCGCACAGCTGCCCGGCGACCTGTCGGGCGGCTACTACATCCAGCCAACACTGTTCAAAGGCCACAACAAGATGCGCATTTTCCAGGAAGAAATCTTCGGCCCTGTGCTGGCAGTCACCACGTTCAAAGACGAAGCTGAAGCCCTGGCGATTGCCAACGACACACCCTACGGTCTGGGCGCTGGGGTATGGACGCGGGACGGCAGCACAGCCTACCGTATGGGACGCGCCATCCAGGCAGGCCGGGTGTGGACCAACTGCTACCACGCCTATCCCGCTCACGCCACGTTTGGCGGCTACAAGGAATCAGGCATTGGCCGCGAAACCCACAAGGTAATGCTCGACCACTACCAGCAGACCAAGAATCTGCTCGTAAGCTACAGCCCCAAGGCACTCGGCTTCTTCTGACGTAGGACGGGCGGCCTCTGGCCGCCTTTTTTCTCTCAGCAACCGACCTTAAAAGGACTGCCATGCCCGAACGTGTCGTAGCGACGCCTGCTGCCGAGGCCCTGATCGATCGCCTCAAAGAGCAGCACGGTTTGGCATTGATGTTCTATCAATCACACGGGTGCTGCGATGGCAGTGCGCCGATGTGCTACCTCGAAGGCGAGTTGACCCCAAGCCGTTACGACCTGCTGCTCGGGAAAATCGGAGGCTGCCCCTTCTATATCAGCGAGTCCCAGTATCAATACTGGAAAAACAGCCAGTTGATCATTGACGTCACCGAAGGAAGTGGTTCCACATTCTCCCTAGAAGGCCCAGAGGGCGTCTGCTTTACGACTGGCTCCAGACTGTGGACCGACGCAGAGCTGGAGACCCTCAATCATCCAGGCCCGGATCCATCTCCGGAAACAGTACCTCAGTAAAACCAAACTGGGTGAAATCGCGCATACGCATCGGGTACAGGATGCCAGCCAAATGGTCGCACTCATGCTGCACCACCCGCGCGTGAAAACCATCTACATCGCGCTCTATGGCATTCCCTTGCATGTCATAACCTGTGTAGCGGATGTGGGACCAACGCGGCACGCGGCCTCGCAATCCGGGCACCGACAGACAGCCTTCCCAATCCAGCGCCTCTTCATCCCCTACCGGGGTAATCACTGGATTGATAAGCACCGTGGCAGGCACCAGTGGCCGGTCAGGGTAGCGGGGGTTGGGTACATCGGAGCCAAAGACCACCACCTGACGATCCACCCCGATCTGCGGTGCAGCAAGCCCTGCCCCCATGGCCGCACGCATAGTGTCGTGCATGTCGGCGACCAGTTGCCGCAGTGCATCAGTGCCAAATTCAGTCACAGGACGAACCGCACGGAACAACCGCGGGTCACCCATTCTCAGTATCGTGTGGACAGCCATGGTCAGAGAAAAGTTGGTAACGGGCGAGCGTAAATCTTTTTGCCAACGCTTGTATTGGCAGGGGCTGCAAACCGAACCACAGCATACCGGTACTGCGGACAGGCTCTTTCCCTCCAGTAGCACAGCCCTGGATGCAAAATACGGTGACTAAAAACCATGCCCTACCGACCCAGACCATGGAACCCTCCACTGGCAAGCCTACCGCAGCGGCAGCGGGCACCGGCCGACCTGCTCCACCCGTTCACCGCACGCTTCCGCTGCTGGTGCGATGGGCACTGCTGTCGTTTGCCATCATGTGTCTGGTGCTGGGAATCATTGGCGTGTTTGTTCCCGGACTGCCGACCACCGTATTCATACTGATGGCCGCATGGGCCGCAGCTCGTAGCTCTCCCCGCCTGCACGAATGGCTGTGGTACCACCCCTTGTTTGGTGTCATGCTGCGCGACTGGGCCAACGGCGGCCGTGTCAACCGCCGCTCAAAATGGAGCGCGACGATACTGATGACCTTGTGCGGAGTCATCTTGTTTGTCACAACGCCCAAGATTTGGGCTGCGGCGATGGCCTGCACTTTCATGGCCTGCGTGCTGACATGGCTCTGGTGCCGCCCAGAGCCTGTATGAATATGGCAAACAGCTGAATTTCACAATTTTTTATGTATATAATCTGAGGCTTATTCCTCGATAGCTCAGTTGGTAGAGCGCCGGACTGTTAATCCGTAGGTCCCTGGTTCGAGCCCAGGTCGAGGAGCCAAAA
>JAANMW010000990.1_pt1 | contig 32379 bp, 28 predicted proteins | sample 7279671 | NCBI WGS metagenome assembly JAANMW01 (sample SAMN14094541, study PRJNA606508) | bioreactor metagenome | isolation source: A lab-scale SPAN reactor treating ammonium-rich wastewater day 247 | place: Ireland: Galway | collected 2017-09-19 | reverse complement strand
CGTTTCGTGGGCGCGGCAAGGGGGCCGCGGGTGAGGGCGGATGACGAGGATGAGGAGGCGGGACGCTGAGGCAGTCTGGAAGGCGGGAAGAGGCGGGGATGGGCCGGCAAGTCAATCGGATGCCGTGATGGCGTGCCTTTGGCGCCCGGCTAGACCGTGGCCACCTGGCCGGCGGGGAGGTTGCGCGTCTGGCCGTTGAGGGTGAGGGAGCCGGGCGTGTCGGGGGGCAGGGTGATGCGGCCGGTCCAGCGATCGCCTTCGCGGCGCAGGGCCACCTCGATGAACCCGCGCGGGTGGGGCATGCGGCCACGCAGGCGGGTGAGCGGGCCGGGGCAAGGCGAGATGTCGACGCGGTGGAAGCCGGGCGCGGCGGGGCGGATGCCGAGGATCGTCGCGAAATAATGAAACAGAGGATGCGCGCCCCAGGCGTGACAGTCGGAGCGCACGGCCGGGCGGATCCACTCCGGTGTGGTGCGGAAACCCTGCTGGCTTAGTGTGAACCATGGGTCGAGATGTTCGACGAGGCGGTCGGTCAGGCCCAGGACGCGCATGGCCTCGAACAGATAGTGGCTGAAGTAAATGCTCACGGGCGCGAGCTGGTCATTGTTGAGCAGTTGGGCGGCGATGGCGGCGTTCTGGTCGGCGGTGGTGCGGCCGGTGAGGACGGCCAGGCACTGGCTGTGCTGCGAGAAGCAGCGGTGGTGCAGATCGTCGGCGAAGAGACGCCGGTCAGCGTTCCAGAAACACTGCCGCAGAGCGTGACCCAGCGCGTCGGCCAGACGCGACCAGCGGTCGGCGAGCTGCGGTTCGCCGACCGCCTGTTCAATCACGACCGCATCGGTCAGGGCGAGGGTCAGCGTCCAGTTGAGCGGGCCGCCGACGGCATCACCCTCCGGCGCCGTGCCCTCGCGCCATTGCCAGTGCCGTTCGACCCAGTCGATGAAGTTCCAGCCTGGCAGGTTGTCGACGAGTCCGTCGGCGTTGCGGTGTTGCAGGACGGCTTCGAGACCGCGGCGCATGCCGGGCAGCATCGCGGCGACGAAGGCCGGGTCGTCGCGCCAGAAGGCGAAATCGCGGAGCATGCCGGTCCACAGCAGCGAGAACGGGCCGATGCGCTGCGGCACACGGGAGGGATGACGCGAGGGCGCCAGGCCGTCGTCGTCGCGGGCCCGATCGAACAGCCGCAGGGCCTTGCGCGACAGGGCGTGGTCGTGGGTGAGGACGCAGGTGACCAGGGCCTGCAGGCGGGTGTCGCCGATATACATGAGCTGCTCGTAGGCGGGGCAGTCCATGTAGGTTTCATGCATGCACATGGCCAGGGCGCGGACGCCGAGGGGCCAGAACGCGGCGAAGCGGGGATCGTCACATTCCCACTGCGCCTCGACGGCAAGCGGGTAGTGCGTCTGCTCGAAGTGAAGCGACTGGATGACCATCGCCTCATCGGCGGCGCGGACGACGATCTGGACGTACCGGCCGGCCCGCCACCAGTGGGATTCAAAGCGGCGATCCTCGGCGTGCCCATCGGGCCAGAACACATCGGTGAGCGGCGCGGCCCGCTGGCAGCGGAAGTACTTGCCGTCGACGGCGTCGCGGTCGCCTTTGATGTTGTGGTGCTGCGCGTCGGCGGCCGGGTCGACGCTGGCGGGGGTCAGGGGCTGATCGTAGAGCGACTCGATCACCGCGATGTCGACGCGCGCGCCCCGGCCTCGACGGGTGACGAGGACGGGGTAGACGCAGTGGTAGTCGCCGAGGTCGATGACGACGCGGCGGGCGGCGTGGGCGGGTACTTCCAAAGGGCTGTGGGCTGTGAGCAGGGCCTGCCACGCGGATTCTTCGTGAGCCAGCGAGTGGGCCGTCTGGACAGGTTCATGGTGCATTTTCGTCGCACGGGTGGACGGCGTGGTGTCGAGCTGGCCGACGAAGCGGACGCGCGGCGCGGCGAGGGGCTGTTCGAGCATGGCGGGCAGCTCGGCGGGTGTGAGGCGACGTCGCGCCTCGGTGCCATGCCGCATGCCGGCGTGCACAGCCGGTTCGGTTACGACGGTGGTTCGCCAGCCGCGGCCGCGGCCGGCCTCCACGCCCCAGGGGTAGGCGGCCGCATCGAGCCGCAGGCCCGGGCCGACCATGCCCGGATGCGGTCCGGGGGTGAAGCTCAGGCCGGCGAGGGGCCTGGCGTCCCAAGGCGCCCGGCCGGTGGCGAGGGTGTCCTGAAGCGAGGGATCGTCGGGGGCGACGAGCAGGCCGGGGGCGAGCGGCGGGCCGGCGGTGAGCTGGGCGAACGGGGCCAGTTCGCCCAGCGCCTGCACGAGTGCGACGAGCACGTGCCGTCCGCGCGGCAGTTGGATGTCGAGGGATTCGAATCGCCAGTGTTCGAGGTCGCCGCGCTGTGGACCCCGCGCGATGCGCCGGGCGTCGAGGTAGAGGACGTAGCGTTCATCGGCACTGACATGCAGGCGCAGGGCAGCCGCGTGGGTGAGCGTGAAGCGGCAGCGGAAGGCGACGATGGTGGGCGGGTTGGCGCCGGGCAGGGTGATCCACTGGGCCGGCCAGAGGCCGACGGGCGACCACCCGGCCGGGCCGCGCTGAGGCGGAAAAGGCGGGTGGGTCAGGACCGTCTGCTGGGCGATGCTCATGCCGCGGGCTCCGGAGGACGCGGGCTGCCGCCGGTTCAATGTAGCGTCGGACGGGGGCGTGGCGAGCGGGGGTGGGGGGGTCTATGATGGCGACACGCTTTTCGGATGGAGCTGAAAACCATGAAATCCAAGAGTCTGGGGCGGCGTGCGGCGCTTTTTCTGCTGGCGGTCGGCGCGCTGACGGGTTGCTGGATAGCGCCGGTGCAGAGCACCGATGAAGCAGCGGGAGGTGCGCAAGTGCAGCGGATTGAGCATCGTGGCTTCGCCGGGTGCGTGGAGCTGGCGCAGGGGTCGACGCGGGTGGTGATCGTGCCGCAGTGGGCCGGCCGGCTGAGCATGCTGGACTTCGGCGGCGGCAACCTGCTGAAGCACAACCCGATGATCGATGGCCGGGCGCTGGCGGCGGACGTGCCCTGGATGCCGTGGGACGGCAACGCCACGGACCTGATGCGTCAGAGCGACGGGCGCAGCCAGTGGCCGTCGCTGTGGCTGCATCCATATGAGGTGGTCGAGGCCGGCCCCGGCGGCGTGGCGCTCAGGAGCCAGCCGAGCGTCGAGACGGGGCTGGTGGTCGACAAGCGGTACGAACTGATCGACGACGGCAAGGCATTGCGGTACACGGTGACGATCACGCGGGTGTCGGGCGATCCGGCCGAGGGGTGGACGATCTGGGAGCGGGCCCTGATGCCGGTGCAGCAGTACGCGCTGGCGCCGTTGAAGCGAGGCAAGCTCGCGGACGGCTACGCGACGCGTGATGGGGGCGTGATCGATCCCCCCGATCGCGTGACCGTGGCCGGCGGTGAGGGGCAGTACCTGGTGATGCGCAAGGGGACGAAGGAAGGCGCGGGCCTGGCGATTCATCTGGCGCATGGCTGGCTGGCGGCGGTGTGGGGCCAGGGCGTGCTGGCGATGACGTTCCCCATCGACGAGAAGGGGACGTACCCGCACTTCAACGGGGCGACGGCGATACCGTGGATCGGTCCGGACGTGATCGAGATGGAGCCGGTCGGCCCGCTGGTTCACCTGAAGGAAGGCGAGTCGGCCAGCTTCACCCAGGTATGGCGCTGGCTGCCGCTGCCGGAAGAGGTGGATGGGAATGATCCCGCGGCGGTGGGGCGCTGGGTGGATGAGCGGGTGGGCAACTGAGAAGTTGAAGCCGCGTGCCGCCAATTCGGGGCGGCCGTTGATGTCAGTTTTTTTCGCCGTCGCGGTTGCCGTGCGTGACGCGGACGTTGTAGTCGTTGCCGAAGAGGAGCTTGCAGAGGATCAGCAGGAGCACGGCCTGGCCCCAGGTGATGGCGGGGGTGTGGAAGATGGTCGTGATCGTGGCGTTCCAGAGCCACTGCACGGCGAAGCCGACGAGGCAGACGACGGCGGCGAGGACCGTGAGGCCGACGGTGACGAGCACGGCCAGCCGGACGAGGCGCGGCAGCCCCGCGAGATCTTTGAGTTCGGTGATGCATTTCATTGGCGTTCTCCCATATTCAGGCCGGGGTTGAGGCGGGCGGTGAGGCCGGGCACGATCGGCGTGAGGCGGACGCGTCGGCCGCCGAGGACGGCGACGGCCAGAAGAATCCAATCGAGCAGCGGCACGAAGCCGGCCATGCGCCACACCCAACGTGTGTCCAGCCAGGCAACTCGGCTGCGCGCGTAGCGCATGACGGGGTCGGCCAGGGACGCCGGGGCTTGACACAGGCCGTTGCGGCGCAGTTGGTTTTCAAGGGGTCGTCGGGCTTGTTCGTCAGGCATGGGACAACTCGCCGTGTTTGTGGATGTATTGCAGGGCATAGCGATACCGGGCGGAGACGGTGTTGCGGTTGGCGTCCAGCAGGTCGCTGATGGCGTCGAAGGTCATGTCTTCGAAAAGGTGCAGGTGGAGCACGTCGTAGAAGTCGGGTCTGGCGGCGGCGAGCGCATCGAGGGCGGCCTGCACCTGCTCCGCACGAAGGAGGCTGTCGAGATCAGGCGCGGCGGCTGATTCGTCCTCAAGGTCGGCAAGGTCCGCAAAAGCATCGAGGTTGGCCGCGGGGCGACGTCGCCCCAGGTTGCGCACGAGGTTCAGGCCGATCTGATAAAGGTACGCCCGCGGGTTGGCGATCGGGTGTTGCGGGTCGCGGTCAAGGACGGCATCCACAAACTTCATAAAGGCATCCTGAAACAGGTCGTCGGCCTCTCGCGGGGCGCGGCGGCGCAGGTAGGTGTGGAAAGCATCCTTGTGGCGCTCGTAGAAGGCCCGGAAGGCCTTCGCGTCGCCGTCGACATAGCGGGCTATCAGCTCGCGGTCGGTCATGGGGCTCCAGCATACGTCGTGTTCTCACCTTCCAGGACACATGAGGAGGCGGTTTGGTTGTCGACGGGGAGGAAAATGGGGGTAAAGTTTGAGGGGGCAGAGGTTGGAGGTCGTGGAAGAGAGGGGGATGGCGCGCGCCGGGAGATGCCCAAGGCTTGCGCGGCCGGGGATACCTTGGGCTTGCGCCCCGGCTTGATCGTGGGGGAACACGAGAGGGTGATTGAAACCCCGGACCCGCAACCCGATATCCGTAACGCCGCCCGACACCCGATTCCGCGCCTACTGCAGCACGCCGCCGCCGTCGACGATGATGTTCTGGCCGCTGATGCCGGTGCTGGCCTTCGAGAGCAGGAAGACGACGACGCTGGCCACGTGTTCGGGGTAGATCGTCTCGCGCACACATTGGGTGTGTTTGAGATGCTCGATGTTTTCCTTGCTCATGCCTCGCTGTCTGATCTGCTTTTCGGTGACGATCCATCCGGGTGAAGCGACGTTGGCGCGCATGCCGCGCAGGCCGAGTTCGCGGGCGAGCGACCGGGTGAAGCCGAGGATGCCGGCCTTGGCGGCGTTGTAGGCGGTCATGCCGCCGTTGCCGCGTTCGTAGTTGGTCGTGCCGATGTTGACGATGGCCTTGCCCTGACCCTCTTCAAGCAGGGGCAGGACTTTCTGAGTGACGAAGTAGTAGGCCCGCAGATCGGTTTCGATGATGGCGGTGAACTTTTCGAGCGTGGTGTCGGCGAAGGCGATGCAGGGGTCCATGCCGGCGTTGTTGACCAGGTAGTCGAGTCGGCCGGCCTCGTCGCGGATTTTCGTCGCCAGGGCTTCGATCGCCTCGAGATCGCGCAGGTCGCAGGGGACGAAGCGCGCCTGCTTGCCCAGCTCGCGGGCGGCGGCCTCGCCCTGGTCCACGCGGCGGCCGCAGAAGTAGACCGTCGCGCCCATATGCACCAGCGCGGCGACGATGCCCTTGCCGATGCCGTCGCTGCCGCCGGTGACCAGAGCGATCTTGCCGGCGAACTCCTCGCGCGTCGGCGCCACGGGCGGAGCCGGATCGGGATGGGCGGGAATCGTCATGGCAGGATGCAGACCTTGTTGCTGTTGGGGCTGGCCATGGCCTCGAGGCCCTCGTGGATCTTCTGAAGGGGGAACTTGTGGGTGATGATCTTCTCGGTGTTCACCAGGCCGCGCTCCTGGAGGCGGATGGCGTTCTGCATGGCCAGCGGGGTGGTGCCGAAGCTGGCGTCCATGCGGGCTTCCAGAAAGTGCGTGTAACCGCCGTCGAGTTCGAAGGTCTCGGGCGTGGTGATGCCGAAGACGTTCCAGCGTGTGCCGCGGCGCAGGAGCTTGACCATGAGCTTGACGGCCCGGATGGGGCCGGCCGCTTCGATGATGAAGTCGGGCCCGTCGGGAATGATGTCATAGATCGCTTTGCGGATCTCATCCTCGCTGCCGCTGGTCGGGTCGATCGCATGCGTCGCGCCCAGGGAGAGGGCGACTTTGCGGGCGTGGGCGCTGGGGTCGACGGCGATGAGGCGTCCGGCTCCGGCGGCCTTGGCGACCATCATGCACAGCAGGCCGATCGACCCGACGCCGATCACCACCGCGTCATCGCCGACCTTCATCTCGCTGTACTGGATCACACCCTTCCAGGCGCCTGAGAGCGGCTCGGTGAGACCGGCCGCCTCGAAGCTGATCTGTTCTGGCTTCTCGAAAAGGCACTGTTCCTTGGTTTTCATGTATTGGGCGAACGCGCCGGGCCAGACGTCGGGCGGGCCGTCGCCGCCGGTCGTGAAGGCGTGGTCGCAGTAGTGGGTGTTGCCCACGCGACAATGCTTGCAGTAGCCGCAGTAGCCCGAAGGCTGGCAGATGACTGCGTCGCCCTCCTTGAAGTGCGTGCAGCCGGGGCCGACGGCCTCGACGATGCCGGCCGGCTCGTGGCCGGGAATGAAGGGAAACTTCACGTTGCGGCGGATGCCGCGGATCGCCTTGTAGTCGGTGGCGCAGATGCCGGTGGAGACGATCTTGACGACAACCTCGCCGGGATTGCGTGGTTCGGGCTTCGCAACATCTTCAAGCTCGAGCTTGTCGAAGTCGTGCAGCACCGCAGCGGTCATGGTGGCCACGAGGTTCCTCACTTCCGAAAGAAGAGAAAGTTCGTATCGGGGCAGCAGTTCTGCCGGTCCGCCGGGGACGGACAGGGGGCTCTTTTATCGTCGTCTGGGGGCGGGTGTCAAACCGCCGTCCGCGGCTGGGGTGGGTCATGACCGTCGCCAGACGAGGACAAAGTCGTGGGAGGTGCGGCCCAGGTCCAGGGGCCCCTGGGCGGGCTGGGTTCGCGTGATTGCCTGGCCTGTGTCCAGATCGTGAATCCGCAGTTCGTACGTGTCGCCGGGCAGGTCGATCCGCAGATGCACAGGATGCGGGCGTCCCGGCCGGCGACTGGTGAAGCGGCCGACCTTGATCGGCTCGCCGTTGCGCAGATACACGATGTGCGTGCGTTCGTCGGCCGACGAAAGGTACTTGACCTGCACGCAGCGGTTCACCGGTGCGAAAGGTCGGTACAGCGCCTCCAGCTCCTCGGTCTTCACCCAGTCCGGCTGCCAGATTTTCGCGGGTTGGCCGGCGTCGGGCTGGCGGGTGAAGCGATAGCTCACGCCGCGGACCATGGCCGCGCGGGCGAAGTGAAACAGCTCCTGCATCTCGCGGCTGGAGGCCTTCCAGCAGTAGCGGTGCTTCTGGTCGCTGTGGCGGTGCGGGCACCAGATGTCGGACGGCAGGCCGCACTCGGTTCGCGGGTGCAGTTCGATCTCGCGGAACACCTGGTCGTGGCGGCGCACATCGACCTGGAGCACCGGCTGCCTGGCCTGGAAGCGGGCGAAGTCGACCGATTCCATGATGCGGCGGGCGGTGTCGAACTCGTTCCACCCCCGGCCGGTCCACAGGCCCACGCCCGGGCAGTTGTTCAGCAGGCTGATCCAGATCACATCGCGCGTCAGGCGGCGGGCCAGGTCTTGCCCGTCGCGGCCTTCGGCATCGCCGACGCTGACGCCGGGGATGGGAAAGAACTCCTCGGCGTACCACTCGCCGATCATCGACGGCACGACGGGCGTCAGCCAGTTGAGCACCGCGTCGATCTGATGCACGTAGTCGGCGCGGAAGCTGTCGGCCGGCAGCGTCTGGTAGACGTGCGGGCTGAAGAAATCCATCTCCGGCACCTGCCGCTTCCAGTAGGCCCCGTCATGGGCCGAGATGCCGAAGCCCGCGATGTTCATGCACACGGGCACGCCGGGGAACAGCCTGTGCATGTGCTGGATGATGCGGCGCGACCAGACGAGTTCCTCCTCCTGGTGGTCCCAGTAGAAGCCGTCGTGGGGCCACTGCTGCTCGTTGTAGATTTCCAGAATCATCAGCGCGGGGTGCCCGGCCGCGAGCGACGCCAGCTCGGTGAGATAGTCGAGATGGCACTGGAGCACGTCGGGATCGGTGAAGAAGCTGTCGTAGCCGACGCGGGGCTGGTGGGGGTCCAGAAAACGTTTGCGGTGGGGCGGCAGGGCGGCAAGGTCGGCGGCGGTGTAGTGAGGCAGGGCGAGGTTGTTGAGCACGCGGCCGTTATCCATGTAGATGCTGCAGCGCGGCTCCTGGCAGGCGACGAAGTGAACGTGGATGCCGGCCTCGTACAGCAGATCCCAGAAACGCTTCATTTTCGCCCAGAGCACCGGGTTGACCCGCCCGCCAATGTCCAGCGGATCCTGCGGGTTCATCGAGCCGCGGCAGAACATCCGCACGAAATTGCAGCCCTCGGCCTTGAGGTGTGCGATCCACTGATGCAGGTGTTCCTCGGTGACATTCGGCCAGACGACCATGCGGCGGCCGAGGTATTCCTGCGTCTCCTCCCGCTCGTCAGGCGCGACGCCCATGAGCGTGACGTCGACCCAGTTGGGGTACACGCCGCCCACGGGAATGAAGGTGGCTCCGCGATCATCCACGAATTTGCCTTCCGGCAGCCAGCGAACAGACATCACGCATACTCCTGACAGATTCCCGGGAGGCTCGCGGCGGCGCCTGCGGGGCGGTCGCGTCATACCCGGCGTAGAACAATCGCCAGGTCATGAGCGGTCGTGCCCAGTTCCAGGCGGCTGCGGGCGGGCACGCGCTCGGCCCGCATTTTCTTGGTTTCAAGATCCCATATCTGCGCGTCGCTGTCGCCGGGCAGGTTGACATCCAGCGCCAGCGGCCGCGGATGCGGCAGGCGGCGGCCGCGGTTGTCGTCGATCGACAGGGCGGCGAAGTTGCGGACGTAGACCACGTGCAGCGCTCCGTCGGCCGCGGCGGTGTATTTCACCTGGGCGCAGCGATCCACCGGCGTGAAGGGCGCGTTCAGCCCCGGCACGTGGTGCGACCCGACGTCGCGCACGTTCCAGTTGGCCTGGCCGGGATCGGTTGTGAAGCGATAGCGCAGACCACGGATCAGGGCGAAGCGGGCGAAGTGATAAATCTCCTCCAGCTGCGGGCTGGTGAGTTTGACGCAGTAGCGGTGCGGTTCGTCGGCTTCGCGCAGGGCGTGGAGGTGGCGGTCGGGATGGTCGGGGTCAACCTGCGGCGGCCGATGCGGGCACCAGATGTCCTGCGGCAGGGCGCAGGCGTCGTGCGGCTCGGTTTCCAGCGACTGGAAAAACCGCACATGCCCGCTGATGTCCACGACCAGCGGTTCGGGCGCGGGCGTGAAATGGGCGAAGTCGATCTGCTCGGCGATCCGCCGCGGCAGGTCGAACTCGCCGTAGCCCCGGCACATCCACATGCCCAGGCCCGGACAGCCGTTGAGAAGCGCCAGCCAGGCCGCGTCGCGCGTCAGCAGGCGGTCGGGCTGGTCCACGTGCATGTTCGGCGACCATTCGCCCATCATCGTCGGCAGGCGGGACTGCGAGTATTTGAGGATCGCGTCGGTCATGGCCCCGAAGTCCGCCCGCCGCGGCATACCCGACAGAAGCTGGTACGCGTGCGGGCTGATGAAGTCCATCGGCACGCGGTCGATCCACAGCAGCGGATCCTGGGCCGCGATGCCGAAGCCCGCGAACGAACAGCAGGCCGGCGTGCCGGGGAAGTGCTCGTGCATCGCCTCGATGATGCGTCTGGACCACGCCATCTCCGCGTCGTGGGCCGACCAGAAGAAGTGATCGCCCCATTGCTGTTCGTTGTAGATTTCCAGCGACATCAGGGCGGGGTGGTCGCGCAGCAGCGTCGCCAGCTCGGCCAGATAGTCGAGGTGGCATTGCAGCGCGTCGGCATCGGTGAAGTAGTCGTGGTAGCCCAGGCGCGGCGCGGCGGGATCGAGGAAGCGGCGGCGGTGGGGGGGCAGGCGGCCGATGTCCGTGCCGGCGTAGCGGGGCAGGGCTCGTTCCTGCATCACACGCTGGTTCATGTAGACGCTCTGCCGCGGCTCGACGCAGGCGACGAAGTGGCAGTACACCCCGGCCTCGTGCAGCAGGTCCAGGTACGCCCGCATCCTGTCCCACAGCGGCCGGTTCACCGCCCCGCCGATATCCAGCGGATCCTGCGGCGGGCCCATGTCGCCGCGGCAGAACATCCGCGTGAAGGTCATGCCTTCCTTGCCCAGCCACTTGATCCACTTGCGAAGCTGCGCCGGCGTGGCGGCGGTGAAGTCGAGGATGCCCGACTGTCGGTACCACGGCCCGTCGGCATTGTCGCGCTGCGGTACGGCGATGCCCGCCTGCCGCGTCTGGATGAAGTTGGCGTAGATGCCCCCGAAGGGCACGAACGTGCGGCCATCTTCATGGGCGAACTTGCCGTTGGCTTGCCAGACGACGCGCATGGTGTAGCTCCGCGGGCAGGTCAGCAGGGCCGGGGCCGGGGGGCCGGGGGGCCGGGGGTCCGATACGGTCCGGCATGTTACCGGCTGGCCGATGAAGCGAAAGGCGTGGGGCTTCCGGCCCCCTGACGCCCTCTCCGCGTCTCTGGCCACGCCCTTGTCCAGGTCCGGAAACTTCCGGGGGTTCCTGGAGGCTTCCGCGGAGGTCCGCGAGCTCTTCCCGGATGTCCGGGAGCCGCGGAAAGACATCCGGGAGCCGCGGAAAGACATCCGGGAGCGGCGGAAAGATGTCCGGGAGCGGCGGAAAGACATCCGGGAGCGACGGAAAGATGTCCGGGAGCCACGGAAAGATGTCCGGGAGCGACGGAAAGAGTTCCGGGAGACACGGAAAGAGTTCCGGGAGACACGGAAAGAGTTCCGGGAGAGACGGAAAGAGTTCCGGGAAACACGGAAAGACATCCGGGAAAGTTATTCAGGCCTGCGCGAGACCCCCGCGACATGCGGCCGGCGGCTCATTTTCCCGGACGGGGCGTGGACTGGGTCAAGAACGCGGGGATTAGCGGACGGGGATGAAGAAGGGCTCGACGGGGCACCTGACCGTGGACACGCTCGGGTGCGTGCCCGCGCTGGGGGAGGACCGGTAGCCGGTACCGGTGCTGCTGCCGCTTTTATCCTGATGCCTTATACGCCGCGATTCCCCTTGGCCTTGTGCGCCTTTCGCGCATTTTGTTGAGGGTTCTCATCCGCAATCTTCGAATGGAGCCATTGAAGGTGCTCGCATAGTCCGCCGAGGTCAGCGAGCACGGTCGCTGCGTTTATCCCGCAGCGGTCGAGGTCGTGTCTGATATCTGCGAATGCGCCGTGCGCGATGAGAATCCGTGTGAGTTTCTTGGCTTGAAGCTTTTGCTTCTCCAGCGGGATGAACCTGTCGCCATCCAAGTGTTTGTGTACCGTGAACCAGCCGGACTGGTGCTGGATTCGCGCATCGATGTATTCCGGCTGGTAAACCCTTGTGCGGCTCAACGCGAACGGGTCCTTGTCGGCGCTGGTGTCAACACTATCGCCTGGAGTGGCCTCGTAGACCCATACGACTCCGTCGTGTGGTCCACCTGTCGGGGGCCGATACGCGGGCCGCGAGACGGCGAACCAGAGGGCGACCAAAGGATTGTCTGTCCAGTCAAGCAATCGCGTCGGGAGACCATGATGCTGGGCGAGGGCGAGCCACTGCCAGTCACTATCAGGAACCCGCTCTAGATGCGGGTGCGCACGTATCCGAAAGCCACGCAACATCTCTCGCTCGGCTTCAAGGACGTCGGAGTTGAGCCTCAAATCCTCGGTGGCGATCCGCGGTAACAGGGGCTTCTTAGATCGCCTGTCTCCTCTGAACAAGACAAGTCCGGAACCGAGATCCCCCACCTTTGCAATGAAGGTGGCGAGCGAGGCTACAGACGAGGCACTTGTGTTTGATCTTCTCGCCTTCCGCGCCGCAGGTCGCCTGACGATCTTCTTTCGCGTCATCTGTATTCACCTGCCCATCGGCCGAGCGCACCCACCAGAGATCATCCGAACGCCTTCTGCACGCCCGCGCCTCAGCCGCGTTCGTCAAACACGACCCAGTCGTTCGGGTTAGGAGCGGCAAACTCTAAGTTACTTGCACGGGTCGCTGTTCGTGGAAAGTCCGAGGCCAGATATGCCCCACAACAGTCGCGGCGAGGCTCTCCCGGGATCGCACCGAGTTCATGCCAGCCATACAAATCCAGCGCGAACACGCAGAGGGGATGTCCATTGTCCGCCCTAGTCCAGGTGCATTCATACGTGAGCTTGCCGTTCCATGCTCTCAGAGAGTCCAGTTTGCACATGGCGCGATTCATGTTCAAGAGCTGTGCGAATAGCGATCTCTGGCTGGGCTCAGCTTCGACGGTTGCACTGGTTGGGGTGGTTAGCTTTCCGGTCATGAACGGCGGATGGATAGCGATAGAGCGAGACGGTGGCAAGTATTCTTCGTATAGCGCAGCGTGCAGGCCCCGGACCCATCGATAGATGGTTCGAGTGATGTTGATGTTGCTGAATCCGATTGCCAACGGCTGGCCACGGTCGTCAGTTATGCGATGAGGTTGTAGACGTAGCCTATTCGGTTTGGCGCCGCGGCCATGGAGGGGCATGAGCAGCTGGCCAATCTTTTCATCATCCGGTGACTGGGTTGTATTGCAGTTAGAGTGGACCTTAATGATTAGTGGGGCATGTCGATCCCGGGGCGCAAAGACTGTCTTTGGGGGTACGTGATCCCCGGACGTCGAGGCATTGTCCGCAAGGTGTTCCCCACAGATGTAACAGAACGGAAGTCTCAATGGGCGACTGCGTTGGTCGATTACGACGTGCATATGTCGGCGCCCTGACGGTGACGTGCTAACGTTCACGGAAATACAGCGGGACGGCTTTCGCCGTCCCGCTGGGTGGTTATCCGGTTACGGATGTCGTGAAGTGCTTGCGGGCTTTCGCCCGCGTGTTTACGTCCGTACGTTGCATGTCATCGCGACTCCGGGATGGATGATATATAGCCCCGGGCATGCCCGGGGCTAAATGGGGGTGGATCAATAATCCATGTCGTCCATGCCGCCGCCGTGGCTGTGGCCGCCCTTGGACTTCTTGTCCTTGATCTCGGTGATCACGGCATCGGTGGTCAGCAGCAGGCCGGCGATCGACGCGGCGTTCTGCAGGGCCACGCGCTCGACCTTGGTCGGGACAATCACGCCCATCTTCACCATGTCGCCGTACTCGGCGGTCAGGGCGTTGTAGCCGTAGTTGACTTCCTTGCCCGCCTCGACGTTGGCGGCGACGACCGAGCCGTCCAAACCCGCGTTCTGGGCGATCTGGCGGATCGGAGCGGCCACCGCACGGCGGACGATCTCCGCGCCGATGGCCTCGTCGCCCTTGAGGCCAAGCTTGTCCAGGGCCTTGCGGGCACGCAGGACGGCGACGCCGCCGCCGGGCAGGATGCCCTCTTCCACGGCCGCACGGCAGGCGTGCATGGCGTCCTCGACGCGGGCCTTCTTCTCCTTCATCTCAGCTTCGGTCGCGGCGCCCACGTTGATCTGGGCCACACCGCCCGACAGCTTGGCCAGACGCTCCTGGAGCTTCTCGCGGTCGTAGTCGCTGGTGGTGCGCTCGATCTCGTTCTTGATGGCGGCGATGCGGCCCTTGATGTCGGCCGTCTTGCCCGCGCCTTCGATGATCGTCGTGTTGTCCTTGTCGATGACGATCTTCTTGGCCCGGCCCAGGTCAGCGAGCTCGAGTTTCTCCAGGTCAATGCCCAGCTCTTCCATGATGGCCCGGCCGCCGGTGAGGGTGGCGACGTCTTCGAGCATGGCCTTGCGGCGGTCGCCGAAGCCCGGGGCCTTGACGGCCGCGACGCGCAGCACGCCGCGCAGCTTGTTGACCACGAGGGTGGCCAGCGCTTCGCCGTCGATGTCTTCAGCGATGAGCAGGATCGGCCGACCCGACTCGGCGGCCTTGCCGAGGATGGGCACCAGGTCCTTGGCGCTGGAAATCTTCTTCTCATGCACGAGCACGTAGGCGTCTTCGAGGACGACTTCCATGCGGGCCGGGTCAGTGACGAAGTGCGGGCTGAGATAGCCCTTGTCGAACTGCATGCCTTCGACCAGCTCGACGTGGGTTTCGAGGCTCTTGCCTTCCTCGACGGTGATCACGCCGTCCTTGCCGACCTTGTCCATCGCCTCGGCGATGATCTGGCCGATCTGCTGGTCCTGGTTGGCGGCGCAGGTGCCGACCTGGGCGATTTCCCTGGACTCCTTGATCGGCTTGGACATCTTCTTGAGCTCGCCGACCAGCGCTTCGACGGCCTTGTCCAGGCCGCGCTTGATCTGGTTGGCGTTGGCGCCGGCGGTGATGTTCTTGAGGCCTTCGGTGAAGATGGACTCGGCGTAGATGGTGGCGGTGGTGGTGCCGTCGCCGGCGTCCTTGGAGGACTTGGAGGCGACTTCCTTGACCATCTGGGCGCCGATGTTCTCCAGGGGATCGTCGATCTCGATCTCCTTGGCGACGGTCACGCCGTCCTTGGTGACGGTGGGCGAGCCGAAGGATTTTTCGAGGATGACCACGCGGCCGGAGGGGCCGAGCGTGGTGCGGACGGCCTTGGCGAGTTTGCTGACGCCGCGACGGATGGCGTCGCGTGCGTCGGTGTCGAACTTAATGCTTTTGGCAGCCATGGGTGGTTGCTCCTTGGAATCGGGGGTCAGCGCCCCGGGTTTTCGGTTCGTTGGATCCCGCGGCCCGCAGGCCGTGGGCTTCGGACGATGCGGCGCGTTGCAGCCGGGGTTACTGCACGATGCCGAGGATCTCGTCCTGGCCGACGATCAGCAGCTCGTCATCGTTGAGCTTGATCTCGGTGCCGCCCCACTTGCCCAGCAGGACGGTGTCGCCGACCTTCACCTGCATGGGGACGGTCTGGCCGCTGTCAAGCGTCTTGCCTTCGCCGACGGCCAGAACGCGGGCTTCCTGGGGCTTTTCCTTGGCCGACTCGGGCAGGTAGATGCCGGTGCGGGTCTGGCTCTCGGCCTCGATGCGCTTGACGAGAACCTTGTCGCCCAGCGGGCGGATCTTGACCTTGGTCTTGGTGGCGGTTGCGGTCATGGTGAAGTCTCTCCTTCGATGCCTGGGCTGTTGCATCAGCCGTCTGAGTGGTGAAATTGACCTTGGTTTGAGTTTCCGGCCGGACGCCCGGCCCCCTGTGGGTGAAACGTTGAAATCCTGAACGAAGACGCGGGCGGCGGCCGTTACGGGCCGGGCCACTGTCCGCGGTACTGCCTTTCCATGAGTCGTTGAAACGTCGCCAGAATCTGTTCGACGCCGATGGGTTTTTCGAGGACGGTGAACGCCCGCAGGCGCATGGCTTCGAGCAGTTCGCGTTCGGTCTTGCGCCGGTCGCCGGCGGGACTGCGCAGCACGACCAGCGGCGGTCGGCGTTCGAGTCGGTTGAACAGCTCGAGCAGCCAGGTGCCGGCGGGTGCATGGGCGGGGTCGCGCGGCGTGGCCAGGTCGATGACCGCCGCGTGGATCGCATAGCGTTCGGCCAGCTCGACAGCCTCGGTGCCGCAGCGGGCGACATAGGCCCGCACGCCCAGGGGTTCGAGCAGACGGGGAAGCTGCCGGGTCCAGTGTTCGCCGGGGTGGGGGCGGTCTTCGGTCAGCAGGACGTTGAAGCGGTGGCGGCCGTCGGCAAGCGGTTCGAGCGGACGGTCGGCGAACGGCTGCGGGTTGTCCGCGTCGTCTGGACCGAAGGGCTCGAACTGTCGGCGCACATTGACCACCTGGGAGTTCTCCTGGGTAAGTGCTGGCAAAGGAAGTGCCGGTCGTGCCGGAAGGTGTTTCACGGCGGCCACGCGCAGTGTAATACTTTATTAAACAGATACTTGCGAGTAGTCATGCATCCCGGCCCGGTGTGGGCCGCGGGGCGGCGGGCTGCCATCGCAGGGTGCTGTGCGGATCGGGGGGTGTCGATGTGGCAGGCGGGGGCCCGGCCGGCACGGCCGGGCTATATAGCCCCGGACATGCCCGGGGCTATATAGCGGGCGGTCAGGCCATCACGGCCGCGGCGCTGTCGGCCAGGAGGTTGACCATGGCGTGCAGGTCGGCGGGGGCGGTGTTCAGCGGCGGGAAGAGATAGAGCGTGTCGCCGAGATTGCGCAGCAGGGCCCCGCGGCGGACCGCCTCCTGGTAGATGCGGAAGCCGGTCCGACGGCGGGGATCGAGCGGCGAGCCGTCGGGAGCCTGCAGGTCGAGGGCGGCGACCATGCCCAGACCGCGGTAGTGGGTGAAGTAGGGCCTCTCGTCAGCGAGCTGCCGCAGGCCGTCGCGGATGATCGGGCCGTGGTCGGCGACCTGCTGGAGGATGTGCTCGTCGGCCATCACGTCGAGGGCGGCGTTGGCGACGGCGACGGCCAGGGCGTGGCCGGTCCAGGTGTTGGAGTGCATGAAGGCTCGGCCGCTGAAGTAGTCGCCGTAGAAAAGCTGGTAGATGGCGTCGGTGGTCAGGCAGGCGGACAGGGGGATGACGCCGCCGGTCAGGCCCTTGGAGACGACGGCGAAGTCGGGAAGGGCGGACGTGGCGGAAGGTCGATGGCCGATGGCCGGTGAGGCTGGAAACTTGGTGAGGTGGCTGGCGAGCATCGCGCCGCAGCGGCCCATGCCGGCGGCGATTTCGTCGGCAATGAGGTAGACGTCGTGGTCGTCGGCCCACCCCCGGAAGTGCTCAAGGAGCCGCGGGCTGTAAACATGCATGCCCCCGGCGCCTTGCAGCACGGGTTCGTAGATGATCGCGGCGAGGGTATGGGCGACGGGCTCGAGCTGGGTGCGGATGGCGGCCCACTGGGCGTCGGCGTTCATCCAATCAGGGTCGTCGGGCCCGCTGCGGTAGGGCAGCGGTTCGAGCATGGTGACGGGGAACATGATTGATTTGTAGGGCGCGCTGTAGAGGCCCAGGTCGCCGACCGACAGGGCGCCGAGCGTCTCGCCGTGGTAGCCGTTGCGGAGGGCGGCGAACTTCGTGCGATTCGCCTGGCCGCGCTGGGTCTGGGCCTGCAGGGCCATTTTGAGGGCGATCTCGACGGCGGTCGAACCGTTGTCGGCCAGGAACACGCGGCCGAAGTGGCCGGGCTGCATGCCGGGGTTCTTGCCGGGCGGCGCGTCGGGGCCCCAATGTTCGACATCGAGACCATTTGCCGCCGCGAGTAGACGTTCGCAGAGCCGCACGACCGGCTCATTGGTGGTGTTGGCGAGGATGACGTGTTCGAAGGCCTCGGCCTGATCGCGCAGGGCGGCGAGCAGACGCGGGTGGCCGTGGCCCAGCGACTTGCACCACCACGAGCTGATGCAGTCGAGCAACTCGCGGCCGTCGGCCAGGCGGATGCGGCAGTTCTTGGCGGCGACGACCGGCAGGGGCGCGAACTGTTCATAGTCGCGCATCTGGCTGCACGGGTGCCAGAGGACGGCCAAGTCGCGCGTGGTTAAGTTGCGGGCGGCGAGACTGGATTGCCGATCGCCGATGGTCGACTGCCGCTTGGCTGAGTCAGGGCCTGGCGCTGTCATGTCGCCAAGTCTATCGCGGTTCATCGGCGTTCATCTGCGGCCCACTCTCGGGCGTGGCGGGCGCGACCGGTTGCGTCACGGCGGCCGGGCTGGCGGGCATCTGGGCGCGGACGTTGTCGAAGCCGTCGGCCAGGCCGAAGTACGCCAGGCCGAGCGATGCGACGGCGATGGGCGCCCACAGCCATGTTCCCCACAAGCGACGGCCGCCGGGCAGCAGCGAGCGCAGGGCCCATAGCAGCGGGGGCAGGGCGGGCGTGATGAAGCGGTGAAACTCGTCGAAGCCCCAGCGGTCGCCGACGCAAAGGACAAACAGCGTGTTGCCCCAGAGCCATAGGGCCGCGGCGATGACGAAGCGGCGTGAGCCGTCGCGGGCGCTGGCGGCGTCGATATCCCAGAGCATCCAGACGCAGGCAAGCAGCACCGCGGCGACATGGGCGTAGATGTAAGCGACCTTCCATGCGGGCACGTTGTATGCCCCCGGGGTGTGCAGCAGTGAAGTAAACGGCGCGGCGAGCAGGCCGCCTGAGCCGTAGGCCGCGTCGGCCTGGGCGTAGGCGCTGACGCTGTCGAGCACCGAGCCGAAGCGCCACTGGACGGTCAGCATGCCCAGGGCATAGACGGCGGCCGCGACGAGGCCGATGGCCGCCCCGCGTCGGGCCCGACCGCTGGCGAGTGCCATCACGAAGAGTCCCATGGCGGCGAACAGCGCGACGGGCCGGCCCAGACCCGCCAGACCCAAGGCGATGCCCGCCAGGACCGCGTGGCTGGAGCGTTCGCGCCGCGCCAGGTCCAGGGCCAGGAGCGAGAACAGCAGGCAGGTGGCTTCAGTGGAGATCAGCACGGAGGTGAGCAGAAAACTTGGCGTGAGGATGGCCACAGCCCAGCCGACGCGTCGGTCGTTGAAGACGCGGGCGCTGAGGGCGGCGGTGAATCCGGCGAAGAGCCAGTTGGGAACAAGGGCGGCGACGGCGAGGGGCAGATCGAGCCCGCCGTGGGCCAGGGCGGCGAGAGCTGGGTAAAGCGGGGAGAGAAGCAGACGCTGCGCGTAAGCGGCGGTGTCGGCGCCCAGCGCGTGCAGCGGTTCGAAGTTGCCGAGCCAGGCCTGGATCAGTGCGAGGTATTGATCGCCGTCGCGGATGGCGGCGAACTGCATCAGCGTCAGCTCACCGCGCCACAGAGAAAGCCCGCACAGCGCGGCCCGCAGTGCGGCCGCGGCGGCGAACACGGCCAGCAGTGTCCGCCAGTCGGGGGCGTGCGACGGTCGCTGCAAGATGGTGTCCGCGAGCTTTGCGGGCGGCTGGCCGGGGGAAGTGGCTGGGGCGGCAGGCGTCAGGCTCGGCGGCGCCGGACGATCGGCGGGGGTCTGCGCATCCGTTTCCATGGCCGCCAGTCTACCGCGGTCGGCCCTGGGAGGCGAAGAACGCACCCTGGGGTATTCTGATCGCTTGGCGAGGCTTTTACTCCTGCCTATACTGACCGTTCTGTCGGCCGGTCCGGTCCAGGCCCGGTGCTTTTCAAGTCCTGAGAAGCTGAGTCGACAGGGAGGATCGGCGACCCATTCTGACGGAGTGCATGGCCATGGCCCAAGTTGACACCACGGACATCCGCAACATCGCCCTTGTCGGTCATGCCGGCTGCGGCAAGACGAGCCTGGTCGAAGCGATGCTGCGAGAAGCGGGGGCCATCCATCACACCGGGCAGGTGGAGAAGGGCAACACCGCCAGCGACTACAGCGAAGAAGAGAAGCGCCACGGCCACAGTCTGTTCAGCTCTGTGCTGCACATGGATCACGGGGGGGCGCACATCAACCTCATCGACACGCCGGGCTTTGGCGACTTCCTTGGCCAGGCGCTGGCGGCGCTGAACGCGGTCGAGACGGCCGCGGTCGTCGTCAGCGCTCAGACCGGCATCGAGCCCACCACGCGGCGCATGATGGAACGGGCCGCCGAGATGGGTCTGTGCCGCATGGTCATCATTAACAAGATTGACGCTGAAAACATCGACCTCGCCCAGACGCTGATTGAGGTTCAGGAGGCGTTCGGATCGATGTGCCTGCCCATCAACCTTCCGGCCGACGGCGGCTCGAAGGTGGTCAACTGCTTCAACGCCACCGAAGGTGATTCCGACCTCGGGTCGGTGGCCGAAGCGCACACCCGGATCGTCGATCAGGTGGTCGAGGTGGATGAGAAGCTGATGGAGGTTTACCTCGAACAGGGCGAGGTGAAGCCCGAGCAGCTTCACGAGCCGTTCGAGAAAGCTCTGCGCGAAGGGCATCTGGTGCCGGTGTGTTTCGTCAGCGCCCGCAAGCATGAGAAGCACGAGGAGTCCGTGGGCGTCAAGGAACTGCTGGACATTCTGGCGAAGCTGGCGCCCAGTCCGCTTGAGGGCAATCCGAAGCGGTTCCTCAGCGGGCAGGGCGAAAACCAGAAAGCGCTGGACGTGACGGCCGACGCCGCCAAGCCCGCCATCGCCCACGCTTTCAAGATTCTCAATGACCGGTTCGGCAAGCAGAGCGTCTTCCGCGTGCATCAGGGCAAGGTGACCAAGGACACGGCCCTGCATGTGGGCACGGCCAAGAAGCCCCTGCGCATCGCCCACCTGTACAAGGTGCAGGGCGGGGAGACCCGTGAGGTGGACGCGATCGTGGCTGGCGACATCGGGGCGGTGGTGAAGATCGACGAGATCCACCGGGACGCGGTGCTGTGCGAGGACACGTCGCTGGGCGAGCTTCGACTTTCGACGGCGGTGTACCCGGAGCCGATGTTCGGCCTGGCCATTGAGCCGACCAAGCGGGGCGACGAGCAGAAGACCGGCGACGCCCTGGCCAAATTCAACGACGAGGATCCGACCTTCCGCTCGCGGCGTGACAGCGTCACCCACGAGACGGTCATTACCGGCATGGGTGAACTGCACCTGCGGGTGATGCTCGAGCGGCTCAAGGACAAGTATGGCGTGGAGGTGGCGAGCAAGCCGCCGAAGATCGCCTACAAGGAGACGGTCACCACCAAGGCCGAGGGCCATCACCGCCACAAGAAGCAGACAGGCGGCGCGGGGCAGTTCGGCGAGGTGTATCTGCGGATCGAGCCGCTCGAGCGCGGCGCGGGCTTCGAATTCGCCGACGACACTTTTGGCGGGTCGGTGCCCCAGCAGTTCATTCCCGCGATCGAAAAGGGCGTGCGTCAGGTGCTCGAGGGCGGCGCCATCGCCGGCTACCCGTTGCAGGACGTGAAGGTCAGTGTTTACGACGGCAAGCACCATCCGGTGGACTCGAAGGAAGTGGCTTTCGTGACCGCGGGCAAGCGGGCGTTCATCGACGCGGTGCAGAAGGCCAAGCCGGTGCTGCTGGAGCCATGCGTGAAGATCGAGGTGACGGTGCCCAACCAGTACATGGGCGACATCACCGGCGACCTGTCGGGCAAACGCGGGCGCATCCAGGGCACCGACATGCTCGGCGGGGACATGGCGGTGGTGAAGGCGGTGGTGCCGCTGGCTGAAGTGTCCAACTATCAGAGCCAGCTCAAGAGCGTGACGGGCGGCCAGGGCTCGTACTCGATGGAACTGAGCCACTATGAGCCGGTGCCGCCCAACGTGCAGCAGCAGATCGTCGCCCAGTACAAGCCCAGGGAAGAGGAAGACTGAGTGGGCTTGCGATTCTGGATGGACGATTCTCGCTTGTGACGGCAAGACCACACGACCGCGGGCTCAGACCCGCGGTTGTGTCTTATGCAGAGACGAAGGGCGGGGGTCCGGCTTACAATGGCGGTTGAGGTACGCCGTCATTTTGAACTGTGCATGTTGAGCTTTGAACTTTCTCCATGCCTTCACGCCCCACACCCTCCGGCCAGCGTCAGGTCCGTGTGACGGAGCGTATTGTGCTTCCCAAGTCGGCGTTGCGTTTTCGTTTTGAGCGCAGCGGCGGCCCGGGGGGACAGAATGTCAACAAGCTGGCGACGAAGGTGCGGCTGAATGTCGATCTCGCGGCGGTGCGCGAGGCGATCGGGCCGGAGCATTTCAAGCGGTTTCTGACGCTGGCCGGCGAGGCGCGGATCACCGAGAGCGGCAAGCTGATGCTCAGCAACGAGCAGAGCCGTTCACAATTGACCAACCGCGACGCCTGCTTCGCGCAGCTTCGGCAGTTGCTGGCGGATTCGGCGCGTCCGCCGAAGACGCGCCGGCCGACGAAGCCGACGCGCGGCTCCCGGGAACGACGCATCGACGTCAAGAAACAGCGCGGGCAGACCAAGCAGATGCGTCGGCCGCCCCGTGGCTAGCCGGTCGCGCGGGCGGTCCGCGAATTCAGACTTCAACCTTCGTCCACCCGCCGTGCAGGAAGCGGGCGGTGAACATTGCCGCGCGGACGATCAACTCGCCGCAGAGCCCGAACCATACGCCGGTCAGGCCGTAACCCAGCACCACGCCGAGGCCGTAGGCCAACGGCAGGCGCACCAGGAAGATGGAGACGGCGGTGAGCTTGAAGGTGGTGCGCGTGTCGCCGGTGCCGCGCAGGGTGCTGGCGAAGACGATGGACGTGGCGAAGAAGACCTGAATCGGCCCGCAGATCCGCAGCAGGGGTGAGGCCAGGGCCGTCAGCCGCTCGCTGCTGGTGATGACCGCGACAAATGGCTCGGGCGCGATCGCGAAGCACAGGCCCAGCAGGCCCATGATCGCCGTGGCGAAGGACCAGGCGATCACCACCGCCCGGCGGGCGCGCTGTGGGTCGCCCAGGCCCAGGTACTGGCCGGCCAGCGTGGCCGAGGCGGTGGCGAAGGCGAACCCGGCCAGGAACGACATCGACTCAATGCGGATGGCGATCATGTGGGCCCCGACGATGCCGGGGTTGCCGCTGTCCAGTCCCGCGACCATGCGCAGCACGATGAAGTTGCCCAGCCACATGCCGAAGAACGCTTCGGCGAGGTTGGGTAGTCCGACGCGGGCGATGCGTCGCGCGGTGTGCAGATGGGGCCGCAGGCGGATGAGGCGCAGGCGGACGCCGCCCAAGCCGTGGGTGAGGGCGAAGAGGATGGCGGCGCAGCCGACGGCCCAGGCGATGGCCGTGCCCGTGGCGATTCCCGCGACGCCGTGGCCGCCGAGGCGGCCGGGGCCGAACACCAGGGTGACGCTGGTCAGGACATTGACGGCATTGACCAGAAGCATGATGGCGAACGGGGTGCGGGTGTCGCCGGCGGCGCGCAGGGCGGCGTTGCCGATGAGCAGAAGAGCGGCGGCAGGGGTGGTCAGGCAGATGATGCGCAGGTAGGTGACGGCCAGATCGGCGGCCTGTCCGCGCAGGCCGGCCAGTTCGGTGATGGCGGGCGCCGAGATCCAGAGGGCGGTGCCGGCCAGCAGGCCGAGGATCGCGCCCATGAGCAAAGCCTGTCCGATGGCGGCGTTGGCGATGCGGCGGTGCCTTGCCCCGACGGCCCGGGCGATCAAGGCGCCGGCTCCGACGCCGACGGAGGAGTAGATCACCGCCAGCAGCCACTGGATGTAGGCGGCCAGCCCCAGGGCGTCGGTGGCCAGCATGGACATGGCTTCGGGCTTGAGTCGGCCGGCCAGCGCCATGTCGACCGTGCCGACCAGAAAGCTGAGGAACTGTTCGAACAGCGGCCAGATGGCGAGCACAAGAACCTGCCGCGGCAGCGACAGGCCGGCCAGTCTGCCGCTCAGCTCGCGCTGAACCACGGGCGTATCGACCGTTCCATCGTGGGGAACTTCAAGTTCGTCAAGCGTGGCTTCGACGCGGGGGGGCACGGGAAACTCCGGGCGCCGGGCGGGACGGTCACGTCGGTGGGGCGTGGGGCAAGAGCTCGATCATACCGACCCGCGGTCGCGGTGTAGCGGCGCGTCGGTCGGGCCGCTGCTATCATGGCGCTTCTTATGGCGACTGGCACTCAGGCATTGCGACTGGCGCTCCTGCAGCATGCATGCGAGCGGGACAAGGCCGCGAATCTCGCGCGGGTCGAGGCGATGCTGCGCGAGGCGGCCGCGGCCGGGGCCCAGCTTGCCGTGACGCAGGAGCTGTTTACGACGCTGTACTTCGCTCAGACCGAGGAGGACGGGCATTTCACGCTCGCCGAGCCGATTCCGGGGCCGACGACCCAGCGTCTGGGCGAACTGGCGGCCGAACTGAAACTGGCGATCTCGGCGTCCATCTTCGAGAAGCGGGCGGCGGGATTATTTCACAACACGACGGTGGTCATCGGCCCGGACGCAGCGCTGCGGGGGGCGTATCGGAAGATGCATATCCCCGACGACCCAGGCTTTTTCGAGAAGTACTACTTCACGCCCGGCGACAGTATGCCGTCGACCGACCCGGGTTGGCGGACCTTTGAGGTGGGCGGCGCGCAAGTCGGCACGCTGATCTGCTGGGACCAATGGTTTCCGGAGGCGGCGCGGCTGACGACCCTGCGCGGGGCACAGGTGCTTCTGTACCCGACGGCGATCGGCTGGATTCCCAGTGAGCCGCGCGACGTGCAGTTTCAGCAGCGTGAGGCGTGGCGGACGATGCAGGTTTCCCACGCGATCGCCAACGGCGTGTTCGTCGCGGCCTGCAACCGTGTGGGAACAGAGGGCCAGATCACGTTCTGGGGCAGTAGTTTCGTGGCCGACCCCAGTGGACGGGTCATCGCGCAGGCGGAGGAAGCAGTCGAGCAGGTGCTGCTGGTGGATCTGGACCTGTCGTTGATCGACGCACAGCGTCAGGCCTGGCCGTTCCTGCGCGATCGGCGGGTGGATGCCTACGGTGATCTGCTGCGGCGGTACGTGCGGGCATGAGCGAGGCGGCGAAGGCGAGGCCGACGGATGTGGATGACGGGGTGCCGGACCCCGCGGACTTTCACATGCCGGCCGAGTGGGCGCCGCAGGATCGGGTGTGGCTGACGCGACCGCACGACCCGTTGCTGTGGCCGGGCTGTCACGAGCAGGCGATGGCCGAGTTCGAAGCGTTCGTCGCGGCGCTGGAGCAGGCGGTTGCCGTAACCGACACGCAGGGCGTGGGCATTGCGACCAACGACTCGTGGGCCCGCGATTACGCGCCGCTGTTCGTTGTTGACGGACGAGGGCGCCTGGGCTGTCACGACTTTCGTTTTAACGCCTGGGGCGGCAAGTTTGAGCCGTATGACCTGGACGATGCAGCTGGACGGGCGATTGCCAGGTATGCGGGCGCGACGTGCTGGTCGCACGCGATGGTGCTTGAGGGCGGGTCGGTCGAGGTGAATGGCGCGGGCCGCGATGCGGGCGTGGTCTTGACGACCGAGCAGTGCCTGCTGAACGCGAACCGCAATCCACATCTGTCGCGCCAGCAGATTGAGCGGACGGTGCTCGACGCCCTGGGAGCGCGACACATGGTCTGGTTGCCGGGCGGCCTGACGGGCGACGACACGGACGGGCACATCGACGACATCGCGAGGTTCGTCAGCCAGGACACGATTGTTGCGGTGCGTGCGCCGCGGGGGCATGTCGATCACGCCATGCTCGAGCGCAATTGGCGGGTGCTGTGCGGCGCGCGTGACGGGTGGGGACGGCGATTCAACGTCGTCGGTCTGCCTCTGCCTGAGCCGGTCATACACGTGTACCCCCACGAAGGCGGACAGGCCGGCCCGCACGGGCGCGGCGGGGCGATGCCGCTGCCGGTGAGTTACGCGAATTTTCTGATCAGCAACGGCCACGTATTCGTGCCGGTGTTCGGCCAGCATGGCGACGAGCAGGCGGTGCGGATCCTTGAACAGGCGATGCCGGGTTACCGCGTCGTGCCGGTTTCGGCGCGGTGGCTGGTGGTGGAAGGCGGGGCGCTGCACTGCCTGACGATGCAGCAACCGGCCGTAGAGGATGGAAGAGCGATCCAAGCCAGGTTGTGAGGCGTTGTGTGCGCGTTACGGAAGGGCAGGCGCCCGGGCGGCGGACCGTTCGACGCCGTCAGGCGCGCGGGAGAGCATCGGAGCGAGTATCGGGTCGGCCTCGATGGTATACCGTGCGGCCCGTTCGGGTTGGTCGCGGAGGATGGAATAGGTTGGATCGAGCGTGATTGCCGGGGCGCGTGCGGCTGAGCAGGCCTGTAACACGAGAAGGCAGGCCCCCAGACCGATGGAGGCGGCGATGGCTGGAAACAGGCGGTGGGTCGTGGCCATGCCGAACGTCAACGTGCGATAGCAGAGCGTGCGCGGGCGGGGTTGTCGGGGGCGGTCCAGGCTTTGGAGCAGGGACATCGGGCGTCTCCCTGGATATACGACCGCAGCGCGACGGCTGTTCACTGAAGGATGAGCAACATGGGTGCCAGGAGGAGGCTTCGTCCGCGGGCCGTCCTATGAGCCGGTGGGTGGCCTCGGAGGGGCCTCGCCCTATCGCCCTTGGGCTTGAGACTGGTCGTGCTTTCTCAAATCCGGCAGAAGTTGCGCGTGGGGCGGCATCAGGGTTGGTTTTTGTTTGCATTCGGGTGTTCTTTTCGCATGCTGGGCGTGGGCTGGATCGCCTTGACAGGGTTGGGTTCCGGGTTACACTGTGTGGCTCTGAATTTGGCCGCCCACAGGCTTGTGGCGCGGTTTCGCCGGGTCGACGACCAGGCTTCCAGTTGGCGGGTGACGACATGAACCGACAGACGTTTCACGCGAAGAACAACGAAGTGCCGCAGAACTGGTGGGTTGTGGACGCCAGCGATCAGCCGCTGGGGCGTCTGGCTTCACGCCTGGCGGTCATCCTGATGGGTAAGCACAAGCCTCAGTACACCCCGCATCACGATGTAGGCGACTTTGTGGTTGTGATCAACGCCGCGCAGCTCAAGCTCACCGGCAAGAAAGCGGACCACAAGTTCCACAAGCAATACAGCGGCTATCCGAGCGGCTTGAAGCTGCGCAGCTATCGGTGGATGCTCGAGCATCGGCCTGAGAAGCTGCTGGAAACCGCCGTTCGCCGTATGCTTCCCAAAAACAAGCTGGCGGCCCAGATGCTCAAGAAGCTGAAGGTCTATGCCGGCGACCAGCATCCGCATCAGGCCCAGCAGCCCCAGCGGCTGGAGCATGTGGCCTGAGGCACGGCACGAGGACACGCGGCCGGGATGACTCCGGCTGCCGCGGACCGACACCTGGTCGGTCAGGCGTCAATCCTGATGAACTGCATGAGGACGCGCAAGCATGGCTGAGACGACCACTCCGACTCCCGCCGCCCCGATCGCCGCGGCTCCCGCTGCCAAGCCGGCCCCGGCGGCGACGCCTGACAAAGGCGGGTTCATCTGGGGCACCGGCCGCCGCAAGAGCGCCGTCGCTCGCGTGCGGATCCGGCCCGGCGCGGGCAAATACGAGGTCAACAAGCGCGACGTCAAGGCGTACTTCCACCACGTCCGCGATCAGGATGACGCTCACGTGGCCCTGAAGCTCACGCAGACCGAGGGCAAGGTCGACATCTTCGTGAATCTGCATGGCGGGGGCACCACCGGTCAGGCCGGCGCGGTGAAGCTGGGTCTGGCCCGTGCGCTGAAGAAGTACGACCCGTCGCTCGAGCCGATTCTGCGTGAACACGACCTGCTCACGCGCGACCCGCGCGAGGTCGAGCGCAAGAAGTACGGCCAGCGTGGCGCGCGTCGCCGCTTCCAGTTCTCGAAGCGCTGATCGTCCGCTCGATGCCTTGGCGACGGCGACAGCACCCGTCACGACATACCGAACCCCAGCGTCCACGCATGTATCGCTGGACGAGTTCCACCCGCGTTTGGTCCACACTCGCGGGTGGTTTTTTTGCGCGGCTCCCAGGGACAGGGCGATGCAGACGAGGGGTCACGGATCGCGGGCTGGGGAAGCGGCTGGTGTCGGGGCATCAAAGTATCCGACGGCGATCGCCCAGTCCGACAGGTGAGGCGCCGCCCAGACATGACGTCGAGGTTCAAGCAGCCCCAGGTCGAGGGGGGCATAGGGCCGGGTCGGGTCCACCGCCACCGCCGGCGCCGGCTCACGCAGCCCGCTGAGGTCCATGCGCACGGCCGCGGCGCTCTCGCGGTAGAAAATCAGGCGCTGGCCGTCGTCGCTGGCCAAGGCTGGTCCATCACCAAGGGTCTCGGTGAACCGCAGGTCATGTGAGAACCGCTGCTGGAAGAAGTCGGCCCAGGTGCGGATCCAGTGGGCATGGGGATAGGGCTGGGACGTATCGACGGACGGCGCGTCGGGTCGGCCGTCGGCGGGCAGCAGGTAGCCCCAGATGTTGGCGACGCCGCCCGCCATGGTCGACTGCCACAGGCCGCGGCGGGTCATCGACTCGTCGTAATCCTTGGACCGGTAGCGGTGGACATCGCGGACGCGAAAGCGATCCTCGGCGAAGGCGGGTTTGCCGGGCCAGTCTTCGAGCATGCGTCGGTAGGCCACGAGATCCGGGCGGTGATCTTCGAACGAGGCGTAGTCCATGGCCGGACTCAACTGCTGGGCTCGGCCGCGCGAACGCCCCTTGGACCGGGCGCCCAGCAGGTGCGGCCAGCCGAACTGCTCGTTCATGTGGCGATGCCATTGCGTGAGCTGGTCGCCATCGACCCACTCCCACAGGTCAAAGCCATAGCCGGCGGTCCAACCCGGCAGTGGTCCGAGGCGGGCGGCGATGTACCGTTGCAGTCGCCGGTCGACCTTGCCGTTGATGCCCCACCGGGCCGGCGTCTGGCCGCGTTGCTGGTCGCCCCAGAACCACAGGTGAACCACGCCGCCGGCCGCATGGGTCCGCGTGATCAGGCTCTCGAGGGCCTCGAAGGTGCGGGGGTCGGGGTTGGGATCGTCGGCCTTGATGCCCAGGGCGCTGTCGTGATCGAGGTCGAACCACTGACAGAAAACCATGACGTGGAACCCGGTGAAGCCGTGCTCGACCAGGAAGGTCTGGATGGCCGCATCGATGCGGTCCGGCCGCTGGTGGAAATCGCGTGGCGTGCCGAACATCACATACTGGGGCGAGAACGCGGCGATCGCGCCGTCGCGGCCGCGTTGACGGCCCCACTTGTCGCCACAGGCCACGACAAAGCCGTAGCCCGCGTCGTTGGGTTCGACCGTGACCGCGCCGCGATGACCGTCGAGCTGCGGATCGCCGCTGTGCGTCTGAAACGTCCAGCGACCCGGACGGACGCCGGTGAAGCGGAAACGCCAGGTGGGCGCAGTTTGCGGCGAATCGGGCGGAACGAAGAACATGCCGGTGGTGATGGTCGTTGCACTGGTTTCGTGGGTGAAAGTGACGCTGGCTTCAACGTCGAAGGGGTTGCCCTCCCATGTCGCATGGGGCACGGCCCATTCGATGCAGTCGCTCCACTGGCGGGCGGTGCGGTCGAACGAGTCCGCCGGCGCGGCGGCGGGGCCGAGGGGCGGGTGAATCGCGGCGTTGGCGGGGCCGACGCCCAGAGCCCAGCAGAGGGCGAGCAGGGTGACGAAAGGTCTCTTCATCGAATTTCAGCCTGCGCCTGTCGGAGGGACATCGCCATCATGGTACCTGACGTCATGGGCTGGGCGGCGGCAGGCGCCTTGGCCCCCCTTGGCATCGTGGTGAGCGGGCCCTACGCTGTTGGACCGCCATGGGCTGACCGCGCGGGCGGCCGGCCATCACCACAAGATCGCTGTATCGGAGATGCACCATGCAGATCGCCCTTCGTCTTCAACAGGTTGCCGCCGACACCATGCTCGACAAGGCCAAGTGGGCGGCTGACCACGGCGCCGACGGGGTGGAGATGGGCTGCATGGCCCATGATCGGCTGCGGGCGATCGCCGACGAGATCGCCGGCGTGATCGCCATCACCAGCGTGTGCGCCAACTGCACGGCCGATGGACGGCGGGTGTTCGACTTCCTGAATCCCGACAAGGCGCTGCGGCGCCAGAGCATCGAGGCGTCCAAGGGCATCCTGAAGTTCTGCGGCGAGGTGGGCGCGGTGGGTCAGATCGTGCCGCCGATCTTCGGGGCGGCGGTTGTGCCCGATCTATCGCCGGTGATGAGCGTGTTCGATCTGGAAGAAGCGCTGATGGTCGCGACGCTGCGCGAGATCGGTCCGTATGCGGCTGAGCACAAGACGCTGTTCATGGTTGAGCCGCTCAACCGTTATGAGCAGCATTATCTGCGTACGCAGGCCGACGGGGTGCGCGTGCTGGAGAAGGCGGCGCAGGGCCAGCCGGCGCAAGTGGCGGCCGGCATCGGGCTGCTGACCGACTTCTTCCACATGCACATCGAGGAGACGGACACCCCGGCGGCCATCCGGGCGGCGGGCAGGCACGTCGCGCACGTGCATATCGCGGACAACACACGCGAAGAGGCCGGCAGCGGCGACATCGATTTCGTGGCCGGATTCAAAGCCCTGCATGACATCGGCTTCGACGGCGTGCTGGCGTTCGAGTGCGGCTTCACGGGCGACACGGTTGAGCAGCAGCGTGCAAGCGCGGCCCGCAGCATTGAGTATGTCCGCGACTGCTGGGCCAAGGCAGGGGCGTAGGCGGTCCGAGGGCCGACGCTATCGGGAGCGTCGCGGGAAGGCGTCGGTCGGGGGGGGCGGGCAATTTATCGGCACATTTCCACATAACCCCTTGACGAAATCGAAGGGGGGGGGATAACATCGCCATCGCTAGTGGACTTTTGAATCTCCTGTTGGGTTCGGGGGCTCCGTGTGAGTCCGACCGGCGGGTGATGGATAAGCCCGTGAAAGGAGCTTGTGATGGCCGGAGGTAAGACGCGGAAGTGGGGGTACGTGTGCGGCGTCGTCTTGGGAGCGGTCTTGGTGGGTGTCCATGTGGGCGAGGCGACGGCGGAATACATCGATCAGTCCAATGCTGACTCTTACTCGTACCACCAGTTTGTGGACCTTGCCCAGGATGGTCCTTATGGGCAGGAGTTTGTGCCGTCGGTGGCCGAGCACATTGCCGTTGAATTGCAGTTGACGGCTCCGATTGGCACACTCGATCCACCCTCGCCCGGGGGCCTTGAGCAGCCAGCGAACGTCACGCTGAGTATCCGGGCTGGCTCGATCGATGGGGTGCTGGTGGCGGGGGCGCAGGTCACGCGGCTGCTTTCAGACAGCGATCTTGACGGCTCTTGGATCCGGTTCACCTTCGACCAGCCGGTCATCCTCACGCCGGGTGAGTTGTATGTGCTTGACGTCTCGGCGGACGGTCCGGTGTCATGGCGCCTTGATCTGGGCAGACAGAATCTGATCGTTCTCATCGACGATATGGTGGCGGAAGTTTTCGGAGCAAACGACCGTTACCTGCCTGGGCAAGCCATCTATGACGGGCAGCCGGCCTCAAGTGTTTTCGGTGGCACGACGCCATTCGGTGCCACAGCGGCACCGGACTTCGGATTCCGAACTGTGGTCGCGACCGACCCCGGTCCCGGTGCGGCGTCCGTTCCCGAGCCAGCGGGCATCTTCCTGGTCCCCGCGGGCATACTCGCCATGATGCGTTCGCGCCGCGTGCGTCTGCCTGTCTGAATCCTCTGAAATTCTCTGGGATCGTCGTCAGCCCGCCCCGGCGGAATCAATTCATCGGCCGCTATCGCGTCCGTCGGGTAAGCATGAAATCGTTATGACAAATAGGAAAAAAGAAATGTCAAAGGAAGTTGTGTTGAAAAGGTACCGTCCCGGAGCCGACCTGTCCGCAGGTCGTGAGCCCCAGTATTTTTCGGGGATTGAGCAACTGGAACCCCGTGTCTTGATGAGCGCGAGCGTAATCGGCGCCGAAGCCATGTATCCGCTGGCTGACTCAGCCTTGATTCAAGGCGACGCGCTCACTCGCGGGGCCATCGAGTTCGCCAGTCCCTTCGTGGCGGACACCGGTGCCACAGTGATCAGGCGTTACACCGATCGTATCGACGAGCAACCGGCGGCCTTGGATACGGGTATTGGTACAGCATCCATGGCCATGACGGCTACAGGCGGCGTCGACATCGTGATCACTCCGGGGTCTACCCTTGCGGCCAATCAAGCCGCGGTGGATGCCTTCGAACGTGCCGCAGCTCAATGGGAAGCATTTCTGCAGGACACGATTACTGTGAATGTGCTGGCGGATCTTGGATCGCTGCCCCCCACCGTCCTTGGCAGCACCAATACTGTACGCGCTTTCAAATCCGCAAGCTATGGGTTCAATACCGTTCGGAACGCAATGGTTGCGGATGCTTCTGGGGATGTAGATGACGCGATCGTCGCCTATCTTCCAACGGCCGCTCAACTTGACTGGAACGTTCCGTCGGGGTTCGGGCTCATCAATGGACTCGCCGGTGCTAAGGCCAATATGAAAGCGTTGGGCTTTGACCCAGCGGTTCTCGAGACAGATTTCGGGTTCTACGACGGTTCGATCACCTTTAACTCGAGCTGGGCATTTGACTATGACAATTCCGATGGTGTGACGGCCGGAACGATCGATTTCGAGACAGTGGCCGCACACGAGCTGGGGCACCTTCTTGGCTTTGTGTCTGACGTTAACTATGCGGACTCCCTACTTAGAACCTATCCCAATAATCCGGTGTGCCGCAGTGCGATGAAAGCGCAGGCGATCTGGAGCATGGCGAAGTAGTTCTCGTCCTTCTTCTCCCAGCGGATC
>JAANMW010000987.1_pt1 | contig 32444 bp, 26 predicted proteins | sample 7279671 | NCBI WGS metagenome assembly JAANMW01 (sample SAMN14094541, study PRJNA606508) | bioreactor metagenome | isolation source: A lab-scale SPAN reactor treating ammonium-rich wastewater day 247 | place: Ireland: Galway | collected 2017-09-19 | reverse complement strand
GCCGCTGAACTCATCGGCGCTCCCTTTGCGATTCCAATCCACTACAAGACCTTCGGCCTGCTGCGCCAGGACTGCAAGGGCTTCGCGCCCAAGGGCGTCGCCGTGCGTGAACTCGTTCCCGGCGAACCCTGGCGGCTCGGGTAGCCCGTCGCTCGACCCGACCGCCGACGGCCGGACAGCGGCGCGCTGCGGCTATCATCGACGCAGCCACGCAGGAGCCGCCCATGACCACCCTCGCCGCGCATGCCAACACCGACCTCCGCGCCCTCCTCGGCCCGGACGCCGACGACCTCCTCGCCCACCGCTGCGGCACGATTCCCGCCTCCGCCCTGCACCTGCCGGGGCCGGACTTCATCGACCGCGTCGTCGTCCACACCGACCGCAAGCCCGCCACGCTCCGCAACTACGCCCTCATCCTGAACACCGGCCGCCTCGCCGGCACGGGGTTCGTCTCCATCCTCCCCGTGGACCAGGGCGTCGAGCACTCCGCGGGCGCGTCCTTCGCCCCCAACCCTGAGTACTTCGACCCCGAGAACATCGTGCGCCTCGCCATCGAGGGCGGGTGCAACGCCGTCGCCAGCACGTTCGGCGTGCTCGGGGCGGTCGCCCGCAAGTACGCCCACAAGATTCCGTTCCTCGTGAAGTTCAACCACAACGAACTGCTCACCTACCCCAACCAGTTCAACCAGCTCCCCTTCGGCACCATCCGCCAGTGCTTCGAGATGGGGGCCGTCGCCGTCGGCGCGACCATCTACTTCGGCTCGCCCGAGTCCGGCGAGCAGATCCAGTACGTCGCCGACATGTTCGCGGAGGCCCACGACTACGGCCTCGTCACCGTGCTGTGGTGCTACACGCGCAACCCTGCGTTCAAGATCGGGGGCACGGACTACCATGCCGCCGCCGACCTGACCGGCCAGGCCAACCACCTCGGCGCCACGATCCAGGCCGACATCATCAAGCAGAAGCTGCCGACGAACAACGGCGGCTACGCGGCCCTGAACACCGGCGACTCCGCCTACGGCAAGTTCCGCAAGGAGGTCTACACGAAACTGAGCGGCTCCGACGAGTCCGGGCGCGGTGGGCACCCCATCGACCTCTGCCGATACCAGGTCATCAACAACTACATGGGCCGCATCCCCCTGATCAACTCCGGCGGCGACAGCAAGGGCGCGAGTGATCTCGCCGACGCCGTCCGCACCGCCGTCATCAACAAGCGCGCCGGCGGCATGGGCCTCATCTCCGGGCGCAAGGCCTTCCAGCGGCCGATGAAGGACGGCGTCAAACTCCTCCACGCGATCCAGGACGTCTACCTCGACGAGACGGTCACCGTGGCGTAACGAGGGAGGAGGCAGTCAGGCCTGTTGCTGTGCGGCGCACGCACTGGCGCGGATTGCCCTCAACAGCCAAGACTATGCTACGACGCGGTTTGGAGAATCCGCCATAGCATGGTCCAGCCGCGATCATTCTGCGCCCATCAGGAGAGTCGTCGTGCGATCGAACCCCGCGCTGCTGCCTATGCCCGCCTCGAGACTCCCGCACGAGCGGATCGGGCAGTCCTGCCCCGGCACGCCATCGCGTCAAAGTCGGCCGTCGTGGGGCGTGCTCGCGTGCGTGCTGTTCGCCGTCGCGGCGCAGACGCCCAGCTACAGCCAGCTGGAGCAAACCGAGCGACCGGCCGCGGTGCCCGAGCCGGGCACGCGCCTCGTGCTCGAGCTGAGTCCCGGCGTTGAGGTCGAACTCGCGTGGATTCCGCCGGGCGTCTTCGAGATGGGTAGCCCGGGCGACGAGGCGGGTCGTGAGGATGACGAAGGCCCGAGGCATGCCGTCCGCATCAGCCGCGGCTTCTGGATGATGACCACGGAAGTTCGGCAGGATCAGTGGATCGCGCTGATGAAGAGCAACCCGTCGCGTTTCAAAGACGACGCACGCCAACCGGTGCAGACGGTGGGGTGGTTCGAGGCCGTCGAGTTCGCGAACCGGCTGACGGAGGCTGTCGCGCAGCGCCATCCCGATCTCGGACTGCGCCCGCGCTACCTGATCGAAGACGCCGAGCGGTTCAACGATGGTCACGTGCGCAGCGCGAGCGTGCGCCGCGTGGCGGAGCATCGCGGGTTCCGCCTGCCGACCGAGGCGGAGTGGGAGTACGCGTGCCGTGCCGGGACAAGCGGCCCGTTCCACACGGGCGAGACGATCCTGTCCGATGAGGCGAACTTCAAGGCCAGCCTTGGGTACCGCGACAGCGAGGGCGGCGTGTTCCGCGAGCGCACCGAGCCGGTGGCGAGTTTCGCGCCGAACGCCTGGGGCCTGCACGACATGCACGGCAACGTGTGGGAGTGGTGCTGGGACTGGTACGACCCGCACTGGTACGAGCCGACCAACGGCCCGACCAACGAGCGGGGCGAACGGGTCGATCCCCAGGGACCGGGGGACGGGAACGAGCGGGTTCTCCGCGGCGGCTCGTGGTACGACGGGCCGTGGTACGTGCGGTCCGCGCACAGGTATCGTCTCGGACCCGTCTTCCAGTACTACAACAACGGCTTCCGATTGGTCCTCGACGCGGAATGAGAGACATCCACGCGCCGTCATGTCCATGCAGGATCGGCACCTCGGCGGGTCATCACCCGCCGATCCTTTCGTAGTCCGCCAGCCGTTCTTCCATCTCGGCGCGGTACCGCTCGCCGTGCGGCGGGATGAGCGAGATGGCTTCACGCTGGGTTGCGATCGCGCCTGGCGCGTCGCCGGTCAGGTACATCGCCTTGGCCAGCGTGTCAAGGTACATCCAGAGGTTCGCGCCCCCGGCGTTGCGCTCAACCCGGCAGGCGCGCTCGGCGGCGCGCATGGCAGCGGCGGGGTCGCGCGCGCTCACCGGCTCCGCCGTCAGCAGGAACCACGCGCACGAGTTCAACTGGTCCGCGTTCGCGTCGATCCGCTCGGCGAACCGCGACATGACTCCCAGCGAACGCTCGACCTCGGGGCGGGATCGTTCGGGCCAGCCGAGCGATTCGTAGAGCATGAGAAGGTTCATCGCGGTCGTGAGGGTGTCGGGATGGGCGTCGCCCAGCACGCGCCGTGCCGCCGACAGGCTCCGCTTGTAGAGCGTCTCTGCCTCCTCGACCCGCTCCGTCCTTGAAAGCACGAAACCGAGGTTCGAAGCGGCGCCGAGCGTGTCAGGGTGCGCCTCGCCGAGCACGCGCTCGCGGGCCGCGACCACGCGCCGCAACAGTTGCTCCGCCTCCGGCACGCGCCCCGTCGCCAGCAGCGTCATCCCGAGTTCGTGCTCGGCGAAGAGCGTGCCGGGGTGGTTGTCGCCGTGGGCTTCGCGCCAGCTCGAGAGCGCCTGCTCCAGAAGCGGGACGGCCTCGGCGTAGCGGCGCAGATCGGCGAGCAACGCGCCCAGGTTCGTCAGCGAGCCGAGCGTCTCTGGGTGCGTCAGGCCGAGCGTTCGCCGCTGTCCGTCGTGGACCCGCCGCAGGATCGCCTCGGCTTCGTCCGTCCGATCGGTGTGCCGGAGCGCCATGGCAAGGTTGTTCATGGCGCCGAGCGTGGCACGGTCGTCCTCCCCGAACGCCCGGCGCATCCCGTCGGCGGCGCGCTCGCCGAGAGCGGCTGCATCGCCGTACCGACCCTGCTCCATGCGCAGGCCGGCGAGGTTCGCGAGAGCGCGCTGTGTCTCGGGGTGCTCGTCGCCGAGCGTGGCGCGGCGCATCTCGTAGACGCGGGTCAGGTGCTCGTCCGCCTCGGGCAGTCTTCCGAGCGCGCGGAACGAGTTGGCGATGACGTGCCGCAGGCGGGCCTCGATCATCGGCCGATCAGCGAACCGGTCCGGAAGCGACAGCGACGCCTCGTCGAGGACGTCGCGCACGGTCACGTCGCGCCCGCGTTCCTCGGGGTCCACCGAGGCGAGCATGTCGCCCAGGAACGCGACCACGGCATCGGACTCGGCGCGTGCCTCGCGTTCGGAGGTTGCCAGTGCATTTGCGACGTCCCGCTCCCGAAGCGCCCAGACCAGGCCTGCCGCGGTCCCCGCCACGCCGAGCAGCAGCGCGAGCGCGACCGCCCCCGCCGCCGCCACGCCCCCGCGGTGCCGACGCAGGAACTTCGAGAGCCGGTACGCGGCCGTGGGCGGGCCGGCCTCGACCGGTTCGTCGCGCAGGTACCGCTCCAGGTCGCGTGCCAGCGTGCCCGCGCCGTCGTAGCGCCGGGTGCGGTCCTTTTCCAGGCTCTTCATCACGACCCAGTCGAGGTCACGGCGGAGTCGCCTCGCCACGGTCGCAGGATCGTCGTCGAGCCGCGGGAGCACGGTCGAGCCTGCGCGCGTGATGCGCTCGCTCGGCCGCACCGGCTCCAACTCGTCGATGGCGTGCGACACGCCCGCGTACCCGCCCGCGCGCAGTTTCGTCGATTCGAGCGGCGGTTCGCCCGTCAACAGTTCGTAGAGGATCGCCCCGAGCGAGTAGACGTCGGCCCGCGTGTCAACGTCCGACCCGCCGCGAGCCTGCTCGGGGCTCATGTACTCCGGCGTGCCGATCAACTGTCCGACCTCGGTGTAGACGGTGGAGTCGGTGAGCCGCTGCGAGACCGCCTTGGCGACGCCGAAGTCGATCACCTTCGGCGCGGGACGCCCGTCCACCAGCGACACGAGCACGTTCCCCGGTTTGAGATCGCGGTGGATGACGCCCTTCATGTGCGCGTGCTGCACCGCCTCGCAGACCTGGATCATCAGGCGCACGCGGTCGTTTACTCCCAGCCGCTCGTGCTCGCAGAAAACGTTGATCGGCTCGCCGCGCACGTACTCCATCGCGAAGTACGGCCTGCCCTCCGGCGTCGTGCCCGCGTCGTAGACCTTCGCCACGCCGGGGTGATCCATGAGCGCGAGCGCCTGCCGCTCGGCCTCGAACCGCGCGATCACGGACTTCGAGTCCATCCCCGGCTTGAGCACCTTCAGCGCGACACGCCGGCGGACCGGCTCCTCCTGCTCGGCCAGGTAGACCGTGCCGAACCCGCCCTCGCCCAGCGCCTGGAGCACGCGATACGGACCGACAGCCCTGGTCGCGTCGGCCGGTAACGAGGCCGAGACGCTCGCCGGAGCGGTCGCGTCGAGTGTCGGATCGTCCGTACCCATCGGCGCGGAGTGTAGGGGGGGTCATATCTGGCCAATACCCCCACGGGAGAACCCCCAAACCGACGCAACCCGCCCGGTTCCTGCTGGCATCGGACCCCGCGACCGAGGACAATCGACCCGGAGGCCGGGGTTGCCCACGCCCAGGGTCGATTCGTGCTCACGCCGCCGGGAAGAACGCCCGCGCCGGCAATCCGGGAGGTTCACCATGCGTCTTACTCGCACGCCCGCTGCCCTGCTCGCACTCGCTTCGTTCGGCCTCGGCGCCGGTTCGGCGAGCGCACAACAGACGCTCACCTCGGAACGCATCGCAACCGGCTTGGCTCGCCCCGTGCTCGTCACGCACGCGCCCGGCGACCGCAACCGCATCTTCATCGTCGAGCAGCGCACCGGCTCCACGGGGCGCGTGCGCATCTACGACCTCACGACCAACACACTCCTCGCCACGCCCTTCCTCTCCGTCACCGGCGTCGCCACCGGCAGCGAGCAGGGCCTGCTCGGCCTCGCGTTCCACCCGGACTACGCGAACAACGGCCACTTCTTCGTGAACTACACCGCGTCCGGCACGAACGCCACCTGGGTGGTCCGCTACACCGTCTCCGAAGACCCGAACGTGGCCGACCCCGGAACCGCCCAGCCCGTCATCACCTTCTCCCAGCCGCAGTCCAACCACAACGGCGGGTGGATCGGCTTCGGCCCGGACGGCTATCTCTACATCCCCACCGGCGACGGCGGCGGCGCGAACGACCAAGGCACCGGACACAGCCCCGGCGGAAACGCCCAGGACATCACCGACAACCGTCTGGGTAAGACGCTCCGCCTCGACGTCGACGGCGACGACTTCCCCGCCGACCCCAACCGCAACTACGCGATCCCACTCGACAACCCCTTCGTCGGCATCACCGGCGACGACGAGATCTGGGCCTACGGCCTGCGTAACCCGTGGCGGTGCTCCTTCGACCGCGAAACCGGCGACTTCTGGATCGCCGACGTCGGGCAGAACGCTTGGGAGGAAATCAACGTCCAGCCCGCCGCCAGCGCGGGCGGCGAGAACTACGGCTGGCGCTGCATGGAAGGTTTCGCCTGCACAGGCCTCGACGGGTGCACCTGCAACCACGAGTCCCTCACGCTCCCGATCCACGCGTACTCGCACGCGGGCGGGAACTGTTCGATCTCGGGCGGGTACGTCTACCGCGGCGCGACCATGCCGCACCTGCGCGGCACGTACTTCTTCGCCGACTTCTGCTCCAATCGCATCTGGACGCTGCGCTACGAGGACGGGCAGGTCGTGGACCTGACCGAACGCCAGGCGGAACTCGTCCCAGACGTAGGCTCGATCGCCTCGGTCTCGTCCTTCGGTGAGGACGCCCGCGGCGAACTCTACATCTGCGACCTCAACGGCGGCGAGATCTTCCGCATCAAGCCCCGCTGCCCGGTAGACCTCAACGGCGACGGCCAAGTCAACACCGTTGACGTGCTCACCTTCCTCAACGCCTACACAGCCAACGATCCCGTAGCCGACTTCAACAACGACGGCACGATCAACAGCCTCGACTTCCTGGGTTTCCTCAACGCATGGATCGACGGCTGCCCCTGAACGGTGCGGGCTCTGGGACGGGGTGGATGCCGGGCAACGGTCCGGCCCGTTCGGCGTGGATCGCTCAGCCCCCGCCGAGCACGCGCCTGCACGCCTCCATCGTCACGGCATCCACCGCCGCAACCGCCTCGTAATCCACCACCCATGGCGACGGAACCTCAAACCGCGGGTACGCAGCCCCGAGGCCCGGACGCAGCGGGATGTTCCCCGAATCGCTCTCCGCGAGGATGCGCTCGCCGCGCTCGCTGAGCAGGAACTCGACCAGCCGGCGACGCGCCTCCGGGTCGCCAGGCCCGCCGCGCACCAGCGCGACCGTGTTCGGCATCAGCAGCGCACCGAAACTCGGCAGACCCTCGACCCGCTCGCCCGGCTCGTCCGGCCGCTCGTACACCAGGTCGATCGCCCAGCCGTTGCGCTGCGCGACCCAGACGTCGTCGGTGTCGGTGAGGCAGACATCGATCTCGCCGTCCGCGATGCCCCGCACAGCGGAGGCGTTCCCGCTGTAGATCCGCACTCCGTTGCCCTTCAGTGCCGTGAGCCATGCCTCGAAGGTTTCAACCCCGCATGCTTCGACGAGCGCGCCGAAGTGCCCGCGCGTGGTGCCGAACTCGGGGCGAGCGATGCCGACTCGCCCGCGCCAGCGCGGGTCGGTCAGGTCGCGGAGTGTGCGCGGCGCGTCCTCCGCCTTCACGCGGCCGGCGTGGTAGGCGATGACGCGCGCCCTGGCCGCGAAGCCGTGCCACGTGCCGTCCTTCGCGCGAACGGGCCACCCGCCTTCAACGCCGGTTTCGAGGCCCGTCGCCGGCTCGAACAGCCCCTCGCGCGCCAGCCGGATGGTGCCGAACGGCTCGCTGGACCACCAGACGTCCGCCCTCGGATTGTCCTTCTCCGAGAGCAGCCGCTGCACAAGGCCGGTTGTCTTCGTCGCCTCTGTGTCGCCCAGAAGGCGTACGCGCACGCCGGTCTCGGACTCGAACGCCGCGACCATCTCCCGCAGCACGTAGTCATCGGCGGACGAGTAGAGCACGACCGGGTCTCGCTCCGCGCTCTCGGCGCTCTCACGCGAGCACGCGCACAATGTTCCCGCCATCAACCCGAGCAGCACGAACAGACCGGTACGGCGAGGGACGATCGACCTACTTGCCGCCATCCCCGCCCGCCTCCTTCTTCGCCCGCTCGGCCCGCACCCGCTCCTCGAGCGTGCCGAAGTAGTGCTTCACCGCGCCGTGGTACTCGCGCGGCACCTGCATGGTCTGGAGCGCCTCAGCGGCCTCCTGCGACGAAACCTCGACCGCCGTGGCGAACTCCGCCAGCGCCTCGCCCTTCACTGAATCGCCCTCGACCAGTCGCGAGCCGATGATCGGCCCCGCCGTCGTCTGCACCTTCGCCTTCACGCGGTTCACCATGAAGTCCGCGGCTTCTTCCTCCGGTCCTTCGCCGTTCCCCCGGCCGGGACCGCCGGAACCCATGCCCTGCCCCATGTTCGAGCCGGGCTTCCACGGCCCGGTCATGCCGGCCAATCCCGTGCCCGAGCATTGGCCCCACTCGCACTCGCCGAGCGACTGGCCGAGTTTGTTCAGTTGCGCCATCGCCTCCTGCATCGCGGCGTTCACGCCGCCCATCTCCTGCGAGAGCATCTCGAGTTCGCTGAGTTGCCCGGCGAGCGATTCCATGCCCGACATGCCCTCCTGGCTCATGCCGCTCTGGCCCATGCCCTGAGCCATCCTCGACATCGCCTCGCCCATCGCGCTGCACTGCTCGCCGGACTTGGACATCGCCTCGGCCATCTGCTGCAGCTGCTGCTTCTGCTCGGGCGAGAGGTTCTGCATGTTCTCGAGTGCCTTCTGGAGCGCCTGCGGGTTCGCGGCCGCTTCCTTGGCCTGCTCCCCGCTCATCCCGGCCTGCCGCAACGCCTGCTCGAGCGAGGTTTTCTGCTCGGCGAGCTGCTGCATCTGCCTAGCGAGGTTCTCGAGCTGCGCCTTGAGTTGCTCACGCTCCTCGGGCGACATGCTGCCGTCACCCATCTTCTGCGCCAGTTCGTCGAGCATCTGGCGGGCCTTGTCGAAGTTTCCCTTCGCGAGTTCGCGCGAGAGTTCCGTCATCGGCCCGCGCCCCGGCGTGCGCAACTGGCGCAGCATCTCCTGCAGCGCGTCCAGTTTCTGCCCCTTCTCTCCCGACTGCTCGGCCGCGAGACGCTCCGTCAGGCTCGTCAGCTTGCGGATCGCCGCGCGCCGGACTTCCTCGGCGGTCTGCGGCTTGTCGATCTGTGCCTCGCGGTCGCCGAGCGAGTCGCCCAGCCCGTCGCCCAGATTCGACTTCGCCAGCAACTCGCGGATTTTCTGCTCGCTCTGGAGCGCATCCGCCTTCGCCTCCGCGATCGCCTTCTCCTCCTGTTCGCGCTCACGCTCGGCGGCAAGCGCGCCGCGCAGGTCGAACTGCGGCATCACGAACCACACCACTACCAGAACAAGCCCCACCACCGCAGGCGCGGGCCACGTCCGCGGACCCGCGATCGGCACGGCGTCGCGCACCACCACCCGGCGCGCCGTCTCGCTCGCGCTCTCCACCACCGCCCGCGACCACGGGTCGTCGCTCCGTTCCACGCACAGCGCGGTGCTGAGCGTCTGACGCAGGCCCGCGCTCTCGTCCACCACCCGCGCGACCGCGAGGCTGCCCAGCGGGCGCACCGCGCACCACACCAGCGCGATCACCACCGCCGAACCGATCGCCGCAGCGAAGACCCACAGCCACGGCAGCCCGAGGAGCACCAGCTTGTCCGCGACGCGCAGCACGAGCAGCGCGCCCAGCGCGGCCGTCAGCGTCACCGTCAATGACGCCAGCAGCCGAACCAGGAACAGCCTCCGCCCTGCCGCCGCCAAGACCCGCCGGACTTCGTCCATGGCCGCTGCTCCTTCGCCCGATGCCTCAGCCTACTCCATCGGACTCCCCTACCGATCCAATTGTTCGCTTTCACCCCCCGATGGTTGCCCCGAATCCCCCCAGACCCCCCGTCCGGCTTGCCGATCGGCCTCTCCGACCCCAAGATGGCCCCCTCATGGCCTCCGACGCCCATCTCCGGCGATCGCTTCTCCGTTGGCTCGATGCCCCTTGGATCGACCCCGCCTGGGCCGTCCGTGCCTTCGATCGCCAGCGGGCCATCGATCCCCGCGGGCTTCGAGTTCACGCCGCGATGGCCCTGCTCTGGTGCCTCTGCCTCGGCGGGCCGATCAGTATCTCTGAACTCGCAGGCATTCCGCTCGCACTCGCATTCCTGATCCGCATCCATCGACACGTCGGCACGCTGCCGTGCTTGCTCGTGCAGCCGCCGGTCATCTTCATCCTCTCGTGGGCGGCATGGGGCGCGCTCTCGCTGCTATGGAGCGACGACCCCGCAAAGGGCTTCGATCAATACAGCCACGCCCGCTGGTTCGGCGCGATCGTCTGCCTCTGGCCGGTCGTCGAGCGACGGTCGTTGCTGCTCGGTGCGCTCACGCTCGGCATCACCCTCGGACAACTCTCGCAGATCGGGCACGCGGTCGGCGGCTCGCTGGGCATCGACTGGCTCACCTGGCCTCGGTTGCCCGGTCGCAACTCCGGATGGTGGGATCCGGTCGTGGGCGGGTCGATCCTCACAGCAGCGCTCGGCCTGCACCTGCCCGCAGCGGCGTGGGGGCACGGCAAGTGGCGCATGCTCGGCGTTGCCGGCTCGCTCGCCTCACTCGCGGGCATCGCGGCGACGGGGACGCGCGGCGCATGGATCGCCGCCGCGGTACTCATCATGTTGGTCGCGCTCGCGGCGGGGTGGCGGGCAGCGCGGTGGCGCGGGCTTGCGCTTGCCTGCGCCGTGGCGAGCGTTCTCGTGGTCGTAGTGGGCGCCGGGGCATGGACGCTGGGGGGACAGGCGCTGCGCGACCGCATCGTCACGGCGCGTGCCGAGGTCACGGTCGCGCTGCGCGACGGCGAGTACAACTCGGACACCGGCGCACGCATCGCCATGGCGGGCTGGGCTGTCGTCGCCTTCGCCGAGCGACCGCTGACCGGCACGGGCGCGGGCGGGTACAGGCACTGGGTGGAACAACGGCTCGCCGCGCGCGGCATCGACCCGGCGTCGCGCTCGGTACACGACCACGCGCACAACGCCATGCTGCACGTCGCCGCGACGGTCGGCCTGCCTGGGCTGCTGATCGCTATCGCGTTCATCGCTTCGGTGTTGCGAGGGGCGGCGCGGCGCCTGCCCGGCGACGGCCCGCCCGGATACGCCGACGGCCCGTTCTGGTCGCTCGTGGGTCTGCTGCTTGTGAGCGCGTTCGATGTGGTGCACATGAACGCGCAGACCGGCGCGATCATGGCCGCCTTGACTCTGCTGGCGATGCCCTGGCGCCCGCCTCCTCCCGAGCGTGCCGCGTGAAGATTCTGCTCCTGGCCGACTTCGCCGAGCGTCACCCGTGGTCGCCGACCGCGTGGGCGGTCGGCCTCGCGCACACGCTCCACGACCGGGGACACGACCTGCTTGTCGCGTGCGATGGGGCGGACGACCCCGACGACTTCGCCCCGATGCCCGTGCTGGTGCGGGACGAGCGGCGCACCGCTCGCCACGCCCATCCGCTGCGCTTCGCCCGCTGGGCCGGAGCGGTGCGCGCCCGGCACGCGGATCGTGCGTGCGTCTCGCTGACACACTTCTCGCCCGGCGACCTCTGGATCCCGCTCGGCCCATCGACGATGGCGTCGCTGCGAGCGAACATCATGCTGCGCCGGTCGTCGCCCGGCTCCATGGCGGCGTACCTCGCCGACCGTCCGTGGCTGGCGCACGCCGCGCTCGCCGAGCGGCGTGCCCGCGCCGTGGCGGGACGGACCGGCGCTGTCCGCGGCGCGCTGAACGTACCCGCCGGCGCGCTGCCCGATGGTCGAATGGGCCTGGGCTTCGCCAGCCGCCTGCCCCCCCCCGACGCCGCGCGCGATGCGGGATTGCGAGCGCACACCCGCCGCACGCTCTGCCTGCACGAGGATGAGAGCGTCGTCCTGCTCTCGGGCATCCACCTCGACCGGCCCGGCCTGCACGAGTTCCTCGCCGGCGCAACGGGCGCGGGAGCGCGGCCCATGGTCGTCGCCCCCGCCTACCGCGGCTATCGCCTCCACCGGGCCGCCGAGCGGGCCGGCATGGGCGATCGTGTGCGCCTCGTTGGCGCGACCGCACGTATGGACGCGCTCTTTGCCGCCGCCGACCTGGCGGTCGCGCCCTTCGCCGCGCCCTCGGGCATCACCACCGGCCGCTTCGTCTGCGACGCGATCCGCTCGGCGCGGCCCGTGCTGGCACGTGCGGACGCACCCGGCGCGGAACTCATCGCCCTTGCGCCCGAGACCCGACCCGGTGCACTCGTGCCGGACCCCACGCCCGAGGGCTGGCGGCAAGCTCTCGACGCCGCGCTCGAACCGGAAACACTCGCTCGATCGCGTCAGGCGGCCCAGTCGCTTGCGCCCGAACTCGGGCTGGACGCGCTCGCGGACCGCCTCGTCGCGTGCCTGGAAACACGCATGGGGTCGCGCACGGTCAGTCCCGCGTGATGGTGCGAGGCCCGTTGCCCGCACGTTTCTCGTACACCCCGTCGCCCGATCGCTGGTACTTCGTGAAGCCGAGCCGATCGAGGTTCGCATCGCTCAGCTTGCCCTTGCCGGGTGCGCCCGACCACTTGCCCGCGATCATCGGCGCCTGGGGCACGCGACGCACCGGCTCATCCGTCTCGGGGTGCTTCGTGAGCGCGGGCGCCGACATCGGTTGCACCCACTCGAACGTGCGCCCGGTGCCCTTGCCCTTCGCGTCCATGATCTCGTAGACGTAGGTGGGCATCGTCCTTGCTCCTCAGAAGAACGACCGTCCGGAGTCCGGATCGACCATGCGCCAGCCGAGCGTCTTGCACATGCGCGAGAGCACGGGCCACGCGGTGTCGGCGTCGCCGATCGAGACCATGACCTGCGCCAGTTCGTCCTGCCCCATCGGCATCTCGACGACGAAGCCGGGGCCGTAGAGCCGGTCGGTGCCGAAGGCGACCGCCTTGCCGGAGCCGTCGCTGTGCGTGTTGAAGCGGCCCAGCGAATCGACGATCTCGGCGCGGCGCCCCAGCGGCACGGTCTCGCCCGGCGCGCCGGCCTTCGAGTTCATCAGCACCACCATGCGAGGCGTGGACACCGCTGCGCTCCCGTTGTGCCGGGGACACTAGCCCGTTCGAAGCGCCTCAGTCCTCCTCCTCCGCGTCGCGGGCGTCAATGAGCGCCACGGCCGCGTCAAGGAGCTTCTCCAGCGGCACGGGCTTGAGCAGGTAGGCGTCCACGCCGAGGCTCTCGGCATAGGCTTGGTGACGCTTGCCCTCGTTGGCCGTCACCATGATGACCAGGGGGCTGTCCTCGCGCCCCTTGATGCGCTCCAGCGCAAGAAACCCCGACCGCCCCGGCAGCATCATGTCGAGCACCACGAGGTCGGGCGGATCGTCGCGGCAGAGGTCCACGGCCTTGTTCCCGTCCGAGGCGAGGAGCGTCTGCGCGCCCTCGGCCCGGAACGCCGCGTCGATCGACTCCAGCACGTCGCGGTCGTCGTCCACGATCAGCACGCGCACGTCTTCGAGCCGATGCCGGGTACTCGTCATCATCCAACGCTCCTTCCACCCCGCCCGTCCTTCATCCGTCCCACCCGCCGCGCGGGTTGCGGCATGTGCATCATTGAATCACGCAGAGCCCCTGAACGCAAGCGAAAACCGCCCCCTCAGGGAAGCCGATCCAGCCCGTGCTGCGTCAGAAAGGCCGCGTCACGGGCGGACTGCTCTTCAATCCGTGCCACCTCATCCTCCGTCATCCAGGGGAGGGCGCGGAGTTTCTCTCGCAGAGAGGGCGGGAAGGGCCGGCCCTCACGCTCGTGCCGCGGTCGGCTCTTCCAGATGCGGTGCATCCACAGGTACTGCTCGGGCGCGGAACGGACCATCGTCTCGATCGCGCGACGGTATCGCGCCGTGAGGTAGAAGAGCGGATCGGGCTGCGCCTCCCACTCCTCGGGCATGATCTCGTCCACCATCTCGACGCGATATCGGACGCCGCAGTCATCGTCGGCGCGGTCGCCCGCGCTGAAGCCGTGCTCGACAGGCCGATCGCGCACGCTGTTCCACCCGAGTCGGCGCGCCTGCCCCACGACCACCGGTGTACGGAACCGGATCGCCAGCAGGCCGATCGACTTGTACGTCGAGGCGAGCCGACCGAAGAACGGCACGAACATGCCGCGGTCGCCCGCGTTCTGGTCGGCGACGATGCCCATCGGCGCGCCCTTGGCCAGAATCCGCGGCATCTCGTGCATCGCGCCGAACTTGTCCACCAGCGTCATCCCACGCCGCTCGCGGCTCTGGCGGAGCCATCGGTCGAGCGGCCGCATGTCCAGCGGGCGGTAGAGCGCGTGCACCGGGTAGCCGAGCAGCGCGACCACGTAGCCCAGCAACTCCCAGTTGCCGCAGTGCCCGGTGATCATCACCGTGGGTCGGCCTCGCATGAGAGCGCGGAGCGCGCCGTCCACCCGGTCGAGTTCGACGTGGCGGAGCCAGCCCTCCTCGTTCATCAGCCGCGGCGTGAGCGCCACCTCCACTCCCAGCATGAACAGGTGCTCGTACGCCCGCACCGCCAGCCCGAGACGACGATCTTCGTCCCAATCCGGGTAGACGAACGCGAGGTTCGCGGCGGCGCGGCGAAGGCGCGCCCGGTTCATCGGCGCGCCTGCCCAGCGCCGGGCGAGGTCACGGGCGCAGCGGATGCTCTCGCGCGGGGGCAGGATCAACGGCAGTGCCGCCGCCGTGCGGATCGCGTAGTACGCGGGTGGGTGCAGGAACGCGGGCAGGCCGCCCATGCCACGCTCAACGCTCCCCGAGCAGCGTCCGCAGGCGGTTCTCGTTCAGCACCGGGATCGACGTCGCCGTCGCCTGCGCGAACAGCTGCTCGTATCGCCGCAGCGCGGCCTGCAACTCGGTGTACTGCAGCACCACGGCGATCGGCGCCTGAGGACCGGGCGCGGGCGGCAGCACCGGCGCCTGTCCCAGCACCAGGAAGTCCACGTCGCCGCTCAGGTCGTCGATCACCATGCCGCCCCAAGCCTCGATCTTCGCCCGGATCGCGGCCTGCTCGGCCTCGGTGGCGACGCCGTCGTTGTTCGCGTCGAAGTTACCCGCGACCACCATCTTGTAGACCTTGTTCGGGTCGTAGACAGGGTTGGCGATCACGTCGCCACGCACGATCGGGTTGCCCTGCACCTCGAAGAGCACCCGGCAGAGCGAGGTCGTCTCGTCCACGCGGATCACTTCGATGGACGCCTTGCCGCGCGGGTAATCGCCCGTCTCGGGGTCGGGACGGATCGCGGACGCGCTGGAATAGACGGAGAAGGACATCCCCAGCGGCACCTTGTTGCGCCTCCCGACGCTGATCGTCACCTGCCGCTCGGTCGCGTTCGTGCCGACGATCTGGCCGTCCACGAGCGCGTACTCGTCCGTCACGCGGAAGAGGTCCTTGGTGCGCTCGCCGCGCAGCACGTCCAGCTGGTTCTGGAGCCGCGCCCGCTCGTCCTCGAGCGCACTGATGCGGTCGAGCAGCTGCCCCTCGCGGTCGCGAGAGTCGCCGCGGATGCGCTCGACGCGGGCGTCCATGTCGGCCCGCGCCCGGTCCGTGCCCGCGCGGTAGGAGTTCAGTTCGTCGCGGTAGCGGTCCAGTTGCTCCTCGATCGCCGCCAGCGTCGCCTGGTGGCGGGACTGGATCGCCGCCACGCGCTCTGTCTCGTTGCGAAGATCGTTCTCGGCGACCACCCGCGCCCGCTCGGCGTCGGCGAGGTTCGAGGCCAGCCGCGTCGCGTGTGCGTCCACGTCGCGGAGCAGTTGCAGCATGTTCGAGCCTGCGACGAGGTCCTGTAGTGACGGCGGCTGCGCGCCCTGCTGCGCGGGCGTCCAGCCGGTCGCGGCCGCCACGCCCGCGAGCCGCACGTTCCCGAGACGCTCCATCATCGCCTCGTAGGTGTCGCGCCCGGAGCCGGAGAGCCGCTCCATCGTCTGGCGGTGCGAGGACTGGAGATAGCCGACGACGCTCTGGCCAGAGCGGCCCGCAAGCTGGGCCATCGAGACAATCTGCGGATCCTGCTGCTCCTCCTGGCGGACGAACTCGCGCAGGGCCTGCTCGGCCATCTGCTTCTCGCTCTGCGTGCGGCTGAACTTGCCGTAGAAGACGATCGTCGCCACGAACAGCCCGAGGCTGAGCAGGCTGAGGATCGTGATCGTCACCAATGTCCCGACGCTCGCGCCGCTGCGTGCCGCCATGACCGTACTCCGCCAGTGGCCCGCCCCGCGACGCTCGTCGCGAGCCGGGCCGGGTGTTCCGTACAGGGCGCGTGGATCGGCACGCCGCCCGTTTCTCGTCGCCCGGGCCGACCCGACCCGGCCGCGTCCCCCGGCTCCGAGAGCCTAGCCCCCCGGCCGGGGCCATACGCCCCCGCCCCCCGAGGGGATGCGGGCCGTGAGTCTCCCGACAGAGGGCGTCCGCGTCAAGCCCGAGGGCGAAAGTCGGGGCGGCAGATCGGGAGAGATCGCTGGATCTTCACACCCGCGGCTCGCTCTCGCCCAGCCGGGCGATCGCCTCGCCGTACTGCTCCTGCAGCGGCTCGACCACCTCGCGGATGAACCGCTCGGTCTGCTCAACGCTGCGCCCGACGTACTTCATCGGGTCCATCAGGCCGTCCCAGTCGATCTCGCCGTCGAGCATCCCGCCGCGGGACTTGCCCCTGAACGCCGGGTCGGCCCGCAGCCGGTCGAGCAGGTCATTGTCCAGCCCCTGCTGCTTGACGCGCATCCCCGCGGCCTGGGCGTGCACGCGGATGCGTTCGTGGTAGTCCTGCCGGTCGCCCCCCAGCCGCACGCACGCCATCAGGATGTTCTCGGTCGCCAGGAACGGGAGTTCGGCCATCAGGTTCCGCCGCACCATCGCCTCGTGCACCACCAGCCCGCTCGCCACGTTGTGCATCAGGTCCAGCGCGCCGTCGAGGGCGAGGAACGCCTCGGGGAGCGAGAGACGTCGGTTCGAGGAGTCGTCGAGCGTGCGCTCCAGCCACTGCGTCGCCGCCGTGTCGTAGGCGTTGCCGACGAGGTTCATGACGAAGCGCGTCAGGCCGCAGATGCGCTCGCAGCGCATTGGGTTGCGCTTGTACGGCATCGCTGACGAGCCGACCTGCTTGTCCTCGAACGGCTCGTCGATCTCCTTGCGGTTGGAGAGGAGCCGGATATCGGTGGCGATCTTGTGGAGCACGGAGGCCGTGGCGGCGAGGTCGGAGAGGATGAAGCAATCGACGACACGGGGATAGGTCTGGCCGGTGAGTCGGAATGTACGAGTGGAAGCGAGAGACCGCGCGATGGAGCCGCGTGCCGCATCGGGGAGCGTGGCGTCGATGCCGCCGTTCCCGGCGAGCAACAGCAGCGCATTCTGCTCGAAGGCATCCGCGCGGTTCGCATCGCCATCGAAGAGCGCGGCGAACGACGCCTGCGTGCCCGTCGCACCCCGAAAGCCGCGCCGACGGAACGAAGGCCGGTCGATCGGCTCGGTCATGCGCGACCGACACAGGAGCAACTCATCGGCGTACTGCGCGAGCCGCCGGCCGACGGTCGTGGGCTGGGCCGGCTGATAGTGGGTGAGGGCCAGGCAGGGAACGCTCCTCCACGTTGCTGCTGCTCCGCTCAGGGAGAGAACGACTCGAACGATCTTCTCTTCGATGAGCCACGATGCTTCCTCGGCGATTGCCAGGTCCGCGTTGCACACCACGTCCTGGCTCGTCATCCCCAGGTGGATGATCGGCCGCGCCTTCGGGCATGAGTCCCCCAGCGCGTGCACGTGGGCCATCACGTCGTGGCGGAGTTCGCGCTCGTACTCCTCGGCCTTGCGGATCTCCTCGTCGGTGATCCCATGTGGGGGTCGCTCGACGACCGCCCGCAGTTCCTCGACCTGCTCCCGCGTGACCAGCGGCGAGGCGTCATCCCGCGTCTCCTCGTGCATCGCCTCCGCCACCGCCAGCCAGACCCGCCGCCACGTGTTGAACTTATGCCGAGCCGACCACAGCCGCAGCATCTCCGGACCGGCGTTCCGGGTGGCGAGCGGCGAGGTATAGGTGTCGTAGGGGCTGGGCACGGGCAACTCTATTCATGCAAGGGAACCACAAACGGAGCACGCCACAACGGAGCACGAAGCGCAAGCGAGTGCCATCCTCCGACCATCCAGTGCCTTCGGCGCGACACGGGTCCTCAGCAGTGGATCGATGCGGTAGCGGGTGGGTTCGGGCGGTCTGGCACCGGCACTCGCTTGCGCTTCGTGCTCTGTTTTGTCTCCTGTGCTGATCGAGTGAAACCGTACCATGCACTCGTGCCCCGGTCCGATCCCACGCCTGCCGTGCCCGCTGACGCCCGTCCCGACGAGGACGCCGTCGATCGCACGCTCGTGCGGGCGATCCGTGCCGGCCGTGCCGAGGCCTGGAACGACCTCGTTCGCCGGTATCAGGACCGGGTGTTTACCCTCTGCCTCCGCATGGTGAACAACGACCGCGACCTCGCGGCCGACCTTGCGCAGGATGCCTTCCTCCGCCTCATTCGAGGCATCGACTCCTTCGACGACCGTGCCCGGCTCTCCACCTGGGTCTATCGGGTCACCATGAACTCATGCCTCACGAGGCTGCGCAAGGAGAAACTCCGCCGCCACCCGAGCCTTGACGCCTCACAGGCCACGAACGACGGTCTCCCCGCGTCCTCTCGGCGGCAGACCCGGGAACCGCAGCCCGCCTCGCGTGTCCAAACTGCTGATGAGCGCGAGCGGCTGCTTGGCGCCTTGGCGGCACTCTCCGATGAGCACCGCGCCATCCTGATCCTGCGAGACTCGCGCGGGCTGGAGTACGAGCAGATCGCGGAAACGCTGGACATCCCGGTCGGCACGGTGCGGAGCCGGCTCTTCCGCGCCCGGGCCGCCCTGCGGAGCGAACTCGAATCACCTCGTGGCGGGAAAGAACACACGTGACCAGCATCAACCCCAACACCCCCAGCACCGACCCCCCCCTGACGCCGGAGGAGTCCGACATCCTCGACCTGATCGAGGGCCGCCTCCCGGAGGCGAAGGCGACCGCGCTCCGCGCCCGGCTCGCCCGCGACCCGTCGCGAGCGGCCTGGATCACGGCGGTCGTGCGCGACAAGACCCTCTTCCGCTCGATCGATGACGTGCCCGCGCCGCGCACGCTGGCGGAGTCCGTCGAGACCGCGCTCGAACGCGAAACGCTGCTCGGCCTGTCAACAGGGCGTCACGTCGCCGCGCCGACTCCGATCACGCGGGTCTACACGCAGCCGCGCTGGCCGCGGCGCCTCGGCGTTGGGCTTGCGGCGGCGGCCGGACTTGCCCTCGCCGCCACGGGCCTCTTTCTCGTGATCTCCCGCCCGAACCTCTCGAACACGCCGGACCCGACGGTCGCGACGAACGACAACGCCGTGACGCCCGATCCGAACTCGCTCGCCCGTGATGACGGCGCCTCGCCCGTCGTGGCGCCGGACCCGACCGAGGCGACCGGCGCGGCCGCGACGCTGGCGGACGCCGCTCCGGCACGCTCCGGCCCGGTCCTTTTCACGAACGCGGAGCGAGCGGCCGAGCTGCTCGCCGAAGGCCGATTGCTCGTTCGCGTGCGCGCGGCCGACGCCGCGCTCGCGACGGAGCGTGTCGAGCGACTCGCGCACGGCTCGCAGGGGACCCGGGCCTGGCGACTGCTCTCGGACTCCCCGGACAGCGTGCGTCTTGCCGTTGCGGACGCGCTCCGCGGCCCGGTCGAGCCTTTCCCCCTCTTCGGCCCCGACGGCGTGGCGTTCGAGCGCGTCGACCGCAGCACGCCGCACCTGGCGGCGTCGCGGGGCGCGCAGCCCGCCCCGCTGGTGCTCTATCTCGCCGAGACACGGACGGATCGTGCATCGCTCGCCGTGCTGCTCTCCACGCTCTCTGCGGGTGACCGTCAGCAGGCCGTGTTCGAAGAACTCCCGGAGCCGCTCGACACGCCGCCCGTTGTTACGCCAGAGGCCGTGCTGTGGTGGGCGCAGCCGCCGTCCGCATGGACGCCGCGCGCACACGTGCCGATCGTCATCGAGCACCTCGGGCGCGACTGACGCGGTTCACACGATCAACGCGAGAGCAGCGACGACCGCAGGCGGCCGATGACCGTCCGCACGGTCACCTCGCGCGGCTCGCCGTCCGTCCGGGCGGAGGGCAGTGCACCGAGCGCCGCTGTCGCCGACTCAAAGCCGCCGGACGGGTCGAGTCCGGCTTCGAGCCATTCGTCCCACGCGCGAGTCAGCCTGCGGTTCAGTCGGCCGGCGGCGATGCGTGGCTCGTCCGCGCCGAGGCCCGTGAGCAGGCGATATGCGAGTTGCGCTACCGAGCCGATCTCGTCGCGGATCAGTTCCGTGTTGCCGCGATCCAACCCCTGAAGCCGCCGCGCCAGCCCGAACAGTTCGATCATCACCCGGCCGTGTCGATCCACCAAGACCTCGTCGATCGAGAGCGGCCCGTGGTGCAGGCCGACCGCGTGCGCCGCCCCGAACGCTTCGAGCAGGTGCGCTACGGCCCGCTCCGCCTCGTATGGTCCCAACTGTCCGCCCTTCGCCTCCAGCACGTCGGCGAGCGTGACCAATCCCTCCTGGTTGCCGCTGTACGGCGTGACCAGCCAGCCGCGACCGTCGCCCGCGAACGAGAACTCGCCGATCGGCAGAACGTGCCCGTGCCTGAACGCGCTGAGCGTCTCGAACGCCTCCAACAGCCTGCGCTGCTCTGCCTTGTCGTGGCAAGGCGCGAACCTGTGCAGCGTGTGGCTGGTCTGGCTCCGCTCGTGCAGGGCGAGCCATCGCTCGCCGAGTCGCCCATCCGTCAGTTGACGGACCAGCACATACGGGCCGAGGGAGACACGGACAGGTTGCGGACTCATGCAGGCTTGCCCCCACGGGTGGGCCACGCCGGAAACGCCCGGCATTGCCGACCCGCGACACCCGATCACGCCCGCGCCCGGCCGTGGGGCAGGGGGGGGCGGTCCAAGGCCCGGATGATACCGCCGGATCGGCACCCTGTCTTCGGCTCTCCGGTTCGACACGGAAGAGAAGACGCGTTCCTCCTCACAAACTCCGTACACCATTCCCGAGCCTCGCGCGCTCCCCTACCATCCCGTGTCCGGGCGCACCGGGGGCGCCCCGAGTCAGCCAAGGAGGATGCCATGACTTCCGCCGCCGCAGCCAGCCCGAGCCCGACCGTCCGCGGCTCAGACCCCCTCGCGCTGATCGACGTCGATCACGTTCGCTTTTACGTCGGCAACGCCAAGCAGGCCGCGTTCTTCTACGCCAATACCTTCGGCTTCCGCATCGACCAGATCGCCGACCTCACCACCGGCTCGCGCGACGAGGCCGACTACCTGCTCACGCAGGGCAACATCCGCTTCATGCTCACCACCCCGCTGACCAAGGACCACCCCGCCGCGGAAGAGATCAAGCGCTTCGGCGACGGTGTGAAGGACGTTGCCTTCACCGTTCACGACGCCGAGGCCGCCTGGAAGCAGGCCCTGAAGAACGGTGCGAAGTCCGCCCGTGAGCCGCGCGTCATCTCCGACAGGAACGGCTCCGTCACCGTCGCCAGCATCCACACCTACGGACGCGTCATCCACACCTTCGTCAGCCGCACGGGCCGGTACGCCCTGCCCGAGATCAAGCGCGGCACGGAGTTCATGCCCGTCTTCAAGAAGATCGACTCCCCCGTCAACGCCTACAACGAGCGCCACCCGTGCGGCCTCAAGTACGTCGACCACCTCGTCGGCAACGTCGAGGACGGCAAGATGAACCAGTGGGTCCGCTGGTACGAAGACGTCCTCGGCTTCTCGATGTTCAAGCACTTCGACGACAAGGACATCTCAACCGAGTACTCCGCACTCATGTCCAAGGTCATGGCCAGCGGCAACAACCTCATCAAGATGCCCATCAACGAGCCGGCCGAGGGCAAGAAGAAGAGCCAGGTCCAGGAATACCTCGACTGGCACGACGACGTCCCCGGCGTCCAGCACCTCGCCCTTCGCACCGACGACGAACTCGCCAGCGTCGCCGAACTGCGCCGACGCGGCGTGGACTTCCTCAGCCTCCCCGACACCTACTACGACGTGGTGTGGGAGCGCGTGAACAAGACCCTCCGCGAGCACGGCCACGAGGGCGTCCGCGAGGACTTCGACCGCATCCGCGACCTCGGCATCCTCATCGACGCCGACGACGAGGGGTACCTGCTGCAACTCTTCACCAAGCCCCTCCAGGACCGCCCGACCCTCTTCTTCGAGATCATCTGCCGCCGCGGCAGCCAGTCCTTCGGCAAGGGCAACTTCAAGGCCCTCTTCGAGGCCCTGGAGATCGAGCAGGAGAAGCGGGGGAACCTGTGAGTCCCATCAGGAATGACAATGCCGGCCATGCTCGTGGAGGATGGCTGGCGATTCGTTTTCTGGACGAATGAAGGCACGGAACGCCCGCATGTTGACGTCGAGAAAACAGACGTTTCAGGGAAGCGGCGACGCTCATCACACGTGCGTTCTCCTCTGCCGAGGTCCGTGCCGTCGTGAGCCAGCGGAACCGGGAGCGACGCCGCCAGAGGCGTCGGAAGCGCTCGCCGCGCCGAGAGGGGTAATGGGAGTCTTGCCGACGCCGTGGGATTCCAGACGCGGATAGGCGTACACCCCCTTCTCCCCCTCCCCGCGCCCCCGTAGAGTTCCCCCGGCCATTCACGCCGCCTGATTCCCGATGGACGACGCCCCGACATCCCAGCCCGAGCCTCCGCGAAGTCCGAGCCTGACGTGCGGGCTTGCCGTGGGAGCGGTGGACGCGACCGGCCGCCTCGGAGCGGATCGGCTCGAGTGGCTCATCGACCACGCCCGGCGTGCCCTCGCCCCGCTGCGGCTGACAGGTGAGGTCCGGGTGCGGGTCGTGGACGACGCCGAGATGGCCGCGGCCCACGCCCGATGGGGCGGCGTCGAGGGCACCACCGACGTGCTGACCTTCGACCTGCGCGACGACCCGGCCGGTCCCTTGGACACCGACGTGCTCGCGTGCCTGGACGAAGCAGAGCGGCAGGCGGCGGCGCACGGGCACACGCCGGAACGGGAACTGCTGCTCTATGTGGTCCACGCCGCGCTGCATTGCTGCGGGCACGACGACCACGACGAGGCGGACGCCGCGCGCATGCATGCGCTGGAGGACGAACTGCTCGAACGGGCCGGGGTGGGGGCGACGTTCGACCCGTCGCGCCCGCCCGCGACACGAGGGGGGGGGCGGCCGTGACGGGGCCTGGGGCATTCTGGATCGCGCTGGGCGCGCTGCTGCTCTCGGCGTTCTTCTCGACGCTGCACATGTCGCTGCGCTCGTCGCCGCGCGCCGCGCTGGCGGACCTGGCGCAGCGTCGCTCGCCCCGCGCCGCCGTGCGCATCGACCGCATCCTGGACGACGCGGACGCCCACCTGCTCGCCATCAACCTGCCGCGCATCCTCTGCACGCTCATCGTGGCGGTCGAGTCGGTCTTCTGGATCGTCTCGTTCCGCCCGCCGGAGCACGGCGACCCGACCGCCCCCCCCTCAGCGCTGGAACTCACGCTCGGGCTTGGGCTGGCGTCGCTCTTCATCTGGCTGGTCGGCTTCGCCGTGCCGCACAGCATCGCCAAGCACGCGGGCGAGCGGATCACGGTCGCGTTCGCTCCGCTGCTGCGGGCGGCGCACGCGCTGGTGCGCCCGGTCGCTCCGGTCGTGCGCTTCCTCGACGAGATCGTGCGGCGGCTCGCGGGCGAGGACGACGAGACCGAGACCGAGGCCCGCGAGGCGGAACTCCTCTCGGTGGTGGAGGAGGGTCGGCAGGAGGGCCAGTTCGACGAGACCGAGCGCGACATGATCGAGGCCGTCGTCGAGTTCCGCACCACCACGGTCGAGCAGATCATGACGCCGCGCACGGAGATCGACGCGCTCGAATGCACCGACGACCTCGCCGAGGTGAAGGCGTACGTGCGCGACCAGGGTCACTCGCGCGTGCCGGTCTACGAGGGAGACCTCGACCACATCCTCGGCATCCTGTACGCGAAGGACCTGCTCCGGTGGATGGCCTCCGAGGCGGCCGAGCGCGGCGAGCCGTTCAGCCTGCGCGCGATCCTCCGCCCCGCACTCTTCGTCCCCGAGACGAAGACCGTCCGCCAGTTGATGCGCGAACTGCTGGAGAAAAAGGTCCACATCGCCATCGTCGCCGACGAGTACGGGGGCACGGCCGGGCTGGTGACGATCGAGGACATCGTCGAGGAAGTCTTCGGCGACATCCAGGACGAGTACGAGACCGCCGAGGACGAAGCTCCCGAGGTCGTCATTCTCGAGGGCGCGGCCGAGATCGACGGGCGCGTCCACGTCGCCGACGCCAACGACGAACTCGAACCCCTCGGCATCGAACTCCCCGAGAGCGAGGACTACGACACCGTCGGCGGCCTCGTCACCGTCACGCTCGGCCGCATCCCGGACGCGGGCGAACGCCTGCGGCACAACGGCGTCATCATCACCGTGCTCGAAGCCGAGCCGACCCGCGTCAGCCGCGTGCGCGTTGAACTCGCCGGCGACACCGCCCCAGCCGACGCGACCGTGCCGCCCGAAGACGAGCGGCCTCAGGCCGACGGTCAAGCCACGACCGGCGACGCCTGACCGCACCTCCTCCTCCACTTCGGCACTCCGTCACTCTCCGACTCCCTCCCTACCCTCACCCCATGCCGCTGCGCCTCTACAACACGCTCGCCAAGCGCGTCGAGCCGTTCGTGCCCGCCGATCCGACGCGGATCACCTTCTATTCCTGCGGCCCGACGGTCTACGACGACGCGCACATCGGGAACTTCCGCTCGTTCCTCGCCGCGGACCTGCTCCGCCGCTGGTTGGAGTCGCCGCTCTGCCGCGTGGCACGCGCGCCCGACGACGCCGAGGGGGTCCCCGGCCCGCGCCAGGTCGTGCAGGTGATGAACATCACGGACGTGGGGCACATGACCGACGACGCCTCGGCCGACGGCGGCGGCGAGGACAAGATGCAGGCCGCGGCCCGTCGGCTGGCCGAGGCCAAGAAGGCCGGCAAACTCCCCCCTGGCGCTTCCGTCGATCCGAACGATCCCTACGCCATCGCGGCCTTCTATGTCGAACGCTTCAAGGAGGACGCGCGGCGACTCGGCCTGCGCGTCGTGCAGGACGCCGACCGAGATCCGACGCTCATGCCGCGGGCCACGCGCTCCGTCCCCGGCATGATCGCCATGATCGAGCGCCTCATCGCCAAGGGGCACGCCTACGCCGTCGGCCCGCCCGGCCGGCAGACCGTCTACTTCAGCGTCCAGTCGTTCCCCGAGTACGGGCGGCTGAGCGGCAACACGCTGGATCGGCTGCGCGAGGGCGCGGGCGAGCGCGTCGACGCCGCCCACCAGGCCGAGAAGCGGCACCCCGCCGATTTCCTGCTCTGGAAGTCCGACCCCGCGCACGTGATGAAATGGCCCAGCCCGTGGGGCGAGGGTTACCCCGGCTGGCACGTCGAGTGCTCCGTCATGGCCTTCGCTCGCCTCGACCCGGACCATTCGCGCGGCGAGATCGACCTGCACTCCGGCGGCGAGGACAACATCTTCCCCCACCACGAGTGCGAGATCGCCCAGTCCTGCGCCTTCACGGGCAACCCGCTCTACGCGCGGACGTGGTTCCACCCGCGCTTCCTGCTCGTCGAGGGCGAGAAGATGTCCAAGAGCAAGGGCAACTTCTTCACGGCCCGCGACCTCTTCGCACGCGGGCACGAACCGGCCGCCGTGCGCCTCGAACTCATCAAGACGCACTACCGTTCGAACGCGAACTTCACGGAGCAGGGGTTGAAGGACTCGGCCCGCTTCGTCGTTCGCTGGCGCCGCTTCGCCGACGAAGCCTCCGCCGCGACCGATGCGGGCGCCGCTGACGAGCGCATCACCCGCGACTTCGCCGCCGCCATGCACGACGACCTGAACATCGCCGGCGCGATCGGGTCGGTGAACGAGTGGATCGGCCGCACGCCCCGTCCGACGCGCACCGACGCCGACACGATGCGCACGCTCGACGCCGTGCTGGGCCTGCTCGCGCTGGACAGGGCCGAGGCTCGCGCCACCGACCTCGGCGTCTTCGTGGGCGTGGACCCTTCCCCCGAGGTCGAATCGCTCCTCCGCGAGCGTGCGGAAGCCCGGCGCACCAGGGACTTCGCCCGCGCTGACTCGATCCGAGACCGCCTGGCCGAGATGGGCTACGCGATCAAGGACGCCCCCGGCGGCAAAGTCGAGGTCCGCCGCGCCTGAGGCGACCACCGAACCCGTGCGTCATTCGAGCGCGGCCGCGCCGGAGATGATCTCGGTGAGTTCCGTGGTGATCTGGGCCTGTCGGGCGCGGTTGAAGCGGCGGGTGAGTGCCTTGCCCATCTTGCCCGCGTTGTCGGTCGCGGCCTTCATGGCGACCATCCGCGCGACGTGCTCGCTCACGATGGCGTCGTTGAACGCCTGGAAGAGCAGCGCATTGACCGCGGCCGGGAGCAGAGCATCCAGCAGCTCGGGGCCTTCTGGGCTGAACTCGTAGTTGATCCGCGGACCGGAGGACTCGCCCGAGCTCTCGGGCGGGCGCAGCGGGAGAAGTTGCATGATCTCGGGGGCCTGCCGACCCGCCGAAACGTACCGCATGTAGACCACGCGGACGCGGCGCACCTCGCCCGCGAGGAAGCGCGAGACGTAGTCGGAGGCGAGGCGGGCGACCTGCTCGAACTCGGGCTTGTCGCCGAACTCCGTATGGTGCTTGGCGACGGGGATGCCGTTGAACTTGAAGAACGCAACGCCCTTCTTGCCGACGAGCTCGATGAGGCCCCCCATGTTCGCGGGATCGGCGCGCAGGTGAGCGAGTGCCGTGCGCAGGACGGAGCCGTTGTAGGGACCGCACAGCCCGCGGTCGCTCGTGAGGACGAGGGTGAGTTCCTGCCCGGGTCGGTCGGCGTTGAAGAGGGCGTGGGCGCGGGCGTCCTCGGACTGGGCCAGTTCGCCGACGATGTCGAAGACGGCCTTGGTGTAGGGCTTGCCGGCCAGAGCGCGGCTCTGGGACGCGCTGAACTTCGCGGTGGCGATCATCTGCATCGTGCGGGTGATCCGCTTGATGTTGCCGACCGCCTTGATGCGCTTCTTGATCTCGCGGGTCTTCGCCATGGGGCGGGATGGTAGACCGGGGGTCGGGCGGGGTGAAGGCGTCCGGATACAGAGCCCGCCTGCTGAGCCGCTAGTCTTGGGGGGGCGGGCTTGGAAAGCAGCATCCGCCGATCCCCAACGTCTCAGGGGGAAAGGCACAAAGGAGCGAGGCATGGTCTGTGGACGCGGTGGTGTCGGGCGCGGTGCGGTGTGGGCGGCGTGCGGCGTGATCGTCGCGTTGGGGCAGGTGGCATGGGCACAGCCCCGGCAGCCGACGCCGCAGGAGCGACTGGACTGGATCGCGGACCGACTCGACGAGCAGCGGGCCGAGCATCACGTGCCGGGGATGGCGCTGGCGGTGATCGCGGGCGGGCGGGTTGTGCTGGTGCGCGGGTTCGGCGTGGCGGACGCCGAGGCGGGGCGCGAGGTCACGCCGGAAACGAGGTTCGCGGTCGGGTCCACAACAAAGGCGATGACGGCGACGCTGGTGGCGATGCTCGCCGACGAGGGCAAACTGGGCTTCGACGACCTGGCGAGCGAGCGCGTGCCGGGCTTCCGATTCGCGGATGACGACCTGAACGCGCGGGCGACGATCCGTGACCTGCTCAGCCACCGATCGGGGCTGGCGGCGATGGAGCCGCTGTGGTACGGGCTGGACACGACGAGCCGGGAGATTCTGGCGGCGGCGGCGCGCGCGGAACCCCTGAACCCGCTCCGTGAGAAGTTCGTGTATTGCAACGTGGGGTATCTCGCTGCCGGGCTGGCGGCGGCGCACGCCGCGGGCACAGACTGGGACACCCTGATCGCGGATCGGCTGTTCGGACCGCTGGGCATGGTGACGGCGAACTCGACCTACGCGGCGGCGCAGGCCGACCCGGAGATGGCGCGTGGGTACATGTGGGACCCGGAAAAGGGCGAACTGGTGCACCAGCCCATGCGCCGTGTCGACGGGGTCGGCCCGGCCGGTTCGGTGAACGCGAGCGTGCTCGACATGACCCGGTGGGTGCTCTTCCAGCTCGGGCGAGGCCAGATCGACGGCGTGCGGCTGCTGAGCGAGGAGAGGCACGCAGAGACGTGGCACAAGCACAGCGAGATGTCGCCGGGCGTCGGCTACGGCCTCGGGTGGATGCTCCGCGACTGGGAGGGCGTGCCGGTCGTCGAGCACGCGGGCGGGATCGACGGGTTCACGGCCCAGGTCTCGATGATCCCCACGCGCAACGCAGGGTACGTGCTGCTGATGAACCTCTTCGGCAGCCCGCTCCAGGAGTCGTCGAGGCAGGTGGTCTACCGCGGGCTGTTCGGCGACATCTCCGAGTCGGCGGAAGGTGAGGAAGGCGCGGAGCGCTTCGTGGGCAGGTACGTGGCGAACTTCGGGCCTTTCAAGGACGCGCGCTTCACGGTCACGCTCAAGGGGGGCAAGCTGTTCGTGGACGTGCCCGGGCAGATGAACTTCGAGCTCGCTCCGCCGGACGCCGAGGGGAAGCGGAAGTTCACGGTCACCGACCAGATCGCGGTGCGCTTCGATGAACGGGACGGCAAGGTCGTCGGCATGACGCTCTTTCAGGGCGGGATGACGTTCGAGACGCCGCGCGAGGGCGTCGAGATTCCTCCCGAGATGACGGCCGCGGAGGCCGAGGAGTTCGCGGGCGAGTACCGCCACGAGCAGGCGAACGTGACGATCCGCGTGCTGCTGCACAACGGTCGGCTGGCGATCGACGTGCCCGGGCAGATGATCTATGAACTGCACCCCCCGGACGCCGAGGGCGTCCGCTCGTTCAGGGCGACCGACGCGATCCGGGTGCGTTTCAACCGCGATGAGCAGGGCCGGGTCGTCTCGCTCACGCACTTCCAGGCGGGGCGCGAGACCCTGATGCCGCGCGTGAGCGAGCCGGGCGAGGGCGACCGGCTGCCGACTGTCGACGAGGTGCTCGCGCTGGTGCAGCGTGGCGGGTCGATGGACACCGAGGGGCGGCTTCGCACCGTGCGCGTCGAGGGAACGATGCGGTTCGTCAACATCGGGATCGAGGGGCGCGAGAGCACGACCGCCGCGGCCGACGGGCGGTTCCGGATGGCGCTGGACTTCGGCCGATTCGGACGGAGCGAGTCGATCATCGGGCGCGAGCGGGGATGGTCCGATTCGACGGCCGCGCCAGACCGCGACCTGACCATCGAGCAGTTTCTGCAGGCCCGGATGCAAAGCCCGCTCGCCCTGGCCGGCGACTGGCGCAAGGCGTTCGATCGCATCGTCGTGGATTCGCGGGGCGAAGTGGACGGGCGCGCCGTGATCGCCGTTCGCCTCGAACGGGACGGTGCGAAGCCGGCGACGGTCCGGGTGGACGCCGAGACCGGGCTGCCCGTCTCGATGGAGACGCAGCAGTTCGGCGCGTTCGGGCAGGCGTATCCGCTGACGTACCGCTACGAGGACTGGCGCGACGTGGGCGGCGTGCTCATGCCGCACCGGGTCTGGATGGACATTCCCATGATCGGACGAATCGAGAGCGTGCTCGCGCGCGCAGAGGCGAACGTGGCGGCGGACGACTCGGTGTTTGAACCTCCCGCCCGCGATTGACCGCGCGACACCGCCAGAGGACCATTCCCTTACGGTCGCGGCCCGTCAGGTCCGAGCGTCAGGCCGTCGTGGGCGAGCGCCATGCCCTCCGGCAGGTCGGCGTTGGTGTCGGCATGGGCGAGGTCGTGGCTCATGTGGACGAAGAACGTTCGCCCGGCGGCGAGTTCGTGCGCAACCGAGACGGCCTGGCCCAGCGTGAAGTGGGTCGGGTGGTGGCGGTGGCGCAGGGCGTCGAGGACGAGCGTGCCCAGGCCGCGCAGGTGGGGCCACGTCTCGGGCGGGATCGCCGAGACGTCCGTGCACCAGGCGAGAGGGAGGAACGGCGCGCCGAGGGGGGGAGTTGCGTCGATCCGGTAGCCGAGGACGGGCAGCCGGCCGTGCAGCAGGCGCAGGGGCGTGATGCGCAGGCCGTGCAGGTCGAACGGCTCGGCGGGGCCGACGGCGTGCGGGATGAGCGAGGCCACGAACGACCGCTGCACGTTCCGCTCCGGCTCGAAGATGTGGCGGTACACGCGGCGCAGGTCGTCGAGGACGCGCGGCTCGGCGTGCACGTCGATGGGGGCGTTCATCACGGCGTTGAATCGGCGCACCTCGTCAAGCCCGAAGACGTGGTCCACGTGGTTGTGCGTGATGAGGATCGAGTCGAGACGGTCGAGGCGCTCGCGCAGGGCCTGCTGGCGGAGGTCCGGGCCGGCGTCGAGGAGGAGCGTGCGCGGCCTGCCGCCCGGGTCGGTCCAGCGCAGGCACGCGCTGGTGCGGAGCCGCCGGTCGCGCGGGTCGTCGGAGGAGCAGACGGGGCAGGCGCACCCGATCGCGGGCACGCCCGCCGAGGTGCCGGTGCCGAGGAAGGTGAAGCGCACGCGGAGAGCGTAGCGTTCGGCGTGGCGAGAGGGCCGGCGCGGCCTCCACCCGGAACGATCGACGAGCGAGGAGATCGCGGATGCCCTACGTGAACGTGCGGATCACCAGGGACGGCGTAACCCGCGAGCAGAAGGCGCAGATCGTGTCCGAGATCACGGCCACGCTCGGGCGCGTGCTGGGCAAGAAGCCCGAGCACACGCACGTGGTGATCGACGAGGTCGACACGGAGAACTGGGGCTTCGCGGGGCTGCTGACAGCGGAGTGGAGGGCGCGGGCCTCGGGTTGAAGCGCAAAGGAGACGGGGCCTGGAAAGGCCCCGCCCCGTGTGGTTGTTCGCCGGCATCAGCCGCGGACGTCTCGGCTTCAGTCGCAGCCGGCCGTGTAGGCGTTGAGGAAGGCGAGCACGTCGAGCGTGTTGATGACGGTGTCGCCGTTGAAGTCGGCGCGCGGGTCGAGCGCGACGTAGGCGTTGAGGAAGGCGAGCACGTCGAGCGTGTTGATGACGGTGTCGCCGTTGAAGTCGGCGGGGCAGGCGTGGCCGTCAGGCTCGGCGGGAACAGCGGTCAGGAGGAGCGTGGCCGGCATGGAGGCTGGCATCGTGAAGCCACCCGTCGCGGCGACGAGGTCGCCCACCGGCACGATGGCGATGCCCGGTCCGACGGTCTCCATCCACTGCTCCTCGGACAGGCCCTCGCCGGCGATGTTCACGTCCATGAGGTCGGACATGAACGGTGAGGATCCGGGATCGCCCGCGACGCCATCGGCGACGGAGAGGTGCATGAAGGGAGCGTAGAGGGTGGCGCCGGCGGACCTGTGATCGCTGATGATGAGTCGGCCCAGCGTGCCCTCGAGTCCGAAGCCGTCGTGCCAGCCCTGGAGGCGGAACGGGAGGATGGGAACGAAGATCCAGCCGACCTCGGGCTGGTGCCCGACGAGCTGCATCTGGATGATCTCGATCGGGACGTTGAGGATCGGGTCGTTCCGGTACGCGGGATCGACGTCGAGCGTGCGCCCGCCGTCGCGGTCCAGGATGTCGAAGCCCGAGGTGACCACGGTGAGCATGTTCATGAACGGATCGAAGTACAAGACGGTGCCCGCGTTCTGGGATGCGCCGGCCGTGAGCCACCCGCTCGGCGCCTCGACGTCCGCGGCGCGGCCGGAGTGCTTGGCGCGAACGATGGCATCGCCGCTCACGCGCCGAGGGGCCTGCGTCGCCGTCACCATCGACACGACGCCGTAGCCGTCGAAGTGGGGCCCCTTGGCGATCTCGTGCTGGGTGATGCCCCAGGCGGCGAGCTTCTTCGCCTCGCCGTACTTGATGTTGAGCGAGATCGCCGAGGGGACGAGCGGGAGGGTGTTCGGATCGACGTCGCCTTCGTGCGGGCCGTCGAGGTGCCTGCCCCTGACACCGATCTGCGCGGCCTCCGCTCCGTCCACGCCGGCTTCCGTGTCATCGCCGTCCTTGTCCAGGTCCCACCCCTGCACCACGTGATGGATATTGAACGACCAGTTGACCCCGACGATGGCGAGCGAGACGCCCCCGCCCCCGTCCCGGTTGATCCCGTCCCTCGGATCGTCCGTGTCGGCAGAGCGGAACAGGCCCTTGGCGGTGAACTGGTCCTTCTTGTCGACCTGGATCGCGACGGCCGACCCGCCCGTGTTGTCCGCAACAACCCGGGCCGACGTGAGAGCGAGACCCGCCGCGAAGGCAAGCCCGAGCGCGGCGCCCGGACGGGGACGGTGCGTGATGTGGCGAACCATGGCGAGACTCCCTCCGGGCGCGGAGGGAGGCTCCGGCCCGGCAATGCGCGGGCCGACGTTCGGGAACACCCCGGCAGGCTCGGCCCGGCGTGGCGTGTGACACGTGCGCAGCGACGGCCCGCCGCTCCGCTCACGCGGGATCGAGAGAATGCCGCGCCAGATACGCGGCGTCAGTCGCAGCCGGCCGTGTAGGCGTTGAGGAAGGCGAGCACGTCGAGCGTGTTGATGACGGTGTCGCCGTTGAAGTCGGCTTCCGGTTCGCCCGCCGTGTA